>Ga0081455_10006856_pt1 | contig 12134 bp, 14 predicted proteins | sample TabmetS3T2R1_FD_70207 | JGI IMG/M metagenome (GOLD analysis project Ga0081455, IMG submission 70207) | Tabebuia heterophylla rhizosphere microbial communities from the University of Puerto Rico - S3T2R1 | ecosystem: Host-associated > Plants > Roots > Rhizosphere ...
GTCAAACTCGAAATTCCATGGCCGGATTTAACCAGCTGAAATTGCTTGCGTTCTGTTCTGGCAAAAAAAGAGTAGCTCGCCGGACTAGCCAGCCGTGAGCGACGCCAAAAGCGAAAATAACAAGATATTGAATTCGCCTATCGCCAACACGTTTGAACCTAATACCGGCGCGGCATTCCTAATCAAAAGCGTAGTGTGTCTTTGTTGAGTAAGTGAGGGCTGAAAATGCGAAAAATTGCCGATCATTCCACCACGTCAATTGATTGCACCGTTCGCGATTCCCTGAGCACGATCAGGGCGACTCACGTTCGGCTGCACCGGCTGGACGGCACGCGTGCGACGACGGCTCTGCTCGCGTCCAAGATCAATCTCTACGATGTGCTGCTGGACGAAATCTCTGGCATCCACACCAGTCTTGCCAGAGACCTCCAACACACACTCTCGACCTCGCAAGAATCCGGCGCCTGAGTACAGTTGTATCGGCGTGCCTTAGGAGCGCTGGTCTCGGCGTCCCCTGGTTCCAGTTGCGTTCTTCGCGGAAGGGATCAGAAGGTCATCGAGCTTGTGCCCGGACCGGATCGCCGCAGCAAACCACCGCGGCTGCTTGCCGCGGCCGGACCAGGTCTCCAATGGAGCGGACGGGTTAAAATATTTCGGCAAGACTTTTGGATATTTGCGTCGTGGCCGATCGGCCTTTTGTTGCTTCGGAAGGCCTGGCGCATCATCAATCTGGCGACTCAGCTGCGCGAGACGCTTTTCCAGCTTGCGCTTTTCCGCATTGATTTTCTCTGCAAGGATCTTCGTCAACTCCTCGTGCAAAAGCCAGAGTTCATCGAAATCCATGGCGGCCAAGTCTAGTTTGCGCATCTCGCTCTCGTGACTTCCATCGAATTGCTGTTTGATCGGGGGCGCCTTTCGCGCGCAACGACGCGTCGGACTGGAAATAGTCAACCGAGATCAAATCTCAAATGGGGAGGCGCCCTTGGACTTGTTTGAAATTTGCATGTCAAGTTAAGCTTAGTGGGTTCCCGCCCAAAATGGAAGAAAGGGCTTGGAATTATTTAATAGATTCGCGGCCGCGAAAAGCTGGCAAGCATTTATCAAAGTTCAGGCTTCGTTGTTGAAGCGACTTCAGAAGAGCCAAGTGCTATCGCAGGCGCAGCCGTAGAGATTACGTCATTGCCTTGTGCACTCTATAGCTTAACTGCGACCTTTTCTTGAAGTTCTGCCGTTATTGGTCGCCCCCACCGGACGAAAGATCGAAGAAAAACGTGGCTCGCCGCCAGGTGCAATCGCTTCTATATGAATCTGATCCTATCGCTTTCCAGAACAAGACACGATAGTCGTCCAGTCGCGTAGGCTCCCGTATCGATATTTATTCGGTTGGGCCGCACGTCAGGCTCCACGACGGGGGTGTGTCCATGCACGACAATTTTGCCGAAGAGGTCCTCGCTCGACAGAAAATCCTCCCGGATCCAGAGGAGGTCGTCTTCTGATTGCTCGGTAAGGCAGATTCCAGGCCGAATTCCTGCATGTACAAAGAAAAAATCGCCGCAGGTGAACCACTGCTTCAGACCGCTCAAGAACTCGCGGTGGCTGGATGGAAGAACCCGTTCAAGTTCAGTGGCCAGTTCTCGCTGATCTTGTGCATCAGTTTCGATCTTCGGCGTAAGTCCATATGACAGGAGCGTATCCAGTCCGCCGCAATGTCTCCAAACAGCGAGAACGTCCGGATCCTTCAAGAATTCGCGCAGGAAGGCCTCGTGGTTTCCCATAAGACAGACGGTCGGCTGGGTCACGCAACAATCGACGAGCCGATCAAGCACGCGCTTGGAATCGGGACCGCGGTCGATGTAATCCCCGAGGAAAATGCGAATCGCGTTCGACGCGGGATGCCTGCCCATATCCGTATCGATCCTTGCGAGAACCGATTCCAAAAGGTCCAGACGCCCATGCACGTCTCCAATTGCATAAATTCGAGTGCCCTCGGGCACACTGCCTTGAGGCGCTGCAATTTGCGAAGTGCGGGAAGACCAACTCAAACGTTTTTTGCCCTGATCCGGACCCGTCAAGCTGCTGCTTCAATACCCTGACCGGCTCACCGAAGCTGCTGGAAACCCGACTTGCACGCGCTGGTCGAGGGTCAGGCGGCCTATCGCTACTACATTACTCCGTCTAGAGCCGGGGCCCTCTTTATTGCGACATTTAATGATTTCAAACGGCAAATTAATGTTGCGTTGCAGGCCTTTCGAGTTTATATTAATTCATCGTTAAATTTGCAGTTTAGCCATTGAAATCGCTTGGTTTCCTGTAAGTATTAAATAGTACCGAGGCGTTTATGTCGATCGAGTCCGGTATTCGCGGCAAGTTGGGCGAGATTCAGTACTCAATCAGTCGGTCAGCGGCGAATTTTTCGACTGAAGTCATTTCGTACATCTTGCCGGCGTTGGATGCGTTTCTAGTCTTGGTTTCCTGCTTGGTCGGCGGGATCGGATACCATGTATTGATCGGCGGTCCATTGGAAATTTTGCCGATGTGCGCCGTTGGCTCGCTTGCCGGCCTTATCTACATCTTGCGCATGAACGGCAACGGTTACTACGGGCTTCAAGAAAGCGCGAAGCCGCGGCTGGAAATACGCGAGATACTGGTATGCTGGTTCACGACGGGTCTGTTGCTTGCCCTCATCGCATTCCTTCTCAAGATCAGCGCAGCCTATTCTCGCGGCGCATTTGTTATTTTCTACATTCTCGCGCCAGTGGCATTGTTGGTGGCACGCAAGGCCACAAAAATCGCTCTGGCCCGAGCCGTGGCCGAGGGCGCGCTTGGACGAGGAGACACCGTTCTGATTGGTGACCCGAACGAGATGGCCGCGCTCCAAAGGAGTGATTTGCTGACTCTTTTTGGCGCACTTGAAGTCAGGCGTTTCGCATTGGGTCAAGAAGACAATGAGTTAGGGCGCCCATCGGAAGACGCTCGGATTATCAGTGCGGCAGCCAGCTTTGTGCGCCTTCACAATTGCCGACAAGTACTGATCGCGTTGCCGTGGGGTGATAGCGGTCGCATTGAGTTCGTCAGAGACCAAGTCAAAACCCTTCCAGTTGCCGTTCGATTGGTACCGGACAAGAGCGTTCGAACGCTGTCTGATCTTACCTGGTCCGCGCGCAATCCTGCGCCGACCCTCGAGCTCCAGCGAGCACCCCTTAGCGGAGGACAGCGTTTTGTGAAGCGCGCGGCCGATGTCCTCGTGGCGTCACTCGTGCTGATATTCTTCCTGCCTATCATGGCCCTTGCAGCCATCGCAATCAAACTGGACAGCCCGGGTCCTGTCATTTTCCGACAGGTCCGCAAAGGCTTTAACGGAAAGCATTTCACTATATTGAAGTTTCGAACCATGACCGTCCAGGAAAACGGTCCCAACGTTGTGCAGGCGACGCGTGACGACTCGCGAGTAACAGGTATTGGCCGGCTGCTTCGGTCCACCAGTATCGACGAACTGCCGCAGCTTTGGAATGTTCTGGCGGGCGACATGTCGCTGATTGGGCCGCGTCCTCACGCCCTGGCCCACGACAACTACTTTGAAGTCATGTTGAGCGACTATGCCTTTCGCCATCACGTCAAGCCCGGCATAACGGGCTGGGCGCAGTGCAATGGGGCCCGTGGTGCCACGCCGACGATCGAACACGTTACGCAGCGCGTGAAGCTCGATTTGTGGTACATTAACAATTGGAGCCTCTGGCTTGACCTGCTGATCTTGATCAGAACGGTCTTCGAGGTTCTGCGAAAACGGAACGCTTACTGAAGCGATCTTTTGCGGGCGCGGCTAGCACGCGAATTCCGGGAAACAACAAGTCACCCTTGCTGGAGCTCATCCTGCACGCCTGCTTTTTGGCCGTCCGGGAGCTTCAGCTCGATCAGCCCAGAGCATGATACGGCAAGCCTGCCCGCGCTTGACGCTGGCATATGCAATCGCAAGCTCGTCCATTCTCCAGTTTTGCCGAAATCGACGAGTCAAGGCCGTCGTGGCCCCTCCAATTCAGAATGCTGCAGTGCGCCCAAGCGACGCGCTTAAGGAATTATTAACGGGTTAGATGGGAATTTGGCGGCGGAGTGACAGAAAAGCTTCCGAAAGAAGCATCGAACAATGATCTGGCTTGCAATGAACTTGGCGGTTGGCGGCCTGTTGGCGCAGCGCTTCAGAATTTTGGTGTTGGCGCCTGCGACCTTTGTGATGGTGGTCATCGCGATCGCCGTTGGAGTAGGCCAGACCAGCAGCCCCTGGTCGATCATCTCGATGATAGCCACGGCAAGCGTGGGGATACAGATCGGCTATTTTCTTGGAATGTTGATTCAACGTGGCGGAGCTTCGCTATTGTCACGCAGGTCAGCTCGCTTTTCGAGGAGGGGCCGCAATACGTGGATCTCCCGGACTCCGATTTCGTGAGCGTGCATCTTAGAAGCGCCAGGCAGCCGTCCCGTCGTCGGGCCTCACTGCGTACGGGATGATGTCTCGAGACCGGACCAGCCAATTTTTAGCGTCGGCCCTCTCAGGCCCTGCGATCTTCAGAAGCACTTTTCCAAACTTAGCAGTTCATCGGCTGCTACTTGCACTCGGAATAGAACTGACCGTTGGTCGCCACCAGTCGCTCCAGGCATTGCCGGGGATCAGCGACCTGACCCGCAACGCTGAAATCGTAAGCGTAGCCCTTGAGCACCAGCGCGTAGCGGCCTGGTGCCAATGGAGTTTCCGGATTCTCGCTTCGAATTTCGTACATGTCCGGAATATCCTTCTTCGGTGCCGTTCGATATGGGATCGAAATATTCCGAATTACCCAATTGTCGCCGATCTCTGAAGTAACCCGCTTGCCATCCTTGTCGAAGCTCAATTCCCTCGCGATCCTGGCAACGAGCCGAACCTCGGCTCGATCGGCCGCGTTGGTCGCTGAATCCCGTCGATAGACGATGAAGGTCAGGTGTCCGTCCGGCAACGTCGTACGGCTGTTGGTCGTGATCAGGGAGGAAATGGCAACGCGCGCGTCTGGCGCTCTGCCCGGCAACAAATCGAGTTGGTAGAACTTGTCCCCGCTCACTGCATAGATGCCAAAGGACGATGGGAGAGCAGGCGACGCCGGCGCAAGCTGTGGTGGAGACGTTGCCGATGGCGCGGATTGTGAGGCAGGCGTTACCGCTTTCGCCAGGATTGACTTTGGCTCATTGATAACAGCGACGTTTTCCTTCTTTCCCAGAAGGTTGAACATGACGGCCGCAAGTGCAACCGCAACGGCAAGTGCTACTGCGCAAGCCTTGGCGAAGCGCCAAGCCACCTCGGATCCGGGATGTCTCTTCCAAGTAAAGGAGTTAGCGGGTGCAGAGATCTGGACTTCGATCTCTGGAGGAAACTGTTGGACAACGGGCGCGACATCGTAGCGCGCAGCATGTCCCAACATTGGGGACTTCCCTTGACCCGGCGCCAGCAGTGCCGCTGTTGTCCCTTCTTTCTTTCTGTGGAATGCCTCCACACCTTGGATAGCAATTTCGAGCGATTTGGAAAGTCTTCGTGTGTCCGCGAAACTATTCGGGCTGAATTGCTCCTGCAGCTTGTGTCGAGCGAGCTCGTAGATTGTAGCGCGCAGTTGCTCGGGGTCTTTTTCGACCGAATCGATTATGCGAGAAAGCACAAGCGCGAATTCAACCCCTTGGGTGACGGTGGGGACGGCGTCCTCGCTTTCCGGTTCCAATTTTTCCGGGCCCATGGATTTTGATCGGCGTCCAATTGGTGAGTCGCGCAATTTGATGCTCTAAACATGTGGTTGGCAAGGGAACTGTCATTGGGGCGCGTTCAGGCCAGCGGCCGGCATCGCAAGCGTGTGCAGGCAGCGGAAATCCAGCAGTAGTCCCAGGAAGCTGATCTCGAACAGTTTTTTCGAGTACTCAAATGGTTAGAGCGAAGAGTTTTCTGCCTTCGGGAGCGGTGGAGCAGCGTCGATCGAAGCCGGTGGAATATTGCTTGCGTCACATTAACGTCGCGCTTTCCAATGTAGCTTCATGGCAACATACGGGAAATAGCCGTCAGCCGTGCTGGACACGAGTTTGCGTGTGAACTAGGCTTTGGGTGGCATATTCTTTGCATTTACTTCGCTGGTGCTGTTAGCTCGCGTAGAGGTTCATATGTACCGAACAGGCAACAATGTTAAAATTAAATTGCGACTGAATGAAATCAATCGAAGGTCTATTGCATTGTCGACGACCTCCTCTGAACTCGCCAATTTGGCCGCACAGCTGGACCAGCTTCGCCAGGTGAACGAGAGGATCAGCCATTTGGCAGTTCGCACGGCCCACTCAAAGCGAAGGGAGGGCGATTATCTATCGCGCGACCTCCAGGGGAGCAGCCGACCTGGAATTCCGTTTCCCCTTAGAGACCTTGCTGACGAATATTAGCGTTACTCTGCAGATCACATCCGAGAAGCGCTCGGCCACTCGCCGGCAGCATGTGATCTGCGCGGGCAGGCTCGTTGCCAAAATATGTGGGTGGCGCCGGCGCGCGCCCTACGACCTATGAGGGCCGAGATCGCCCTCATTAGAAGCGCTGAGCGTTGTGCTCTAAGTCGCCTGTCGACGGCCGGAAAGCAATCCAAGCGAAGTCGCCGTCTTCCAGATCAGTTCAACTGCAACCGCGCTAACGGGAAGGCTGCTCCTTCAATTGTCTCGGCGGTGCAGCCAATGAAGCTCGGCGCTCCATCGGGGGCTATTCATCTCGCAATTCCAGGTACGCCCCTGTAGCCTTAGGTCTGGAGGCTGAAGTTGCTATGACACTCACTATTGGCTCCATTGTTCTTGCAAGCGTTTATTTCGTCGTGGCTTGGATCACAAGAAAGGCTTCAATTGGCTTCGACCGTAGGGAGCGAGTGCTTTGGACTGCGATCCCGATCGCGCTCGCGTTGCTTGGCATCAATAAGCTATTTGAAGGCGCCTTGACGAATGTGGGTCGGATGATCGCCTTTGATCAAGGTTGGTACGCCCACCGGCGGATGTTTCAGGTCTGGCTCGTTGCCAGCGTCCTCGCAATTTGTTCGATAGGCGCGATCGTCTTATTGCTTTCGGCAAGGCAAGCGAGCCTTTCGACTCGGTTGGCTTTGTCAGCAACGATGATGTTGCTGGCGCTAGGTCTGATGAGGGACGTGTCGCTCCATCAAATAGATCTTTTGATCGGCGAGCGCATTATGGGCCTAAAGTTAAATTGGCTTCTTGATGTTGGCGGACTTGGGCTGGTTCTGTTTGCCCAAGGGCGCGCAAAAAGTGGTCGATAGTCCGGATGGCGACGATGACGATCAGCGGCATTGTGAAACCATTAGTCAGCCACGAGCGCTTCATCCGGTGAGCGAGCTTGCAAAATCACACTTCGCGCTTCGCAGCGCAGGGGCCGTTGTCATTCCGCCGGAGCGCCCACCGCGTGCGTCTGGATCCCAATTGAATCTCCGATGCGCCGCTCAAGAGAGGCCATGGTGCTCTCCAGATTTGCCTTGCGAGCAGCAAGCGCTCTGGCCAGGAACGGGTACTCCGGCTTTGTGGGATCTAAGACGCGGGCTTGCGCTTCCTCTTCAGCGATGCCCGCGTCGAGGATTGCGACAATGCGCCTGAGATCCTCAATCAGTCTACGAATTTGTATTGTTTTTAGGGGCGTCTCGCCCGTGCGATACGGCTGTTTCATATTGGCAATCCATTGACCTAAATCGGCACACTCAAGCGTGAGCCGCGAGCGTGACTTCAGGTGACAGCAATTGTCTTGCCAACAAGCGGAATTGCCAGCGCAGGGGCCCGCCCCGCGGGATGCAGCTACCTCCGAGTAACGGCCGACAACAGTCCACTTTAGAATTAGCCGATGCTGTCGGCCATTTTCTGAATGAAGACAGTTCCGGATGCCGTCAGCGAGTTCTACGCGGCGTCTCGATGGTTAATGATCGGCGCTTTCCTTGTCAGCCGCACGGCGCAAGGCGGGCGCGGCGAGCGTCGGCGCTTGAGCCAAAGCATAAATCGTAGCCGCTTCAGCCCCCTCTCGGGGTTTGAGCGGACGCGGGTCAGGGCAGGTCAGGATCTTCGCTTTTTGCCCTTGGCGAACATGGCACGTTACTCTGTGGTCGTTGGCAAGAGCGTAGTCTCTATGCTTGATGGAAACACGACAGTGACGTCTTAACCGTAGGCGTATGGAAAAGGACTCGCGAGAACGCCAGCGCGCGGATTGTGGTTAGCTTTGCCGCGCACTAGTCTGAGGCGACTGCCAACACGTGTGCGGATATGTTGAATTGGCGGCGGCAATCGAGAGGATGGAGCCCGCATGAAGGTTCTCTTTTTGCATACTGACACGAATGAAATGCTACCAGAATATAAGGTTCACAGCATACTAGCTCGTCACGCACCAGCGGGATCCTTGAAAGCGCATTTTATTTGGCAGGGCCCGCCGTTCTCTTCGGAATTCTTGTCCGAAAGTGATGTTGATTTCTGTGATTTCGGACGAGATATGTCGATCGTTCCAAAGCCAGGCAGGATTCATCGTGCAGCCCTGATGGGCAGCAGGCTGCCAACGTCACTTCTATCCTTGCTTAGCATCACAAGAAACTTAAGGCCCGATCTAATCTATACTTCCGGGCGTGGCCACGACGTCATGCTCGCTCGAATGTTGTCGAGGATCTTCCGCATCCCACACGTAGTTCACCACCACTATAATCTCGGACCGTGGGTCGGTCGCCGGATGCTAAGCATATTATGTAATTCAAGGTACGCCTTGTCCGTATCGGAATTTACGAGGCAAACGGCGTTACTAAGTGGCGCCTCTTCTGAGAGTATAACTACCCTCCTGAATCCCATCCCAATAACCAGCGACAGCAACGCGGAAGATGATTCCGAAGCGAAGAGAGCGGAACTCGGCTATGCTCCGCACACCCCTCTCATTTTGTCCGTAGGGCGGCTTGACCCCGGGAAGGGCCACCTCCCTCTGTTCGAAGCATTCTCTCAAGTTTTAGAAAGTGTTCCGTCAGCGCGACTGCTGGTATGCGGAAAGTCAACGCTTCGGAACGATTACGCGCAGGTTCTACAGGAGAGACTGCGTGAGCTGAAGTTAACCGAGCAGGTGACCATTGCGGGGTATCGTAGCGACATCAAATCTCTAATGCGGTGTGCCGACGTGTTCTGCCTGCCGACTGAGCTCGATCCGTGTCCTCTTGTCTTTATTGAAGCAGCAGCAGAAGGTCTGCCATCTGTTGCCTTTTACTCCGGCGGCGTGCCCGAGCTTATTCGTCACGGGGAAACCGGACTACTATCGTATCCGAATGACATTGGCGGTTTGGCTCGGAATCTTCGTGCTCTGATCGAAGATCGCGAGTCGGCGCGTCGGTTGGGGCGCGCAGCGCAAAGGCGCGCGCTTGAAGAATTCAATCCAACACTGGCCGCAAAACGCTGGATAGATCTATTGCAGCAGTTCGCCGCCGGGCGTCCTTAAGAGCGACCGCGGTCGGCGCATTTTCGGTTGAAGCAGCTGGCTCAGGACGTCGGCTCTTGACTCGGAGCGGAAGCCAGCGGGTCGAATCCAGCGGAGGTGATACCGAGGCGGATTAATAGTTCGTTCATCGTAGTTGTTAGACCGAGATTCAAGTTTTTCGTCCCTAATTGCCGCGCTTCTGCGAGCTTTTGTTGCAAACCGCGGCCGCAACCTGCCTCGCCTTGAATCGGATTATCAGCATGGCGATCGCGCATCCAGCGCATTGTGCAGGTGTTTGCCGCGAATTGGTCAAGTCGCGGCTGCGGCTGAATGGCCTGTTGTCGTTGCCCTCAAGACCGTTGACAGTCTCTGTCGTTGTTCTTGCGATGGGGGTAGGCGGCTGCGCGCGCAATCCGGCTCACCGTGACCTCAATCCGGTTCAGCGGGAGATCAAGGCAACCCATGTTCGCTCGCCTGCGCGTGCCCGTCCTCACGCCGAAGCACCGCAACAGGTCGAATTGCGCGTTCGCCGGCCCGATCCGGCGCTGCTTGCAGTCCAACCACCGCCCAACTGCGAACTCAAGAGAGCCGATTTCAAGACGGTCGACCCGGACGAATGGGCTCGCTTGAAAACCGAGTACGAGCGGCAGTGCTATCAAGATGCCGAAAGGGCGGCGCGAGACCGCCTAAGCCAGTTGCAGGCGTCCAGCAGCTGCGAGATCGAGCGCGTTCCGCGACAACGGCCCATTCGGTAACGAACGCATAGTCGCGATAAGGGTCCGAGGATTTCAACCTTTACTAGCATCTCGTCTGTGTAATCTTTTAAGGCTCCTTGTGGGCAATACCCCGGCCACTGCTCCAGATTCAGCCGTCTTCCCGCCATATCACGGCACGCTTTTGTCGCGAGAGCTTAATCCATCGCCGTTATTCAAGGACGAATCGGCAATTGCTGAAAAGAGGAAATTTCGGAGAAGTTGATAAATTAAATAAGGAGAGACATTTTGCAAACTCTCTACGAGTTACTCGGTGCGCTTCCTGACGATGATGCCGACAGGCTCAGAGCGGCATTCCGCAACGCCGCCAAGGCCAGTCATCCCGACAACAATCTGGACGATCCCGATGCTCCGCAAAGGTTCAGACAGGTCGTCCGCGCCTATGTCATTCTCCGCGACGAACGGCAGCGAATGACCTATGACACGCTGCTGGCCAGGGCCGATCAGCAGCGAGCTCTAACTCCAAGGCGCAAGACCGTCCCAAAAATCCGAAACCTGGTTTCGGACACCATCACAGGTATTGTGATCGCGTTCGTGTCCATCGGGGCATTCCTCCTGTTCGAAAGAGTACAAGGGATTCCCAATGTCCCTGCGCAGGTACATCAGACATTTGTACAAGCATCGGCACTGACCGCTGCGATGCCGACGACACCGCCATCCGATACGATCGGCCGAGCCGGTGAACGCAATACGCCTGATCCGATGCCGGTCTCCGATACGCCGGAAGCTGCCGACGCCGTCAAGGAGATGACCGCACCACATGCCCTGGCAGCCGCGGACAATACGGGCACTATTCCGGCAATTTCCGACGTCGAAGTGAAGGACGCCAGATACTATCGACGGAAGGGCCAGCTGGCGTATCGCAGCGGAGATTTCGCCCTTGCACTCGTCGATTTTGATTTGGCGATCAATCTCGATCCGAATTCCTCCGACAGCTATATCGACCGCGCCATTGTCTTCCGTCGGATCGGCGATCTGAAGAATGCATTTGCCGACATCACCCAAGCCAAACGCATCGATGATCTGAAGCCTCAACAAACAACGCCGCTGTCCGGCGACAAGTGAATCTGGGCGGGATACCGCTTTCCGAGTTGCCGAAGTCCGCTTCTGGCCGATGGGGGACGGGGCCGAGGCAAGCCGACGCCCCGATTAAAGGAAAATTTACCATAAATGCGTGATTTTGCCACAGAACCGACTCAGCCGGTCCTTGGGCAAATCGCATGTTCGACAGAACGCTTGTGGTGCACTTGCAGAAGCTCGCCGTAGCCTTCCTGATTGCTGTGGCTTGTCCTTTACTGATCTCAGATCATCTCAGCGCTGCCGAGCTTCGCCTCCCTTTAAAGCCCGCGGTAGATCGACAGTCGCCTTTATCGCCAGAGGCGTACAAACGTCGTCTCTTTGAAGGGTTCCTGAAGTTCTTGAGGCGAGAAGGTCGCTGATCCTGCCTCTCTGCCGAGCTCCTTCGCATCAAGCGCGCCGTCACCGTCAGGATCGGCTGCCCGGAAGCGGCGCTCCACCAAGACGAAATGCTCGTCCTTGGTCGATGCAGCCGTGCGGCTATTGGCAATTGCGGTTACCGGCATCGGATATAGTCAGAAACGTAATGGTGGTCGGCGCGAAAATCACTGCCCCTGGGCTTGCTGGTATGCCCGCGAGATTTGGGAGTTGATCCGCGGCGTCCACAGCCAACGGGGTGCCATTCAGCCGGACGGCAACATCCTGCAGCTTTGCCGCATCGAGCGTGTACCGCTCCGACGCATTCGGCAGGACCAAATCGTGTGAAGTATCGCGGTCGTTGTTGATGACAAGCAGCGCCACGGCGCCGGGCTTCCCCCGCTGGCAATGTGCGTATACGTGCAAACCCGGTCGTACGGGCACGCCTGAATCGAGCA
>Ga0081455_10006857_pt1 | contig 12133 bp, 9 predicted proteins | sample TabmetS3T2R1_FD_70207 | JGI IMG/M metagenome (GOLD analysis project Ga0081455, IMG submission 70207) | Tabebuia heterophylla rhizosphere microbial communities from the University of Puerto Rico - S3T2R1 | ecosystem: Host-associated > Plants > Roots > Rhizosphere ...
AGCGGGGCGCCTACGAATATTTGCCCAAGCCGTTCGACCTCAAAGAGCTCATCGGGATCGTCGGCCGCGCCCTGTCGGAGCCGAAGGAGCGCACACGCCCGGCAGTGAAGGCCGAGGATTTCGAGTCGATTCCGCTAGTCGGCCGCTCGCCCGCGATGCAGGAAATCTATCGCGTGCTCGCCCGGCTGATGCAGACCGACCTCACCGTCATGATCACGGGTGAATCGGGAACCGGCAAGGAGCTGGTGGCGCGCGCGCTGCACGATTACGGCAAGCGCCGCAGCGGCCCTTTCGTGGCCATCAACATGGCCGCGATCCCGCGCGACCTGATCGAGTCGGAATTGTTCGGCCACGAAAAAGGGGCGTTCACCGGCGCCAACACCCGCAGCTCCGGGCGCTTCGAGCAGGCCGAAGGCGGCACACTGTTCCTGGACGAGATCGGCGACATGCCGATGGAGGCGCAGACGCGGCTCCTGCGCGTGCTGCAACAGGGCGAGTACACCACGGTGGGCGGCCGCACCCCCATCAAGGCCGACGTTCGCATCATCGCGGCCACCAACAAGGATCTCCGCATCCTCATCCAGCAGGGGTTGTTCCGCGAGGACCTGTTCTTTCGACTCAACGTCGTGCCGTTGCGCCTGCCGCCGCTGCGCGAGCGCATCGAGGATGTCCCGGACCTCATCCGGCACTTTTTCGCGCAAGTCCAGCGGGAAGGCCTGCCCGGCAAGCAGCTCGACCAGGCCGCGCTCGAACGGCTCAAGCGGCACCGCTGGCCGGGTAACGTGCGCGAGCTCGAGAACCTCGCTCGCCGGCTTGCCGCGCTCTATCCGCAGGAAACGATCGCCGCCGCCGTGATCGATGCGGAACTGTCGCAGCCCGCCATGGTGTCCACCGACGAGGAGCCGCGGTCGGAGGAGGGCCTGTCGGCCGCCGTCGAACGCCACCTCGCGTCCTACTTCGCGGGCTTCGGGGACGAGTTGCCTCCGCCCGGCCTCTATCACCGCGTCTTGCGCGAGATCGAGCATCCGCTGTTGTCGGTGACGCTCGCGGCCACTCGCGGGAACCAGATCCGGGCAGCCGACCTGCTGGGGGTCAACCGCAATACCCTGCGCAAGAAAATCCGCGACCTCGATATCCAGGTATTCCGCAGCAGCGGCTAGCGGATCCGATTGCGAAGTCCGCCAGCGCGCGGGACTTTCGGAGAGGTTGCTGGCAACTCCATGATTCCAGTGGTCCTTTCGAGCCTGAGCTTGCGCGATGGCGCTGGTATGCGCCTACGGACGCGGGGGCGTTGCGACCCCGCTCCCATGGTGCCGATCCGCCACAGGGGGGCTTCGCGCGCCCCGGATTTGTCGTAATCCGGCAACATTGTTGTATAAAAGCATCAGTGCATAATCCCATCGATTGGGGGGCAACCAAACGGGCGTGTCGCCGCTCCCTGCCACGGGTTCCCGTTTGGGACGAGACAAATTGATGACCAACGTCGGCCAAGCCGCGACCGCCGAACTGGCGACTGCCGCCGCGCCTGCGCCCGGCTGGCTCCCGCGGACGCTCGGACTAGCGGCCGTTGCCCTCGCCCTCCTGTCCGCCCTCGTGACCTTCGTGGTGTTGGCAAACCTCACGCCGATTCCGCCGACACACGAGGTCGTGGTGACGCTGCTGCTCACCAACGCGGTCATGGTGTTCCTTCTGGTCGTGGTGATCGCGCGCGAGGTCTGGGGGGTCGTGCAGGCGCGACGCCGCGGTCGCGCGGCGGCAAGGCTGCATGTGCGCATCGTCGCCCTGTTCTCCATCATCGCCGCGGTACCCGCGGTGCTGGTCGCCGTGGTCGCCAGCGTGACGCTCGACCGCGGTCTCGACCGGCTGTTCTCGCAGCAGACCCAGGCGCTCATCGAGAATTCGCTGATCGTCGCCGACGCCTATGTGCGCGAGCAGGTCCAGTTCGTGCGCGCCGAGACCATCGCCACCGCGATCGAGCTGGCCCGCGCCAAGCCCATGTTCGACAAGTCGCGCGAGCAGTTCCATCAGTTCCTGGCGGTTCAGGCCTCGATCCGCGGCTTGCCGGTGCTCATGCTGCTGGACAAGGATCTCAACGTGGTCGACCAGGTCGAGACGAAGGTGAGCCAGGCCTTCGTCAAGCCGTCGCGCGAGGTGCTCGAGGGCATCAACGACACCGAGCCGCAAGTAGCGATGTTTCTCGACGACAATTACGTCGCCGCAATCATCAAGCTGCGCGGCTACAGCGACGCCTATCTCTACATTGCGCGGCTGCTCGACCCGCGGGTGCTCGCGCAGTTGCGGGCGACGCAGGCGGGCATGGCGCAATACGCCGACCTTTCGGCCCGCCGGATCGGCATTCAGATCGCCTTCGCCCTGATGTACACGGTGATCGCCCTGATCGTGCTGCTTTCGGCGGTCTGGATCGGACTGACTTTCGCCAATTATCTGGTGGCACCGATCCGCCGCCTGATCGGCGCGGCGCAGGTGGTATCGACCGGCAATCTCTACGTTCAGGTTCCCACCCGGCGCTCCGAGGGCGACCTCGCGCAGCTGGGCGAGACCTTCAACAAGATGACCCAGGAGCTGCGCACCCAGCGCGACGATATCGTGCGCGCACGCGACCTGATCGACAGCCGCCGGCGTTTCACCGAAGCCGTTCTGGCGGGCGCGAGCGCCGGCGTCATCGGCGTCGATGCCGAGAGCTGCATCAGCATTCTCAACCGATCCGCCGAGCGGCTGATCGGCTGCTCGGAGGCCGATGCGCTGGGCCGCCCGCTGACCGACATCGTCCCCGAGCTCGCCGAGATGCTGGAGGGGGCGCGTTCCGGCCCGCAGCGCTTGGTGCAGGGCCAGGTGACCATCAACCGCAACGGCCGCGAGCGCAACCTGTCGGTGCGTGTGACGAGCGAGCAGTCGGGCGCGGCTGAGGGCGGCTACGTGGTGACGCTCGACGACATCACCGAGCTCGTCGCGGCGCAACGCACCTCCGCCTGGGCCGACGTCGCCCGCCGCATCGCACACGAGATCAAGAACCCGCTCACGCCGATCCAGCTCTCCGCCGAACGGCTGCGCCGCAAATACGCCTCGGTGATCAAGGAGGACGGCGGCATCTTCCAGCAGTGCACCGACACCATCGTTCGCCAGGTCGACGACATCAAGCGCATGGTCGACGAGTTCTCGCGCTTCGCGCGCATGCCGAAACCGGTAATCGAAGCCGAGGACGTGGCAGACATGGTGCGGCAGGTCGTGTTCCTGCAGCGCGTGGGCAACGCCGACATCGATATCGACGTCGAAATCGCGGAAGACCCGATGCCGGCGCGGTTCGACCGCCGCCTCATCTCGCAGGCGCTCACCAACATCATCAAGAATGCGACCGAGGCCATTGCGGCCGTGCCGGCGGCCGAGCTGGAACGCGGCCACATCCGCGTTTGGGCCGGACGTGAAGGCGCCGACGTGGTCATCGACGTGATCGACAACGGCATCGGGCTGCCGAAGGAGAATCGCAGCCGACTGCTCGAACCCTATGTGACGACGCGGGAAAAAGGCACCGGGCTCGGTCTCGCGATCGTCGGTCGAATCCTCGAGGAGCATGGCGGGGGCATCGAGCTCGGCGATGCCGCGAACAAGATCCCCGGGCAGCGAGGAGCATGGATGCGACTGCGCTTTGCGGCGGAATCCGCGGGCTCGAAAGAGGCTCAGCCCGCGGCTCACCCTCAGACCACTCAACTTGCAACGAATGCTTAAGCCATGGCCGATGACATCCTCATTGTCGACGACGAAGCAGACATCCGAGAGCTGGTTTCCGGCATCCTGCAGGACGAAGGCTTCATCACACGCTCGGCGCGTGACAGTGACGACGCGCTGGCGCACGTCGCCAGCCGTAGACCCAGTCTGGTCTTCCTAGACATCTGGCTGCAGGGCAGCCGGCTCGACGGGCTGCAATTGCTCGATGCGATGAAGGCGCAGCATCCCGAGCTGCCGATCGTGATGATTTCCGGCCACGGCAACATCGAGACCGCGGTCGCCGCCATCAAGCAGGGCGCCTACGACTTCATCGAGAAGCCGTTCAAGGCCGACCGGCTGGTGCTCGTCGCCCAGCGCGCGCTCGAGACCTCGCGGCTCAAGCGCGAGGTCAAGGCGCTCAAGCAGCTCGCGCCCTCCACGCTGGTCGGCAAGTCGTCGTCGATGAACCAGTTGCGCCAGACAGTCGAGAAGATCGCCCCCACCAACAGCCGCATCTTGATCGTTGGGCCAGCCGGCGCCGGCAAGGAACTGGCGGCGCGCGCGGTCCACTCCCATTCGGCCCGCGCCAATGGCCCCTTCATCGTGATCAATGCGGCGGCGATGATGCCGGAACGCATGGAGATCGAGTTGTTCGGCGTCGAGCAGCCCGTGGACGGGCAGGGGCGCAAGGTGGGGGCGCTCGAGGAGTCGCATGGCGGCACGCTGTTCGTCGACGAGATCGCCGACATGCCGAGGGAGACGCAGAACAAGATTCTGCGCGTCCTGGTCGAGCAGAGCTTCCAGCGCGTCGGCGGCACCCAGAAGGTACAGGTCGACGTGCGCATCATCTCGTCCACCGGCCGCAATATCGAAGCCGAGATCGCGGCCGGCAAATTCCGCGAAGACCTCTATCACCGCCTGTCGGTCGTGCCGATCCGGGTGCCGCCGCTGGCCGAGCGGCGCGAGGACATTCCGCTGCTGATCGAATATTTCATGGACCAGATCTCGATGGCGACCGGGCTGCCCAAACGGCTGATCGGCGAGGATGCCATGGCCGTGCTGCAGTCGCACGACTGGCCCGGTAACGTGCGCCAGCTGCGCAACAACGTGGAGCGCTTGATGATCCTCGCCGGCGGCGACCCGGAGGCGGTGATCAATGCCGACATGCTGCCGCAGGACGTGGGCTCCATGGTTCCCTCCATGCCCGGCGGCGACGGCGGTGAGCATCTGATGGGCCTGCCTTTGCGGGACGCACGCGAGGTGTTCGAGCGCGAATATCTGGTCGCGCAGATCAGCCGGTTCGGCGGCAATATTTCGCGCACGGCGGAATTCGTCGGGATGGAGCGCTCGGCCCTTCACCGCAAGCTCAAGGCGCTCGGGATCGATTGACCCCGCAAGTCCATGCATCATCCGTCTGTGATCGTCCATCGCGCATCCGCCGCCGCCTGATGTCCCGCATAGCCTACGTCAATGGCCGCTATCTCCGCTTCGGGGCGGCGAGCGTGCATGTCGAAGACCGCGGCTACCAGTTCTCCGACGGCGTCTACGAGGTGTGCGAGGTGAGGGGCGGCTCGGTCATCGATCAGCGGCGCCACTTGGCGCGCCTCAAACGCTCGCTCGCCGAGCTCGCCATAGACATACCGATGTCGGAAGCGGCGCTGGCGGTTGTCATGCACGAGTGCATGCGGCGAAATCGGGTGCGCGACGGCCTCATCTATCTGCAGGTCACGCGCGGGGTGGCGCGCCGCGACCATGCTTTTCCGCCGCCGGGCACGCGGCCGAGCGTCGTGGTGACTGCCCGCAACCTCGACTTCGCGGGCAACGAGCGAACCGCCGCGGAAGGCCTCGCCGTCATCACGTTGCCTGACAATCGCTGGGAGCGCGTCGACATCAAGTCGATCTCGCTCTTGCCGAACGTCCTGGCCAAGCAGGCTGCGCGCGAGCGGGGCGCCAAGGAGGCGTGGTTCGTCGATAACCACGGGCATGTCACCGAAGGGTCGTCGAGCAATGCTTGGATCGTCACCAAGGGCGGCAAGGTCGTGACCCGGCCGGCCGATAACGGAATCTTACGGGGCATTACGAGAACCGTGCTCATCGACGTCATCCGAGCCCAGGGTCTGGAATTCGAGGAACGCCCGTTCACGGTCGAAGAGGCCTACGGCGCCCGTGAAGCCTTCCTGACCTCGGCCAGCCAGATCGTGATGCCCGTGGTCCGCATCAACGACCGCCCGGTGGGCAACGGCGCGCCGGGATCGGTGGCGGTGGCGCTGCGGGCGGAGTTCCACCGCCACGCCGAGCACAGCTGACAGGGTGCCCTTGCCCCGGCCAGAGCATGGGCTGCTCCCAACTTGTGCTTGCGCTGCCCGCGGACGTGCCTTGTAATGGTAGGGTCCAGGTTGCATGCAAGCCCAGAAAATGGGCACGGCGGCTTGGCAATAAGCCTCGCGGGAAGGGGCCTGCGAGCAAAAAACGGAACAAAGACGATGGCGGCCGACCGCTCACAAAATCTACAAGACACCTTCCTCAATCACGTCCGCAAGAACAAGACCCCGCTCACCATCTTCCTGGTAAACGGGGTGAAGCTGCAAGGCGTCGTGACCTGGTTCGATAACTTCTGCGTGCTGCTGCGACGAGATGGGCACTCGCAATTGGTCTACAAGCACGCCATCTCCACGATCATGCCGGGTCATCCGATCCAGCTGTTCGAAGGGGCCGAGGAGTTGTCGGCCGGGGAAAAGGCCTGATTGGAACCACGTCGGTTCGATAGCCGCAGCGATCGCGTGACTCCGCGCGCAGGCTCGGAAACGGGCCGCGCGATAGTGATCGAGCCGCATCTGCGCGGTCGCGCGCCGGGTGCGGCGGATGCGCGCGCGATGGCTGCGCTCCGCTCCCCGCAGGCGCGGCTCGAGGAGGCGGTGGGGCTCGCGCGCGCCATCGATCTCAGCGTGGCGTCTTCCGGCATCGTGCCGCTTGCCGACATCCGTCCGGCGACTTTCATCGGCAAGGGCAAGGTCGAGGAGCTCGCCGGCCTCGTTAAAAGCGAAGAAGCTGGGATCGTGGTGATGGACTGCGCGCTCTCGCCGGTGCAGCAGCGCAATCTTGAGAAGGCCTGGGGCGCGAAGGTGCTGGACCGCACCGGGTTGATCCTGGAGATTTTCGGCCGCCGCGCCCGCACCCGCGAGGGCGCGCTGCAGGTCGAGCTGGCGCATCTCACCTACCAGAAGAGCCGGCTGGTGCGATCCTGGACGCATCTCGAGCGCCAGCGCGGCGGTTTCGGCTTTCTCGGCGGGCCAGGCGAGACGCAGATCGAATCGGATCGGCGCATGATCGAGGAGCGCATCGCCCGCATCGAATCGGAGCTCGACAAGGTCAAGCGCACTCGCAAGCTTCACCGCGACAGCCGCAGGCGCGTGCCGTATCCGATCGTTGCGCTCGTGGGCTATACCAATGCCGGCAAGTCGACGCTGTTCAACCGCATGACGCAGGCGAGCGTGCTCTCGGCCGACATGCTGTTTGCGACCCTCGACCCGACCCTGCGTGCGGTCGAGCTGCCGAAGGGCTTGCGCGTCATCCTGTCGGACACCGTCGGCTTCATCTCGGATTTGCCGACCATGCTAGTGGCAGCATTTCGCGCGACGCTCGAAGAGGTCATCGAAGCCGACCTGATTCTGCACGTGCGCGACCTCTCGCACGACGACGCCGAGGCGCAGTCGCTCGACGTGGAAGAGGTGTTGCGCCAGCTCGGGATCGCGTCTCAAGACGAGGCCCGGCTGATCGAGGTCTGGAACAAGGTCGACCTGCTCGATCGCGCGGCGCGCGAGCGGCTCGACAACCGCGCCGAACGTCATCCCGCCGGGCGGCGTCCGGTCATCGTATCGGCCCTGAGCGGGGAGGGGCTTGATCGCCTCGTCGGCGAGATCGAGGCGCGGCTTGCGGCGCGTCGGGTGACGCTCGACCTCGTCGTCGACGCCGCCGACGGCGCGGGCGTGAGCTGGCTGCACCGTCACACCGAAGTCATGCGCAAGGACCTGCGCGACGACGGGGCGCTCGCGATCACGATTCGCGCCGATCCCGCAAACGCAGAAAAGGTGCGGGCCAAGTTCGGCCGCTCGCACGTGCCGTCGCACTGACTCTTCCGCAGGTGCACGGAAATGACGCGCCCGATGGCTCGATTTTCGCAAGTCGGCGTCGGCGCCGCCGTGGCGGCGTTGCTTGCTGTCGCGTTCGCGCCGGCGGCTGCCGGCGACACGATCAAGCTGCGCTACGGGCAGGCCTATTCGGCGGCGCGCAGCATCTTCTCGCTGCCGGTCACGGTCGCCGCCCGGGAAGGCTTCTTCGCCCGAGAAGGGCTCGAGGTCGAATTCCTCGTGCCCATCCCGGGCGGTGCCGACAACCAGATCGCCGCTCTGCACAACGACAGCGTCGACGTCACCCACGTCGCCACGCCGTTCTTGATCCGCGCGGCGCTCGGCGGCTCCGACGCCGTGGCGATCGCAACCGAGTTCAACAACCCGATCTACAGCGTGATCGCCAAGCCCGAGATCGCGACCTTCGCCGACCTCAAGGGCAAGCTCATCGGGCTGGCGGATGAATACGGCACCATCACGCTTTCGACCCGCAAGCTCATGGCGCTGCACGGGCTCGCGCGCGGCGAGTTCGGCGTGCGCGTCATCGAGGGCACGTCTGGTCGCTGGGCATGCCTGCGCCGCGGCGATTGCGACGCGGTCGTGCTGGGACAGCCGCAGGATCTGACCGCCATCGAGCAAGGCTACCGTCTGCTCGGCACCTCGACGGAGGCGGTACCGGATCTACTCTATACCGTCACCGCCGTGCGGCGGTCATGGGCGGAGGCGAACAAGCAGGCGATCGTCCGCTACGTGCGCGCGCTGTCGGCCGCGTTCGCCTTCATTCGGGATCCCGACAACCGCAGCAGCGTGGCGCGCACGGTGATACAGAGCACGGGCGCTCCGGAGGCAATCGCCCAGCGCACGCTCGCTTTGTTTTTCGAGCCCGAGCGCGGCGTCCTGCCCCGGCGAGGCGAGATCGATCTCAAAGGCCTCGCGCAGGTGATCGCCATGATGGGGGAGGCGGGCACGATCAAGCCGCCGTTGCCGTCGCCGGAGCGGTTCGTGGACGTGCAATATCTGCGCGCCGCCGGGGTAGAATAGGCCCCCACTCGAAGAGGTACCAGATGATGCGCGCTGCCGTCATCGCCGCATGCCTCTGCATCGCCCAGCCCACCGCGGCTGACACCATTTCGCTGCGCTATGGGCAAATCCCCTCGACCGTGCGCAGCGTGTCGTCGCTCTACCTTCATCTCGCGCAGCAGCGGGGCTTTTTCGCCCGCGAGGAAATCAAGCTCGAGCTCGTGCCGATCGCGGGCGGCACCGACAAGATGGTGGCAGCGCTCGAGCAGGGCAGGGTGGACGTCACCCAGACCGCCACGCCCTATCTGATCCGCGCCGCGCTCGCGGGATCGGACGCGGTAGCGATCGCGGGCGAGACCGCCAACCCCATCTACAGCCTGATCGCCAAGCCGGAGATCCGAAACTTTGCCGATCTCAAGGGCAGGCTGGTCGGGCTGTCGCTGGCGGTCGACACGATCTCGATTTCCATGCGCAAGCTGCTCGCCCTGCGCGGGCTGGGCGAGGCCGACTATGCGGTCAAGGAATTGGTCGGTACGCCGGTGCGCTTCGAGTGCCTCAAGCGCGGTGAATGCGATGCGGTGCCGCTCGGCCAGCCGGAGGATTTCCTCGCCATCGCGCAGGGCTACCGCAGGCTCGGCCTGTCGACCGACGCGGTGGCGGCATTCCAATTCCAGGTCCTGGCCGCGCGGCGCGCTTGGGCGCAGGCGAACAAGGACGCCGCCGTGCGTTTCGTGCGCGCGCTCGGCTCGGCCTTTCGCTTCATCCGCGATGACGCCAATCGCGACGAGGTCGCCAAGGCGATCGTGGCATTGACCGGCGCGTCGGACGAGATCGCGCGCGCGACGCTCGCGCTCTATTTCGAGCCCGACAAGGGCGTGATGCCCAAACAGGCGGAAATCGATCTCAAAGGTCTGGCGCAGGTGATCGCGTTCATGGGGGAGGGCGGCGTGATCAAGGCGCCGCTGCCGGCGCCCGAGCGCTTCGTCGACCTGCAGTACCTGCGCGCGGCGGGGGCGCAATAGGGCGGTGCGCGGAGCTTCCTTGCCGTCCGGCTGACGACACACCGTCGGGTCAATATTTCTCGATACCCTTGATATCCACCACCCGGCTCCAGCGGGCGGCATCCCGCACGATATAGTCCTGCATGTCCTCGGGGGCGGACGGCATCGGGACGTTGCCGACGCCGGCAAGCTTTTCCCGGATGTCCGGGAACTTCAGGATTTCTCCGACCTCGCGATTGAGCCGATCGACGATGGCACGCGGCGTGCCGCCGGGCGCGGCGAGGCCGAGCCAGGACATGACCTCGAACCCGGGCAGCGTCTCGGCGATCGCGGGGATGTCGGGCTCCAGCACGAACCGCTTGCGCGAGGAAACCGCCAGGCCGCGCAGGGTGTGCCCTCTGATCTGTGCGAATGCGATCGTGCCGGTTTCGATCATCACGTCGAGCCGGCCGCCCAGGAGGTCCTGCACGATCTGCGTATTGCCCCGATACGGAATGCCGCGCAGCGACGTGCCGGCTTCGACATTGATCAATTCGCCGGTCAAATGGTGCACGCTTCCGGGCAGGTTCATCCCGTAGGTCATGTCGAACGGCGCGGCCTTCGCGCGGGCAATCAGATCGGGGAAGGATTTGATCGGGGAGTTCGGCGCTGTCGCCACCACCATCGGATAGCCGGAGACCAGCGTGATGAAGGTGAAATCCTTGATCGGATCATAGGGGAGCGATTTGGCGACCGCCGCGCGCGCGGAAAAGGCGCCCGTCAACATGCTGATCAGGTAGCCGTCGGGGGGCGACTTGGCGACGGTGTTCCACGCCGCCACGCCTGTCGTCGTGGAATTTTCGACCACCACCGCTTGCCCGAGCCGCTCGCTCAGCCGTTCCGCGAGCAGCCGGCTGACGAAATCCGGGCTGCCGCCGGCCGGCGTCCCGGTCACGATCTTGATGGTGCGCGTCGGCCATTGCTGGGCCGACAGCGGGGAGGTGGGCACTGCACCGAGAGCGACGAGGCACGCGAGCATGCGCGCAACGGCGGCCAGTGCTCCGGCGCCGCGCAGGCGGCAGGTGGGGTCGGCCCGCAACGGGGGCTCGGTCTCGGCAGAGGTCATGTCGGGCCGTTTGGGTCGCGAGGACTTGCGAGCGGGAATATTATCACCTGTGCCGGCAGCGGCGCATCAGGGTTATGGCGCTTGCCCGGCCGCGGTCTCGGCGGGCTTCTCCCTCGCCTTGGCCGCGGTCCAGAGCGCTTCCATCTCCTCGAGGGTCGCCGCCTGCGGGGTCTTGCCGCGGTCGGCCAGCGCGCGCTCGATGGCGGCGAAGCGCTGCTCGAACTTCCGATTTGCCGCGCGCAGCGTCGCTTCCGGGTCGACGTCGAGGTGGCGCGCCAGGTTCACCATCGCGAACAACAGATCACCCAGTTCGGCGGCGGCGGCGGCGCGGCTGCCCGCGGCAAGCTCGGCCTCGATCTCGTCCGCCTCTTCACGGATCTTGGCGAGCACGGCCAAGGGATCGTTCCAGTCGAACCCGACTTTGCCGGCCTTAGCCTGCAGCTTGAGCGCGCGCGTGAGGGCGGGGAGCCCGACGGGGACTCCGGCAAGCGCCCCGGCCGCTCCGTCGCGGCCGGGCCCCGGGGATTTCTGCGCTCGCTCCTGCGCCTTGATGCGCTCCCACAGTCCCTCGACCGCCTTCGGCGTGAGCCCGCCGGCGTCCCCGAAGACGTGAGGATGGCGTCGGACGAGCTTCTCGGTCAGGGCCTGCACGACGTCGCCGAAGTCGAAGGCGCCTTCCTCCTGCGCCATGCGGGCGTGGAATACGACCTGCAGCAGGAGGTCGCCCAGCTCGTCACGCAGGTCGTCGAGGTCGCCGCGCACGATGGCGTCTACAACCTCGTAGGCCTCCTCGATGGTATAGGGGGCGATGGTCGCGAAGCTCTGCTCGAGGTCCCAAGGACAGCCGGTTCCGGGCGTGCGCAGCGCCGCCATGATGTCGATGAGCCGGGCGATGTCGCGGGACGGGGTCATGGGTCAAACCTGCAGGACGGGGCTACGGTCGAAGCCTGGGGCGCCGGACGCGCGACGGGCGGGCACAAATTACGCTGTCTTGCCGCGCCCTGTCCCGCGGCTCCAGCCCGCGAAACGCCGATGGCCGGGACGAGGCCCGGCCATCCACAATAAAGGCGGGACCTGGCGTCAGTGGCCGCCGCGCTCGGCCTCGCGGCTCGCCTCGAACAGGAACCAGCAGCGCTTCTCTGCCTCGTCGATGAAAT
>Ga0081455_10006858_pt1 | contig 12133 bp, 10 predicted proteins | sample TabmetS3T2R1_FD_70207 | JGI IMG/M metagenome (GOLD analysis project Ga0081455, IMG submission 70207) | Tabebuia heterophylla rhizosphere microbial communities from the University of Puerto Rico - S3T2R1 | ecosystem: Host-associated > Plants > Roots > Rhizosphere ...
CGTCTCCAGCGTCGCGCCGCGCAAGGAGAGCGCGACGAAATCGCGATCCGGGATCGCGCCGATTCTTCACGCCCTGTCTCACCGCTTGTCATCGCGAAAGACGCATCCGTCATCGACACTTCGCACCTTACAATTGACGGAGTGGTCAGTCAGATCATTGCACGGCTAAAGCAATTGGGTCTGCGAATCGCCCGATGATTCGACGGTTCATCGCTTCAACGCTTCAACGATGAACGTTTATTACTGGCTTGGTTATCATCTTAGTCGCCTCGTTGGCCGATTGTTTTTTCGTTTTCGTGTAATTCATCGGGAGCGCATGCTTCAATGCGGGCCTGTAATTCTCGCGATGAATCACGAGAGTTACCTCGATCCGCCACTGGCCGGGACCACGTGTGATAGAGCTATTTATTTTCTCGCTCGCCGCACGCTTTTGGACGTGCCGGTTCTGGGCTGGTTGTTGCCAAAGCTGAATGTGATCCCGGTCAATCAGGAAAGCGTCGATCGCAGCGCCATTAGGGCTGTAATTCGTATCTTGGAGGCTGGGAACGGCGTCCTGGTTTTTCCCGAAGGGTCGCGCACGCTCGACGGCAACTTGCAGCCAGCTGAGCCGGGATTGGGCCTTGTGATTGCTAAAACGCTCGCGCCGGTCGTGCCCATGCGGATCTTTGGCGCTCATGAAGCGCTGCCACCAGGCAGCGGGCGCTTACGTTGCGCGCCAATTACCATCGTCATCGGAGAACCGATCTTTTTCAATGCAGCCGATATCGAGGCGGGAGGAAAAAATCTGTACGCGCGGCTAAGTGACCGCGTTATGAAGGCAATCGGGGCGCTACACCTCGACTGACGTCCCCTGGCCTCGCTTGAGATCCTGATGTTCACTCGGATATTGGGCACGAAATTGCCCGAAAACGATGGCCGAAAAATCTGAACCGCCCCGCGTTTCGACAACAGCTGCTATATTGATGGTGATTAGCATTGTTTGTCTGGCGACGTTGGCTGTTTTTGCCAATCTGCAGCGATTTCGGCGTGGCGACGTCGAATCGGTTGTAGTCAGATCGACAGCTTCGCCTACCCCACAGGCGCAAAAGCATTAAGTTTCGTTTGACATACATGAGCCGGCCGTTTTCTTCGTCCACCAAAACAAACCGAATCCCACCGCTGATATGAAAAAAGTCTTTGTCCTGTCATTGCTGATTTCTTTTGCGCTGATTTGCTCGTGCCAAAAACAAGATTCAACCGCTGAAAAACAACTCACTCAACGGAAAACGGAGCTGGATGCCCGCGAGAAAGCATTGGACGAAAGAGAGAAAGCATTGGCGGATCGAGAGAAATTGATCGCGAAATCGAGAGTTCCGCTGGTTCCGCGGAAAACTCCTGCCGAGCCTCAGCGGACCGTTCCCCCTGAGCTTAAGGGTCTGATTGCAGACCCTTCGCGGGGAAGAGCTGACCGAGAACAACGGATTCAGGAGCGCCTCGCTGAAAGGCAACGCAAGCTCGACGAGATACAAAAGACGAGGGTTCGGGCTCTCCCAGGTCCTCAAGCAACAGCTCCCCCTACAGAAGGTGCTTCGCCGAGTCCCTCGCCAACACCAGAGTAAATCTGGAGAGTCGCTAGGCGTTCTTGTCGAAATTATCCGCTCAGTTTGCCGAATGGCTGGCAAGCTCGCGCGCGTACTCGAGTGTGTCGATGGAACGAACGTCCTTGTCGCGTCGAATCGCCTTGATTCTTGGGAAACGCAGAGACAGTCCACTGGCGTGACGCGTGCTGGGCTGGATTGAGTTAAAAGCCACTTCGATCACTACATCCGGTCTCACTCTGCGATACCGGCCATGATCGGCGATTGTGTTCTGCTTAAAATGCTCCGTTAATTCCGCAATCTCTGCATCAGTCAATCCACTGTAAGCTTTGCCAATTGGCAGGAGTTCGCCAGTGGTTTCGTCGCGTACCGCGAACGTATAATCGCTTAAGACATTGTTGCGTTTCCCGTGGCCAAGCTCCGCCGCGACTACAACCACATCCAACGTCGCTAGTTCGCGTTTGAGTTTGAACCAAAACATTCCGCGCGTACCGGGCAGATAAAAGCTTTCGGCGTCTTTGATCATTAGGCCTTCATTTAAACGCCGACGCGCAGCCTGGAAGATTTGCTCAATCTCCGCCGCGGAGCGCGCTGGCGTCACGTTCGCTCTCTGAAATTGGGGTGGCAATACCAGCGTGCCGAGTTGTTCCCGCCGCTCGCGGAGAGGAGTTTTCAACAGGCAGCGTCCGTTCATCCACAGAAGGTCGAAAATCACAAACGCGACCGGCACATCCGCTGCCGCTCCGGCGAACAGATCAGCGGTGCCGGCCTTGCGCCCAAGCCGCTTTTGCAGATCGAAGAACGTCAGTCGCCGCCCTTCGTCAAAAGCGATAATCTCGCCGTCAGCAATCAGCTCCTGGTCAAACGCCCTGGCTTGTTCGGCCAACTCCGGGAATTGCCCGGTAATTCGTCGCAAATCGCGCGAGAAAATCTCCACCTTGCCGCTGCTGCGATGAAGCTGTGCGCGAATCCCGTCGAATTTGTCTTCAACGTAAACAGTACCTGGGCCGGAGGATTCGAACTGGCCGCCATCAACGCCGGCGCCTTCAATAAACCGGTTCCAGACGGCATCCGCGCTGGATTCGGGAGTGGCGAGCATGCATTTAATAGGACGAAACATTGACAGCTCTGCGCGGTGCAGCTCTTTTCGTGAGGCCAGCAGGGCCGTCTTGCCGATGTCGCCTAACAACATGTTGGTCTGTTTCACTTCTTCCAGTGAAACTTCAAATGCCCTTGAGGTGGCCTCCTCCACGAGACCCTCGCGCAAGCCGATGCGCAGGTCGCCAGTCAAAATCTTAACCACGTACTCGCCTTCGCGAGCGGATAAAACCGAAAATCGCTCTCGCAGCAGCTTTGCCTTGGCGATCGGGCCGCGCGCACGATGAAGATTTTGAAACAACTCAGCCGATTCGAGAATACTGAATGGCTGCGGTGTTGTTCGGCCATCGAGAACTTCGAACGCAGTCTTGCCAGCGTCGCCGTGTCTCCCGGCTACTCGATGAAACTCGGTATCTCCGATTTTGGTCGCGCCCTGCAGCGCGCGGAAGATTACGGCCCATCCAGCCTGCAATATCCGCGGATCGCTTTGGGCAAATGCCCTTCCGGTAAAATAGGTAGTGGCAATGGAAAGCTGCTCACTTGTTAGGCCGCGCAGGTAATCGGACAGCAACCGAATCTTCTCCAATTTTGCGGGAGTCGCTGCAATCGCTTCACCGACGTTCGCGAAATCCAGAAATTCAGATTGCTGCGTCGATCCGTGGGGAAGGTGCGCTGTCACGAAACGTTTGGACAAAGATTGCAGTGTGATCTCCATGCGTGGGAAGTGCAGTTCCATTTGATTTTCTTCAGTCAGCGCCCAGGCCTCGACGCCGCGCGTCCGAAGGTCGGAGGCAAAAGCTGCGGCAAAGCCGTGGAGCGTCAACACTCGCCGGGGCCGTACCAACTCGACGTACCGAAGCAAATCGTCGTAATCTGCATGATCTGATAGGGGAAAGGCCGCATCGACTTGGTAACGATATACCGCATCAGGATCGAGGGCCCATCCACTCATAAGCGCTACACGTTTGCGCGGGATCTTCTCCACCATGGCCGAGCGGTTCGCGCTTGGCGGACAGATCAACACTTTGCCGGCGACGTCGTTACGATTGTATCGCACGTATTTGCAAAACGATTGCCCGAACTGTTCGTAGATGCGCGTCATTTGATAAACTGAGCCGTGAAGCATTGGGGTTAAATCGGCGCCCTCAAGGGCACAGAGGATTTCCTGTGCCTTGCCTAACGAGTAGCCCAGCAGCACCGGCACTTCGCCTGCGTCAATCGTTTCGTCGCAGAACGCGACCATTTGGTCGATCACCTCTTTCGTGGGCGGGAATCGATAGCGGGGCACGCCGAAAGTTGTTTCCATCACAAGCGTGTCAGCGTGACACCACTCTGCTTGCTCCGCGGATCTGCCGGGACGCAGCTTCAAATCGCCAGTATAGAGCAGCGTTTGCTCACCAGCGAAAACAAGGCACTGTGCCGACCCAAAGATATGCCCGGCAGGTAATAACATTACGTCGATGCCGCCAATACGTCGTCTTTCCCCAAATGGCAGTGCATGCTCGATGCGCGAGCCTGGCAGACGGACTTGCATCAGGCGTGCTGTGCGCTCCGACATGATTACCTCCTGGTGTGGCGCGATGTGGTCGCTGTGCGCGTGGGAAACGAACGCAAAACGTTTTGCGTCCCATGGGTCCAGCCAGAAATCCTGTTGCGGCAGGTAAACACCGCGCTCGTAGCGAACTTTGATCACGCAGAAAATTACTTCGCAATTTGCACGAGTTCCATAGCACTGGTGATACTGACGAGCCCGTCGGTTGCACGTTGACACCTCCTTCAAAGACCCGCTTTATTACCGAAATGAAATTTGCCGTCGCATTTCTAATTTTCACTCTCTTGGTTGTTTCCGTTTTCGGGAAGGGCGCACGAGAGGAACCGAAAGTCATCGAGAAGGTCACGCCGCTGCCGATGGCATTGGACCCAAACTTTGAGTTTAGAAAAACGAAACTCTTCTTTATGAGCGAGAAAGGGGGGCTAAAGCCCAGTGAGAGAGCGCACGATTCGTCAAACAAGGTTGGCGGGAAGTCCAATGCGCCGAACCAAAAAACTTCTGTGCTTCAGGATGCCCCGATCGTTTTTGAGAGACAATATCGCCTTTACGGCGCGGTCACCGGACTCGATCAACGCCAGCGCTTCGGTGATTACTTCGACTTTTTTTGGCGAGCCAAACGCCCCTCCGATGTCACGGTGCGTCTGGAATATCGCCAGGAGAAACTGCACGAACACGTCCAGGCCCAGGAGATCACATATCGAAATGTGCGCGGCACGCACAAGACTGAATTCAAGGTAATCGGTGACGATTACTTTGATGATGGACGCGTGATATCTTGGCGATGCCTGTTAATCGCGAGCGGTCGAATCGTAGCGGAAAACCGCTCGTTTCTGTGGGAGTAAACTGCGTGACGTTGTGACTGGGCTTGTTGCTCCCGCTCACGCCGTGCCTCGAAGGATCGAAGCAATGCGGCTTTTAAGCGCCGCGTTCCGAATCAGTTGATGAGATTTCCCATGGTTGGCCAGGTTTGACAGCATGGGTTCCGGGCTGATATCGTTCGGAAGAGTAAATTGTGGACTCGTCTATTCAAGTTGGGGTAAGAGGGCCGACCGTATGGGTGAAAGTGGAAGGAAAAGGTAGTTTCCTCAATAGCGGCAACCTCAAGGAGTTCGCGCGCGAAATGTTGGATCGCGGGTACCGCGAATTTGTGGTGGACTTGGGGGATTGCGCCATGATGGATTCCACATTCATGGGAACAATGGCCAGCGTGGCATTGCGCCTAAAGGAACTTGGGCAGGGTCACCTTCACATTGTTCATTGCGGCAATCGCAGTCAGCAACTTCTTTCCGGGCTAGGATTAGATCAGATATTCGATATCCACGGCGATGGCACCGGTGCACCTGAATGTGAAGCGCTTGAACAGGCTTCCAGAAGCCAGACATCAGATTCCCGAAAAAGGGAACAGACAGAAACCATGCTCGAAGCGCACGAAGCGCTTTGCGAGGCGGCACCTGAAAATATCTTTCGTTTTAAGGACGTTCTCGATTTCCTAAGACAAGACCTTCATCACGAGACGTCTTCGAAGTAAGCTGGCCTCGCGCAATGTGGCCGACTCTTCTCTTTGGACTGCTTGTCGCGTCTCTGGCTGGTTGGGGTATCACTGCCTATCTGCAGACGCGCCGAATTCGACGACTGGAGCGCTCGCATGAGGAGATTCAGGTCGAGGAGACGCTGGTCTTCGATTTCCTCCACGGGTTGGGCGAAGCGTTCCGGGGAACAATTCGACCTCAGGAATTGCATCGACTCATTGTGGAAGGGGCAGTGCGCATTCTTGACGCACACGGCGGCGCGCTCTACGTCACTGATCGGACAGGTGGCAGGCTCACTCCGGCGTTCATTTCGAAAGGCTGTCCACCGTTGATAGATGTTCCGCAAGACATTTTACAACAAGCGGCTGCCAATCCTATCGCCCTTGAGACCTTCTTGCGGCTCCATACGGTCGCTACGAACGAAGGACTGGTTGGGCACCTTTGGCAAACAGGTCAGGCTGTTTGTCTCAACGAATTCTCGGAAGCGCCGGAGTTGGCCAAATTGCGGGGAAGCGCTTTTGGCAGCGTGTCGGTCATGGCCACAGCGCTCAGATATGGCGAGCAAGATCTTGGTGTTCTGGCGTTGGCTAACGGTTCGATGGGCGCGCCTTTTTCGCAGGCTGACTTTGTCGTTTTTAAGTCGATTGCCGAACAATCCGCCTTTGCGCTCTACAACGCGATCATTTATTCGATGGCGAACGAAAAAAAGCGGCTCGATCACGATCTCGAAATCGCGCGAGACATTCAACGCATCCTGCTTCCATCCGAGGCGCCGGCCATTAATGGATTTCAGATCAGCGGCATCAACGTGCCAGCCCGGCAGGTAAGCGGCGACTACTTCGATTACATTCAAGTCGATCAAGAGCGGCTTGGCGTCGCGATCGCGGACGTCTCGGGCAAAGGCGTACCTGCATCGCTGATCATGGCGATTTGCCGAAGCGTTCTGCGAGCAGAAGCGGCCCGCAACCCATCCCCGGCAGATGTGCTGCGAAAGGTAAATCGGCAGCTTTATCCGGACATTAAGGAAGACATGTTTATTAGCATGGCGTACCTGGTCCTGGATCATCAAAACGATGGCGTCACGCTTGCGCGGGCCGGACACGATGCGCCGTTGTGGTACCAGCGGCACTCGCAAACCGTGACGCCGGTAAAGTCGCCGGGAATGGTGGTGGGAATTGACAGCGGAAGCGTGTTCGATAGGCTTACCGTCGACTTCGCGGTACCGCTCGAGCGCAACGATTGCCTTGTTCTCTACACCGACGGCCTGACTGAGACGCTTAACTCCGACGGAGACGAGTTCGGTGTTGATCGCATGATGCAGTCGGTCCGCGCCAGCGCGAACGATGGCGCGCAAGCGATTGTAAAAAAGATTATCGAGGACGTGCGTGAGTTTACCGGTTCGGTGCCGCAAAACGATGACATGACCTTAATCGCTATCCGCAAAACATGAAAAAGATTCCTTTCCCTGAACGAGAAGAAGAAATGAATTCGTCGGCGCAGGCGAAGCAGTCCTCCCCTTCTGCGAGCGGCGACGATTCCGAAGATGCAATGGCCGGCTTGCAAGCCGACCTCGACCGGTTTCGCGACCTCGCGCTGCGCAGCCAGGCTGATTTCGAGAACTACAAAAAACGGGCCGCCCGCGAAAAAGAAGATGCGGTAAAATACGCCAACAGCTCATTGCTTCAGCGTTTGGTCTCAATCCTCGACAATTTTGAGCTGGGTTTGGCAGCCGCAAAAACGGAGGCCAAGCAATCTCCGATCTATTCCGGCATGGTTCTGGTTCAAAAACAGCTAAACGATTTGCTTGATGAAAACGGACTACAAGCGATCGAAGCCGAGGGGAAGAAGTTTGATCCGAACCTGCATGAAGCGATTGCCCACGAGCCGAGCAATACGCCCGAAGGAACAGTCATCCGTCAGGCCCGACGGGGTTATCGGTTTAAAGATCGCCTGCTGCGACCCGCGCGGGTCGTTGTTTCCAGCGGCCCTGCGAAGTAGTGAGCATTCTTGCTTGCTTTGCGGATTAGTCAGATTGGTCACGTAGGACTTTCGCTTTGATGGCTACTGAGAAACGCGATTACTACGAAGTGCTCGGCGTCGAACGAAATGTCGCCGGTGAGGAAATCAAACGAGCCTATCGCAAGCTCGCCGTAAAGTTCCACCCTGACAAAAACCCGGACGATCCGCGCGCCGAGGAAAAATTTAAGGAACTAGGCGAAGCGTATGACGTCCTGATGGACCCAGACAAACGCGCGGCCTACGATCGCTTCGGTCATGCCGCGTTCGCGCAGGGCGGTGCCGGTTTCGGTGGCGGCGGTTTTCATGATCCGTTCGAAATCTTCCGCGAAGTGTTCGGCGGGGGCGGATTTGGCGGCGGAATTTTCGAGACGTTCTTTGGCGGCGGGTCCGGGGTGCGCTCTGACGACCGGCGTCGTGGGTCGGATCTGCGGTACGATATGGAAATCAAGTTGGAGGAGGCGGCTTTCGGCGCAGAGAAGACGATTGAGATTGAGAAGCTTGATACGTGCGACAAGTGCCACGGCACCGGCGCCGAGCCAGGCTCGCGCAGGACAAGTTGTTCGACATGTTCCGGGCGTGGACAGGTGATCAGTTCGCGTGGGTTTTTTCATGTCTCGCAAACGTGTCCACGTTGTCACGGCGCCGGTGAAATCATCGAAAAACCATGCCAGAAATGCCGCGGCGAAGGACGGGTCGAAAAGCTAAGCCGAATCAAGCTGAAGATTCCTCCAGGAATCCAAGGGGGCACTCGATTACGTTCCCCGGGAAACGGTGAGGCGGGCATCGGCGGCGGTGCAGCGGGTGATCTTTATGTTGTGGTCCACGTTAAGGAACACAACATCTTTCACCGCGAAGCCGACGATTTGTATTGCGACGTGCCAATTCCCTTTTCCGTTGCGGCATTGGGCGGCGAGATCGACGTGCCGACGCTTGAAGGCAAGGCCAATGTTAAAGTCCCCGCCGGCACGCAAAGCGGACAAATGTTCAAGCTCCGTGGCAAAGGCATAACAAACGTGAACGGCCGCAGTCACGGTGATTTATTCGCGCGGCTGATTGTGGAGGTGCCGTCGCGCCTCAATCCGGAGCAACGCCGTAAACTCGAGGAGTTCGCAGCGCTTTGCGGCGAGGAAAACACTCCAATGCGCAAGAGTTTCTTCGACCGCGCGAAGGAATTCTTTAGATAAGCGGCGCACTTCCGTGGTTCGCGACGCCGTCACCCTGATCGAATGCCCGCGCGACGCTTGGCAGGGCCTCGTCCGGCAAATTCCCACCGGGCTGAAAACGCGCTACCTCGGCGCACTGATTGACGCGGGGTTCGAACACATCGATGCGGTCAGCTTTGTTTCCCCGAAGGCGGTGCCGCAAATGGCCGACAGCGAAAAAGTGCTGGAACAAATCGACGTGCCAAACGACATCGAGATTATCGGGATCGTGGTGAACGAAAAAGGGGCTGAGCGCGCCATTGCCACCCAGGCGGTTTCAACTCTCGGTTTCCCTTGCTCCATCTCCGAGACCTTTCTGCGCAAAAACCAGAATCAGACACTGGACGAATGCTACAAAGTTTTGGAATTGATCAAGCGAAAGGCAGACGACGTGGGGCTAGACATTGTGGCTTACGTTTCGATGGCATTTGGAAACCCATATGGCGATCCATGGAATGAGACGAAGATTCGCGAGGCGCTCAATAAACTTGTCGGTGTCGGAATACGGTCCGTATCTCTTGCTGATACCGTCGGCATGGCGGGTCCTGATGTGATTCGCAGTGTATTTGAATCCGTGACAACTCAGTACCCTGACTGCGACATCGGCGTGCACCTTCACAGTGCGCCCGCCCAGGCTGAATCCAAAGTACTCGCCGCGTATGATGCCGGCTGCCGCCGTTTTGATTCGGCCATTGGCGGTCTCGGTGGGTGCCCATTCGCGCAGGACGCACTGGTTGGAAATATTCCTACGGAATGCCTGCTCGCGGCTCTGAAACAGCGCGGTGTGGACATGCCAATCAACGATGCGCTCCCAAGCGTGGTGTCGCTAAACTCGCTTATCGCGGCTGACTATTCGTAACTCGGATCAACCCATTCCGCTCATGCATCGCTTCTACGTTGCGCCCGCGAACTGGGACCCTCGTGGACTCGCGTTGCGAGGCTCCGAAGCCCACCACGCGCGCAACGTCCTGCGCATGCAAGCTGGAGACAAGCTCGTGCTCTTCAACGGAAGAGGCCGTGAACTTACTGCGGAAATTGCAAATGTCGGCGACCACGAGATTCAATTGCGAAAATTGCACGAATCGGAAACGGCACCGTTGCGCTGCAGGATTGTTCTGGGACAGGCAATCCCAAAAGGCAAAAACATGGACCTCATTGTGCAAAAGGCCGTCGAGATTGGTGCAGCCGAAATTGAGCCCATCATTTCCGATCGCACGGTTGTGCAAGTCGATTCGGAAACTGCAGCGCAAAAGCAATCGAAATGGCAGCAGATCGCCATCGAAGCGGCCAAACAGTGTGGTCAGAACTGGCTGCCGCGCGTGCATGCGCCGAGAAAACTTGCCGAATTCTTTTCTGGTCTGGAGCAATCGTTCGATCTTCGATTGATCGGATCGCTCCAGCCCGATGCGCAGCACTTAAAAAAAATTCTGGAAACTCATTGGAATGAGCGCGGTGATCGTCCTCGCAGCGTGTTGATGCTTGTGGGGCCCGAAGGCGACTTCACACCTGCGGAGCTTGGACTCGCCCGGCATTACGGCTGCCAGCCAATCACGCTCGGACCAATCATTCTGCGAGTGGAAACAGCGGCAATTTATTGCCTGAGCGTTCTCTCGTACGAGCTGCTGATCTAGCTTGCTGCCGCCGTCTCGGCATTAGATTCGCTCGGGAGCTCAAACGCGGGCGTCGTTTGGTCCGGCGGCGCGGGCTCGATTGAAACGATCGTGAGCTTAGCGACGTTGTGCTCAGTGTTCAGGGAAATAGTTTCCCCAACCTCATGACCGAGCAGCGCCTGGGCGATGGCGGTTTGATAAGAGATGATGTGCCGGTCGGGATCGCCGTCCCACGCGCCGAGAACGGTATAGGTTTCCTCCATGTCTGTTTCCGCGTTGCGCAACGTAACGATCGTGCCGATGGACACGCGCGACGTGTCTGCATTCTCAAAGGAAGTCCCGCGCGCGTTGTGCAGCATTTGCTCCAACTCGGCTTTGCGTCGCATCAACACGCTTTGCATTTGCTTCGCCGCTTTGAATTCAAAATTCTCACTCAAATCGCCATAGGACCGGGCAATTGCGATCTCTTTGCTGTTCTCGGGAATTTTTACTTTCACGATCTCTTCGTATTCCGCTCTGCGTTTTTCCAAACTGCTCCAGGACACAATGAGTGGCGCAGTTTTTTCCTGCGGTTCTGCGCCGGCGATCATACTTTCCAGTTCCGGATAAACTTTGACCATCCGTGCCAGGAGTGATCGTTTCGTGAGCTCATCGAATAACGGTGTTAACTGAAGACGCCGCATCGCATCGCGCGCCAGGCCGACATCGACTTTCTTAAACATCTCCCCGAGCAACTCCCGGTCATCAACCAATGCCCTTTGCAATTTGCTGGCGCGACCGGGAGAATTATGCTGTTCGCGCTCGAGCGCGGCGAGGATCGCCCATAGTAAATCAGGGGTAATCAGGTCGGCCCAATTCTTTTTTTCCCCGCACAGCCAAATGAGCATCTCGCTTGTGGCTGAATGTTCGCGGATGCTTCGACCCAACATGGTCCGAAGCTCGGGGTGGTGTCCGGTTTCGTGCAAGATGCGTGGAATTTGTGCCACCATTCGACCGTGGCTCGCCTCCATAAGACGCAAGGCGCGCTCGGTCCAGCCTGCTCCGAGCGCGGCTGGCAGCGCCTGCAAAACGCGTTTCTCTTTTGCCGCTGACAAGTTTGGCAGGATTGATGCCAGACGCTTTTCCTCTTCCAAGATTAACTTGGAAAGAGTCAGACCGATGTGTGTGGTGTGCAATGATGGAACACGTGCGAGCAAATCGTCCCGGGCAATGATGAGTTCGAATGCCAGCTCGGGATGCAGTTTCTGGTTGCGCACCGCTGCGTTTTCGATCGCCACGACGACCGGTTGAAGTTGTTTTTCAGGTTCCTTGAATTGCTCGTTAGATTTGATGATCTGCTCGACTGCCGCGATTTGATGCTTCGGCTGCCTGGCCTTGTTGAATGCCACGAGTAGCTCGTCCGCGTGTGACACCCCTTCGACGCGGATTTGGATGGGGTCCGCCTTTTTTACAGGGATCGAGAACCGGCCACTTGCCTTGAGCGCTCTCCTGGTTGATTCCCACCAGCGTTTCCACTCCGCTTCTGTAAAGACATCGCCAATGAGCC
>Ga0081455_10006859_pt1 | contig 12129 bp, 9 predicted proteins | sample TabmetS3T2R1_FD_70207 | JGI IMG/M metagenome (GOLD analysis project Ga0081455, IMG submission 70207) | Tabebuia heterophylla rhizosphere microbial communities from the University of Puerto Rico - S3T2R1 | ecosystem: Host-associated > Plants > Roots > Rhizosphere ...
TCGCCACTTCTGATATATCACACCGACGGAGTTACTGACGGCGTGATTGACGATCCGAGGGCATGCGCGTTCAGCGCGAAGGCAAACGTTTGCGGCGCGCCGACTGCTCCGGCGGCAAACTGCCTGACATTCGCCGAGGCGGAGGCAATTGACAAGATCTGGGACGGGCCGGGAAACGATCGAGGCAATAAGATCTGGTTCGGCCTTGATCGGGGGACCAACTTGAGCGCGCTGAACGGCGCGGCCCCTTTCTTACTGGGCGTCGTGCAATTTCACTGGAACGAGCACAACCGCAGTTTCGACTGGCAAACCGTGTCCGCCGCCACGTATTCGCAGGTTGCGCAGGATGGCTCGCGCAATATCGCGGATGTTACCGATACCTTCGGCGACCTCGACACATTCAGGCGGAATGGGGGCAAGCTGCTCACATTCGTCGGCGGGAACGACCAGCTCATCATGCCGCGCGGAGTGATCAACTACTATCGGCAGATGGCCTCGCGCTTCGGGAGGCGCGGCGAGCCGGATTTCGAGCGGGTGCAAAGCTTCTATCGCCTGTTCCGCGCGCCGGGCGTCGCGCACTGCGGAGGAGGCGCCGGACCGCAGCCGCAGAACCTGTTCGGCGCGCTGGTGGACTGGGTCGAAAACGGTGTGGCGCCCGATCGGACCCTCGCCCAGAACACGACGGGCAGTGGGGGTACGCGTACGCGCCCGCTTTGCCCGTACCCGCAGACCGCGATCTATAATGGATCAGGAAGCGCCGATGACGCAGCCAATTTCCGCTGCGGCGGAAACCTCGAGAGACGCCGTATCGTCTGCGCCGACGTCCTCACGAAGTACAAGCACGAAGTACGTGGTCAATTGGACTTCGGGGGAACCGGCGTTGATCGCGCCGATTGCGAACGCCATCGCTGGCGCAATGACGATGACGACAAAGATCGCCATTAGCGCAGTTCACGGTCCCGGCGATGAATAAATCGGCGTGCTCGCCGCGCGGGTAGATAGATGGTCGGTAGCGACGCCCCGGTTAACCGGGGCGTTTGTTTTCTCCCCTGGAGGTGTTCGTGTCACGAAAGCCTGGCTCGAAGTCCACTGAAATCAGTACCGCGAGCGGTAGCGAGCGTGGCCCGCGCCACAGAGCTATTACGGCATATCTGCTAGATTTCGCAAAATAATCCTGCCAATAGCAGCCGGTAGCTCGGACTCTGTCACGTTCGTCAGGATTGCAAACCCAAGCTTCTGATCCGGGATGAAGGCCACCACCGACATAAATCCCGGCGTATTACCCCGGTGATAATAGAGCGGGTGTCCGCGCAAGCCGTGACCGCGCGTTTGCCACGAGGGGAGCAGCGGTCCGAGCAAAACCGCTTTGGCGTGTTCCCAGGTCGGCTTGGTAAACAAAGGCCGAAAGACTACAATCAGGTTCAATAATGTAGCGTCCGTGAAAATACGCGGTTCCGGTTAGTTGCCGAAAGATTGATCAACACGCCTTTACACAATCAATCGTAATGTAGAATAGATCACTTCTTTTGGAGAACACGAGATGATCGAACCGTTTGCGCTCACGAGCCGGAAGGAAGAGAACGAGGCGGAGGAATTGATCGAAATAACGACCTACATCCGTGAAGACCAGGCGCTTGCCCTGGAGATATTGGAGAATGCGCGGCGGTATAGTTCCGGCGTGAATTTCGACAAGGGGACATTGATTCGGGAGGCGCTGGACCTGATGATCGAGAAGTACAGAACAGACTTTAGGATCGGGCGATGCAAAGCGAGTTCGACTTCATAAAACGCATTCGCGATCAGGCGGCGGAAGCGAGCGCGCAAGACCTGGTCCTAGGGATCGGCGACGACGCAGCCATCTTGCGCGAGCGGGAAGGGCGCGAAACTCTCGTCACCGTTGACCTGCTGGTTGAAGAGATTGACTTCAAGCTCGAATACGCCCCGCCACGCTTTCTGGGGCATAAAGCCCTGGCCGTGAGTTTGAGCGACATTGCGGCGATGGGCGGCGCGCCGGCGTTCTCATTGCTCACGCTCGGCATTCCGAGACAATCTCAAATCTCAAATCTTAAATCCGACGTCTTCTGGGAGCGGTTTTTCGCGGGCTATTTCGCGCTTGCCGAAGAACACTCAGTAACCTTGATCGGCGGGGACCTCTCGTCAACGCCGGATCGGTTGTCTATTGATTCAGTTTTGGTTGGACATTGCCGGGCCGGAGGGGCTGTTCGTCGCGGCGGCGCGAAGGTCGGAGACGCCATCTACCTGACAGGCTCGGTCGGCGCGTCCGCCGCGGGGCTGAAGTTGTTATTCGACGGCGCGCGCGTGAACGAGGGCGAAGGGGGCCTCACGCAATCGGCCCTGCGCGCGCATTTAAAGCCTGAGCCCCGCGTCGCGTTCGGCCGTCGGGTCGGCGAGCGAGGTTTGGCCCATTCGATGATCGACGTGAGCGACGGTCTGGCTCAAGACCTCGCGCGAATTTGCGAAGAGAGCGCCGCGGCGGCGATTGTCGATTTCGATTCCGTGCCCGTGGCGAATGAAGTCGGTTTGATCTCGAAAGAGCCTGAAGCGGCGTTCGAGTTCGCGGTTCGGGGCGGAGAGGATTTCGAGCTGCTGCTCTCCGCAAGCGGCGATGACGAGGCGGAATTGTTCGAGATCGCCGCCTGTTGCGGTCTCAGACTCTCGCGCGTCGGCGAAATCGTCCCGGCGGATCAGACTCGGCCCAGTCTCCTGCTCCGGCGCGGTGGCGAGGTTAAGCCTCTGTCAATTCGCGGATTCGATCATTTTCGGATTTGACGCGCTTGGGGAGACTGCCCTAATCTTGCCTCTCAACGAGGACGCATTGGAGCGAAACATTGATAGATAGAAACGAACAATTGCAAAAAATATTGCTACGCCGAGTGGGCGAGGCGATCAAAGATTTCGGAATGATTAGCGAGGGCGACCGCGTTATGGTCTGCCTGAGCGGCGGCAAAGACAGTTACACGCTGCTGCGACTGCTGATGGAGATAAGACGCCGCGCGCCGGTCAAATTCGACCTATTGGCGGTCAACCTGGATCAGAAACAACCCGATTTCCCCGAGCACGTGCTGCCCGAATATCTTTCGAGCATCGGCGTCCCTTATCGCATCGCCGAGCAGGACACGTATTCGGTAGTCAAGCGACTGGCGCCGAAGACTTATTGCTCGGTCTGTTCGCGCATGCGGCGCGGCATTCTTTACAACGTGGCGGTCGAGGAAGGCTGCGCGAAGATCGCGCTGGGACACCACGCCGACGACATTCTGCAAACCTTCCTTCTCAACCTGTTCTACATCGGCACAATGAAGGCAATGCCGCCGGTGCTGCGTTCGGACGACGGGCGCAACACCGTGATCCGCCCGATGGCCTACCTCTGGGAGAAACAGATCGCCGAATACGCCGCGATGCAGGATTTCCCGATCATTCCATGCAACCTCTGCGGCTCGCAGGATAATTTGAAACGCAAACGCGTCAAAAGGCTGATTGACGAATTGCAGAAAGAGATTCCGCACATCCGCCAGTCAATGCTCGCGGCGATGGGCAACGTCGTGAACACGCATCTGCTCGACCATAACCTCTTCGATTTCAAATCGCTGTCGGAAGCCGTCGGCGACGTCGCGGCCGAACTCGATCTGGCGGTCTCGGATCACGAGGAAGAGGCCGCCGCGCCCGCGCTGGTTTCGATAGGGCGTTGATTGTCGAAACAACAACGACTCAGTACCTATTCCACTTCTTCGCCGCGTCAGCGGCGGGTTGACTTTAGCCGTGGGTTTCAACCCACGGAACTGTCGGCCAAGATTTCTGCGTCGCGTAGCGACGATTGAATTCAACCGTCGCTACGCGACGCGGGGAATATCACGTTCCATCACCGTGGGTTGAAACCCACGGCTAAACTCAGGCGCCGCTGACGCGGCGAAGAGGCTTAGCAGTTACGTGGGTTTTAGGTTTTAGGCATATTCCGTCCGGTCACATTTTCATCACAACGCGTCAAGCCAAGGAGAAGATATGTTCGCTCGATTCTCGAAAGCTGTCGTCCGTCTGATCTGTCTTTCACTGCTCCTTCCGGTTCAATTCAATTCCGCGGTCGCGCAATCGAAAGCTAAAAGCCCGCCGCGCAAGGTCCCAGGCGCCACAGCCGCAGGCACGCTGCTGCCGAACGGCTGGACGCTGACGCCCGAAGGCGCGCAGGTTCCCACGGGCGATCTGCCGCTCAATATGGTCTTGAGCAATGATGGCCACTACCTGCTCGTGACGACCAACGGCAACGGCGACCAAACGATCAACGTGATTGACCTGCGACGGGGGGAGAGCGCGCAGACCGTGAGCGTGAAGAAATCCTGGCTCGGTCTGGCCTTTGCGCCGGACGGGAAGCGGTTCTTCGTTTCGGGCGGCGACGACAACGAGGTGATGGTCTTCGATTTCGCCGAGGGAAAGGCCGAGGAATCGGGCAAGATCATTCTGGGCGGCGCCGATTATCACAAGCTCAACGACAGAGAGCGCGCCGCAGCCCGCCGCCAGGGCCTAGGCGAATTCGCATTCCCCGCCGGCATCGCCGTGACGCCGGACGGCAAGCGCTTATACGTGGCCGAAAACCTGACGCACAAAGTCGCCGTCGTCGACCTGGCGACCCGGCAGGTGATAACCAAGATCGCGGTCGGTGAATATCCTTACGATTGCGAAGTTTCCGGCGACGGCAAACGCGTTTACGTGAGCAATTGGGGGAGCCGAAGCGTCGCCGTGATCGATACCGCCGGCAATCAGGTAATCAACAACATTCCGGTCGGCGACCATCCGAACGATCTCGAACTGACGCGCGACGGTAAGACGCTTTACGTCGCCAACGCCAACAGCAACACGGTCTCGGTAGTCTCGACCGAGCAGATGAAAGAGATCGAAGCGATCTCGACCGCGCTCCATCCGAAGTCGCCCATCGGCAGCACGCCCAACGCCGTAGCGCTCTCGCCCGACGAAAAGACGCTCTACATAGCGAACGCCGACAATAACGACGTCGCCGTCGTCGACGTGGCCAAACGCGGCAATAGTGAAGTCGAAGGCTTCATCCCGACCGGCTGGTATCCGACCTCGGTGAGAGTGAGTAAGGACGGCAAACGAATCTTCGTCGCCAACGGCAAAGGCGTGGCTTCGGCGGCCAATCCGCAAGGCCCAAGCCCGTATAAAGGGCGCACGCCGCAATACATCGGCAGCATGCTTAAAGGCACGGTCTCGCTGATCAACCTGCCGGCGAAGGCGAAACTCGCCCAGCTCACGCGCCGCGTCTACGCCAATTCGCCTTACACCGACGAGATGTTGAAAGCCGCGCGCGCGCCTAAAGAGAAGACCGCGATCCCGTTCCGCGTCGGCGCCCCTTCTCCGATCAAACACGTGATCTACGTGATCAAGGAGAATCGCACTTACGACCAGGTGCTTGGCGATGTGAAAGAGGGCAACGGCGACCCGAGCCTTTGCCTTTTCGGAGAGGAAGTGACGCCGAATCAGCACGCGCTGGCGCGGGAATTCGTATTGCTCGACAACTTCTACGTCGACGCCGAGGTCTCGGCCGACGGCCACAATTGGTCGATGGCGGCCTACGCCACCGATTACACCGAAAAGACCTGGCCGACGAACTACTCCAATCGCGGGCGCACCTACGATTACGAAGGCAGTAAGAAGATCGCGCGTCCGACTAAGGGGTATATCTGGGATCATTGCAAGGCCGCGGGCGTCAGTTACCGCAGCTACGGCGAGTTCGTCGGCGTTCGCGACGTGAAGATCGAAGGAGGGGGAGGGCAGGAGGCGACCGAGTCGGCGCTGAAAGCGAGGCGCGAAAACTACACTTCGGAAGACGCTCTCCAGGGCCATTTCAGCCCGACCTTTCCGTCCTACAACCTGGAGATCTCCGACAACACGCGGATTGATCGCTGGCTGGAAGAATTCCGCGAATACGAAAAGAATGGCGACTTGCCTCAGTTCCAGGTCGTGCGCATCGGCAATAATCATACGCAGGGGACCCGTCCCGGCGCTCTCACGCCCCGCGCGTACGTGGCCGATAACGACCTTGCGCTGGGCCGTCTGGTCGAGGCCGTCAGCAACAGCAAATATTGGGCGACGACGGCGATCTTCGCTCTCGAAGACGACGCGCAGAACGGCCCCGATCACGTCGACGCGCATCGCTCCATCGCCTTCGTCGCCAGCCCTTACACCAAACGCGGCTACGTAGATTCGACGATGTACACGACCTCGGGAATGCTGCGCACGATGGAATTGATCCTGGGCATACCGCCTATGAGCCAGTATGACGCGGCCGCAACGCCGATGTTCAACAGCTTCATGAACAAAGCCGATCTGACGCCGTTCAAACATCATCCGGCGAGATACGATCTGACCGAAAGGAACGCTGAAAACGCGCCGGGCGCGCAGCAATCGGCCGCCTGGGATTTCAGCAAAGAAGACTCGCTGCCCGACATCGAATTCAACGAGATCATCTGGAAGTCTGTGCGCGGCGCCGATTCGCGGATGCCTGCGCCCGTGCGCAGCGCTTTCGTCCGCGCCATCGAAGGCGACGATGACGACGAAGGAGACAGAGACCGCGAGCGAAAAAGACAAGGGGACAAGGGGACAAGGAGACAAGGGAGATAAGGAAAAAAGCGCCCAAGGGGAGAAAGAATTCAAATCCCCTTGTCCCCTTGTCCCCTTGTCCCCTTGTCCCTCCACCCTGGTTTGACAATAGCATCCGGCATCAGCAATAAAAGTTCAGGGCCTACTCAAAGGAGGCGAGTTATGCTCGAACTTAATATCGGAGCTACAGTCGAGAGCCGGGGGCGTGAGGTCGGGCGCGTTGAGCGCGTGGTGTTGAACCGCGATTCCTATGAAGCCACTCATCTGGTGGTCAAACAGGGCGGCCTGCTTCATCCGAGACATCTGCTGATGCCGTTCGATTGGGTGGTCGGATCGGAACACGACCGCGTTCGGATCGAGCGCGCGGATGACGAGATAGCTGCGCTGCCCAACTTCGAGATGCAGCATTATGTGAGATTGGATCAATTGGACGAAGAGCACGCGGCGCATCCCAGGTCCGCCATCAGGCCGTCCGATTGGATCAACTACGTAGTTCCGTTCGTCGCCAACGCGTTCGGTGAGGCTTACCATCCGCCCGGCGTGGTCGTCACAGACCAACTGCTTTCGCCGTCCGAAAGCGCCGTCAACCGCGGCCTGCCGGTCGAATCGAGCGACGGCCACAAGGTCGGCGAAATTCATGAGGTATTGCTCAGCGAACCCGACTGGAGGTTGAGCGGAATCGTCATCACGCGCGGCTTTGTGTTGAAACACCCGATGCGCGTCCCCGCCGATTGGGTGGCGAGAATCGGACGCGACCGCATTACGCTCAATCGTTCCAGGCAACAGTTTGAAGACTGGGAGCGACAGCTAGGAAAATGACGCTATGCAAAGATTCGTTTGGAACGAGACCGATTTCATCGAATGCCTCAGTGTATTTCCAACTGTCGAGGAGTGTGGGGTGGCTCATCATTTTGATTTAAATCGAAATGGATTGCGCCTTCTGCTGTCGGTTTACCAACTTGACGCTGAGGTGTGGATTTCACTCTACCGTGAAGGGTCTAACCAACCATTATTCAGGGTCGTCCTCGAAGACTCTCCCGGCGGGAGGTTGGTTCGAAATCGAAACGGTCAGGATTACATCGAATTCGCCCCCGCAAAAGTCTTCGGGGGCCGCTATGACGGCGAAACCGTGATCCCGATGGGGATTCGCCTTTCTGTAGATCCGGACTTCAACATACAGCTTTTTTAGAAATCATGAAAAGACGCGCGTTCTTATCCCTCGCCGCCACGACAGGCTTATCGACGTTGTGGCCCAGATCGCTCGGCGCCAACGCCCCCGGGGTCATCATTTCCGACAAAATCCGCCCGCAGATCCCTTTCGGCGCGCAATGTGGCGACGTCACCGCCAACCGCGCGGTGATCTGGAGCCGCAGCGACAGGGCCGCGCGAATGATCGTCGAATATTCGACGACGGAATCTTTCCAGAACTCGCGGCGCGTCATTGGCCCTGCGGCTATCGAACCAACCGATTTCACCGCCCGCGCCGACCTCGCCGACTTGCCTGCCGGACAGAAGATTTTCTACCGCGTCACATTTCAATCGCTCGACGACGCGAAGGTCTTCAGCGAACCAGTCATGGGCAGTATCCTCACGGCGCCGAATACGAAACGAGACGTCAGCTTCGTCTGGGGCGGCGACGTGTGCGGACAGGGTTGGGGCATTAACCCCGAATTCGGCGGTATGAAGATTTACGAGTCGATGCGGCGCATGCGGCCGGACCTCTTTATTCATTCGGGTGACGCGATATACGCGGACGGCGTCATCCCAGCGGAAATCAAACTCGACGACGGCTCCGTCTGGAAGAATTTGACGACGCCGGAAAAATCGAAGGTCGCCGAAACTCTGGACGAGTTTCGCGGCAATTACCGCTACAACCTGATGGACGAAAATCTGCGGCGCTTCAATTCGGAAGTTCCGACGCTGGCGCAGTGGGACGACCACGAAACGCGAAACAACTGGTATCCGGGACAGGTTCTGGAGGACGAGCGATACGCGGTGAAAAGCGTTGACCTGCTCTCCGCGCGGGCGCGTCGGGCGTTCCTGGATTACATGCCGATCCGCTTCAACGCCGACGACCCCGAGCGAATCTGTCGCGCCTTCAACTACGGCCCCTTGCTCGATATTTTCATGCTCGACGAGCGCAGTCATCGCGGCCCCAACACGCCGAACCGCCAGACGGCGCCGAGCGACGAAACGGCCTTTCTCGGCGGCGCGCAGACGGCATGGGTCAAACAAGGGTTGCTCGCTTCGAAGGCCCGGTGGAAGGTGATAGCGAGCGACATGCCCATCGGGGTAATCGTCAAAGACGGCCCGGCTAATTTCGAGGCTTTCGCCAACGGCAATGGCCCGGCGCTGGGGCGCGAGCTTGAACTGGCCGAACTGCTGCGATTCATCAAACGGAATAAGATCAAAAACGTCGTGTGGATCACGGCCGACGTGCATTATTGCGCGGCGCATTATTATGATCCGTCCAAAGCGCAGTTCACGGACTTCGATCCGTTCTGGGAATTCATCGCCGGGCCGCTCAACGCGGGCGCAAACAAACCGGGCGAAATGGACGACACGTTCGGCCCGCAGGTAAAATTCGCCGGGACCCCGAAAGACCTGAAGCCGAGCCGGGGGCCGATGGAAGGCTTTCAATTCTTCGGCGCAGTTAAGATTGATGGCAAGACCGAGGCCATGACTGTCGGATTGCACGACATCAACGGTAAAAAGCTTTTCAGCGTTGATCTGGCGCCGCGAAGATGACTGGCTGTTCAACCACAAAAACACAAAGAAGAACACAGAAAGTCACAAACAAACAGATAGAAGGTAGAGACTCAACCCCAAAGAATATTTGGCGCTTTTTGTGTCCCTTTTGTGTTTTTGTGGTCAAAAATGAAATAACCGGGATTGAGATGAAAAACGGAACAAGAACCCAAATCGCAAGACTCTCGCTCTGTTTGTTGATTATCGCCGTCGCGCTGACGCGACCTTTGTCCGACGCGCATGGCTGGGGGCCGCACGGGCATGAGATGTCGGGCCGCGCCGCCGCGATGAAACTTCCAGAACAAATGCCGAAATTTTTTCGCAATGCGGTCGATCAGCTCGGCTATCTCAATCCCGAACCCGACCGCTGGCGCGACCGCGCCGAATCCGATCTGGACAAGGCGCTGGATTCTGCTTACGCGCCCGACCACTTTATCGACCTCGAACTCGTTCCGCCCGCCGCCTTCGACGCCGTTAACCGCTACGAGTTCACAGCCGAATTGATCAAAGCCGGGCGAAGGCCGACGAATGTCGGTTTCGTCCCGTTCCGTGCGCTCGAATTGTTTCAAAGCCTTCGCATCCAATTCCGCCTGTGGCGAGCCGAGCGCGACCCGAACAAGCGTAAATGGATCGAGCAGCGAATTATCAACGACGCGGGCGTCCTGGGCCATTACGTCAGCGACGCGGCCAACCCGCATCACACCACAATACATTACAACGGATGGTCGGGCGATAACCCGAAAGGCTACGCCGTCTTCACCCGCGAACAAAACCAGGGAATCCATTACCGGTTCGAAGAACTCTACGTGCAAACGCACATTCAGTTGAACGACGTGGCGCCGATCATAGGCAAGGAGCGCGTTATCGCCAAACCGCGTGAGGAGATATGGAACTACATACGAAGCTCGAACGCGCTGGTCGAACAGTTATACATCCTCGATAAACAGGAGAAGTTCAACGCCGAAACGAAATCGCCGGAGCACAAGAAGTTCGTGAGCGAGCGATTGGCCGCTGGCGCGCAGATGCTGCGCGACCTGTGGTGGACGGCATGGGCGACGAGCGCGCCTGCGCCTGCGCCTGCGCCAATCAAGCCTTGATCAGCCGGCTCCACACCAGGATCATCATCGGCGCCGGCGCCAAAGCCAGCTGGAAGGCTACCGCCATCACATGCTCAGGCGATTTCTCGCGCGGGATGGTCCCCAGAAGAAAGACGAACCGCAGCTTTTCACTCAGATTCGCGTAACAAAGCCTATTATGTCCTGAAGAGAATACGTTCGTTATTGAAGACCCTGACCGCTGCGGTGAAGGCTATGGCCGCATAGATAAGATTTGAAACTAGCGTCAGTGTGAAACCGGTCCAGGACCAGTCCCCGAGCATTAACTCTTTGATCAGTTGGCTGAAATTGACTATAGGAATGAGCGCCATCCCGGCGTTTAGCTTGAATCCGGGAAGAAGGCTGACCATTGCCGGTATGATTGCAACCAGGAGCAGAGGCGTGAGATAGCTCTGCGCTTCCTTGTAGCTCTTAGCCATTGTGGCGATGGCAATCATTAGAGTCGCCGCTAGAATCGCCATTGGTATAACTGAGACAAAAATGAGAGCGGATGTTTTCGCATCAAGAGGAATTTCTATCATGAATGGTAGCTGCCGGCCACTCCCGGTCGCCTTCATTCCAAATAAACTGGAAACCCTGAAACTGATTATTGTCAGGACCGATGTCATGAAACTCGCGGTAATCGCCACCAAAATTTTCCCCAAAACGATCTCGCCCCTGCCGGCCGGCGATGAGAGGAGCATCTCCATCGTTCGGCGCTCCTTCTCTCCTGCGGTCATATCAATAGCCGGATACATTGCGCCCATGAGCATGAACATGACAAACATGTAACCGATCATGGCTCCGATAAACATGCCTGACATTTTCTTTGGAGGGGCCGTATTGACTTTCTCCACTGTGAATGGAGTGAGGATACGTTCAGGCACGCCGGCGCGCTGTAACTCATTTTTGACCCTCGCTTCTTTCAATTGATTTAGCGCCTTTTCAATTCGGCCACTGGCCACCGTCGCTTCAAGTTGAGATTGGTCGGCATAAATCCTGACTGCGGGACTGTTCGTCTCTCCGCTCACATCCACACCAAACTCTGTCTCTTTATTCTCCACCGCGCGGCGCGGATTGTCGGACGGCCGGACATTGAACCCCGCCTGCTCCAACGACGTGGTTATTCCTTCAAGACCGGTTTCCTGTTTCAAGGCGAGATTGAATTGTTTGTCCTGGGCGCGATTTATTGATCGGGAGAGAAAATAGTTCAAGCCTAAGAAGATCAGAGGCATGACCAGCAACGGGAGAACGAGCATGCTGATAATAGTCCGCCGGTCGCGCAGGAGGTCGAGTATTTCTTTGAGGTAGATCAGCTTGATTGATCGCAGTTGCATAATTATCCTCGATTAGTTGGTGGATTAGTTGTTGTCTGATTGAGGCCGAGCAGTTCAATAAAAATCTCCCGCAGCCGGTTTTTTCCGGTCATCGATCTCAAATCGTCCATCGTTCCGAGTGCGCGGATTCTTCCTTGATGGATAACCGCAATCCGGTCGCAAAGATATTCCGCCTCTTCCATCACATGAGTCGAGAGGACAATACATTTACCTGCGGCTTTGGCGTCACGGATGTAAGCTTCGACAACATGCGCGGTAGGCACGTCCAGACCGGAAGTTGGTTCATCAAGGATCAAGATCGGCGGGTCGTGAACGATCGTCCG
>Ga0081455_10006860_pt1 | contig 12128 bp, 9 predicted proteins | sample TabmetS3T2R1_FD_70207 | JGI IMG/M metagenome (GOLD analysis project Ga0081455, IMG submission 70207) | Tabebuia heterophylla rhizosphere microbial communities from the University of Puerto Rico - S3T2R1 | ecosystem: Host-associated > Plants > Roots > Rhizosphere ...
CCCTCCAGGTTTAGGGTGCCGTATTTAATGAATTTTCGCAGTGGAATGACCTTCTCCTCCTCGACGGGATCGACGCCGCGGATCAGCGGGGCGACCCGCCGGTTTTGAAATTCCACGATGACCGGCCCCTGAATGTAGGGAGCCGTTGCGACTACGCCGGGCGTATTATCGATTTTTGTTTTGAGTGCTCGCCAGTCGCGCAAGACGTCTTCCGTGCTCACGAGAATGTGCGCGTCGAAATCGATCACTTTTTGACGCAGTTCTCGATCGAACCCCGTCATGACAGAAATGACGAGAATCAACACCGTAACGCCGAGCATCACGCCGACCACGGAAATCAACGTGATGATCGAAAGAAAGGTACGCTTCGGCTTCAAATACCGCAGCGCGAGGAATAGACTAAAGGGAAGGCTCAATTTGGAATTAGGCTGGCGGCAAAACCGATTGAATTCAACCGCACGCTCTACTCAGAAAGCGCATATGCTTTCAGTTCTTCCAGCGTGACAAACTCGAGCGCGGAAGCATGTGTTGCTTCAAGATCAACAGGCGCCGCACGGTTGTGATCCAGCGCGCTCTTCCAGCGTGTCACGCAGACGCACCATTTGTCGCCTGGTTTCAGTCCGGGGAAACCCCATTCCGGATGTGGCGTGACAAGATCATTTCCATCGAGCACAGAGAAATCGAGAAATTCCCGTGTCACTTTCACGCAGACCGTATGAAGGCCGATATCCTCAGGCCCGGTGCGGCAAAAACCGTCCCGATAGAATCCGGTGAGTGGATCACGACAACAACATTTCAGCTCAGTTCCCAGAACATTTGTCGGCATAAAAGGTGTTCATCAGTCTTATCGGGGCGGGGAAGATAACGCTAAATCGGACAACTGCGCAAAAGAATCGCGATTGATTTGGATACAACTATAGAAGGGGATTAACTTGACTCTGCGCGCCCCGCCAGCCTACAAGACTTGGATCACAAACTTCAAAACAAAGGAGGTTTTTATGCGAATTGCTGGTCTGATTGTTTCTCTTCTTTTTCTGACTTCGCGGTTGGGAATTTCAGCCGAGTCCACCGCGCCCGACTGGTCGATGAATGCGAGTATTATCGAGGCGTGTAGCTGCCCGATGTTTTGCCAGTGCTATTTTAACATGCAACCGGCCGCACATAGCGGGCACGCCGGCCATTCACATGGCGAGGGCGGCGAGCATTTTTGCAAGTTTAACAACGCCTTCAAGGTCAACAACGGCACTTATGGTAGCACCAAACTCGATGGCGCGAAGTTCTGGGTTGCCGGGGATTTAGGTGGCGATTTTTCGAAAGGGCAAATGGATTGGGCGGCCTTGACGTTTGATCCTTCTGTTACGCCAGAGCAACGCGAAGGAATCAAGACCATCCTTGGCCACGTTTATCCGGTAAAATGGAACTCGTTCACGGTTGCACAGGACGCAAGTATGACGTGGGAGGCAACAAGGGATCATGCTGAGGCAAAGTTAAGCCAGGGGAAAGCAGGGCAGGTTACTCTCAACAAATTTCAGGGAATGACAGACGAGCCAATCGTGATCAAGAATCTGAAATATTGGGGTGTCCCGCGTAACGATGGTTTCCTCATGATGCCGAACCAGGTCGAAGCTTATCGAGCTGGAGACAAGCCATTCGAGTTTAAAGGAACGAATGGTTTCATGATTACGATTGATATTAATTCAAAGGATGTTGTGAAGGAAAAAGCAGGCGCTTGATTTTTCCGCTTTGGTACGGGCAGGCATGATCAACCAAGGCAGCCGCGCCTGCTGGGTGGGTCTCGCCTCTGCCGGCGACCTGCTTCTACAAACAGGTCCCCGGTAACTTGTGTCTCGACGAATCGTTGTTGCTTACTGGCTCATTCCAACTGAGCCAACACACAGTTATTTCCAGAATATTATTAACGATCTCGCAGAACGATACGCTGCTCCTGAATTTGAACCGCATGTGACAGTCCATGTCGGGGTGTATTGCACGGATTCAGTTGACGAAGTGCTTTCAAGAGCTGCACGAGGTAGCAAACGAATTGCTCTTCAAGTCCTCAACGTGGGTAATTCTCCTGAGTTTATTAAAACTCTTTTTGTAACCTTCGCCGCGAGCGCACAATTGCAGCGGCTTAATCAAAGGATTCGTAAAGCAACGCAAGATTCGTCCGACTATCAACTCAAACCTCACTTGAGCCTGCTGTACAAAAATATGTCAATGACCGATCGGCGCCGGTTGGCGCGTTCGATTGAAGTGCCCTTTCCTGAAGTGGCTTTTGATTCGTTGAAGGCCGTCCGATGCGTTTCACCGACACGAAGCCGTTCTGATGTAGAAACATGGCGCTTTGTCGCCGGGGCGTCGCTCGCGTCGTTTGGCGTCTGACACAGACGCCCTACAGCTCAACGATCCGGTAAGGTTTACCGGTTTTTTGAAGGACCGGCGCAGAAACGTTATAAACGGGAATGCCCGTCGAGGTTTTTCCTTCGAGGACGCCGTTGTGCGCGTGCCCGTGAAACACTGCATTGACCCGGAATCGATTTATTGGTTCCTCCAATCGGCTCGAACCGAGAAATGGAAAAATTTCTGGATGTTCCCCTTTCAGAGTAGCGCGAATAGGAGAGTAATGTAGCACTACAATTCGCCGATCAGTCTGCAGCTTTGCCAGTGCCTGTTCCAAACGGACGGCGTGACTGATTGATTCCTGTACGAATTGCTTGATGAGCGGCTCGCCCCACGCGTTCAGCATTCGCCGGCCGAAACCGCCTCCGAAACCCGCGATACCTGCAAAGCCGACTCCCGCGACTTCTATAGCTTCGCCATCAAGCACGTTGATTCCTGCATCATCAAGAACCTTGCAGATCAATTCTGCTTGAGCCGACTCGAAATCGTGGTTTCCGAGTACCGCGAGCTTCGGAACTTTCACCGCAGCGCGAATATCAGCGACAAGCGCCTCGGCTTCCTCCGGGAGTCCATAATCCGTGAGATCGCCGCAAAGCAGCAAAATATCAGCATTGCTGGAAATCTCGGCGAACGCTTCATGCAAGGTTCCACGCGAATGTCTGCCGTAATGAAGGTCCGCAGTCGCAGCAATTCGTAGCGCGTGCCTAGCCATTCTTATTGAGAAACGTAAAGGGCAGCGGGACCGGACGTTTGGCAAGTCAGTCGCAGTGTTGCGCCTATGCACTCAAGATTGGCTTTGGCTGCGTTATGATGAGTGATGGCTGTAAAGCGACGACTGTCGGGCAAAGACAAGGGCAGGCGCCTTCATCGCAGATCAGTGATCGCATTGCAGGATGCGGGCGTTCCGTTTTTGATTGGCGGCGCTTATATTGTGGAAGTTTACGCAGGCGTCTCGCGTCAGACAAAAGACTTCGATCTGTATCTGAGACCGCAACATATCGATTCAGCCATCCAAGCGCTTAAACGCGCCGGATATAAGACGAGAAAAACATTTCCGCATTGGCTCGCCAAAGCCAAACGCGGTAGCGATCGCGTTGATCTGATCTTTCGGGCTGGTAACGGATTATGCGAAGTGGACGACTCATGGTTCGAGCGCGCGTCTGGCGGCAACTTTCTTGGATTGGAGGTAAAGCTTTGTCCGCCCGAGGAAATGATTTGGATGAAGGCGTACATTATGGAGCGCGAACGGTTCGACGGCGCCGACATTGCGCACATGCTCCAAAGTTGCGCAGACAAGCTAGATTGGCCGCATCTGCTTCACCGCTTTGGCCCCGATTGGCGCGTGTTGCTCAGTCATTTGGTGTTGTTCGGCTACATCTATCCCGGCCAGCGCGATAAGATTCCGACTGCGATTATGGATGATTTGATCGCGCGATTGCAAAGCGAGAAGCGTGCGCCCGGAGCTGAGCTGATTTGTAACGGCACGCTGTTGTCGCGAAAGCAATATCTTCTGGATGTCCAGGAGCGGGGATTTCGCGATGCGCGATTGCAGGCGCGAGTAGCCATGAACGCCAGAGATATCGCGGATTGGACAAAGGCGATTTCCAAAGAGGAAGACTCGCGGAAAGCACAATAGTCGTAACCGTACCTCTGTTTGTCTCGCAGTGATTGCTTAAGAGGCGCGAGACAGCGAAGGCTATTGAGGCTGCTACGGCGACGGCGTCGATACTGGCGTTGGATTTAACTGGCCTGGAACCGGTGGAATTACTGGCGATGAAACCAGAGACGCGCTCGAGATTTTGGTTCTTGCTTCATCAAGGACTTTTTTTTCTTCGGGATAAATTCCGCCGTCCGCGGCGGCAACATAATCCTTTGCAGCGTCGATTTGGCTTGCATCGGCCAGCAGTAACGCCGCGTAAACCGCAGCATGGGGATCCTGTAATTGGTCGCCTGGCAATCCTTGAATGATCGCGAGAGCCTCTGCGCTTCGCCCAAACCGATAGAGTGAAAACGCGTAGGTTACAGCGCAGTTAATTTCAGTGGGAGCGCGGTCATGCGCCTCTTTAGCGAGCTGGTGAGAGCGGTCGACATTTCGCTCGAGATTGAGGCCCAGTCGCGCTAGATCGGCCGTAATCGGCGCTTCGTTGGGCGAACTGTCGTGCAGACGCTCGAGGACGTCATAAAGTTTTCCGGTATCATTGTCGTTGCGATAGAGCAATCGAAGCGCATCGAGCGCTTCACGTCGCAAAGGCGGATCATCGGCAACACGCAGCCACACTTGTTCGGATTCCTTCTCCAAGCCCCATTTCGAGGCCAGACGCGCAAGGACAAGTTGGCGTTCGGGTTGGTCGTTTGCCGATTGCTCTGCCTCGCGCCAAAGCTTCTCGAATTCGTTTGGAGATTTTTCTCGTGATTGACGTGTGGCGATGGCCTGATAGGCGAAACGCAGGTAATCGGAGTAGCCCCACGTCCCCTTGCGAGTCCATCGTGACAATCGCTTCCAATTCTTTGAATTTGCATACGCGTTTGCCACAGCGACGGCAGTGGGGGCCGAAGCCAGTTTTTCTTCAGGGAGCTTCTCGATCCACTTAACAACTTCTGCCGTGAGTCCATTTTTATTCATCCATTCCATTAGCGAAGCGAGATCGGACGGATTTTTTGCCGCAAAAGGTTTTACTCGTTCCAATAATGGGCGGAATTTCTTCTCGTCGAGCTTCCGATAAAAGTTTAGACAGAGAAGATAGTCGCTGAAGGTGACCTCCTGCGACATCTGGAGCTGTTGAGCGTAGTTATCAGCCGCCGAGAGGTCATTGCGCTCCACAGCATCATTAAGTAGGGCGCGCAACGCACCGGTCCGATACGGGGCGACTTTGCTAAGCCGCTCGAGATTTTCGCGTGCGTTTGCCTTCTTTTGGGCGTCGATAGAATGGATTTGCAGCGCCGCGAGATTGAATTGGTAGAGGTCGTTCTTAGGCTCTTTTTCCACGGCAGCGGCGAACTGGTCTTCTTGTTCGGCAAAATTTCCCTCTGCCGAAGCCAGCCAACCGGCAACAACGTGAAAGGCAGGTCGGTCACGATCATCGGCAGGAACTTGATCCAATGCCTTTCGAGCAAGATCGAGCTTTCCAAAACGCAGCGCCGCGGAAACAAAATTGAGTTGACTGTCCGGATCGTTTGGACGCAAGCGCGCGATTTGCTGGCGCCACGAAACCGCCTCTTCGAGATTTTGTTTCTCCGCTGCTTCTGCCAGTACATTAAGGGCAGGCAGAGAATCGGGATGTTTCGCCAGAAATTCTCGCGCGGTCTGCGTTGCTTCAGTAAATCTTCCCTGCTGCAGCATGAGACCGGCATGTTGTAACAAGCGGGTTTGGTGCCAGTCCGCATATAGTTTTGAGGTATACCTGAAGAAAAATGTGCCAATGAGTATCGCAATTGCCAACCCGGCAGCTACAAGAGCGAGGCGAACCGGCCAAACCTGTCGCTGAATGAAAGACTCCAAGCCAAAGAGCTTCTCGCGACCTCTTCGATATCCAGCCGCTTCGGTTCGTTCCGCAATTTTCATGTCGTCTCCAAGAGGGGCGCAACGCTCCGCTTGCTCCTTTCCATCAAATCCATCACGACTGCTGAGCTAAAAGCGAACTACCTCTGGTTCTTCAACTACAGGTATTGGTTTCACCGAGTCCTCGATCTTTTCCCTCAACCGCCGGCCCCAAACATATCGTGCCAGCAGCACCTTTACGGTGGCAGTAAGCGGGACAGCAAGGAGGGGACCGATAACGCCGCCAATAATCAAACCCCAGACAAAGATCGATACGATCACTGTCATCGGATGCAATCCAACGTAATTCCCGACAATTCGTGGGGCGTAAAATATGCCTTCCAGGTTTTGTATTGCGATGAAAATGCCGGTCACGATGAGTGGATGCGTCCAATCGCCCCACTGGAACGCGGCGATCAGGACCGCCGGCACCCAGCAGATAATGATTCCGATGTAAGGAATCATCGTTAGTACAACTACCATAGCCCCAATCACCGGCGCAAAATTGAGGCCCAGAAGTGTCAGCGATGCTCCGATCAGTATGCCGTCGACCAGACACACCAGGAGTTGGCCGCGGAAATAGGCGGTCACGTACGAATTGATCTGCGATAACACCTCTGCCACTTCGTCTCGAAGAGGCGAGGCCCGCAGAGGCAGATATTCCTTCCAGTGCATCTCGATGCGCGGTTTCTCATTCAGTAGAAAAAACAAATAAATGGGAACCAGGATCAAACTGAGCAAGAAACCAGTGACTCCAAGAAATCCGCCAATGCTTTTCTTGAGAATGTCCCAGAACTTTTCCATCAGCGTCGGAAGCGCCTGCTGCAAGTTAGGCATTTGTTTTTCCACATACGCCTGAATGCGCTGTCGTTCGGCACTGGTCAGTCTCGGCTGACTCGGCGCGATGCTTTCGGCAGCCGGTGACGTGTCAACGGGTTTTGCAGTGGGAGAAGCTGTCGGTTGCGCGTGAGGAGAAGGAGATGGCCCCGTTCCGATGAGCCAGTTTGTCAAACTTGTCGATGCAGACTTTGAGCGTCCGCCGCCGAGAAACCCGAACGTTTGATCGAATCGATAGATCAGATCTACAACATAATCGCGGGCTCGTTCCGTATAAGCAGGGACTTGTCTTGCGAAATTCGCGCTTTGTATGGAGATGGTCGGAATGAGCCAGGCGGCCAATCCACCTAGGGCGAAAAAAGCGATGGCGAAAAGCAAAGCGATTGCCTTGGTACGACTAAGCGATCCCCGAGACATTTTGGTCACCAGCGGGTCCAGCAGATAAGTCAGAATCCCTGCGATGGCCACCGGGATCAGTATCGGTTGAAGGAAACTAATGATATTGGCGCTGGCCCAAATCACCGTTCCAATGATCAAGACGAGAAGGACTACGCAGAAGGCCGTGAGCGCCGCCCACATCATCTTGCGCTGCCACGCTGTGGGGTAATCGCTCATATGAATTGCTGGAACGCCGAAGCTACTGGGTCGGATTTGTCTTTGCCGGTTGGCCGTCGCCCATCGGCGCCTTGGTTCTTTCGATCTTGTTTGCCAGGTTTTTATTTTTTGGATCGAGTGCCAGCGCTTTTCGCCAGGATACCAGCGCTTCAGAAATACGATTCAATTTGAAATAGGCGTCACCAATATGCTCAAAGATGACCGGATCTTCGTGGTCCGCAGTTCTTGCCGCACTGAGCAGATTGTTCAATCCCTGGTCAAATTTGCCCTTCCGGAACTGTACCCAACCGAGACTATCGAGGTAGGATGGATTATTTGGTTCGATCTCGAGCGCACGTTTAATCATCGCTTCGGCTTCATCCAGGTTCATATTGTGATCGGCCCACATGTATCCAAGATAATTGCAAGCTTCCGCCGAGTTCGCCGGATCCAGGGCGATCGACTTGCGAAGAAGGTCGGCTGCCTTTTCGTACAGCCCAGCCTGCTCTGCCGTCGCGCCATAATTGAAATAGAACTTGGCGTTGGGAATATCATTGTCCTGCTCCAGCTGTGCCTCGTGCAATGCCTCCTCAAACGTTGCGACGGCCTGCTGGGTTTGTTTCGCTTCGCTTTGGGCGACGGCCAGATAGTAAACAATCTCCGGCGCGCCCAGGAAGCGGCGCCGGGCTTCTGTCAGTAATCTGACCGCCCGATCTGCGTCTTTCAAAGCACCAAGGTACAGCTCCGCCAGGTGCAAGTACGTACCCACATGATTTGGATTAATCAGCAAGCTTTGCTCATAATTTGCAGCTGCTTTCGCAAAGGCCGCTTTTGCTTCGTCGGATTTCTTTGCGCGTTGGAGCGATCTGGCTTCATCATCCAGCACCTGCGCCAATAAGTCGTAAGGTTGATACTTGTCGGGATGCTCTTTGATGATTTGCTCGAGCATCTCCACTGCTTTCCCCCGTTGATTAGTCAGGATAAACCCGGTCGCCAGTTTCTCCCGCGCATTCGCGTCGTCCGGTTGCAGCTCGAGAACACGCAGATAAAGCGGGATGGCCTCTTTTAATTGCTGTGAGGCCGCATAATAATCGGCGACATCCTTCAAGATCGCAGGGTCGTCTTCGGCATGTTCGGCTGCTTTTTTGAAAATTTCGTTCGTCCCTTTCAGCTCGTCGGGTTTTGGTTGTGAATCCGACTTGAAAAGCAGTGCCACGTAGAGTTTGCCGAGCCGCATCCAAAAGTTGGCGTCGTCGCTTCGCACATTTCTGGCGCGATCCAGAACTTCGAGCGCTTTCTTCTCTTGCCCGGCCGCCATTTCGATTTCCACCAGGCGTTGATAGCCTTCGATCTCGGCGGGATTCAGGGTGATGGCCCGATTGGCATAGTCGATCGCTTGATCAGTTTTCTTCAGGTACTTCGCATAGATGAAGGCGAGCTGTTGATACGGGTCGGCGTCCTTCGGATTTGCCTTGATCGCATCTTTCAGCACGTCAATCGCCTGGGGAAAATCTTCCTGGTCTATTAACAAACCAGCAACGCGCGAGGCGAGTTGCGATTGGCCGGGATCGACATTCAGTACCTTGCGATACGCCTCCAGCGCGCGATCTGTCTCGCCATTTTCTTCCAGCGACATTCCTTCGACAAAATGCGTCAGCGCATCCGCCTTGTGTGTGCCTTCCGAACGTAGCGCCAGATCGGCAGCCGGTTTTGAGCTGAATGAATCATCCTGGCGACCTGCCTTTTTTATTGTCGCTGATGACGGCCCAGTTCTTGGCACTGAAGCTTTTGCTTTTCGATTGTCTGCGGCGCTCGTCGCGACCAGAAACATGGCTGCCAAAAAAAGACAACAGCGTGGCAAAATGCCCCGGTCCTTCTTCTGTTGCCTCACAGGTTTAATGTTAGGCTGCGGCCGAACCTCCGCAAACCACCCCTTGAAGCACTTCGGCTATTGCCTGGCTGGCAACGTTGTTTGACTTCGGAGTCGGACGTTCGGCGTTGAGAATCAGGTGTTTTCCAACTCTGGTGTTAACTCTGCTACGCCTTGTAACGAAGCCGTTTCTTGTGCCGATGCGCCTTCATGCGTTTGCGGCGTTTATGCTTCGCAATTTTCGCTTTCCGTCTTTTCTTAAGAGAGCCCATTCAGTGTTTCAAATTTGAGAGTGGTGATTCAACCATTAGATGCTTTGCAATGCAACTCCGTTCTCCGTGTGATCACTTCTTTAACATCAAATCACGCTTTGCCTTAAACTCGCTATCGGGTTTCCATTCGGGAAACTTGTCGCCGTTGGCAACCTCGTAACCAACTTCGAACAGAAGCTGAATATCCTGCACTGCTCCGGAGAGATCCCAGTTCGGATTAACTTCGTCCGAAACCTGATGGTAATGGTGCGCTGTGTAATCGTCTTTCTTTTGTTGGCCGAATTCTGCTGGTTTCCCGACGAAATTTGTGCCGCCTCCAGTGTAAAGCGACGGTACACCGAGCTTGGAAAATTCAAAATGATCCGCCCGATAGAAGCTGCCTTTCTCCGGCTGGCTATTCGGTTTCATCTCTCTTTCATTTCGTTTCGCGGCAGCAGCTAACAAGTCGTCGAGCGTCGAATTGTTGTTGCTCAGGTCCTCGATGTCGCGCGTTTTTCCCCATGGGTTCACGGTATCGATGTTGATGTCTGCCAGTGTTTTTTCGAGCGAATAAAGCGGATGCAGCGCATAGAATTTCGCGCCGAGCAAACCTGCTTCTTCAGCAGTCGTGGACATGAACAAGACAGATCGTTTCGGTGGTGGATTCAATTTTTTGAAGGAGCCGCCGAGCTCGATGAGCGCTGCGACGCCAGAGGCGTTGTCGATAGCTCCGTTGGAAATTTGATCGCCCTGTAACTCAGGACGACGCCCAAGATGATCCCAGTGCGCGGTATAAATAACGTATTCGTCTCGCAATTTTGGATCGTTTCCCTCTAGTTTCCCGATCACGTTATGCGATTTGAATGAGCGTAGTTGTTGTTTGATGTCGATATCGGCTTTTGCTTTCAACGTCACGGGCCGAAACTCTTTGGTGATCGCTGATTTCTTCAGGGCATCGTAATCCTGACCGCAGTCGGTCAGCAATTTCTTCGCAGTGTCGAGAGTGATCCAGGACCGCGTTCCCACTGCGTCCATGTTTTTGTTAGGGGAATCGATCTCGTAGTTCTCCTTGCCCCAACTCGTTCTTACTACCGAATACGGGTAACCGGCCGCCCCGGTCTCGTGGATGATCACAGCAGCCGCGGCTCCTTTTTGTGCCGCAATCTCGTATTTGTAAGTCCACCGGCCATAGTAGGTCATCGCTTTCGCTTTAAACATTTTCTCATCAAGTTTCGATGGATCTTTCGGATCGGGAATCGGCGGATCGCCGATCAACATCAACAGCGTTTTGCCGTGAACGTCGACATTCTTATAGTCGTCCCAGCCGTATTCCGGTGCGACCACACCGTATCCGACGAAAACTACATCCGAGTTATCGACCTTGATGTCTGATTGGAGGCGCTCCGAGGAGGCGACGAAATCGTCCGGAAATTTAAGGTCCATGGTTTTACCGCTCGTGATGAAAGACATTCTGGGTTCGCTTCTAATCCCGGCGAGAGGAACTTCCTGCGTGTAGGTCCCATCTGGATTTCCCGGCTTTAACCCGATTTGTTTGAATTGATCGATGATGTAGCTGACCGACAGTGCTTCGCCCTTTGTTCCCGGTGCGCGCCCTTCGAATTCATCCGACGCCAACACCTTAATGTGCGCCAGCATGCCGTCCGGCGTGATCGTTTCCAACGCGGGCTCCAAATGCAATGCTAGTTCATCAGTCGCGAACAAAGACGTCCCACTCGAAAAAAGCATTACAAGAAAACAGTGTACAATTTTCACGACATACGAAGACGTTGTGGCGGTGTTTGTGTCAAACGCCAAGCCTTGACGAGCCCTTCAAAGGCGCGGGAATAAGTGCCGTTACGGCTATTTGCCTTTCTGTGACGATTCCACAGGCGCTTTGTTTTTCTCTGGTGCGCCGACTCCAATTTTTTTCAGGAACGGTTGGACGGATTGTTTTCGGCCGAGGAATTTCTCGATCGAAATATTGACGTCACGGGAATCGCCCGGCTCGTAGATTTCGCGCCGTAACTTCATGCCGGCTTGTTTGTCGAGATAGCCATCCTTGGCTTTTTCGAACACAGTTGCCATGTCTGCAGCAATGGCGTCCGCCCATGCATAGCCGTAGTAACCGGCATCGTATCCATTCAGGTGGCCGAAATACGAAACAAATGTCGTGCTCGGGTCAATTGGGAGAAATACTTTTTCGAGGATCGGATTCGAAATACCTACGCTATCGTACGGCATATCCACCGCGTGCTGGTTGTGCAACGCCAGATCGAGTGCCGCGAATGCAAATTGGCGCCGATAAAAAACACCGGCGTTCGCCCGTTTCGCATCGTTCATCTTTTTGATTGTTTCCTCCGGAATCTTCTTGGACGGGTCGCGGTAGTCGGCTGCAAACGTGTCGAGAACCTTCTTATCCCAGACCCAGTTTTGCAGCATTTGTGATGGCGCCTCTACAAAATCCCCAGGCACATGCGCGCCAGCGAAACGTCCATACTTCGCGCGAGTGACAATGGAATGCAGAGCGTGGCCGAATTCGTGAAACAGAGTTTCAACCTCCTGGTGGGTCATCAAAGACGGTTTGTCCGCTGTTGGAGGTGAAAAATTGCAAAGCAAGGCAACAGTTGGTCGCTGGTAT
>Ga0081455_10001004_pt2 | contig 12127 bp, 11 predicted proteins | sample TabmetS3T2R1_FD_70207 | JGI IMG/M metagenome (GOLD analysis project Ga0081455, IMG submission 70207) | Tabebuia heterophylla rhizosphere microbial communities from the University of Puerto Rico - S3T2R1 | ecosystem: Host-associated > Plants > Roots > Rhizosphere ...
CGACTACTGCGGCACCTACGCGGGCACGAGCGAGGAGAACAACTTCGGCCAGCCGGGGCCGATCTGGCTCGGCTACTACCGCTCGGAGAACGGCGGCCAGAGCTTCGTGAGCTCTCTCGTCCCTGGATACCCGGGTGATGAGTCGCCGTTCGCCGACCTCGCGAACATCCGCACCGCGTCCGCGGGCGACCCCGTCGTCGCCTGGGACGACGAGGGCCGCGTGTTCCTCGGCTCGGAGTCCTCCGACGACCCCGCCGGGTCCCTGAAGACCTTCGGCGACGAATGGGTGGCGGTGTACGAGAACCCGGACGGCCCGGACGGCAACACGATCAACGACGGCAAGGAGTACGCAGGGACCGAGATCGTGGCGAAGGGCTCCTCGGCGCCGTTCCTGCTCGGCAAGTTCCACGACAAGACGGCGATCGAGGCCGACCGCACGGACAGCGACTGCAACGGCAACGTCTACTTCTCGTGGTCGCGGTTCACCGGCAACGGCGGCGTGGGGATCTACTTCTCGCGATCGACCGACCACGGGCGATCGTGGAGCACGCCGATGAAGCTCACCCCGAGCACGCACGACGTACAGAACCCCGACATCGCGATCACCGGCTCGGGAACGGTCTACGTCACCTACACCCAACTGGAGGACGGTCAGCAGGAAACGGCCGTCGCATGGTCGAAGTCGACGGATTGCGGCGCGACGTTCACGAAGGGCCGGATGCTCGTGGAGGTCGAGAACTGGGAGATGCGGGACGTCGCAGACCCGGTGCCGTTCCCGGAATCCGCCGAGGACGAGGGCGACGGTGAAGCCGGCGAGTCCGAGTCGCCCGACGCCCTGGAGAGTGAGGCTCCGGCCGGTACGAACCGGGACTGCGGCGACTTCCTCGACGCGTGCGAGGGCCCGTACACGTTCCCGCGCGCCGGTACGGGCGTGCGCTCGACCGCCGACCAGTACGACACGGAAACCGAGAACGTCTACATCGTCGTCGAGGCGACGAAGCCGGGGACCGAAGAGGACACGGGGACCACGTACTTCACGGTCGAGCCGGGCATCGGCAGCCAGGCCGGCGTCTACTTCATCCGGCTGGACGGGGCGACGGGTGCGTTCACCGGGCCCACGCTGATCGACGACCAGCTCATAGGGCACCAGTTCTATCCGGACGTCTCGGCGGACGGGGGCACGCTGCACGCGATCTGGTACGACACGCGGAACGACCCCGAGTACTCCGCGACTCGGCCGATCTGCAACGACGAGGACGGCCTCACGTACGCATGTCTCGACGTGTACGGCACGTCCTCGACGGATGCGGGCGACAACTGGGCAGACGCGACCCTTCTGACCGACGTGCCGTCGAACCCGAACTTCGAGCAGTACGACGATCGGGCCGTGCCGTTCATCGGCGACTACACGTGGGTGACGTCGATGGGAGCCTTCGCGTACGGCACGTGGACGGACCTGCGGAACACGGTCCAGGGCCAGGACCCGCGCGAGGCGGATGAGGAGGACGCGGACAACGCGACCGCCGACGTGAAGCAGTGTCGCGAGCACACCGAGGACGGCTGGACCGGCGACCAGTGCCCCCACGACGGAGGCCTCGACGCGAACATCTACGGCGACGTCTCGCCGTAGAGCACGATCACCAGGTGAGCGGGCCGGCGGGCCGGCGGGCCCGCTCACCCTCGTCATCCGCGGACGACGCAGACCCCGACCCGTAGGCTCTCGGCGTGGCCAACGTCTTGCTCCTCGACGTCTCCAGCCTGATGTACCGGGCGTTCTTCGCCTGGGGACAGGAGCTCCTGGCGCCGGGCGGGCAGCATGTCGGCGCCGTCCACGGCTACCTCGACATGACCACGCGCCTGCTGGTCAACCGTCGCCCCGGGGAGGTCGTGCACGTGTACGACCACGAGTGGCGTCCCGTGGCGCGCACGGACATGTACGCCGACTACAAGGGGAACCGCCAGCCCGACCCCGAGGGCCTGCCCGAGCAGTTCCCGATGCTCCGTCAGGTGCTGGACCTCAGCGGGATGTCGCAGGCGATGACGCGCGGCTGGGAGGCCGAGGACGCGATCGGCGCGATCGTGGCGAGCGCCCCGAAACGCGACCGCATCGAGATCGTGAGCGGAGACCGCGACCTGATCCAGCTCGTCCACGACCCGCAGGTGAAGCTGCTGTTCACGCTGCGCGGCGTCTCGGAGCTGCTGGAGTTCGACGAGGCCGGCGTCCTGGAGAAGTACGGCGTGCCGGCGGACCGCTACGTCGAGTTCGCGATCCTGCGCGGCGACGCGAGCGACAGCCTGCCCGGCGTCCGCGGCGTCGGCGAGAAGACGGCCCGAGCGCTGATCCAGTCCTACGGGTCGCTGGAGGAGATCGTGGCCGACGCCGGGTCGTCACAGCCGAAGGCCGGACCGATGAAGGGCAAGCCGGCGCTTCGATCTCGGATCGCCGAGAGCGCCGAGTACATCGCCACGATGCAGCGGCTGGTGCCCGTGAACGCCGTCGCGCCCGTCGACCGATGGCGCGGCGAGCGCGACGACGAGGGGCTGGACGCGCTGGCCGAGGAGCTCGCGCTCAAGGGACCGGTCCAGCGGATGAAGGCCGCGCTCGACTCGCTGGCCGGCAAGCGCTGAGCCCGGTGGGGCCGCTCACGGTCGGCGTGCAGCTCCCCGAGGTCGAACGCGACGTTCGATGGCTCGAGCTGGTCGCGATGGCCCGTGCGGCCGAGGAGGTCGGGTTCGACTCGATCTGGCTCGGCGACCACCACCTCTATCGCGGCGACGGCCGTCCCGAACGCGGTCCGTGGGACGCGTGGACCACGCTCGCCGCGCTCGCGGCCTCCACCGAGCGCGTGCGCCTGGGGCCGATGGTCGCGTGCACCGCGTTCCACCCGCCGGGCATCCTCGCCAGGATGGCCGCCTCGATCGACGAGGTGAGCGGCGGCCGATTCGTGTTCGGGATCGGCGCGGGGTGGAACGAGACCGAGTTCCGGGCGTTCGGGATCCCGTTCGATCAGCGGGTGGCTCGGTTCGAGGAGGCCTTCGAGATCGTGCGGCGGTTGCTGGCGGGCGAGCGCGTGACGTTCGACGGCCGCTTCTCGCGCGCGGAGGACGCGGTGCTGCTGCCGAAGCCGTCGCGGGTCGTCCCACTCATGATCGGCTCGACCGGCGAACGCGTCCTTCGCATCGCGCTGCCGCACGTGGACGCGTGGAACACCTGGTACACGGGCTTCGGCAACACGGCCGAGGGCCTCGCGCCCGTGAACGAACGCGTCTCGGCGATCGCGATCGAGGCCGGCCGCGACCCGGGCGACATCGTGCGGAGCGTGTGCACGCTGGTCGTGCTCGACCCGGACGCCGGCGAGCGGCCGGTCACCGACGACATCGTGCCGATCGACGGCGGCTCGCCCGACCGCGTCGCCGAACGCCTGCGCGCGCTGGCCGACGCCGGCGCCGAGGAGGCGGTCCTGGTCCTGTCCCCGATCACCGAGCGCTCGATCCGCGCGATGGGCGAGGCGATCGCGCTCCTGCGATGAGCCGGTGAGGCCATGCCGCCCGTGACCGAACCCGGCCCGCTCGCGCTCGTCGGCGGCGACGAGCTCAAACCCGGCAACGAGCCGCAGGACCGGGTGCTCGTGGAGGCGGCGGGGGGCGGCCCGGCCTTCGTCCTGGCGACGGCCGCCGCGCGGCAGCGTCCCGACATGGCGGTCGCGAACGCCGTCGCGTGGTTCGGGTCCCTCGGCCTGGACGTGCGCGAGCTGCCGGCCACCACCCGAACCCGGGCGAAGGCGGCGGCCAACGTCGAGGTGGCCCGGAACGGTCGCTTCTTCTACCTCGTCGGCGGGGACCCCGGCCTCGTCCCGAGGACCCTCGCGGGAACCCCGCTGTGGGACGCAGTCGTCGAGGCGTGGCTCGGCGGGGCGGCGCTGGCCGGCTCGTCCGCGGGCGCGATGGCGTTCGGCGGGTGGACCCTGGTCCGGGAGCGCATGCCCGGCGACGATCGCCGCCGGTACCTGCCGGCGCTCGGGCTCGTCCCGAACGTCGCCGTGCTGCCGCACTTCGAGACGTTCGGCCATCGCTGGGTGGACGGCGCGCTCGCGGCCGCGCCGAACGACGACGTGATCCTTCTCGGGATCGACGAACGCAGCGCTGCCGTGTGGCGCCCCGGCGGCTGGTCCGCGTTCGGGGGCGGCGGCGTCACGGTGATCGCGGACGGGGACGTGCGTCGGTTCGATGCCGGCGAGGCGATCGCCGGCCTGCCCGAACCGCGGCGCTGAACGCGATGTTTCACGCCTGCCCACCTGGGAAGTGACAAGAACGGAGACCTCGAAGGAGGTGAGTCGCATGGCGACCAGGAAGCAGTCACAGGCCGCCAAGCGCAACATCCGCAAGGCGCAGAAGGCTGCTCGCTCCAAGCGCACGATCGCGCACATGCCGAAGAGCACGCGGCGGGCGCTCGGGCAGCAGGCGGCACGCGGACGTTCGCGTGGCGGCAGGGCCGGGACCGCGCTGGCCGACCGCAACCGCCAGCAGCTGTATCAGCAGGCGAAGCGGATGAACATCCCGGGCCGTTCCAAGATGGGCAAGTGGGACCTGATCAAGGCCATCCAGCGCGCCCGATAGCCCGATAGACGAAGCACGGGGGTGACGCCCCCGATCCGAGCCGAGAGCATGGAGGCGTGAGCCAACGCGCCTGGAACTTCTCGCCCGGACCGGGGGCGTTGCCCTTGCCGGTCCTCGAACAGGTGCGGGACGAGCTCGTCGAGCGGCGCAGGGCGCCTCCGTCCTGGAGATCTCGCACCGGTCGAGGGCGTTCGAGGGCATCATCGGCGAGGCCGAGTCGAACCTCCGCGAGCTCCTGTCGATCCCCGAGTCGCACCGCGTGCTGTTCCTGCAGGCCGGCGCGTCGCTGCAGTTCGCGATGGTCCCGATGAACCTCATGCGCTCCCGGGCCGATCACGTCGTCACGGGCTGGTGGGGGAAGAAGGCGTTCGGGGAGGCGGCGATGCGCGGGAACGCACGCGTCGTCTGGGACGGCGCCGAGACCGGGTACACGTCGACGCCCGGCTCGCTCGACGGGGTCTCGGCGAACGCCGACTACCTCCACGTCACGTCCAACGAGACGATCGAGGGCGTCGAGCTCCCGGCCGGGTTCGAGCCGGCCGGCGGACCCCCGCTCGTCTGCGACGCGTCGAGCGACTTCCTGTCGCGCCCGATCCCCGTCGAGCGGTACGGGCTGGTGTACGCGGGCGCGCAGAAGAACGCCGGTCCGGCCGGACTCACGGTCGCGCTGATCCGAGAGGACCTGCTGGGGACGATCCCGCGCGGCGTGCCGACGATGCTGGACTACCGCACCTACGCCGAGCACGGCTCGCTGTACAACACGCCGCCGGTGTTCGCGATCTACGTGCTGACGCTGGTGACGCGCTGGCTGCGCGACGAGATCGGCGGGCTCGAGGCGATGGCGAAGATCAACACGGAGAAGGCCGCGATCCTGTACGAGGCGATCGACGGGTCCGACGGCTTCTACCGCGGCGTCGCAGAACCGGAGAGCCGCTCGCGCATGAACGTCACGTTCCGGCTCCCGAGCGAGGAGCAGGAGCGCGCGTTCGTCGAGCGGGCCGCGGCGGAGGGCATGTCCGAGCTCGGCGGGCACCGCAGCGTCGGCGGGATCCGCGCGTCGATCTACAACGCGATGCCGGTGGAGGGCGTGCAGGCGCTCCGGGACTTCATGGGGCGGTTCCGGGCTAGTTCTTGACGATGCAGGTCAGCGTTCGGGTGAGCCCGGGGATCAGCTGGATGTCGCTCAGCATCTGACCGAGGGCGTCCATGTCCTCGACCTCGGCGCGCGCCACCAGGTCGTAGGGACCCGTCACCGACTGCGCCAGCCTGACGCCGGGGACCGAGCCGACCTCGGACCGCACCTTCGTGCCGCCTCCCGCGTCGGTCTGGATCAGGACGTAGGCCTTGAGCATCGCTTCCCATGGTGCCCTCGGCGTCGCAGCGACGCAAGCCCTTCGCGCGCGATCCGACGTGAACGTTCGGTTACCGGGGAGGCGGCTAGGAGTCTCGAACGGACCGGTAGACGAGAGAGGCGATGCCGCCCTCGATGTCCCGGACGTCGACGAGGCGCAGGAGCTTCGGATCGCTGGTCTCGCCGAACAGGCGCTCGCCGGCCCCGAGCACGACCGGGAAGATCTTGAGCCGCAGCTCGTCGACGAGGTCGTGCTCCATCATCAGGCCCAGGAGCCGGAAGCTCGCGGCGACGAGGATGTCCCCATCGAGCTCTCGCTTCAGCGTCGAGACCTCGTCCAGCGCGTCGCCCCCGAGCACCGTCGAGTTCGCCCACGCCGGCTCCTCCAGGGTCGAGGACACGACGTACTTGGGCAGCCCGTTCAACCGGTCCGCCAATGCGCCGGTCCGTGATGGCCACCGCGAGGCGAACCACTCGTAGCTCCTGCGACCGAGAAGCAGGGCCTCGGCGCCGAGCGCGTCGTCGAGTGCGAGCTGGTTGAGTCGCGGGCTGTCTTTGATCAGGCCCACCCAGCCGCCCACCCGGAAGCCTTCATCTCCGGCGGGGTCCTGGACGACCCCGTCGAGGGAGACGTTCTCGCTCACGACGATCCTTCCCATCCTCGGCCCTCCTCGTCGTCCCTAGGGGATGAGCACGACCGTCTCGGGCGAGCCGTGACGCGTGACCCCGAGCGCCTCGTTCGCTCGTTCGAGCGGGAACGTCCGCGTCTGCGTCCCGACGCCGATGCGTGCCGCGACCGCGAGGAGCTCCTCGCCGTCGCGGCGCGTCAGGTTCGCCACCGAGCGCAGGACCCGCTCATGCCACAGCAGCTCGTAGGGGAACGACGGGATGTCCGACATGTGGATCTCGGCGCAGACGACCGTGCCCCCGGGGGCCACCGCCGCGAGCGCGAGCGGCACGAGCTCGCCCACCGCGGCGAACAGGATCGCCGCATCCAGGGGTTCCGGGGGCGGGGTGGTCGAGTCGCCGGCCCACGCGCACCCGAGCCCGAGCGCGACACGCTTGGTCTCCTCGTCCCCGGGCCGCGTGAACGCGAACACGCGCCGGCCCTCGTCCAGCGCCACCTGCGTCACGATCCGCGCCGCGTTGCCGAACCCGTACAGGCCCACACGCTCGCCCTCGCCGGCGAGCCCGAGCGCCCGGAACCCGATCGCCCCGGCGCACAGCAGCGGCGCCGCCTCGAGCGGCCCGAACGCCTCCGGGATCGGCAGGCAGAAGCGCGCGTCCGCCACGAGGCGCTCGGCGTACCCGCCGTCGAGGTCGTAGCCGGTGAACCGCGCCTGCGGACACAGGTTCTCGCGGCCGCTCGTGCAGTACGCGCAGGTGCCGTCCGCCCATCCGAGCCACGGCACGCCGACCCGGTCGCCGGTCGTCCGTCCGGTCACGCCCTCGCCGACGGCCTCGATCGTCCCGACCGCCTGATGGCCGAGCACCAGCGGCAGCGCCGGGCGCTCGAGCTCGCCGTCCGCGATGTGCAGGTCGGTCCGGCAGATCGCGCACGCCTCGACGGCGACCAGCACCTGCCCCCGGCCGGGCTCGGGCGAGGCTCGCTCGACGATCTCGAGCGGTAGCCCGGGCGCCTCCAGCACCGCCGCGCGCACGCTCACCCCTCCCCGACCGAGCGCTCGACGAGCGCCCGCTGCTCGGCGTCGAACCATGGGGGCTCGCCGGCGGCCACGTTCCCGGACGCGTGCTCGATGCTCGAGGTGGCGGGGATCGCGACCGAGATCCGGCGGTCCGAGAGCGTCCACTTCAGCAGCGCCTGCGGCCACGTCGAGACGCCGAGCGCTTCCAGCACGCCGGGATCGCCCGGCGAACGTCGCAGCAGCGCGCCCTCGGCGAACGGCCGCATCGCGATCACGCCGAGCCCGAGCTCCTCGGCGAGCGGGAGGATCTCGAGCTCGGCGCGGCGCTCCACCGGGTTGTACGGGACCTGGACGCACTGGATCCGGCCGGTGCGCATCACCTCGGCGAGCTCGCCGAACGCGGATTCGCTGTAGTGCGTCGCGCCGAGGATCCCCACGCTCCCGTCTTCGCGAGCCCGCTCCAACCAGTCCAGGTGCTCCCGCCACGCCACCAGGTTGTGGATCTGTTCGACGTCGACGCGGCCATAGAACCCGAGCTGCGCCTCGAGCTGCGCTCGTCCGTCGGCGACCGAGCGGGTCCAGATCTTCGTGGCGACCACCGTCTGGTCGCGGACGCCCTCGTCCCGCAGCACCCGACCGAGGACGGCCTCGGCCCGGCCGTACATCGGCGACGAATCGACGAACCGAGCACCTCCGTCGAAGACGGTCCGAACCACGGCGCGGGCCGCGTCCTCGCGTCGCGGCGGGATGTCGAGCACGCTCCAGGTCCCGAGGCCGACCACCGGAACCGACAGCCCGGTCTGGCCGAACGGTCGGAGCTCCACCGATCCGGCGGGACGCTAGTCCTCGGTGGAGCCGTTGTGCTCGCGCAGGAAGCGCTCGAGCTCGGCGGCGATGTCGTCGCCGCTCGCGGCCTGGAGGGCCTCGTCGTCGTCGTCGTCCATGACCTCGGAGGCCTCCTCCAGCCGGCTGACGTACGCGGCCAGGTTGCCGTCCTCCTCGATCGCCTCGGACACCTCGCGTTCGAACACGCGGGCGGCGAGCTCGATCTCGCCGGTATCGACCTCGAGGCCGGTGAGGTCGCGGAGCGACTCGAGGAGCGCCAGCGCGACCTTCGGGTTACGCGACTGCGGCAGGTAGTGCGGCGCCGCGGCCCACAGCGAGACCGCGGGTAGGTTCGCGCGCGCGGCGGCCGCGTTCACCACGCCGACGATGCCGGTCGGGCCCTCGTAGCGCGCGGCGACGACGCCCGGCTTGGCCAGCCAGTCGGCGTCCTCGCTCGCGGCGTTCACCGGCGCCGGCCGCGTGTGCGGCACGTCCGCGAGGAACGCGCCGAGCGTGATGAGGAGCGAGACGTCGAAGTCCGAGCACACCTGCAGGATCGACCCCGCGTAGGTGCGCCACCGCACGTTGGGTTCGACGCCGACGAACACGATCGCGTCGCGGTCGTTGATCCGCGCCGAGAAGAACCGGCTCGCCGGCCAGTCGATCCGCCGGGTCGAACCCTCGACCAGGCGCACCGTCGGGCGGTTGACCTGGAAGTCGTAGAACTCCTCGGGATCGATCTCGGCGAAGCGTCGCGCGCCCCACTGCGAGCGCAGCGTCCGCACGGCGGTGGTGGCGGCCTCGCCCCCGTCGTTCCATCCGGCGAACGCGCACACCATCACCGGGCGCGTCAGCTGGGGGCGGAAGCGGTAGGCGACGTGGGTCACCCGGACAGTCTGCCCGCCGGAGCCGGGCCTGTCACCCCATCCGCCCCATCTCTGTGGCAGAACCCGGTCAATAGACCCCGCGTCCCGACCGATGCCAATGGCGGGGCGTTGCCACTCGGCGCCGGGAGGTGCTTGTGCAGATCGGCGACCGATGGCAGGATTCCGTGCTCGCTCAGACGGGGGGAAACAGGAACGTGGCCCGCACCGGCCTCCGCCATCTTCGAACGATCGTCCTCGCCGAGCTCGCCCTGCTGACGGCGCTCGCGGTTCCGTCGGCGCTGGCCGAGACGGCGACGGCGACGATCTCGGCGTCCGAGCGGATCGTGAGATTCGGGGAACGGGTCCACCTCGCCGGGACGATCTCCGGGGATGCCGGGTGCACGAGCGAACGACGGGTGACCCTGCAGTGGCAGCCGGCCGACTCGGCCGGGTTCGCCACGGTCGACCAGGGGACGACGACCGTGGACGGCGCGTTCGCGTTCGACCAGTCGCAGCCGCACACCGGCCGGTATCGCGCGCTCTTCCCGCAGGACGGGACCTGCCTGGCGGCCACGTCGAACCTCGCGCTCGTCCGGGTGCGCGAGAAGGTGGACGCCGCCCTCGTGAGCGGCCCGAGCAGGGACCGCTCGTGCGTCCAGATCGCGGTGACCGTCACGCCCGAACGCCCCGGCCAGATCGTCCAGCTGCAGCGCAAGCGGCGCTCCGGATGGAGGCTCATGACCCGGCTCATCCTGAGCCCCGAGTCGGAGGCGATCGCCTCGCCCTGCTTCGGCCGCGACGACAGGGGCATCGTTCGGCTCCGCGCGCGATGGCACGCGCAGGACGAGCTGAACGAGACGAGCTCGTCTCCGGCGCTGGGCTTCGAGGTCACTCGCTCACGGACCGGTCCACGGATCGCCGCGCGTGACCCCGCACGATGGACGGACGCGATCGACCGAGCGATCGGGCGCCGCGCTGTCTCGGTGGCGATCGGCCAGGACGACGAGATCGTGTATCACCACGCGGCGCAGACCGAACGCCGCCCGGCCTCCAACGAGAAGCTCCTGCTCGCGATGGCGATGTACGACACGCTCGGACCGGACTTCCGCATCCGCACGAGCGTGGCCGTGTCGGCCGGCGAGACCGGGAGCGTCCACGACCTGTGGATCCTCGGCCGCGGCGACCCCACCATCGACGACTCGACGATGGGGGCGCTCGCACGCGACCTGGTCGAGGCAGGCATCACGCGCGTGCAAGGCCGCATCGTCGGCGCCACCAACTACTTCGCCCATGACTGGGACGCGCCCGGGTGGAACGCGATCTCTCGCGACTACGTGAGCCGGCCGACGGCCCTGGTGTTCGAGGGCAACCGCGACGCCCGTCCCGAACGCGATGCCGCCAAGGCGCTCACGCGGCGTCTCGAGGATCTCGGCGTGCACGTCGCCGGCAGGCCCTCCTCCGGGCGTCCGCCGGACGGGCTCGAGACCGTCGCGTTCGAACGCTCACCGTCGTTGCAGCGCCTGCTCATCCAGACGCTGCGGCCGTCGGACAACTTCATGGCCGAGACGCTCGGCAAGCTCCTGGGGGCCGAGACGATGGGACTCCCCGGGACGATCGCCAAGGGTTCGGACGCGATCGGGGACTGGACGTATGCGCACGGCGCCGACGTCCGGTCGAACGACAGCTCCGGCCTGTCCTACGCCAACCGCGTGACGGCGGAGGGCATCGTCCGCCTGCTGTGGTTCGCGGAGGACCAGACCTGGGGGCCCGACCTCCGCAGCGCGCTGCCCACGGGCGGCCAGGGCACCCTGGCGAGCCGCCTGCACGGCATCGATGTGCGTGCGAAGACCGGGTCGCTGGACGGCGTCTCCGCGCTGTCCGGATGGGTCAGGACGGGCCCGAACGCGTGGACGGAGTTCTCGATCCTGTCGCAGGGCATGTCGAAGACGACGGCCTCCGCCATCGAGGACCGGATCGTACAGATCATCGACCGCCGGCTCTGACCGGCCGCCGTCCGCCCGCGGGGCACGTCCCCGCGTAAACCCGAAGGCCGTTCCCACCGATGGTGGAACCTATGGATCCGATCGCCGCCGCCGGCGGCGCGACCGAGCTCGCCGAACCGCGTCCCACCCCGGGGATGCCGGCCGGCGTCAGCTACCAGACGCGCCGAGCAGGAACGCCTTGCGAACCTCGACCGCCTGAAGGACACGCTCCTGCACACGCTGTCGCACGACCTGAAGGCGCCGCTCACGGCGATCGTCGTCGCGGCCAGCACCCTCGAGCGACTGGACGAGGAGCTCGACGAGGAGATGCGCAACCACCTGCTCCGAACGCTCGTCGAACGCTCGAAGGCGATGAACGCGCTCCTGACCGACCTCCTGGACCTGGACCGGCTGGACTCGGGGATCGCCGCGCCACGCCGCTACCCGCTCGAGCTCACCCAGCTCGTGCGCTCGCTCCTGGCAAAGACGGAGGTGACGGGCGCCGAGCTCGTCGACGTCGAGGGCCGCGATTGCCGCGCGAACGTCGACCCTCCGAAGGTCGAGCGGATCGTCGAGAACCTGATCGCGAACGCGGCGGCCCACGCGCCGGCCGGATCTCGGATCCGGATCCGGTGCTGGCGCGAGGGGGACGCCGCCGTCATCGCCGTCGAGGACGAGGGGCAGGGCGTGCCGGCCGAGCTTCGGGACAAGGTGTTCGAGGCCTTCTACCGCGGCCCCGACGCGGCCCGCGGGCCGGGGTCGGGGATGGGCCTGTCGCTGGTCGCGCGCCTGACCGAGATGCACGGCGGCCGCGCGTGGGTCCAGGATCGCGACGGCGGC
>Ga0081455_10006861_pt1 | contig 12127 bp, 11 predicted proteins | sample TabmetS3T2R1_FD_70207 | JGI IMG/M metagenome (GOLD analysis project Ga0081455, IMG submission 70207) | Tabebuia heterophylla rhizosphere microbial communities from the University of Puerto Rico - S3T2R1 | ecosystem: Host-associated > Plants > Roots > Rhizosphere ...
AGACACTCGTTTCGCCGCTGTCTATCGAAAGGATCAGTTGGACCGAGTCGAAAATGTTCGTGAACCTTACCAGGGAGCAGATCGCCGGCGGGCCAAAATACATTGAGGATTGAGAATTGAGGATTGAGGATGGAGGATGGAGGATGGAAGATCGATGATCGAACGGAAATGCGATCCTTGATCTTCCATCATTTATCCTCGGTTACTAGGAGGAACGATGGCTGAAGCAAGAAGAGAAATCGAGGTAAGGACGTTGAATGTGGCGAAGGACCTGCGCGGGATGTCTCTGCTCGCGGTGGACACTGGGGAGAAACTGGGCGAGATACGCGACGCGATCCTTATGCCGACCGAAGGCCGCGTGATGGGCGTCGTCGCGCGCACTACCGACGGCAACGAAGTTCGGCTGCGTATAGGCGACATAATCATCGGGCAGGATGCGGTCATGACTTCCTTGGAATCTTTCGAACGTGCGGGCGACAGAGCTGGCGAGATGGCTGGCGGCTTCAGGGCCCTCGACGAGATGGTTGGCTCGAAGGTCGTGACCGAGGACGGCGAGCTGCTGGGGCGCATCAGCGAAATCTACATCCGCGCCGACAAGCCGCAGGCCGTCTACCGGGTGACGGAATCCAAAATACAAAAGCTTCTTGGCGGAGGATTCTTTCTGCCGGGCGCCGCGCCGCGATCTTACGCGCCGGACGGCGCCCGAATGATCGTGCCCGCCGACACCGAGGAGCGCTACGCCGCATCATCACTCGCTGATGCGCTTTAAGCTGGAAGAAGGAAGAAGAAGAATTTTCCATTTTCCATATTACAGTTGCCATTTGTCATCGTCAGCGCCGAGTTCTTTCAATGACAAATGACAACTGTAATATGGAAAATGGAAAATGGAATCAAAGGGCGCCCGCCCTTTCGAAATAGGCCTCCATCAACCTGATGCCTTCAAGGCCGGGCAGGCTTCCCATCTTTGAATCTATCTCGCGCACGAAATTCCGAGCCGATTCGCGCGGGAACAGAGTCAGGAAGAGTCTTTTGACCTCTTCAGGGCTTTTGATCCCTGCGCCGACCGGAACCCAGTTGAATTCGAGCAGCTTTCTCGCCAGAACCCTCGCCCCGGTCGATTCCAGCAGCAACTCGCGCGCATGATTGAAATACCAGGCGAAATGTCTGCGCTCCTGCTTGGCGATCCGTTCGCAGAGAATTTTGAGAACCGGGTTGTGAGTGTATTGGTGGAGGTTTTCGTATCCGCGTAGAGTCGTCATTTCCTGGATCGCCCCGAAAGAGAGATAGACTGCGGGGAATTGGCGCGAGAAGAGGCGCGATAACAACGGGGTGAAGATCGCTTCGAGCCACTCGTTGAACCGGGCCTTGCGCGTCACGCTCTCGATGCGGTCCTCTTCGAGAGGACTGTCGCAGACGGCCAACAGCCTGCCGAGCTCGTAACCGTGAAAGAATTCTTCGTAGCTCCAGGTGGTGAGAAACGCCGAGACCGAAGGGGTGAACGCGATCTTCATCTGGAGAAGCATCTTCAGATAGCGGATCGTTTGGCTTTCGACGTCCGAGAAATACGTGAGAACGAACTTCTCGTCATCAGTAAGCCCGGCCTCTCTGGCCTGGTCCCAGTCAATGTCTGAAGTGTCAATTTTGGAGGAGACGGAAATGTATCTCTCAATGTCAGATTTCATATGTCTTGTCAGTGGGAGAGTGTTAGACAGGAAAATATCTTCTGTCGTCGCCTTTTATGTACGCTTCAACGTAGGAATTGGATGTCGTCCTGGCGCCACTTGCGGTAAATTTAACGCGCGGAGAGACCAATCATTTGAGGGCTAGCGCACGCCTAGCAGCCGGATCAGCGTCGTGAGCGGCGCCTAGCTGGGCGCGACCGATCATTTGAAAGGTTAGTCGCCCGGGCAAACGGATAAGTGCCTCGAGCGGTATCAAGCGGGCCGTGACCGATCATCTAAAATGCTAGCGCACGCCGAGCGACCGGATCAGTACTGCGGGCGGTAGCGAGCGGACGGTAACCGATCATCTAAAATGCTAGCGCACGCCAAGCAACTCCACATCGAAGATCAAGGTCGAGTTCGGGGGAATCGGGCCTTTGCGGCGCGCCCCATAACCAAGATCAGGCGGGACGATCAGCTTTCGCTTCCCGCCGACTTTCATAGTCATCACGCCCTCGTCCCAGCCTTTGATCACTTGCCCGACGCCGATGGTGAACTCAAAGGGCTGACCGTCGTGATCGAAAGAGCTGTCGAACTTGGTCCCGTCTTCGAGCCGGCCGGTGTAATTAACTATCACGGTCTTTCCGGGCGACGGGCTTTCCCCGGTTCCGACAACCTCATCAACATACTTCAAGCCGCTGCCGGTCGGGGTTTCAGAACCGCCCGCCGAGAAATACTTCCAGAGAGTGACTCCTATAATCGCCAAGGCTACGCACAGAATGATGATCGGCCAGATGTTCGATTTCGAGGAGCTTTGAGTAGTTGCGCCGCGCCCTTTAGCAGGGCCCTGGCTCTGTTTCGCCGCCAAAGTAGAAATCTCCTTCGCTTAAAGATTGATGTAGGGGATGTGGAGAGACATGAATGAATATACAGATTTGGACGGCGGGACACAACAGTTTGTCGTTGGTCATCGGTAGTTGGTCATTAGTCAATCGTCATTAGTCATTGGTCATCGGACGCCGGCCATTAGTCATTCGCCACTGGCGCCGGGAGCCATTCGGCCTATGACCAGTGACGAGTGACGAATGACCATTGACGAATGACAGTTAGACGCCGGATTGCTCATGGGCTTGGCGACCATGAGTGTGCGTTTCATGAGTATGAGGCTCGTGGGTATACCGATCTCGCGATGTTCCTCTGAACAGTCGTGACGCGGCGGCGGCTATGAGGCCGCCGGCCAGAAGCCGCCCGACGGTTGTCAGACTCGATCCGGTACGCCCGCCGCGAGTCCCCCAGAAGCCTTTTTGTCGCGGCATCGCAAGCGAGCCTACTCCGGCGCTTAGGCCTAGCAGGGCGCTGCGAAGCAAATCGCGTTTAACGCTTCTCCTGCCGATTAAAACGCCTTTCCCGCCTATTAAATTGCTGATGATCGGGGCCGAGAGGAGGGCGCCAGTCAGCGTCTTTCTGCCGAATGGATTTTGGAACCGCCCTCTCCTGCTCAGAAAGCCCAGCGGCGAATAGCTCGGCCGCGCCCGTTTTGCCGTTCCACTGGCGAGCGTCGCGGCGGCCGCGCCGGCAAGGCCTATCCCCAAAGCTTGTACAAGCGCTGATTTATTCATTGCATTCATATTTCCCACCTTTTTCAATGCTCGGAAAAATCCGTGTTCAAATGTGTTCAAGTCGTGTTCAGACGTATAGGTTATGTATACGCAAAGCGCAGGCCACCGCCCCTCGGCGCGCGCGGAGATCCCGGCGTGACCGCGCGCGCGGGACATTTCGTAGTCCCGCCTTTAGGCGGAAGGGCCGAATGCAGATCCATTCCGTGACGCCGAACGCTTGCGGCCTAAAGGCGGGACTACAAACTGATTTTCGGAGGAGAGTATGTTCTGTCCGTCCTGCGGCGCTGAAAGCGCGCAAAAAACCAACTTCTGCAAAAGGTGCGGGGCGAATATGAACCCGGCAGCCAACACGGTCGAGGTTCATTTGCCGCGCGCCGGAGTTACTGGGATGGTTTGGGCGATTGCCGCGTTTAGCCTCATCGGCTTGATAGCCTCGTTGATCATGCTGGGCGGGTTGTCTGGCCCGGGGAATGGGTATAACCCTGGCTCGGTGATCTTCGCCTTTGTCGCATGCCTGGCATTTATCTTCTCCGTCGCCGGATTGCTGACCTGGCAACTGGCGCGATTGATCAACACCTATCGGGACTCCGTAAGACAAACGATCAACAAAGTTCAGTTCGAGGTTTCGCCGCCGCAACCCCAGCCGGTTTACATCCCGGCCGCGCAGTCGCCGGCGCCGAGCGTCATCGAACACACGACGCGGCAGATGGCGGGTATGCACAGAGAACCGCAGCCGCGTGAGTAGTTTCGGTTTTCAACGTCCACTATACGAGAATTCTCGGCTATGGCGATTGCGCAAAGACGAATGTGCGCTCCATTATTTTTCATCTGAACCTGCCGGCTTGCGTCCGAATGTGCGCGACATCTTTGCAAGACTCATATAATAGATAATAGATTCGCTACTCAGGGGGGGAAATGCGCAAAAGTCTACGCGCAATTTGTTTTGTCGCCATCGTTTTGCTTCTAGGTTCCGCGCCGGCGGCTCAATCGCAGCATGCGTTACCAACGCCGGCGCCGGCGCTCTTCGCGCCCGGCGTGATCTCGACGGGTGATTACGATTCGCATCCGGCGTTTACGCCCGACGGCAGGACCGTTTATTTCCTGAAGATCACGCCCGACTTCAATTTCTGGACCATCGTCGTCTCGCATCTTGCCGGTGAACGTTGGAGCGAGCCGGAGGTAGCGCCGTTCTCCGGTCAATACGCGGACGGCGATCCGTTCATCACGGCTGACGGGAAACAATTTTTCTTCGTCTCAAGGCGTCCGCGACCAAATGAGAACACCGATGACAAACCGCACGACCTGGATATTTGGGTGATGGATAAACTCGCCGATGGGAGTTGGGGCGCGCCAGTGAATCCAGGGGCCCCCGTCAACAGCGAAACGAGCGAATACTATCCCATGGCCGCCGCCAATGGCGCGCTCTACTTCGGTTCGCGGCGGAAGGGCGGCAAAGGCGGAGCGGACATCTACCGCTCGCGTCTGGCGCCCGGCAAATATCAAGAGCCGGAAAATTTAGGAGATGCGATTAACACCGAGTTTGACGAGTTTGAGCCGTACATTGCGCCCGACGAAAGCTTTCTGATTTTCATGGCGGGGGGCGGGCGTCCCGACTCGCTGGGCGGGTATGATCTATATGTCAGCTACAACCGCGACGGCAAGTGGACGAAGGCGCAAAACCTGGGCGCGCCATTCAATTCTACGGCGGACGAGTTCTCGCCGAAATTCTCGCCTGACGGAAAATACTTTTTCTGGTCGAGCGCGCGTAGCGTAATCGACAAGCCTTCCGCAAAAAAATTGACCTACGCGGAAATCCTGAAACGATTCCACAGTCCGCAGAACGGTCTGGGCGACATCTACTCCATTGAGGCGTCCGCGCTGAAGCTCGAACGGTAAATCGCTTGCGAGGTTGAGGCGGTTTGACCGCCACGTTCAGTAAATCGCGAAATCAAGCAAAGAAGAGCATTGTTCATTGTTCATTGTTCATTGTTCATCGTTCATTTGTCATTTGTCATTGCCCGGAAATCGCCCAATGTTCATTGGGCATTGATCGGTTGCTGCGACTGGCGATGACAAATGAACGATGAACAATGAACAACCTGTGTCTCCGTCCATTTCGTGATCTATTGACGTTATCGATGGCGGTGAGATTAATCTTTCACCCGCGTGTCTGTCGCGATCCAGTTTACTTCCCAGGTCTTGCCCCCGTCATCGGAAAACGCCTGTTCAAAACGGCACGAATTTGGAGTGATATCCGAGATGACAAATCGAACAAAGATGGCCCGCCCATTCAGTGTTTCCTGGCTATAAAACTCGCCGCGCCCATTCTTGAATTCGCCGATTGTGGGCGGGCTCAGTGCGCCGCCGGCGCTGTTGGAAAAATTGAGACTCCACTGACGAGATTCAGGATTGTATAGACGCAGGGACAGCCCTTCGATGTGACCTGCGGGGCCGTCGACCTCCAGCTCCACCAGATTGGCGCGGCCGTTCCAAATTTTGCGTACGACGGTCGTGCCTTCGTATTCGACCCAGGTAGTGGAGCCAGTCAAAGGACGCAAGCGGCGCGACAGGCGCGTCTTCCAGGCGCCAATCTCGAAGTCGAAATCGTGTTGTCCATCTCGGTCCTTAGGATTTTGTTGTAGGTTTGTTCTTGACGCTTCTGATTTCATCTGTGCGAACGCCTGAAAGGCGGCCGAAGCGACAACCAGACTGCATAGCAAGAGATAAGTTTGTAAATGTTTGAGCGCGTTCATAACTGTATACTCAAGATTTGTTTGCTCGTACCGTTTCGCTCGGCTGCGGCGTCATCCGAGTCGCTCAGCCGTCTTCTATCATCATGGTTTACTCGGGCAGGACGCGATAATTTGAACTGTTACACTTTGGTAATGAATATATTCTGGCCTATGAACCCGATCAAGAAGGAACCTTTTGGTAACTATAGTCGTCACCGCTTGACATTGATTGAGAGCGGAACAACAATCAGCCGCCATGAGTGAACAAATCAAACAAGCCTTGGAGGAAATCCTCTCGCCGCATCTCGAAGCGATACGAAGCGAGGTCAAGGATCTCACCACGCAGGTCATCGCGCAGGACGCCAAAATCGAGGCGCTGCGACGAGGAATGGAGCTGGCGCGCCGCGAATCAGAGTTGATGCGCCGCGAGATCCTCACGGAGATCAAACGCATTGAAGACAAATTCGCCGCCGAACTGCACGCGGCTTCCGCCGAGGTGCAGGTGGTGGCCGCCGAAGTCAGGCGCGTGAATGACGCCATCGGCGCGGAAATCAGGCGTGTCGACGAGAAATTCGCCGCGGAGATCCGCGTCAATAATGCCGAAATACGCCGCGCGGAGGAAGCGCTCTCGACGGACTTCACGAGATTCGAAGGAATCGTAGACATGCGCCTGATCGCGATGAATGAGAAGCTCGAATTCACTCGCCGCGAACTCCTGGCCGAGATGAAGCTCGCGGAGAAGATGGATGCGGCTGCTTGATTTGTTTCCCCATGACAAAGGACTGACAGAGCAGGTTGGGGAACCCTCTCCCGCCGCCTCAAACAATCCCCCAAGATTACAAATTCAAAAAAGGAGACCTATGCTCAGACTGAAAACGCTGCGATTCGCTCTGGTCATTACCACTTTGGCGATGGCCTTCAATATGGCGTTGTCCGGCGAGACTTTCGCCAAGCAGAGGCGCGGGCGCTTCAACGATAAGAAGGCGGAAAAATTCATCAACGGGCACGACGCCCGCGACGGCAGATGGGACGGTCGCGGACCGAGATTCAGATTCGGAGACAGGCGTGACCACGACCGGAGATTCAGATTCGGAGACAGGCGTGACCACGACGGGAGATTCAGATTCAGAGACAGACGGGACCGCGACGAATGGCGTGACAGACGGCGCGACGACCACTGGCGTCGACATGGGCGCAGATGATTCTGAAGCAACATGGGGCGGGGAAAACCCGCCCCTACATTTTGGCGTCTATTTTGGTCTGGCGCCGATTACGCTGGAGACCACGATAGCCAGTTCTAGAGGCTCGACCGGTTTAGCGACGTGCATGCGAAAGCCGGCCGCGAGCGCGCGCAGCCGATCCTCGCTTCGCCCGAAGGCCGTCAGGGCAATGGCTGGTATCTGCTTCGACTGTGAGATGCCCTGCTCGGCTTCCCACTCTCTGACTTTATGAAGCACCGCATAACCGTCTTCCTCCGGCATGGCTATGTCAAGAATCAGGGCGTCGGGTCGAACGCCTCCCGGCGGGTCTGAGAGGACAGCCAGCGCCTCCACTCCGGACGAGACCGCCATCGCCTGAGCGCCGCATGCCTCGAGCGCCATCCTGAGCAGCGTGCGCGCCTCCTCCTGATCATCCACGATCAAGATCAGCGCCCCGCCGAGCGACGGGGCCGCGTCGAGCGGGATGGCGTTGTCAGTCCGCACTTCCCCCTTCGCTAGCGCAGGCTGCCGCTGCGGCGCGGAGGTCGCGGACTGCGCCGCCAATCTCGGCAGCGTGACGACGAAGGTTGCGCCGCGCCCCGATCCTTCGCTCGCGGCGCTGATCGTCCCGCCGTGCAACTCGGTTAACTGCTTGACCATCGACAACCCCAGCCCCAGGCCGCCGAAGCGCCGCGTCACCGAAGTGTCGGCCTGCCGGAACCGGTCAAAGACGTAAGGCAGAAATTCCGGCTCGATGCCCTCGCCGGTGTCGCTGACGATGATGCGGACGCGCTCGGCGTCGCCCTCCATTCGCAATTCGACCCGCCCGCCTTCGGGCGTGAATTTGACGGCGTTCGAGAGCAAGTTCCAGACGATCTGCTGCAATCGGTCGGCGTCGCCCAGCACCATTTCGGGCTGCGGGCCGAAATGGGCGATCAGCTCGACCCCTTTCGACTCGGCCGCCGGACGTATGGACCCGAGCGCGGCTTCGACAGTCGGCGTGAGGTCGGTCGGCTGCGCTTCCAGGCGCAACCTGCCGGTGATGACGCGCGCCGAATCGAGCAGGTCTTCGACGATCTGGAGCTGCGCCTTCGCGTTGCGTTCGATAATGGCCGCGGCTTGGGCGACGAACTCGCCGTCGCCCGAGCTGGAACGCAGCAGGCGCGTGTAGCCGAGGACGATGTTCAGCGGCGATCGCAACTCGTGAGAGACCATGGTCAGAAATTCGTCTTTGGAGCGGTTGGCGGCTTCCGCCACGGCGCGCATGCGCTCGGCTTCGGCGCGCGCGGCCCTCTCCTGTTCGTAAAGCCTTTCGCGTTCGATCTCGGCGCGCTTGCGCTCGGTGATGTCCGTGACGCTCACCAACGCGCGGGCGACGTTCTCGGCCGGCGGCGGGTAGCTGATGGTGATGATGGCGTTCAATCGGTCCCCTCGCAGCGTCTGGAAGACCGTCTCTGAGGTGAAGGAGCGGCGTCCTTCGGCGAAAGCCACCAGGTTGTCGGTGAAGACCTCCATCGTCTCCGGCGCGAAGGTTTGGCTTAATGAAGCGATCAGTTCTTCTTTGTCGCGCGCGCGGAACATTCGCAGCGTCTCGTCATTAACGTCTATGACCTTTATCATCCCGGCAGCCTGCCGCGCGAACTCGGGATGATCGGCGAAATGGCTGCGGAAGTCGATCACGCCCTGCGCTCGCAACTCGTCGAGCGCCGCCTTGACGAGGGAACAATCCTCCTCCCAAATGGAAACGCCGGCGGTATCGAAGATGTAAGAGTAGCGCGCCTCGCTCTCGCGCAGCTTCTCTTCGGCCAGCTTGCGGTCGGTGATGTCTTCCACCGCCCCGTAAATTCGCGTCACGCGGCCCGCCGCCTCGTCCCACACCGCGCGCCCGTAATCGCGCAGCCACCGCGTCTCCCCGTCGCGGGTGACGATCCGATACTCGCTCACGTCTTCTTCCCCGGCGAGCAGGCGCTGCAACCGCCGCCGCGCCAGGGGGTGGTCTTCCGAGAAGACGTGACTTTCCCAGCCGCCCCGCTCCCGTGATTCTTCTGGGGAGAATCCGGTGATGCGCGTGAAGGCGGCGGTCACTTCTTCCAGAGTCAACTGCCCGTTCGTCGCGACGCCGTATTCATAAACGTAATCGGAGGTCAGTTCGGAGACGGCCCGGTATCGCTCTTCAGAACGGCGCAGCGCCGCTTCCGCCCGCGACCGTGTGACGTCGAGGCGCGAGATGTCGCGCATGGCGTGCCAGACTAGGGCCGCCATGATGGCGATGCCCATGACGATCAACATCGCCTTCTGGGCCTGCGGCTGCACGACCGAGGCCTGCTCGCCCCACTCCGTCAGGAATCCGACCACGATCAGCGTCCCCCCGCCTCCGATAGCCAACCGCCGCGCGAGGATGCCTTCAGGCCCGCGACTGGCGAAGCTGGTGATCACACCGCCGCCTTCCTGCATCGCCATCGCCACCACGTTGAGCGCGAGTATCGCCAGGGCGGAACCCATGGTGGCGTAGGTGAAAGAGAAGAGTCTGGAGTCGGGCGCGTCGTACAGAAAGCCGATGATGGTCGTCATCGCGCCGAAGCCCGCAGTGAGGGAAAGCAATTGCGCGATCCTGTTCCCGCGTTCCGTCTCGCTCCGCAACCCCGTCAAAGCCAAACCGGTGAACGTGAAGCAGAGCGCGTTATTGAACGACATTCGAGTCAGATTTATTGTCGAACCCGCCTCATCAAGGAAGAGCCACGAGGGTATGGGAATGTCCCAGGCTCCGAGATACTGGCTGAGCGTCAGCACGCCCGCGAGCGCGACGAGCGCGCCACAGAACCGCGCCGCGCGACGCTTGGGCGCCGATTTCTGAGAAAGGCGCCACAGCGATAAGGAGGAGAGCGTCATCGCGAAGCAAAAAACGGTCGCCGGAGGGATCGCCACGAGACTCTTTAGCAATCCCAGACCCGCGGCCCAGGTCCCCGGCGCGAAGCCCAGAATGAGCGCGCTGGTAGACAGTCCGGCGAACGCGCCGACGCTCGCAATGTATGGATTTGTGATGGTCAGCGCCCGTTTGAGCGCTCGGAGCAGCCTGTGACCGACATCAGCAACCTCGGTCAGTACTGGTTGCATGGTTTTCTCCTGGGTGTGGGTGTCTCAAGTAGTGATCCCAAACAGCGGTGATTTGGATATAAGTGCGGTAGGAAAGTCTACATGCTTCACGCGGCGTTGTCAGCTATCTTCTATCCTAGTCGGTAAACCCGCATGGCGTTCTCGTAAAACAGCTTTCGCTGGTTCTCGACGCCGGCGGCTTGCGTCAGGAGCGACAACGCTTCCACCCACTGCTTGAAACTCGCCGCCAGAGTACAAACCGGCCAATCGCTGCCGAACATCACGCGATCCCATCCGAAACAGGCGATCACGCTCTCGACCGCCGGCCGCAATGTATCGGCGGTCCAATTCGTCAGATCGGTGTTGACCACGACGCCTGAAATCTTGCAGACGACGTTCGGGAAACCGGCTATCTCCCGCAAATGTCCGCGCCACTCGTCGAACTCTCCTTCCCTGGCGTCGGAACGCAGATTCGGGTTGCCGCAATGGTCGAGGATGAATTCGACTTTCGGGCATTGTTTGACAAGACTGATCGCCTGCGGCAATTGGCTCGCCGACACGCAGATGTCGAACGTCAGGCCGTAATCTTCGAGCGATCTGACGTTCTCGACGAAAGTGGTCGTCGTCGAGAGTCGGTCCGGCTCGGTGTGGAGTATGCGGCGCACGCCTTTCAGCAGCCGCTGCCCCGCGATCCGGTCTACGTATTCGCGAAAGTCGTCGTATTCAGGGCGGGCCGCCGCGACGACGCCAGCAATCGGATTGTCGTCTCTCCTGGCCAACGAGAGGACGTGAAGCGTCTCCTCGAGCATGAAATCCTCGTCAACGTCGGCCTCGACATGAACCGATTTGGCGACCGTCAGGTCGCGCGTCGCCTCTTGATAGTCGCTCGGCCTGAAGCTGCGGTTTAGCGTGGGCCGGCTCGACGTCCAAGAGTAGGGAAGTTGATTGAGGTCCCAGAGGTGTTGATGCGTGTCAATGATTTCCATAAGTCACGGTGGTCGGCGCCTAGTGGTTGGTGGTTGGTGTGGTGGTTGGTTCGAATACGCATTTCAACTGATACCGACCACCAACAACCGGCCACCAACCACCGTATTTAAATAAAAAGGCGGCTGACATGATCAGCCGCCTTTGTTCGATTGTCGAGTCTTTTTCGGCGCCGACTCGTTCGCACTGGCCGAAAAATTACTTCTGGTTAGGCCTGGTAATCTGGCCTCGACTGCTATTCGCGGTGTTTTGACGCCACGAGCGCCGGGCCAATTCGGCGGCGTTAGGCATTTCGGATACGGCCCGCTGCAACTGGAGATCCAGGTCGGCCAGCCCCTGATCCGCCTTGTCTGAGCCGTAAGCCGCCTGCAGGACGTCGTAGCGGATCCGCGCGCGGAGCCAGGTGATGTTATCTTCGATCATGGCCGGCGTAACTCCCTGATCGGGATTGTCTTTATAATACTTCGCGGCGAATTCGCGGAAAGAGTTCATGACGCCGTCAGTGACTGTAAACTCGTTCGGCGCCAGTCTGTGGTCGTGATCGATGCCGTCGATCTTGAACTCCGGGTGTCCCGCGATCTGTCCGTTGATCAGTTCGCGCACGAACATGAATACGCCGGTGTATATCCGGCTCTGCGCCGGTGTGAAGTTCTCCGGCGTGAAGAAACTCAATGAATCGACCTTGATGTCCGGCTCGATGCCGCCGCCCCCGTAAACGGTGCGCCCGAGGTCGGTCTTCTTCTCGTCGGAAGTATTCCTCGGCGGCGTCACGTCTCCGGCGGCGCTTCGGCGGGAGTAGTATTCAAAAAGCGATCCGTTCGAGTAATCGCGCTGGATCA
>Ga0081455_10006862_pt1 | contig 12126 bp, 9 predicted proteins | sample TabmetS3T2R1_FD_70207 | JGI IMG/M metagenome (GOLD analysis project Ga0081455, IMG submission 70207) | Tabebuia heterophylla rhizosphere microbial communities from the University of Puerto Rico - S3T2R1 | ecosystem: Host-associated > Plants > Roots > Rhizosphere ...
GGGCCGGTGTCGGTGTCCGGGGGGCGGTGATCAGGACTGCGGCGGGACGGGTTTGCCGTAGAGGGTGCAGACCTGCTGGTTCAGCAGTGTGTTGGCGGCCGGGAGCAGGCGCTGCTCGATGACCTCCGGGTCCGCCGCCGGGTCCACGTTCGCGTTGAACGCGGAGACTACGCCCCGGCGCCCGTCCTCGGAGAACACCGCGGTGCTGAGGAAGCCCAGCGAGGCACCGTCGTTGCCCCACGTCGTACCGCACGGCGTCTCGGTCCGCGCCAGCCCGAGGCCGTAGCTGTGGCCGGGCTGGCCCTTGACCGGGATGGTCTGCTTCATCTGCGCCAGCTCGGCCGGCGGCAGCAGGTGCCCGCCGAGCAGGGCCTGGAAGAACGTGGTGATGTCGGCGACGGTGGAGACCATGCCGCCGTCCATGCCGGTGCTGAGCAGGCCCAGGTCGGTGATGTCGGTGTAAGTGAACTGGTCGCCGTCGGTGCCGAGGAGGTATCCGTGCGCGTGCCGTGCGGCGCGGAACCTCGATCCGGCGGCGTAGTAGGTGTGCCGCAGCCGCAGCGGGCCGGTGATGCGCTCGGCGAACAGCTCGCCCATGGGTCGCCCGGTGAGCCGCTCCAGGATCATGCCGACCAGGACGTAGCCGGTGTTGGAGTAGGCCCGGTCGGTGCCCGGGGCGAAGGTGGGCGGGTGCCGCAGCGCCAGCGACAGCAGCTCCGCCGGTGTCCAGGCGTGGTCCGGGTCGGTGGTCAGGGCGGCGAGCCACTGCTCGTCCTGGGTGTAGTCGAACAGGCCGCTGGTGTGGTTGAGCAGCATCCGCAGCGTGATGGCACGCCCGCCCGGGACGGCCCCGGGGAGCAGGTGGGCCAGGTTGTCGTCCAGGCTCAGCCGGTGCTCGGCCACCAACTGCAGCACGACCGTCGCGCCGAAGGTCTTGGTGATGCTGGCGATGTCGAAGGCGTCCGCCGGCGACAGCGCCCGGCCAGTACCGCGGTCGGCCACACCGGCCCGGACATAGCGGGCCTGCCGGCCGTTGGTCACCTGGGCGGTGTAGCCGGGCAGGCCCGCGGCCACCACGGCGTCGGCGTCGCGTTGCAGCGGCTCGATCTGGTCCACGCGGGTCTGGTCCACGCGCCCGGGCACGGCCGAGGCGGCGGTCGCGGACAGCCCGACGCCCGCGGTCAGGGCAACGGCGGCGGCGGCCACCAGCGCCGCCAGGCGGGGGGTACGTCCCAGTGAGAGTTCCATGATCGAAGCCTGCCGCGCGGCAGCGCTGGTGTCGGTACGGCCAGCAGCGGCTCGTACCTGCGGAAAACCCCACCCGGCCGGCGAGGTAACCCCCATTGACCCACCAGCCGAGTGGAGATGTCCTTGTTCAGGTGCGGGTGCAGGAGACCGCCGGCACGGTGTTGGCGGCACTGGCCAGCGAGGCGGTGAAGCCGAAGCTGGTGGTGCCGTTGGATGGCACGCTGCCGTTCCAGTCGGCATTGCGGACGGTCACGCTCGCCCCGTTCTGGGTGGCGGTGCCGTTCCAGAGGTTGGTGATCGCCTGGCCGTTGCCGAAGGTCCAGGTGACCGTCCAGCTGGCCGAGCCGGTGGTGGCGGTGTTGCGTACGGTCACCCCGCCCTCGAAGCCGTCGGTCCACTGCTGGACGACCTGGTACGTCGCCGTGCAGCCGCCGGTCGTCGGTGGCGGGGTGGTGGTGGTCGGCGGGGTGGTCGGCGGTGTCCCGGCCTGCCGGAAGCGCAGGATCCGGTCGTCGGTGGCGGCCGGCGTGCCGCGCCCGTCCCGGTTGCTGGTGGTCACCCACAGGGTCCCGTCGGGTGCCCGTACCGCGGTGCGGAGCCGGCCGAACCGGCCCTGCAGGACCGCGGTCGGGGTGCCGGCGCCACCGTTGCCGGTCAACGGCACCGTCCACAACCGGGTGCCGCGCAGCGCCGCGACGTACAGCGTGTCGCCGGAGATCGCCGCCCCGCTGGGCGAGGCCTCCGCGGTGGTCCACTGCACGACCGGGTTGCGGAACCGGGCGTCGTTGGCCATGCCCTCCACGGTCGGCCACCCGTAGTTGCCGCCGGGCACGATGAGGTTGACCTCGTCCCAGGTGTTCTGCCCGAACTCGACCGCGAACAGCCGACCCTGCGCGTCCCAGGCCAGGCCCTGCGGGTTGCGGTGACCCAGGCTGTAGACCAGCGAGCCGGGGAACGGGTTGTCGGCGGGTACGCCGCCGTCGGGCCGCATCCGCAGGATCTTGCCGTTGCGGCTGGACATGTTCTGCGCGTTGCCGCTCACGCTGGCGTCGCCCACCCCGGCGTACAGCATCCGGTCCGGGCCGAACGCGATCCGCCCGCCGTCGTGGATGGTGGCCCGCGCCAGCCCGGTGAGGATCGGCGTCTGGGTGGCCGGCGCGCTGAGCCGCAGCCGGGCGATCCGGTTGTCGGTCGCGGTGGTGAAGTAGACGTAGATCAGGTCGTCCTGGGCGAAGGTCGGTGAGACGGCCAGCCCGAGCAGCCCCGACTCGCCGCTGGCCGAGACCCCGGCGATGGTCGTCACCTGCTGCGGCGCCTGACCCGGCCGTACGCGCAGGACGCGGCCGGAGTTGCGCTCGGCCACCAGCGCGCTGCCGTCGGGGAGGAAGTCCATCCCCCACGGCACGGTCAGGCCGCTGGCCACGGTCTCGGGGTTGGCGAAGTCGTAGCTGGGCGTTGCCGCCGCCACGCTCCGGTCGGGCAGGACGACCGCTGCCAGCACTCCGGCGGCCAGCGCGGTGGTGGCGAGGATCGATGTCAGGCGCACTCGGTGTCGCATGTGCTACTCCCGGCTCCGTGGCGGTCCGCGGAGGAAACCGCCGTACAGGCCCCGTCTGGTCACCTTTACACACGTCTGTGCCCGGATAAACCACACTGAGGGGCGTCGTTCGGCCGGAGGACCAGCGGCGCGCGCCGAGTGGCGGAAAGCCGTGGCGCCGGCGCTGGACGCCGACGCCACGAGGACGGGGCCCTGCGGGTCGTCAGGGCCGTTGCGGTCAGGGATTGGTACGGATCAGGGGCTGGTGCAGGTGAGGGTGGCCGGCAGTTGGCCGCCATCCCCGGTGGCGGTGAAACCGAATGTCACCATGGTGTGCGGCGGGACGACTCCGTTGTAGCTGGCATTCCGTACGGTGACGTCCGGTCCCGCCGATGTCCGTACGGCGTTCCACAGCTGGTTGATCGTCTGGTTGCCGGGGAACGTCCACTGCACGGTCCAGCCGTTGAGTGCCGTACCTCCCGCGGTGACGGTCACATTCACCTGGAACCCGCCCGACCACTGGCTGATCACCTGATAGGCCAAGGTGCACGCGCCGGTCCCGGGCGGAGTGGTCGGGGGAGTGCTGGACGGCGGGTCAGGAGTCCCGGTGGGCCCGGGATCGCCGGTGGGGTCATCGGTCGGGGTGGGGTCATCGGTCGGGGTGGGGTCATCGGTCGGGGTGGGATCGTCGGTGGGAGTGGGGTCGGGGTCGTCGGTCGGATCGCCGGTGGCGCAGCCGGCGCCGGGTTCCTCGGTCGGGTCCACGGTGGGCTCTGGGTCCACTGTGGAGGGTGTGGCCAGGTCGGATTCGGTGGGGGTGCTGGTCGGCGAGTCGGCGTCGTCGGCCGCGATGCCGGCCATGACCAGGGCGGCCAGGTCGGCGCCGAACACGTCCGGCAGTTGGGCCAGGGTGGGTACGTCCCGCCCGCAACCGCAGTTGGAGGCGAGCAGCGAGGTGCCTCCCAGCTTCAGGTCCTCGTACTTCTCCGGCGCCGCGTAGGTCTCGGTCACGTCCTTCAGGTTCGGGTTCTTCGGCTTACCGAAGGTCCACTTCTTGTTCGCATCCTTGGACCAGCGACCCCATTTCCGCTGGACCGTGAGCTTGTTGGTCTTCACGTCGTAGGTGAAGATCAGCACCTCGACGTCCTTGGAATCGTCCGGGAAGCCGTAGTTCTGCCACTGGAACTTCGTGGGCTTGCCGTCCGCGACCTCGGCGAAGTACTGGTTGTCGCCGTCGGCGAACTTGCACAGGCCGATCCAGACGCCAGGCTTTCCCGTCGCGACCCAATAGAAGCCGAGCGCGGGGCCACCGTGCTTGGCGTTCTTCGCCAGGCACCAGATCTGCAACTTGTCGTCGTCGTACTTGATGTCACCGTCCTTGTACTTCGGCTTCGCGAGTTCGTCGACGTACCCCTTGATCTCCTTGACGATGTCCGCGTTCCCGAAGAAGTCACCCATGTTCTTGGTGGGGTTGTTCTTGCTCCACTCCTTCCAGCGGACCTGCACCAGGGCGACCAGCCAGTGTTCCTGGTAGCCCTTCTCGCCCGCGACCGGCTGGTCCTCCTGGTAGATCTTCTTCGGCTTGAGGACGCCGTTCAGGCCTTCCGCGATCTTCAGCGAGACACCGTCCGGTGTGCAGAAGGAGAGCTGATAGATCGGCGACCCGACCACCGTGCCGGGTGGTTCGAGGGTGTGGCCGTCGCCCGGGTTGTACACCTCGGCGCCGACCCGGGACGCGAGCGTACCCACCAGTAGCGAAAGCAGGACCGCGGTGACGGCCACCAGGCCCACCACCCGCGGACCGGTCCGTACCGGTCTTCTTTCCGTGCTCATTCCGTACCCCTAGAATTCGGCGCGCGGACATTGATCCGCGCTCGGGATATGCCGGGGGCGCGCCGGGCGGAAACTCCTCACGGTTCGATGGCGCCGCCCCCAGCCGGAATTCGGGAGGCGAACAGGTGCGGGTTTCCACTCCATTGAGTGGAAACCGCTAGACGCGGAGCTGTCTGAGTGCGTCGGCGTAGAAGATCAGGACGGCGGCCCCGGCCGCGATCGCGTTGACGATCCAGAACCGTACGACGATGGTCGACTCGCTCCACCCGACGAGTTCGAAGTGGTGGTGGATCGGCGCCATGCGGAACAGGCGCCGCGGTGTGCCGCGCAGGCGGGTCCATTTGAACCACGCCCGCTGCAGGAAACTGGAGGCACCGACGCCGACGTACAGTGCCCCGATCACCGGGACGAGCAGGGTGATGCCCAGCCCGGAGCAGACGACGACCAGGCCGGCGCCCAGCGCGAGCGATCCGGTGTCGCCCATGAAGATCGTCAACGGGGACACGTTCCACCACAGCAGGCCGCACATCGACCCGGCGAGGCAGGCGGCCACCAGGGCGAAGTCGAGGGCGCCGGGGATCTGGTAGATGTCGGGGTGGCGGAACACCCAGAAACCCATACCGGCCAGGACGAGGAAGGTGACGGTGGCCGCGCCGGCCAGCAGCCCTTCGATGCCGTCGGTGAAGTTCACCGCGTTCGTGCTGCCCCAGAAGATGGCCATGAACACCAGGACGTACAGCCAGTTGGGGACCTGTACGAGCGGGTGCTGGCAGTCGGTGAACGCCAGTTGCCGGCAACTGCCGTGCGAGGTCATGACCGTCAGCGCGTACGCGAGGCTGACCAGCGTCTGCAGCGCGGTCTTCTGCCGCTCCCGCAGGCCCAGGTTGCGCTCGCGGAAGACCTTCATCCCGTCGTCGAGCAGGCCCACGCCGCCCATCGCGACGACGGTGGCCACGGCCGCGACGCCGAGCATGCTCGGGGTACGACCTGAGACCAGCAGCGCCGCGGGAAATGCGGTGACCAGGGCGATCGGCGCCACCAGACCGCCCATGGTGGGGGTCCCCGCCTTGGTGGAGTGGTGCCGGACGTCGTCGTGGATGGGTTGACCGATGCGCCTGCGGCGTAGGACCCGGATCAGGACCGGGGTCAACAGCAGCGCGATGGCGAACGACACCGATCCACCCACGACCAACGGAATCACCCCGCGACAATAGGGGCGGCGCCATACGCGCGACCCACGACACTCCCGCCTACCGGTCCGGAACGGCCGGTGCCTCCGGGTCGAGGGCGGTGAGTTTGGCGCGGACGGTGGCGGCGTCGGGGTGGTCAAGGTCGGTCAGGATGGCCAGGGCTGCGGCCCAGGCAGTACGGGCGTGGTCGTGCTGGCCGGCGGCGTGGTGGGTCTCGCCGAGGTGGGCCAGGACGTCGGCTTCGTTGTAGTGATCGCCGAGGGCGCGGTAGAGGCTGAGGGCGTGGGCGTAGCTGTCGGTGGCGTGGCTGTGGTGGCCGAGGTGGTGGTGGGCGTAGCCGAGGCTGTCCCACGCGGCGGCCTGCCCGAAGCGGTCGCCGAGCTGTTCCTGGAGGGTGAGGGCCTGCTGGCAGTAGGTGAGGGCGCTGGCGTGGTCGCCGAGCAGGGCGCGGTCCCAGCCGACGGCGTTGAGCGCGTTCGCGTGGCCGTGCCGGTGGCCGGCGGCCTGGTAGAGGGTGAGGGCCTGCTGGGCGTGGTCGAGCGCCTGCTCCGGCCGGTCGCGCCGTTCGCCGAGGAGGCTGAGGGCGAGGTGGGTGTGGGCCTGGCCGACCGGGTCGCCGGCCTCGGCGTACAGGCGCAGGGCGCGGTCCAGGTGGGTGTGCGCCCGCTCGTGGTCCTCCAGCCTGGTCGACGCCCAGCCGAGGATGCGGTGGGCGTACGCGGCGGCGGGGTGGGGCAGCCGACCGGCCGGGGGGAGGGCGGTCTGCCAGGCGCTGACCTGGTCGTGCCAGCGCCCCTGCCGGAACAGCACGGCGTCCAGGGCCCAGGCCAGCTGCCAGGTGTGGGTGTCCCGACCGGTGCTGGCGGCGCGCCGCTGGGCGGCCAGCAGCACCGGGACCTCGGCGTCCAACCACCCCAGCGCGGTGTCGTAGTCGCCGGGTTGTTGGGGCACGGTGCCGGCGGCCGGTGGGGTGAGCGGGACCTCGATGGGGTCACGCTGCGGGTTCAGGTGCCGGCTGGCGGCGTGCGCGGTGTGGGTGTAGTGGTCCAGCAGCCGTACGGTGGCCGCGTCCCGCTCCTGGTCGGTGTCGTCGGTGTGCGCCAGGTGGGTGGCGTAGGCGGCCAGCAGGTCGTGGAAGGCGTACCGGCCCGGTGTCGGTTCGGCGAGCAGGCCGGCGTGGACCAGGTCGGCCAGCAGCGCGCGGGCCGTACGGGCGGGGATGGCGGCGAGGCTGGCCCGCGGCGGGGGCGCTGGTGTCGGGGCCGGGATGCAGTCCGAGCAGCCGGAACAACCGGGCCGCGTCGGGGCCGAGCGCGCGGTAGGACCAGGAGAACACCGCCCGCACCTGCCCGATCACGTCCCTGCTCTCGGGTACGGACTGGCTGGAGGTGGCCAGTTCGCCGGCCAGCGCGGCCAGCCGGAAGCTGGGGTGGCTGGCGGCGCGGGCGGCGACCAGGGCGAGGGCGAGCGGGAGCCGGGCGCAGGCGGTGATGATCTGGTCGACCGCCGCGGGTTCGGCGGCGACCCGGGTGCTGCCGAGCCGGCGTTCCAGCAGTTCGCGGGCTTCGGTGCCGGTGAGCAGGTCGAGGGGGAGCGGGTGGGCGCCGTCGGCGGTGAGGTCGGTGAGCGCGTCGCGGCTGGTCACCACCGCGAGGGTGGTGGGGGCGCCGGGCAGCAGCGGGCGGGCGTGGTCGGCGTCGCGGGCGTTGTCCAGCATGACCAGCACCCGCCGGCCGGCGAGCAGGCTGCGGTACAGGCCGGTCTGGGCGTCCGGATCGGCCGGGATCCGCTGCGCGGGGACGCCGAGGGCGTCGAGGAACCCGCGTACCGCCGCGGCCGGGTCCACCACCTGGCCGGTGGGGTGGAAGCCGCGCAGGTTGACGTACAGCTGCCCGTCGGGGAACCGGCCGGCGATCTGGTGTGCCCAGTGCACGGCCAGCGCGGTCTTGCCCACCCCGGCGGTACCGGACACGGCCGTGATCACCACGGCGGTCGGCGCCGCCGCGGTGGCGGTGCTCAGCAGCGCGTCCAGCCGGGCCAGGTGTTCGGACCGGCCGGCGAAGGCCGGGATGTCGCCGGGTAGCTGCGCCGGGACCACCGCCGGGGCGGCCGGCGGGACCACCGCCGGGGCCGGCGGTGCGAGCTGTGGCAGTGGCCGGCCACCGAGCAGGGCCTGCTGTACGGAGCGGAGCTGGTGACCGGGCTGGACACCGAGATCGGCGACGAGCCGCCGGCTGACCGCCTGGCACACCTCGGCGGCCTCGGCGACCCGGCCCTCGCCGGCCAGCGCGCGGACCAGCAGCACGGCCAGCGGTTCGCTGTGCGGATGGCGGTCGGTCAGCTGCCGCAGGCCGGGGATGACCTGGGCGGGTTGACCGGTGCGCAGTGCCGCCCGGCCCCAGTCCAGGGCGGCATCCAGCCGTTCCAGCTCCCAGCCGCGGCGAACCTGCTCCACCCAGTCCCCGCTCAACCCGGCCAGCGGTTCCCCGCGCCACAGCCCCAACGCCTGCTCGAGCAGGCCCAGCCGGTCCGGATCGGACCGGTCGTGGCGGTGCGCGCCGGCGACCAGGCCGCGGAACCGGACCAGGTCCACCCGGTCCGGATCGATCCGCAGCAGGTACCCGCCGGGCGTCAACGCCAGCTGGCAGTCGGCACCGGCCAGTACGCCGCGGAGGTGGCTGATCCGGGTGTACACCGCGGCCCGGACCTGCGCCGGCGGGCGCTCCCCCCAGACCCGGTCGATCAGCGTCTCCATCGGCACCGCGCGGCCGGCGTCCACCGCCAACGCGGCCAGCACCAACTGCCGCTGCGCCGAGCCCACCACCAGCGGCCGCCCGCCGGACAGCAGCTCCACCGGCCCCAGCAGCCCCACGTCAACCAGCACCGTCACCCCTCGCGTACCGGCGACTTGGCCCGCCCCGGACCCGGGGCGTACCCGACTCACCGTACGGCCAGCCCGGTTAGATCTCGTTAAGCCTGCGACACAGTGGCCCGGCGCAGCCTTGCCAGCGTCACCAGCCCCGTACCCGGGGCCTTACGACCAACGCAGGAGGACCACCATGAAGCGAGGACTGCTCGCACTCGCCGGCGCCGCCACGGTGGTGACGCTGGCCGGCAGCCCAGCGGCAGCGGCCCCGACCCACAGCGCCGGCAGCCCGGCCGGCGCGACCGCGACCGCGGCCGCGGTGAGTCCCGCAGTGCCGCCGGGGCCGGTTGTCAGCCGCGCCAACATCGTCCGCATCGCGCGCAGCCAGGTCAACTACCACGAGGGCGCCAACAACTGCACCAAGTACGGCCCGTGCGAGGAGTGGTGCTCGCTGTTCGCCACCTGGGTCTGGCGGCACGCGGGCGTCGCGATCCCGAAGTACGCCTTCACCGGCGACGTCTTCCGCTGGGGGCAGCGGCACCACCTCGCCTACGGCCGGGCCGGGCTGCGTACGGCCAAGCCCGGTGACGTGCTGCTGTTCGGCACCGGCCCGGGCAGCACCCGGACCAGCACCCACATCGGCATCGTGGTCAGCGTCGGTGCGGGCCGGGTGCGGCTGATCGAGGGCAACTCCAACGACCGGGTCCAGGCCGTCAACCACCCACTGTCCGGCAGCATCTTCTACGGCGGCGTACGCCCGTAGCAGCGGCTGAACCAGGGGCTCCCGGCAGCAACCCCGCCGGGAGCCCCTATCCGGTGCCGTCGTAGTGGTACAGGCGTACCCCGGACTCGCGGACGACGAGGCGGTAGCCCAGGCGTTCCAGGTCGGCCAGCTTGGTGATGACGCTGTTGCCCGGGGGGTAGGTGCGGTCCGGCGGGTCGGCGGCGGCGACCCACTCCGGGCGGGTCGTCTCATCCGGCTGGTGCGGGAAGAGGTAGACCTGGCAGCGCGCGGTGAGTTGGGGCGCGAACTGGTTCGAGGCCGCCACGGAGGCGCCGTCCGGGATGCGCTGGAGCAGGTGGCGGGCGGCGACGGCCTGCGCGTCCGGCGCCAGCGTGGCCGGTGTGGCCAGGACGCCCAGCGGCAGGACCAGGGTCGCGATCAGGGCGCCGGCGGCGGCCAGCGGCGGTGCCAGCCGGATCAGCCGGGCCGGTGCGCGGTTCGCGAGCCGGCGCAGGCCGTCGGCGAACGCGACGAACACGATCGGCATGAGTACGGCGCTGTAGTGGAAACCGGTGGTCCAGTAGAACGGGTTGGTGGCCCAGAACCGCCACAGCAGCGTGGGCAGGACGAGCAGCAGCAGCCCGGACCGCAGCGCGACGAAGCCGGTCGGGACCAGCAGCGCCAGCACCGTCCGCAGCTTGACCTGCGGGCTCACCAGCCGGGTCAGCGGGTTGCCGCCCGCGGGCGCGGCCAGGTCGGCGTAGCTGTAGACGTCCTGCGGGTTGAACGCCGGGATCACCACCAGCACGATCAGCAACCCGGCCGCGGTCGCGCCGAGCACCGTGGCCAGGCCGAGCCGCCACTGCCGGCGCAGCAGCAGGTAGCCCCCGATGGCCGCGACCGTCGCCGGCAGGTCCTCCTTCACCAGCACCAGCGGCGCCGCCCACAGCACGGCGGCGGCCCAGCGCCCGGTGGCCAGCCGGGTCACCGACAGGGCCAGCAGCGGCACGGCCAGGCATATCTCGTGGAAGTCGAACCAGACGGCCTGCTGCAGGCCCCAGGACAGCCCGTACGCCAGGCCGAGGCACCCACCGCCGGCCCGGCCGAGCAGGTCGATGGCCAGCCGGGTGATCGGGACGGCCGAGCCGGCCAGCAGCAGCGCCTGCGCGACCAGCAGCGTGACCGGGCCGGGGAACAGCCGGTACACCGGCGCCAGCACCATCAGCGCGGGGTGGAAGTGGTCGCCGAGCAGGTTGTAGCCGGCGCCCTTCAGCTCCGCGACCGGTGCCCGCCCGGCCGCGTACGCCCGCACCGCCTGCTCGAAGATTCCCAGGTCGTAGCCGGTGCTGCGCAGCCGCAGGTGCCGGCTCACCGACACCGTCGCGTACGCCGCGAACAGCGCCGCCGCCAGCGCGTACGGGATCGCCGTACCCCGCCGCGGCGGCACGTCTGTCGACAGTGGACTGTCCGGAGTGGACGGTTCGAGGACTTCCACGCGGTTCGGCACGCCGCGAAAGGTAGGCAGCCGGCGCTGAACCGGCGCTGAAGGAAGCTGAAGAGCGCTTCAGGTACGGCAGGACGCCGGCTGGCATGATGACGCCGTGACAGTCCTGGTCATCGACGACGACCGCGACCTGGCCGAGTCGGTGCGCCGTGGGCTGATCGCCGAGGGCTACACGGTCGAGGTCGCGCACGACGGCGCCACGGGCCTGGAGTTGGCGCGCGGCCACCCGTACCAGGCGATCGTCCTCGACCTGATGCTGCCCGGCCTGTCCGGCTACCGGGTCTGCGCCGCGCTGCGTCACGAGCGGGTCGCCACCCCGGTGCTCATGCTGACCGCCAAGGACGGCGAGTACGACGAGGCGGACGCGCTCGACCTCGGCGCCGACGACTACCTCACCAAGCCGTTCTCGTACGTCGTCCTGGTGGCGCGGCTGCGGGCGCTGATCCGGCGCGGCGGCACCAGCCGCCCCGGGTCGCTGCGGGTGGGCGACCTGGTGGTGGATCCGGCCGAACGCCGGTGCCGGCGCGGGCGGGTGGAGATCCGGCTGACCGCCAAGGAGTTCGCGGTGCTGGCCTGCCTCGGCCGGCGACCCGGCGAGGTCGTGAGCAAGATCGAGATCATCGACGAGGTCTGGGACACCGCGTTCGACGGCGACGTCAACATCGTCGAGGTGTACGTCCGTACGCTGCGCCGCAAGATCGACCTCCCGTTCGGCCGGCAGAGCATCGAGACGGTCCGCGGCGCCGGCTACCGGCTGGTCGACGGCAGTGCGTAGCCGCATCCGCCGGCCGCTGCGCTCGATCCGGCTCCGCGCGGCCGTGCTCGCGATGCTGGTGACCGCGGTCGCGTTCGGCAGCGGCTCGCTGTGGCAGCGGCACGCGGCGTACCAGCGGGAGCTGACGGCCTCCACCACCCAGGCCCGCACGGTCGCCGGAGCCCTGGCGCAGCTGTTCATGCTCGACGGCTGGCCCGGCTACCCGTACTACGCCGACGAGACCCGGACGCTGTACGGCGACGCGGGCGTCCATGCCGCGAGCTGGGTGATCGTCACCGAGGGCGGCACGCTCATCACCGCCTACGGCGATCTCGCGCCCTACGCCGGCACCGACGTGCTGCGGATGGACCCGATGGAGCACCTGGCCGGCGACGACGGGCTGAACTCCCTCGACTTCACCGGCGTGCACGGCGTCGGCCGGCTGGACGGCCGGGTGATCAAGGTCGCGG
>Ga0081455_10006863_pt1 | contig 12125 bp, 8 predicted proteins | sample TabmetS3T2R1_FD_70207 | JGI IMG/M metagenome (GOLD analysis project Ga0081455, IMG submission 70207) | Tabebuia heterophylla rhizosphere microbial communities from the University of Puerto Rico - S3T2R1 | ecosystem: Host-associated > Plants > Roots > Rhizosphere ...
GCGCGAATCGACATTGCGGGGGTCGGGGCCCCCGCGATGTCGATTCGCGAGTCGACGCGGGGGGTCATCGCGACCCGGTCAGCGCCTCGGCGACCTGCTTGAGCGCCGCGTCGGCCGCGCCGACCTCGGTGCCACCGCCCTGGGCGACGTCGTCCTTGCCGCCGCCACTGCCGCCGAGCGTCCCGGCCGCGAGCTTGACCAGCGCGTTCGCCGACACACCCTGCTCGCGAGCCGCGTCGTTGACCGCGACGACGACCGACGCCCGGCCGTTCGCCGCACCGACCACCGCCACGACGCCGGGGCGACCTGAGATCCGGCCGCGTACGTCGAGCGCGAGCTTGCGCAGGTCGCCGGCGTTCGCACCGTCCGGCGCCCGATGGCCGACGTACGCGACGCCGCCGACGTCCCGCGCCGACTCCGCCAGCTCGCCGGCCGACGCGACCAGCTGCGCGACCCGTACCCGCTCGATCTCCTTCTCGGCTACCCGTAGCCGTTCGACCAGATCCGCCACCCGTTCGGGCAGCTCCTCCGGCCGCGCCTTCAACGCCTCGGACAGCTGCGCGACCAGCAGATGCTCGCGCGCGAGGAACCGGTAGGCGTCGTTGCCGACCAGCGCCTCGACCCGGCGGACGCCGGAGCCGATCGAGCTCTCGCCGAGCAGCTTGATGACGCCAAGCTGACCGGACGTACCCGCATGGGTGCCACCGCACAGCTCCCGCGCCCAGTCGCCGACCGAGACCACCCGGACCTCGTCGCCGTACTTCTCGCCGAAGAGCGCCATCGCGCCGGACTCGATCGCCTCGTCCTGGCTCATGATCTCGGCATGGACCGCGAGGTCGTCGATGACGAGCTCGTTGACCCGCGCTTCGACGTCGCCGAGCACCGACGGCGGCACCAACCCGGTCGCGGAGAAGTCGAATCGGAACCGCCCCGGCGAGTTCTCACTGCCGGCCTGCCGGGCGGTCTCGCCGAGCGCCTCGCGGAACGCCTTGTGCACCATGTGGGTCGCGGTGTGCGAGCGGCTGATCGACCGCCGCCGGTCCACGTCGACCAGCGACCGGACCGCCTCGCCGAGCGTCACCTCGCCGGACAGCACCCGGGCCCGATGCGCGATCAGCCCGGTCAGCGGCGACTGCACGTCGAGCACCTCGAGCCGGGCTCCCGACTCGAGCTCGACGATGCCGTGGTCGGCCAGCTGGCCGCCGCCCTCGGCATAGAACGGCGTCCGGTCGAGGACGATCTCGACCTCGTCGCCTTCGGCCGCCGACGCGACGCTGCCATCGTCGCCAACGATGCCGCGGACCGAACCCTCCGAGACGACCTCGTCGTAGCCGGTGAAGTCGACCGGCGTGCCGAGCGAGTCGGCGATCTCGCGATAGGCCCCGGTCTCGGCGTGCGCGCCCTTCTTCGCCTTCGCGTCCGCCTTGGCCCGCTGCCGCTGCTCGGTCATGAGCCGGCGGAAGCCGTCCTCGTCGACGCTGAGCCCCTGCTCCGTTGCCATCTCCAGGGTCAGGTCGATCGGGAATCCGTAGGTGTCGTGCAGCGCGAACGCCTTGTCGCCGGACAGCTGGGTCGCTCCGGCCTGCCTGGCCTCGGTCACCGCGACGTCGAAGATCTGCGTGCCGGTACGAAGCGTCTGGCGGAACGCCTCCTCCTCCGCGTGCGCCGTCTTCGAGATCCGCTCCCAGTCGCGCTCCAGCTCCGGGTACGACGCCTTCATCGCGTCCTTGCTCACCGGCAGCAACTCGTGCACCGCCGGCTGCTGCACGCCGAGCAGCCGCATCGACCGGATCACGCGACGCAGCAACCGGCGCAGGACATAGCCGCGACCCTCGTTGCTCGGCCGGATCCCGTCCCCCATCAGCATCAGCGCACTGCGGACGTGATCGCCGACCACCCGCAGCCGTACGTCGTCGGCATGATCGCGACCGTACGGCCGGCCGGCGAGGTCCGACGCCCGCTCGATGACCGGGAACACCTCGTCGATCTCGTAGAGGTTGTGCTTGTCCTGCAGCAGATAGGCCACGCGCTCGAGACCCATGCCGGTGTCGATGTTCTTCGCCGGCAGGTCACCCTGGACGTCGAAGTCGGCCTTGCTGCGCACGGCACTGAGCTGGATCTGCATGAAGACCAGGTTCCAGATCTCCAGGAACCGGTCCTCGTCGACGACCGGACCGCCATCCGGGCCGAACTCCGGGCCGCGGTCGATGTAGATCTCGCTGCACGGCCCACCCGGCCCGGGCACCCCCATGTGCCAGTAGTTGTCCTCGAGCCCGCGGCCCTGGATCCGCTCGTCGGGGAGGCCGGCGACCTGGCGCCACAGCGCCCGCGCCTCGTCGTCGTCGTGGTAGACGGTGACCCAGACCCGGTCCGGGTCGAAGCCGTAGCCGCCCTCGTCCTGGGACCCGGTCACGAGCCGCCAGGCCAGGTCGATGGCGCCCTCCTTGAAGTAGTCGCCGAAGGAGAAGTTGCCGCACATCTGGAAGAAGGTGCCGTGGCGGGTGGTCTTGCCAACCTCCTCGATGTCCAGCGTGCGAACGCACTTCTGGACGCTGACGGCCCGGTCGTACGGCGGGGTCTGCTGGCCGAGGAAGTACGGCTTGAACGGAACCATGCCAGCGTTGACGAACAACAGGGTCGGATCGTCGTAGGGCAGGGGTACGGAGGGCACGACGGTATGCCCGTTCGCCTCGAAATGGTCGAGGAACCGCCGTCGAATCTCAGCGGTACGCATGATGCATCACCTCATGGGGACACGGAACGATCAGGAGCGGGTGGCGGCCAGCGCCGGGCGCCGCGATGCGGCTGGATCCTCGAGCGCCGGCTGCGGAGCTCGCTCCCTCGCCGGACCGGTGTCCACCGCCGGCAGCGCCAGCTGGTGGGCGATCTGCGCCTCCCGCTCGGCCATGCCAGACCGAACCTCCTCGGCGAACGCACGCGCGCCGAGTCCGAAGGCCGCGACCTGATCGGTGATGCCTTCCGGGGTCAGCCGGGAGGCGAGCCGGCGAGCCTTGATCGTGGTGTAGAGGCCCGCGCTCGCGCCCGCGACGAACCAGAAGGTTCGACCCATCACCTGTACGTCGCCTCCTCGGATTGATGCACTGGTGCCATTCTCGCCGCTCGGCGGGCAGCCCGCTGCCGCATTTTGCGACGACGCTGGTATTCACGGCGCATCAACGACCGGATCCGGTCCCGATTCTCGGTACGCAGCGCCCGCCGCAGGCCGTAGGCGAGGGCACTGGCACGTACGAGCGGTCGGCCCATCGTCGCGTCCACGACCTGGGCGGTGGTCGGCACCACGATGGTCCGGCCGTCGGCGGTGACGATGGCATCGGCGCGCGACGTCGGCACGGGTAGCGGCACGGTCACGTGCGGCTCCACCGTGTCGATCGGGCCGGCGGCTGAGTCCCCTGGGCCCATCGGCTGCGGATAGACCACCGGCTCCGACCGGGTCTCGGCCTGCCGGGTCAGCCCCTCGACGGCGGTCCGCAGCTCACGCAGGTCGCGTCGCGAGCGGCGCCACATGACCGCAAGGACGAGGGCGACCACAAGGGCGATCGCGGAGATCACGACCGCGCTGGTTTCGAGCCCGGACATGCGCCGACCCTATCGCGTGGCCCGAGCGATTCGACGAGCCGCCGAGACCCGGCCGTCAGCCGTCCCGCAGGATCGCCCGGATCTTGGCCAGCCGCTCGGCGACGGCGGCCTCCTCGCCGTGGTCGGAGGGCGTGTAGTACTCCCGATCGGCGATGACATCCGGAGCGTGCTGCTGCGGCGCCACACCGCGTGGATCGTCGTGGGCGTAGCGGTAGTCGTGGCCGTGTCCGAGGCTCTCCGCACCCTTGTAGTGCGCGTCGCGAAGCGCCGGCGGCACCGGCCCGATCCGGCCGTCGCGGACGTCCGAGACGGCGGCGCCGATCGCCTTGATGACCGCATTGGACTTCGGCGCGACGCTCAGGGCGATGACCGCATGGGCCAGGTTGATCTGCGCCTCCGGCAGCCCGATCATCGCGGCCGCTTGCGAGGCGGCGACGGCGGTGGTCAGTGCCGTCGGGTCGGCCATCCCGATGTCCTCGCTGGCCAGGATGACCAGCCGCCTGGCCAGGAACCTCGGGTCCTCCCCCGCCTCGACCATCCGGGCCAGGTAGTGCAGCGCGGCGTCGACATCGGAGCCCCGGATCGACTTGATCAGCGCGCTGGTCACGTCGTAGTGCTGGTCGCCCTTGCGGTCGTAGCGGACGGCCGCCCGGTCGACCGCCAGCGCCGCCGTCTCCACGTCGATGGTGTCGCGCCCGCGCGCCTGGGCGGCCGACGCAGCGGCTTCGAGGTAGGTCAGGGCCCGCCGAGCGTCACCGCCGGACAGCCGTACGAGATGATCCCGGGCGTTCTCGTCGAGCCCGACCGCTCCGGCGAGGCCACGCTCGTCGACCCGGGCCCGTTCGAGCAACTCACCGAGCTGCTCTTCGGTCAGCGGCTGCAAGGTGAGCAGCAGCGACCGGGACAACAGCGGCGAGATCACCGCGAAGTGCGGATTCTCCGTCGTCGCTCCCACCAGGGAGACCCAACGGTTCTCGACCCCGGGCAGCAGTGCGTCCTGCTGCGCCTTGCTGAACCGATGCACCTCGTCGACGAACAGCACCGTCTCGCGCTTGCCGTGGGCCAGATCCTGCCGGGCCGCGGCGAGCACCTCGCGTACCTCCTTGACCCCGGCCGACACCGCGGAGACCTCGACGAAGCGCCGGCCCGTGTGAGCCGAGAGCAGGGCGGCGATCGTCGTCTTGCCGGTGCCCGGCGGTCCCCACAGCAGCAGGGACATCGGCTGGTCGTCGTCGATCATCCGGCGCAGTGGGGATCCCGGGGCGAGCAGATGCTCCTGGCCGAGCAGCTCCGGCAGGGCCTGCGGGCGCATCCGGACCGCGAGCGGAGCATGCTCGTGCCCGGCGTCGCTGAGGCTGCCGCCACCGGGCTTCGGCGGTGCGCTCGGCAGGTCGAACAGTCCCTCGGTGTCCACGGGAGACGACCCTACGCCGAGCGCCCGACCGACAGCCGATGCCTGGGACTGCGCAGCCTATGAAGCCTGCGCCGCCTCGCGCTGGGCCTTGGCGGCGTCGTGGATGGCCGAGTCGTACGGCTCGGCGAAGTGGCAGGCCGCCAGGTGCCCTTCCTTGCCGATCTGTAGCAGCGGCGGCTCCTGGGTGGCGCAGATCTCCTGAGCCTTCCAGCAGCGGGTCCGGAATCGGCAGCCCGACGGCGGGTTGATCGGGCTCGGCACGTCGCCTTCGAGCTGGATCCGCTCGCGCCGGCCACCGACCTGCGCCTGCCTCACGTCGGGAATCGCCGACAGCAGGGCCTGCGTGTACGGGTGGTGCGCGTTGCCGTAAATCGACTCGCGGTCCCCGATCTCGACGATCTTGCCGAGGTACATGACGGCGACCTTCGGGCAGAAGTGCCGGACCACGGCGAGGTCGTGGGCGATGAAGAGCACCGCGATCTCGAACTCCTTCTGCAGATCCTCCAGAAGGTTGATGACCTGCGCCTGGATCGAGACGTCGAGGGCTGACACCGGCTCGTCGGCGATCATCAGCTTCGGCTGCAACGCCAGGGCGCGGGCGATGCCGATGCGCTGTCGTTGACCACCGGAGAACTCGTTCGGATAGCGGTTGTAGTGCTCCGGGTTGAGGCCGACCAGCTCGAGCAGCTCCTGGACCCGCGGCAGCACCTTGTTGCGCGGAACGACGCTGTGCACTCGCAGCGGCGTGCCCACGATCGCGCCGACCGTATGCCTCGGGTTCAGCGACGTGTACGGATCCTGGAAGATCATCTGCACGTCTTTGCGGAACGGCATCATCTGCTTGGGCGACAGCGGAGACAGGTCGGTGCCGTCGAGGACGATCGACCCGCTGGTCGGCTCGTAGAGCTTGGTCAGCACCCGACCGGTCGTCGTCTTGCCGCAACCGGACTCGCCCACCAGGCCCAGCGACTCACCCTTGTTGACGGTGAACGAGACGCCGTCGACGGCCTGGACGTGACCGACGACGCGGCGGATCAGGCCGGCCGACTTCACCGGGAAGTACTTGACGAGGTCCTTGACCTCGAGCAGCGGCTTCCCGTTCGCACTCCAGGACGAACCGCTGTCGGTGGACGTACTGACGTCGGACGCGGTCTCAGGAGGAGTCATGGGGGTCAGACCTCCCGCTTATTGGCCGCATTGTCCAGTGTCTCGGCTGGGTTGCGCAGATGACACCGACGCAGGTGCGCAGCGCCCTCGACGCCCGGCACCAGGTCAGGCAGCTCCCGCTCGCACAGGTCGCCGGGGACATCGCCGGTGAACCGGCAGCGTGGATGGAACGGACAGCCGGTGGGTGGATGCAACAGGCTGGGCGGTGTCCCCGGGATCGGCAGCAGCCGCGCGCCCGGGTCGCTCTCGAGCTCGGGAATGCTCTCGAGCAGCCCCCAGGTGTACGGCATCTGTGGCTTGGACATCACGGCCGAGCAGGAGCCGAGCTCGACGGCTCGCCCGCCGTACATCACCAAGACGTCGTCGGCCATCTCGGCGATGACGCCGAGGTCGTGGGTGATGAAGACGATCGCCGAGCCGAAGTCGCGCTGCAGGTCCTGGAGCAGGTCGAGGATCTGGGCCTGGACCGTGACGTCCAGTGCGGTCGTCGGCTCGTCGGCGAACAGCAGCTTGGGGTCGTTGATCAACGCCATCGCGATCATCGCGCGCTGCCGCATGCCGCCGGAGAACTGGTGCGGATAGTCCCGGGCCCGTTGATCGGGCTGCGGGATCCCGACCCGATCGAGCATCGCGATGCCCTTTTCGTTGGCCTCACGCTTGCTCGCATTGGGATGGTGGGCGAGGTAGGCCTCGGCGAGCTGATTGCCCACTCGGTAGAACGGGTGCAGCGCGGCCAGCGCGTCCTGGAAGATCATCGCGACCTCGTTGCCGCGAAGCCGGCGCATCCGTTGCTCCGACAGCCCAATGATCTCGGTGCCGCCCACCCGGATGGATCCGCTGATATGAGTCCGCTTGGCGTCGTGCAGGCCGACGACGGCCATGCTCGACACCGACTTGCCGGATCCTGACTCGCCGACGATGCCGAGCGTCTTGCCCATCTCGACGGAGTAGCTCAGGCCGGTCACGGCGTGGACGAGGCCGTCGGCGGTCGGGAACTTGACCGTCAGGTCGTCGACGACAAGAAACGGCTCATTGCTCGCGGGTCGGGTGACGTCCTCCACCGGCGAGCTCATGGTCTCTGTTGTCACGTCAGTCGCACTCTCGGGTCGATCACAGAGTAAAGAATGTCAACCACCAGGTTAGCTATCACCACGAACGATGCCGCAATCAACACCGTGGCGGAGATGACCGGGAAGTTCTGGTCCTGGATCGAATCCAGGGCCTGCCGCCCGATCCCCTGGATCCCGAAGATGTACTCGGTGAAGACCGTGCCGGCCAGGAGCGTGGCGAAGTCGAGGCCGAGAATGGTGATGACCGGGACGATGGCGGCCCGCAGGCCGTGCCTGATCACCACCGTTCGCTGGGCCAGGCCCTTCGCCTTGGCCGTGCGGACATAGTCCTCGTTGAGTGACTCGACCATCGAGCCTCGACTGAATCGGGCATAGCTGGTCGAAGTGGCCAGGCCCAAGACAAGCCAGGGCAGTATCAGGCCGGTGAACCATAACCACGGATTCTGTGTGATCGGGTTGTACTCGGGTTGTGGAAAGACACCCCAGATGATGACGAGATAGAGGTACGACAAGAGGGCCAGCAGGTAGTACGGGATCGAGTAGATGACCAGCGAGCTGCCGACCAGCAGGCGGTCGGTCGCGGTCCCGCGCTTTCGGGCCGCCAGGCTGCCGAGCACGACGCCCAACGGGAAGAAGATCATCGTGGCGCCGACCGCGAGCGACAACGTGGCCGGGAACCGTTCCTTCATCAGTTCCGTGACCGGTTGGCGCGTGTAGTAGGAGATGCCGAGGCAGGGCGCCGGACAGGGGTAGGTGGAGCCGCCGAACTCGATGTCGCGGCCAGTGAACAGTCCCTTGGCCCAGACCGCGTACTGCTGGGTGACCGGGTCGTAGTAGCCGAGGGACTCGTTGTAGTCATGGACCCGCTCAGCTGGGCATTGCGGGCTGGTCGCCATGCAGACGACCTGACCCGGGTTCGACGGGCCGTAGAAGAAGAGCGCGAAGACGATGATCGACGTTGCGACGATCACCATGAAGGCGGCAATCAATCGGCGGACTATGTAGCCGAACACTCAACGCTCCCTTCGGGAGGTCGGGTTGGGGGTGGACGGGTGGTCCGTCCACCCCCAACCACATTGACTTGTCAGTGGATCCTCAGCACGAGTCCGAGGATCCGCTGTTCCACCTGGTTACTGCTTGACCCAGATGGTGGCGAAGGTCGGCATGCCGCGCACCTCGTCGTTGTGGTAGCCCTCGATCTTCGAGCCGCGCAGCATCGCGTCGGCCGTGTAGTAATCGGGGATCACCGGGTAGTAGTCGGTCAGGATCTCCTGGTCGAGGTCGCCCCAGTGGGGTGGCTGCTCGTCGGCGGCCATCGACTCGATGTCGGAGATCTTCTGGTCGATCTTCGGCACGCTCAGGTACGAGTAGTTCGAGCTGCCCTCGCTGGAGAACACCGGCGAGAACCACGACGAACCGCTCGGCCAGTCGGAGCACCAACCCAGGTGCCGCAGGTTGATCGGAGCGTCCGGATCCTGCGTCAGCTCGTCTTCCTTGTCCGCGTTCGGCACGGCCCGCGGCTGCGGGTCGAAGCCGGCTTCGGAGAGCGCCTTGACGATGATGTTCTTGCCATCGACCGCCGTCGGGTCACTCGCGTCGAACAGGAAGGTCACCGGCGTGTTGAGCGCACCAGCGTCCTGCAGCATCTGCTTGGCCTTCTCGATGTTCTGCTTCTGGTACTGCTCCGGGGCGTTGTTCTGGTAGCCCTGCTGGTTGTTGACGAAGATGCGGTTGTCCAGCACCGACGCGCGGTTGTCGAACTGCTTCACCGTGCGCTTGACCAGGTCCTGACGGTCGATCGCCATCGCGATCGCCTGCCGCATCACCGGGTCAGACAGGTACGGGTTCTCCATGTTGAAGTCGATGTGCTCGAAGGACAGACCGAAGTTGGTCTCGGCCTTCGCAGTGCTCACACCGTTGATCAGCTTCACCAGGTCGAGCTGCGGCTGCGGGTAGATCATGCCGACCTCGTTGTTCTGCAGCGCCTGCTGCAGATCCTGGCTACCGGTCGAGACCACCTTGAAGATCAGCTTCGAGAGCTTGGGCTTGTCGCTGCCCCAGTACTTCGGGTTCGGCGTCTCGGTGATGATCTTCTGGTTGGCGTCGACGCCGCTGATCTGCCACGGGCCACCGGAGATGGTCAGCGGCGAAGTGGCCGGCCAGCCGGTGTTGAACGCCTTGCAGGTCGCCGCGGGCGTCGACTTCACGAACAGGTGCGAGGGCAGGATGTTCGAGAAGAACTGCTTCCAGTCCGCGTACGGCTTGGCGAAGACCGCCGTGACGGTCTTGTTGTTGTCCGAGGCGGTCACCGAGGTGATCAGGTTGTACGGGTTACCACCCAGGGTCTGACAGGCGCCGGCGCCCAGTTTGCTGCCGGTGCCGCCGTAGTCCTTGTCGTTGGGGTTGTTGGCCTTCCAGACAAAGATGAAGTCGTTGGCGTCGATCGGCTTGCCGTCGCTCCACGCCGCCTTCGGGTTGATCTTGTACTGGACCGTGTATGGGTTCTGCTTGATGACGGTCGGTTCCGCGGTCAACAGCTGGTTGTCGTACTGCGGCTGGAAGTTGGGCAGCGTGTTGAACGCGCTCGGGAGAACCCGAACCACGGCGTTCGCCGTCGCGGTGGAGTTACCAGCGTTGATATCGGGCTGGAAATTGTCCGGGTACTGGTCGGCACCGTAGATGATGGTGCCGCCGGTCTTGGTGCCGGACTTACCACCGCTGCCGCCACCGTTGTTGTTACTGCTTCCTGCACAGGCGCTGAGTGCCAGCGAACCTGCGGCCGCTACGGCAAGGGCTGCCGCTACTTTTCGGCTGACTTTCACGACTGGGGGCCTCCTCGTCTCCGTGTCGCGTCCGGTCGGCCCGGGCTTACCGGGCCGCCGTCTGGCTGCTCTCCCCGGAGATGTCCCGGGTGGCGCGCCGGTTGGCACTGATCCCCCCGCCGGTCGCCCGGCGGAGAGGGGTCACATTCCTGCGCGACCAGCACAGTGCCAGGCAACGCAGACCTGCCGGTTGTGCCGGCTAGCGGGGGACAGTACCCACAGCACACCACGAATCCGGTCGGTACGCGTGATCGTGACCAATCGGTAACCGCTGCTACAACCCCAACGTGACAGGTCCCTGCAACCGGTCGCCTTAGCGTTGCTGCAGACGGACGAGGGGGTAGACAGTCTCGGCGTAGTCCCCCAAACATACGCAAAGACCCATCAGTTCCCGCGCTTTTCCCTGTCACGGTCGAGGCCGACGCCCCCGGAGCTTGGCACGCTCCTGGGCCGACAGCACGACCTTGCGCAGCCGCACGATAGCTGGTGCGACTTCGACGCACTCGTCCTCCCGGCAAAATTCCAGTGCTTGTTCCAGGGAGAGCACCCGCGGCGGGATCAGCCGCTCCAACTCCTCGGCGGTCGCCACCCGGATGGAAGTGAGCTTCTTTTCCTTGGTGGGATTGACATCCATGTCGTCGGGACGCGCGTTCTCGCCGATGATCATGCCCTCGTAAACCTCGGCGCCGGGGCCGACGAAGAGCGTGCCGCGTTCCTGCAGATTGAACAGCGCGTACGACCGCACCGTCCCGAGCCGGTCGGCCACCAGCGAGCCACTGGGGCGGGTGCGCAGCTCGCCGACCCAGGGCGCGTAGCGCTCGAAGACGTGGTTGAGAATGCCGGTGCCGCGGGTTTCGGTGAGGAACTCGGTGCGGAAGCCGATAAGACCTCGCGCGGGAACTACGTACTCCATTCGTACCCACCCAGTCCCGTGGTTGACCATCTGCTCCATGCGGCCCTTACGCAGCGCCAGAAGCTGGGTGATGACGCCGAGGTAGTCGTCCGGCGCGTCGATGGTCAGCCGCTCGAACGGCTCGTGCACCGCACCGTCCACGGTCCGGGTCACCACCTGCGGTTTGCCGACGGTGAGCTCGAAGCCTTCCCGGCGCATGATCTCCACCAGGACCGCCAACTGCAGCTCGCCGCGACCCTGCACCTCCCAGGTGTCCGGCCGCTGGGTGGGGCGGACCCGGATCGAGACGTTGCCCACGAGTTCGGTGTCCAGCCGGCTCTTCAGCAGCCGCGCGGTCAGCTTGCTGCCGGACCTGCCGGCGAGCGGACTGGTGTTGACGCCGATGGTCATCGAGATCGACGGTTCGTCCACTGTGATCACCGGCAGCGGCCGGGGATCCTCGAGGTCGGCGATGGTCTCCCCGATGGTGATCTCCGGGATCCCGGCCAGCGCGATGATGTCGCCGGGACCGGCCTGCTCCACCGGCACCCGGTCCAGCGCCTCGGTCATCAGCAGTTCGGAGACCTTGACCCGCTCGATCTCGCCGTTGGTACGGCACCAGGCCACCTGGGCGCCCTTACGGATGGTGCCGTTGTGCACCCGGGCCAGCGCCAGCCGGCCGAGATAGGGCGAGGAGTCGAGGTTGGTCACCTGCGCCTGCAGCGGCGCCGTCTCGTCGTACCTGGGCGGGGCCACCGTGCCGAGAATCACCTCGAAGAGCTCGGCGAGGTTGTCCGCGTCCGGCGAGCTGCCATCGGCCGGGCGGGTCCGGGACGCCTTCCCGGCCCTGGCCTGGCAGTAGACGATCGGGAAGTCCAGTGCGTCCTGGACGCCTGCGTCCTCGGCCAGATCGAGAAATAGCTCATACGTCTCGTCCACCACTTCGGCGATCCGGGCGTCGGGCCGGTCGACCTTGTTGATGACCAGGACGATCGGGATATGCCGGGCCAGCGCCTTACGCAGCACGAATCGGGTCTGTGGCAGCGGCCCCTCGCTGGCGTCCACAAGCAACAGTGCGCCGTCCACCATGGACAGTGCGCGCTCCACCTCGCCACCGAAGTCGGCGTGGCCGGGGGTGTCGAGGATGTTGATGGTGGTGCCGC
>Ga0081455_10006864_pt1 | contig 12124 bp, 9 predicted proteins | sample TabmetS3T2R1_FD_70207 | JGI IMG/M metagenome (GOLD analysis project Ga0081455, IMG submission 70207) | Tabebuia heterophylla rhizosphere microbial communities from the University of Puerto Rico - S3T2R1 | ecosystem: Host-associated > Plants > Roots > Rhizosphere ...
GAAGATTCCGGGAGCCAAGCACTACGGTTCCTACAACACGCCCGAGCCGGAAGGCGGGGTCCAGCGGTTCTTCGGCAAGCAGAAAGACGGCACCACCGGTCCGGAGATTCTCGAGGAGCCCGTCGACGAGCAGCCCGGAAACTACAGGAACCCGGGGAACTACAACTCCCCGTCCCAGTCCTCGCCGCCGGCGCTGCAGGGAGACACGCCGCGCTCGGTCTCGGCGGAGCCCGGAACGTCGCCGACCGGTCCCGCGACGCCCGAGCCGGGAATCGTGAGCCAGGCGCCGGCGCCTTCAGGGCGCGGCCGGATCGTCTTCCGGGTCCAGCCCGACGATGCCGCCGTCTACATGGACGACCGCTTCGCCGGCACCGGAGAGGAGCTTTCGACGCTGGGCCGCGGACTCCAGGTGACCGCCGGTCCGCACCGGGTCTTCGTTTCCCGCCCCGGATACGAGAGCGACGCGGTCATGGTGGACGTCGCGCCGGGGGGCAGCGAGACCGTCGAGGTCAACCTACGGAAACCTTGAACAGGGACGTAAAGACGGCTTGTGCACCGGGAGGCAATTAGTCATATACTGAGTGCACTCGAAGGAATCGACAAGGGGAGCGGAGGGCTTGGCGGCGTCTGCCATCCCAGTTTGCCACACCTTCCGTCATTCTGATAGCTCCCAGGTCCGCACTCTTCCCGATCCTTCCGAGCCCGCTGGGCCGGAGGCTCCCCGTCGTTCCTTCGAGTTTTACTTTTCTGGAAACAGAGGGCGCCGCGCGCCTCGCTCGCCCTCGAACCTAGGTCCTCGGCTCCCGACTCTTCTCCAGAAGGCCCAGCAGCACCTTCTCGAAGTGCAGCCTTCTGTTTCCCCTCCGCACATCCGGCGGCGGATCGGCGGCGAGGGAGGCGGCTTCGCGAAACGCCGCGGAGCCGGCCCGGCGAGCGAGCTCGGCGAGCTTGCCGGCGACCGGACGGTGCCGGATGGAGCCGGCGTCCACCCCCTCGGCGCCGAGGGCCGCGTCGGCCAGGATCTCGGAAAGCAGCCGCGCGTCTGCCGGCTCGAGGGCGGCGGTCGCCTCGGCCAGGAGGACCAGGGGGACGGCGCGGCCGTCCGTCAGGCCCTCTTCCAGCGCGGCGACGAACGCCTTTCGAATCCCCCGCGCCTCTTCCAGCCGCGCCGCGACATCGGCCGCCGCGGGGTCGCCGGCCTCGCCCTCCGCCGCGCTCGCCGGGAAAAAGAGCACCAGGTCGCGCGCCTCGTCTTCCGAGAAGCCGCGCGCGCGCCAGGATTGTTCGCGCTCGGCGCGGCTTTGCGACGGCAGCGGAGCGACCGTGGTCCGCGAGCGGATCGTGGGCAACAGCGTCTCGGGGCGCGTCGCCGTGAGGATCCAGCGGAACCGCGCGCCGGGCTCCTCGAGCGATTTCAGGAGCGCGTTCGCCGCCTCCACGCCGAGCAGGTCGGCGCGGAGAATCCGCGCGACGCGCCGCGCGCTCTCGTACGGGCGCCCGGCGCCGAACGCGATGGCTTCGCGGACGCGGTCCACGCGGATCTGCCGGACGGTGCCCGTTCCCTCGGGCTCGATCGTGAGAAGGTCGGGATGAAAGCCCTCGAGCACGCGGCGGCAGCTCGCGCACGTTCCGTCGGGATCTTTCTCGGGGCACAGGAGCCGCGCGGCGATGGCGCGCGACTCCGCTTCGAGCTGCGCCTCGGACGCGCCCGTCAGCAGGAGCGCTCCCGGGAATCGCTCCGGATCTTCGGCGATCCGCGCGAGCGCCGTCATGCGAGCCCGAACCTGTTCGCGACGGCCGCCCACGTCTTCGCGAACACCGCGTCGGCGTCTCCGTCGACGGCGACCACCGTGACGCGCGCCGGCTCGCGCCGCGCAATGGCCAGGAAGGCCTCGCGGACCTTTTCGTGCAGGGACAGGTCCTCCGCCTCGAAGCGGCCTCCGGCGGGGCCGTCCGCTCTCGCGTTGCGCGCCTTCGCCCGCGCCAGGCCTTCGCGCGGATCGCAGTCGTAGACGAGCGTGAGATCCGGCGTCACCCCGTCGCGTACCCGCGCGTCGACCTCGGCGATCCAACGCGCGTCGAGCCCGCGGCCCGCCGCCTGGTAGGCCTCCGTCGAATCGGAGAAGCGGTCGCAGAGGAGAAACGCGCCGGCGTCGAGCGCGGGTCGGACCACGCGGCGGAGGTGCTCGCGCCGGGCGGCCTCGATCAGGAGCCACTCGGCGATGGGGTCGAGACCCGCGTGCGCGGCGTCGAGCAGGATGCCCCGGATCTTCTCGGCGACCGGCGTGCCTCCGGGCTCCCGGGTCGTCGTCACCGGCCGCCCGGCGCCGCGCAGCCGCTCCGCCAGGAGCCCGAGCTGCGTGGATTTTCCGCAGCCCTCGACGCCCTCGAAAGTGATGAACGGCACGGTGCGGAGGATAAGCCCCGGCGGGCATTTTCGGCCCGGGAATGCCATTAACATGGTGACCTTTTGACGTTTCGTTCGTTGGCGGGGGAGAGGAAATCTTGGCGTTAGAAGGGGGCGGGCGGCCGGACGGTTCCCGTCCGAGCGGTTCCGGCCAGAACAGCGTCTCGCGGCCGGGCTGGTTCCTGGCGGTCGGCTTCGCCGGCCTGGCCATCGCCATCGCCTCGATCGCGGACATGTACTCGGCCCGCCCGTACGACGGCATCGTGCCCGTTCCGTACGGCCGCGAGGGCATCGACGTCCGCATGGTCCTCAAGGACAGCCCCGCGGAGAAGGCCGGGATCAAGGCCGGCGAGTGCGTCCAGGGCATCGGCCGGCGGATCGTCTACACCAGCTCCGACGCCTCGGAAGAGCTCCGGCGCCACAGAGTCGGCGAGCGCATCAACTATCTCGTCCGCAACGGCCCGTGTCCCGGAAGCCCCGAGGCCGTGGCCGGCAAGGAGCTGCGGACCGTGCCGGTCCAGCTGACCTCCGAGAGGCTCGGAGGCAAGGTCTATCTCTACGCCGTCGTCGTCGGCTTCCTCTTCTTCCTCATCGGTCTCTTCGTCTTCGTCCGCGTGCCCCAGGAGCGCTCGGCCCGAATCTTCTTCCTGCTGTGCGTTCTCTTCCTGCTCTTCTTCGTCTGCCGCCTGCGGCCGGCGTCCTACTGGTGGATCGACATCTTCGTCCAGAGCACCGGCACCGTCAGCCTGTTCCTGATGCCGGCGGTCTTTCTCCATTTCTTCCTGATCTTTCCTCGTCCGAAGCGTCTTCACTTCGCGCACGCGGACGAGTGGACCGGCGAGCCGCCGGCCCGATGGAAGGTGCGTTTGCAGGAGTTCCTGTCCGCGAGTCCGGGACTGCTCTACCTGCTCTACGCCATCCCGCCGATCGTCTTCCTCTACGACGTGATGCGCCAGGTGCGCGGCGAAAAGGTCACCGTCCTGTCGGGAGCGCCGCTCTCCTCCTGGATCCTGCTCGGCGACTACCTCGTCCTCGGCCTCGTCGCCCTGGCGCACTCGGCATTCACGCTCGAGGACCCGCGCGAGCGGCGGCAGGCCTTCCACGTGTTCGTCGGAACGATTCTCGGAATCGCGCCGTTCGTTCTTTTCTTCATCGTCCTGCCCTCGGCCTTCGGCATCGACGAGTACGCGTTGTACGGGATCATCCCGATGATCCTGATCCCGCTGACGTTCGCGTACGCGATCGTGCGGTTCCAGATGCTCAACGTCCGCGTGATCGTCCGACGGACGTTCCTCTACGCGGCGACGACGGCCGTGCTCCTGGGCCTCTACGCCCTCGTGGTCGCTCTCGCGAACCTGGTCTTCAAGTCCTCGGGCCTGTCGGCTTCGCCGCTCTTCAACTTCGGGTTCTTCCTGGTGGGCATCTCGCTCTTCGAGGTCCTTCGGCGGAGGGTTCAGACGCCACTCGACAAGCTCTTCTTCCGCGAAAAGTTCGACTACCAGGCCGCCCTTCTCGAGATGAGCGAGGCGATCACGGGAGAGCTGGACCTGGGGCGCATCGCCGACTACCTGACCTCCAGCGTGGTGGCGACGATGCGGCTCGAGAAGGCGTCGATCTGGTTGCGCGACCGGGACGGCTGGCTGGAGCGGCGGAGCCGGCGGGAGGATCGCCTCTCGCCGTCGGCCGCGGTCCGGCGGGTCCTGCGCCAGGAGGGCAAGCCCTCCGACATCGAGGAGATCTCGCTGCATTTCGCGGACGCGGAGAGCGAGGAGTTCCGCGAGCGCCTCCAGATCGAAGGATTCCGCCTCCTCGTGCCGCTCGTCTACCGCGAGAGGCTCATGGGCGTGCTCGCCCTGAAGGAGAAGCTCTCGGGCGAGCGGTTCGACCGCGAGGACCTCGCCCTGCTCTCGACGCTCGCCAACCAGTCCGCGCTCGCGATCGAGACGGCGCTGCTCCACGACGAGATGACGCGGCAGGCGGAGCTGCGGCGCGACCTCGAGATCGCGCGCGACATCCAGATCAGCCTGCTTCCGCGACAGGTGCCCGACGTGCCCGGCTTTTCCTTTCTGGGCGGGTCCATTCCGGCACGCGTCGTCGGCGGCGACTTCTACGACTTCATCCCCTTCGAGGACCAGAGGCTGGGCGTCGTCATCGGCGACGTGTCGGGGAAGTCGGTGCCGGCGTCCCTCCTCATGGTCGCGTCCAAGGAGATCGTTTACTCGCGCGCGCTGACGACCACGGACCCGGGCGCGCTCTTCCAGGAGTCGAACCGGAGGATCTACTCGATCAAGCGGCGCATGTTCGTCTCGCTGGGCTTCTTCCTGCTCGACGCCGAGGCGATGACTTTGCGCTACGCCATCGGCGGCCAGCCCCTGCCGATCCTGTTGCGCTCGGGCGACGGCGGGCCATGCCTGATCGACCCCCCCGAGCACCGTCTGCCGCTCGGTGCGTTCCGGGAGGTCCCGTACGACACCCGGGAGCTGTTCCTCCGGAAGGGCGACCTCCTGTTCTTCTATACGGACGGCTTCACCGAGGCCATGGACTCGGAGATGAACCCCTATGGGGAGGAGCGGCTGATGGCCTCGCTGGAGGCCCGGAGGAAGGGCACCCTGGACGAGGTCGCCCAGGGGGTCCTGGCGGACATCCGGGACTTCGTGGGGGGGGCGGAGCAATACGACGACATGACGTTCCTGTTTCTCAGGGTGGAGTAGGCCGGATTTGGGCCGGATTAGGGGATTCTGGGGGCTTTATGGGCAAAAACCCGTCTAGCGCCCATACGTATGAAAGAGTTAGAAGGGGTTCTGGCATGAAGAAACGCTACTGGGTTCTGGCGGCGGTCGGCTTTCTCCTCCTGCTCGGAGCCGGTGTTTCCGCCGCGTTCTTCATGTCCCACCGCCGGGACGTGACGACGACCTCGAAGGCCGCCTACGAAGCCTTCATGGAAGGCCGGGCCAACGAGCAGCGGATGTACAAGAAAGAGGCGCGAGCGGCCTACGCGAAAGCCCTGGAGCTCGACCCGACCTTCGCCATGGCAATGGTGGCGATCGCCCAGGAGACCAAGGACGACGAACAAAGGACGGCTCTTCTGAAGCGCGCCGCCCGGGAGAAGGACCGGCTCACCGAACGCGAGCGGCTCCAGGTGGACATCGCCATCGCGTACAACGAAAAGCGTTACGAAGACGCCGAGAAGCTCGTCAACGAGACCCACCAGAAGTTCCCGGCGGACACGCGCGCCGCCCAGATGGTCGCGTACCGCGAGCTCGGCGAGGGCAAGCCCGATCGCGCCATCAAGGTCTTCGAGGAGCTCCTGACGATCGACCCCAACAACGCCGAGGCCTACAACCAGATCGGCTACTTCTACGGCTTCCGGGGCGACTACGACAAGGCGGTCGAGGCCTTCAAGCGCTACCAGTTCATCGCGACCGACACGGCCAACCCCTTCGATTCCCTCGGCGAGATCCAGGCCTACTCGGGCCGGTACAACGAGGCGCTCGAGAACCTCAACCGCGCGCTCGCGCTCAAGCCGGACTTCGTGGATTCGGTCAAGAACATCGCGGTCGTCTATGAAGGCCGGGGCGAGTACCGGGAAGCCATCGCCCAGTACGAGAAGGCCGCGGCCATGACGGACAACCCGAAGGTTCAGCGCGACTACCTCCACCGCGCGGCGCGGGCCGCCTACTATCTCGGTGACAAGGCTGAGATGCGGCGCCTCTTCGAGCGGTGCCGTGCGATCAAGATCGAGGGGAAATACGCCGAGGTCGACTCCGCCTTCTTGGACGCGGCGATGGCGCTCGTCGATGGCAAAGGGGCCGAAGCCGAAAAGCAGGTCCGTGCCATCCAGCCCAAGCTCGAGGCCATCCTCGCCCAGGAAAAGCTCCCCGCCAATTGGAAGCCGCACTTCCCGCAGGTCAACACCATGCTGGCCCTCGCTCTCGAGGCGCAGGGCAAGGACGAAGAGGCCCTCGAGTACTGGAAGAAGAACGCGAATCCGCCGCGTCCCTTTGACAACTTCGAGGATCGCCGGGCCATCTACGAGGCCCGGGCCAAGGTCGCCGTGGGGCTCGCCCGCAAGGGTGATCTGGACGGCGCCGAGAAGCTGATCGCCGAAAACCGGCGGTGGAACGAGAGCTGGGCGCCTACGCGGAAAGAAGAGACGACGGTGGCCGAGCTGCGCCGCGAGAAGGTGCTCGCCGCCTCGAAGTAGGCCTTCCGGCAATTACCGGCGCCATGGAGTCCCGTTCGTCGTCCCGGCACTTCGAGACCCAGCACAAGCTTCTTCTTCTCGAGACGCTCTACGACGCCGGGCTCTCGCTCGGCGCCCTGCCTGACGAGGAGGCCCTGGTCGAGGACGTGCTCTCGCGCGTCGTCGGCGTGCTCGACGCGTCCCGCGGCTATCTCGCGACGTTCGCGGCCGACGGAACCCGCCGGGCCGAAGCGCGCGTGGGCTTTCCGAAGCGGCCGAGCGAGGCCCAGCTCGCGCAGGACGATTTCCTGCGCGAGGTGCTCGGCGCGGAGGGCGCGATCGCCCGCGACAAGTTCAAGCTCCTCGGCCGGCCCGTGCTGGCCGCCGTGGGCGCCCGCATCTTCGGCGGCGGACGGCCGCTCGGCGTGATCGTCCTCGCGGACAAGGAAGTCCGGCGGGGAGGCCAAGCCGCGTTCGACGCGGAGGACGGCCGCTTTCTCGTCTCGCTGGCGGGCCTCTGCGGCATGGCCATCGAGAACCGGCGTCACCTCGAGCAGCTGACGCGGGAACGCGAGCGGCTCGAGGAGGAGAACCGGCGCCTGCTCGACGAGACCGGGCGCTCGGCGGCCGGGCGCCTGTTCGTGGGCGATAGCCCGGCGGCGAAACGCGTGCTCGACCTGGTCTCGCGCGTCGCGCCGTCGAGGACCTCCGTCCTGCTGACGGGGGAGAGCGGCACGGGCAAGGAGCTCGTGGCGCGCATGATCCACGCCCGCAGCGACCGCGCCGAGAAGCCCTTCGTGGCGATCAACTGCGCGGCGCTTCCCGAGACGCTTCTCGAGTCCGAGCTCTTCGGCATCGAGCGCGGCGTCGCCACGGGGGTCGAAGCGCGGGCCGGCAAGTTCGAGACTGCGCAGGGCGGCACGCTCTTTCTCGACGAGATCGGCGACATGCCGCCGGCCCTTCAGGCCAAGCTGCTGCGGGTTCTCCAGGAGCGCGAGATCGAGCGGGTCGGCGGCCGGCGCCGCGTGCCGATCGACGTCCGCGTGCTCGCCGCGACGCACGCCCGGCTGCCCGAGCGCATCGCCCGGGGCGAGTTCCGCGAGGACCTCTACTACCGTCTGCGCGTGGTCGAAATCGCCCTGCCCCCGCTGCGTGAGCGGCGCGAGGACATTCCGAAGCTCGTCCGCCACTTTTTGGACCGTTTCGCGGCGCGCGAGGGGCGGCCGGCCCCGAGCCTGGACCGCGACGCCTACGCCTCCATCCTGGGCCACGATTTCCCGGGCAACATTCGCGAGCTCGAGAACCTGCTCGAGGGCGCCGCGGCGCTCTCGCAGGGCGGAACGATCCGGAGGGAAGACCTCCAATGGCTGCCGCAGCCGGGTCTGCGCCTGGCCGAGGCGGCGCCGGCGCTCGGGGAAGACGAGATCCCGGACCTGCGCGCCCTCGAGAACCGCCACATCCAGCGCGTCCTGCGTCTCGCGGGTGGAAACAAGAGCCGGGCCGCTCGGCTGCTCGGTATTTCGAGGCGCACGCTATACCGGAAGCGCCAGGTGGGACATTAGGATACTGTAGCAATTAGTCCCGTTTCTACTGACTTACCCAATAAAATCAGTAACTTCCATATAACTCTTGGGACGGCAGTGCGACCTGCTGTGACAGTGTGTTACACTGCGTGAGTGAAAGTCGCGAGCCCGGAATTTGTCGCTAAGGCACTGCGAATCAATGGCTTGCGGCATTTCGGCGACCTCTCGCGAACCTGGCAGGACTCTTGCCATCCTCATCGGTCGCAGTGATGAGAAAAGCGCTCGCAATCGGATTGGAAGCCCTGGAGGTGCCCAACCTCCTGTGGGGCGTGCTCGCCGGCGAGATCGCTCTGGTCCTCGCCGCCGCGGCCTCCGATAGACTTCCCGGAGTCTTGATCCGTTCACTGCAACTCTTCCTCCGGTTCTAGGAGCCTTCGAGCCGTCCCATGTCGCAGGGGGGTACCGCACCGCCCGGACTTGCGAACGCCGGTCCGCGTGAAGTTTCGATGACGATCCCCGTCGCTCCGGAGATGGAGATCGTCGCGACCGCGCAGGCCGCTGCTCTCGGCGAGTACATCGCCATGTCCCGGGATAAGATCGACGAGGTCAAGCTCGCGCTCGTCGAGGCGTGCATCAACGCGTTCGAGCACGCCGACTGCCGCGACGAGCAGCTGCACCTGACGTTCCGCCTGGGTCGCGAGAAGGGCCGGGAGTGGCTGGAAGTGGAGGTCCTCGACAAGGGCAAGGGTTTCAACCACACGGCGGTCGAGGAGCCCAGCCTGGAGAAGGCTTTCGTGAGCCACCGCAAGCGGGGGTGGGGGCTCCAGATCATCAAGAGCCTGATGGACGAGGTGGACATCACGTCCGGCGAGTGGGGAACGCGGATCCTGATGAGGAAATACAAGTGAGCGAGACCTGCAAGGTGTCGTCGGAGCGTCGAGGCGACGTCGCGATCCTCTGGACCGACGGCTACATCAACAACCAGGGAGGCGAGGAGATCGCCCGCGAGGCCTACGCGCACCTCGACCAGGGCGTGCGCGCGCTCGTGCTCAACCTCGAAAAGACGCGCATCGTGAATTCGATCGGGATCTCGATCCTCATCGAGGTTCTCGAGAAGGTCATGGATCGCAAGGGCGCCCTGGCGTTCTGCGGCCTCACGCCCACGATCGACAAGACGTTCCGGATCATGGGGCTCGCCCAGTACGCCGAGATCTTCCCGACGCAGGAGGAGGCGCTGCGCAGCGTCTCGAAGCCGCAGACCGCGTGATCCCGCCCCGGTCATGATCCCGCCCGCCTCCGCGCCGTCCGCCGCCCGACTCGAGGAGCTCTGGAAGCGCATCGGCGGCATCCTCGGGGCCGATTCGCCGCTGCCTTCGCGCATCGCCGAGGCCGCGGTCCTCGCCACCGGAGCGCGCGAAGCTACCCTCTACCTGCGGGAGCGCGACGCCTGGGTGCGGACGGGAGAGAAGCTCGGCGGCGAGATCACGGCGGGAGAGATCCCCGAGCCGCTGCCCGAGGGCCTCTTCGTGCGCGAGGGCGAGCTTTGGATGCCGCTCAACGCGGAGGGAGAGACGCACGGGCTGCTGCGCGTGCTGGACGCTCCGTCGGAGCAGCCGCCCGAGCAGGCGGCGCTCCTGGGCTTCCTCTTCGGGTCGCTCGTCGCGGCGCACCGGCTGAGCCGGCAGGTGCGCGACGCCGAGTTCGAGCTCAAGGCCCGGCTGCTCGAGCTCGAGTCGCTCTACGACCTCGGGCTCTCGCTCGGCGGCCAGCTCGATCTGTCCTCGCTGGCCGACGAAGTGCTCTTCCGCTCGATCTCGCTGACCGACGCGGGCAAAGGGACTCTGGTCCTCTTCGACGACAACGAGGTGCTCCTCGAGCGGAACGTGGGCGGCGAGCTGCTCTCGTCGCGGGATTGCATCCCCTGGACGCTTCCCGAGGGCGGCCTGATCAACAACGGTGTGTGCGACTCGCCCACCGACGGCATCCGGGACGGAAGCTGCGAGAAGTATCTGGCCGTGGCGATCTCGGTCCCGGGGCGGCGGCTCGGCGTTCTCGCGGTGGCCGACAAGGAGTCGCGCGACGGCCGCGTGCTGGATTTCACGCCGACCGACGCGCGTCTGCTCTCGCTCTTCGCCAACCAGGCCGCCGCGGCCATCGAGACGGCGCGCCTCCACCGCGAGGCCCTCGAAAAGGAGCGCATCGAGCGGGAGCTCGAGCTCGCGGCCACGATCCAGCGCCAGATCCTGCCCCGGGAGCTGCCGACGGTCCCGGGCCTCGAGATCGCGGCCCGCAACCGGCCGACGCGGCAGGTCGGCGGCGACTACTTCGACCTGTTTCCGCTCTCGGGCGGCCGCCTCGCGTTCGTCGTGGCCGACGTCTCGGGCAAGGGCGTGCCCGCCGCGCTCCTCGTGTCGACCGTGCACGCGGCGGTGCACCTCCAGATCGACGACGCGAAGACGGTGGCCGATCTCATCGGGCGTCTCGACCGGCATCTCCAGCGTTATGCCGCGACGCGCAAATTCCTCACGGCCTTCTTCGGCCTGCTCGAGACCGACACGGGCCGGCTGCAGTACGTCTCGGCCGGCCACAATCCGGCGCTGCTCCGGCGGACGTCCGGCCGCCTCGATCCGCTCAGGGCCACCGGCGTTCCGCTCGGGATGTTCCCCAATGCCTCGTGGAAAGAGGAGTCCGTGACGCTCGAGCCGGGCGACCTCCTCTGCGTCTACACCGACGGCATTTCGGAGGCCCTGGACGCGGCCGACGAGGAGTTCGGGCTCGAGCGGCTCGGGCAGCTGCTGGAAACGGACGCGGCGGCTGAAAAGCTCTGCGGCTCGGTGTTCGACGCGGTCGCAGATTTCGCGGCCGACGTGCCGCAGTACGACGACCAGACCCTCCTGCTCGTTCGCCGGCTCTAGGCGGGCGGCGCCGCCGGGAGGTTAAAATTCCGGCGTGTCCGCGCTTCTCCCGCTCCTGCTTCTCGCCATCGTTCCGCTCCCTCAAGACGCTTCCCGGCCCGACCTTCTCCTGACGAACGGCGTCGTGTACACGGCGGCCGACGCGAAGCCGCGCCCGGCGTCCATCGTCGTGGGGGAGGGCAGGATCCTCTTCGTCGGCGACGCCGCGAAGGCGAAGGCTCTCGCGGGATCCGCGCGCGCCGTCGATCTCTCCGGCGCGTTCGTCTACGCCGGATTTGCCGACGCGCACCTGCACCTCTCGGGCCTGGGAAAGTCGCTCGAAGTCGCCGACCTCCGGAATCTGCCGGATGCCGACGCCGCGGCCCGGGCCATGGAGTCCGCCGCCGCGTCTCTGCCTCCGGGCGCCTGGGTGGAAGGCCGGGGCTGGGATCAGAACCGCTGGCCCGGCAAGGAGTTTCCGGATGCGCGCGCGCTCGACCGCGTTCTGCCTTCGCGGCCGGCCGTGGCGCGGCGCGTCGACGGGCACGCGATGTGGGTCAACACCGCGGCGCTGAAGGCCGCCGGGATCGGCGCCGACACGAAGGACCCGGAAGGCGGGCGCATTCTGCGCCGCAGCGACGGCTCGCCTTCGGGCGTGCTCGTCGACAACGCGATGGACCTTCTCGAGAAGGCGATGCCCGCCGCGACGGACGCCGACATCGAGCGCTGGCTGATCGCCGGCGCCCGGGCCTGCGCGAGCGTCGGCCTGACCGAGGTCCAGGACGCGTCGGGCTACGGGCCGGCCACGCTCGCCGTGCTCGACCGGCTGGCCGCCGCCGGGAAGCTGCCGATCCGCGTGTATGCCACGGTCTCCCCGGAGCGTTCCGAGCTCGCGGCGTCGTTCGCGAAGGGGACGCGCGTCCCTCCGAAGGCGAGCTCCGATTTCCTGACGATCCGCGCGATCAAGGCCGTGGAAGACGGCGCTCTCGGCAGCCGCGGCGCGGCCCTGCTCGAGGACTACTCGGACGAGCCCGGGAAGCGCGGCCTCCTCGTGACCTCGCCTGAGCGCCTGACCGAGATCGCGACGGGAGCGCGGAAGAACGGCTGGCAGCTCTGG
>Ga0081455_10006865_pt1 | contig 12124 bp, 13 predicted proteins | sample TabmetS3T2R1_FD_70207 | JGI IMG/M metagenome (GOLD analysis project Ga0081455, IMG submission 70207) | Tabebuia heterophylla rhizosphere microbial communities from the University of Puerto Rico - S3T2R1 | ecosystem: Host-associated > Plants > Roots > Rhizosphere ...
ACCCGCATCGAGCCTCGTGCACTGCTCGTGCCTCCCGGATTCCCGGACTTCATGTCACGCAGGCGGGTTGTCAGATCTGGTCCGGTGAGGATCGAGGGGCGGGCCTGGTCAGGGTGGGCACCGGTCAGCATGGTCGAGGTCAGTATCGATGGTGGCGACACCTGGGAGCCTGCTGATCTTCAGCCAGCGCGGGCAGCGCACGGCTGGGCACATTGGACATGGACGTGGCAATCGGAGCTGGGGAGCTATATGTTGTGCTGCCGCGCCACAGATGCCAGCGGTCGGACTCAGCCACTAGGGCAACGGTGGAGCCGCGGAGGGTTCGCCAACAACACCATCCAGCAGGTGCCAGTGACGGTGATCAGTTCAGAAATGTGACTGGCGAGAGCATCGCCGGGCGACGTCGGTTCCAAGTCTCGAATGTCCGACTGATGCGAGGGTGATCCGCCGCTCGATGGTGTTCAGATGCCCCGAGATGGGTAAGGGCCTGGTAATCCGGTCAATCCTGCCGGGCAGAATTTCGATGAAATATCAGGGAGGTTCATATGGGTCTCGCGGACAAGGCAAAGAACAAGGCTGAGGAGCTTGCCGGCAAGGCCAAGGCAGCGATGGGCGATGCAACGGACAACCCCGATCTCGAGGCCGAAGGCCGTATGCAGGAGTCCAAAGCTGACGTCAAGCAGGCTGGCGAGGACGTCAAGGACACCGGCGACGACATTGCTGACGCGCTCCGTTCGGCAAGCGGTGCCACGAAGTTCGACAAGGATGAGGTTTGAGAAGGAGACCTCCCTCCGGTAAATCGCCGCTTCGAACGCAAGTGAGCAGCTAACCGGTCTCACGAGTGCGCACTCCAGGGCCTTTACTCGCACACCGAGATAGCGGCCCGGAGTGCGCATTTTGCTTGTAGCGCCACTAGCGCAGCATGCCGATCTTCCTATGTGCTAGAACCCTGGCTGTGGAGTTGATTCGCCGGGGCAAGGTCCGCGATGTTTACGCCGACGGAGACGACCTGATCTTGGTCGCCTCAGATCGGGTGTCCGTGTATGACGTCGTGTTACCGACGCCGATTCCTGACAAAGGCGCAATTTTGACGCAGCTGTCGTTGTGGTGGTTCAGGCAGATCGCCGATCTTGTTCCTCATCATGTGCTGAGTGAGGCGGTGCCGTCGGAGTGGAAGGGCCGGGCAATTCGCTGCCGCCGGCTCGACATGGTTGCTGTGGAATGCATCGCCCGCGGCTACTTGACCGGGCTTGGCTTGGAGAGTTATCGGGCATCCGGGTCCATTTCGGGAGTTCGGCTACCGCCTGGTCTGGTAGAGGCGGACCAGCTGCCGGACCCGATCTTCACACCGACCACGAAGGCCGAGGTGGGGCATGACGAATTCATCACCATGGATGACGTCCGCCGCGCGGTCGGCGACGCGACCTCAGATGAGCTTCGCCGGCTAACGCTCGCGATCTATTCCCGAGGTGCGGAGATCGCGCGCGAGCGCGGCGTGATCATCGCGGACACGAAGTTCGAGTTTGGCAAGGACGCCTCGGGAGGTTTGATCTTGGCTGATGAGGTGCTGACACCAGACTCGTCACGGTTTTGGAAGCTGGCCGACTACGAGCCGGGCCGGCCGCAGTGGTCGTACGACAAGCAATATCTACGGGACTGGTCCTCATCGCTGGGTAATTGGGACCGCACCTATCCCGGACCACAGGTTCCGGCTGAGGTGGTGGCGGAGACCCGGGCTCGTTATGTAGAGATCTTTGACAGACTTACGGGCGAGAAGTGGGGTTCGTGAGCTAGCGATCGGACCTCTGGGTTAGTCCTCACCTGATCTTCGTGAATTTGCCGATGAGCGTGGCAGTGGCCAACGAGTCCTGCTCGGCGACTTGGGTGAATGCCTCCAGTGTGGCTCCGGAGCGTACGCCGAACCTATCGGTCCTCAGGGCATAAAGCCTGAACTCGTAGTCATGTGTCCCGGACGGTGGAAAGGGGCCCATGTACGGGTTGAGTTCGGTGAAGCCTGAACTGCTGCCGCTCGCTGCACCTTCTGGCAGCGAGTTGAGCTGAGAGCTGATATCCGCGACCAACCAGTGCACGTAGTTCCTGGCGATCGGATGGATGTCCACGAGGGCAAGGGCGAACGACCTTGTCCCATCAGGCGCTCCCTCCCAGCTCAAAGGAGGCGACAGGTTCTGGTCCTTCTTGCCGTATTTCTGGGCCATTTCCTTGCCATCGTCAAACGCGGGTGAGCTCAACCTGAACATCCGACCATCCTCCTCTGCTTGAACTCCTGTGACGAGTAGCCCGGAGGCATCAGAGTTGCAGCGGGCTGAAGAGGATCGAAACGCTCGGCGCCTCCTGTGGCCAGCCGCCTGTCAAACTCACTTGAAGCGCGCAGTGTAGGTGGTTGCCGCAGCTCCAGCAACGATGGGGTGGCTTTGGGCACCGCCATCGGACCAAGACTGAAAGATGAGTGACTTCTGACCTTTCTTCTGCGGTGATGGGGCGCTGATCGTGTGAGTTGAACCGACGATCACCGTCCGGGTAAACGACGCCTTGGAGGCGGCGCCATCCAGCGTGAGCGACAGCGCACCCGGATTGGTCTGGAAGGTCAACTCCACGGTCTGCGGGTCCAGTCGCACGGTCCGGGTGTCGGTTAGGCCGCCAGAATCAGTGGCCTTCAGCTCCAGCTCCAGGTAGGCGGGATACTCATGATCAGGAGCGGTGAATGAACCGATAGCCTTGCCGTCGAAGGTCTGCACCACATGCGTGTGACAGTTCGACGGGCAGTGCTGAAGTAGCAACCGCCACGACAACGCCGAGGCCGGGAGCGTGCCATCCTGGGCATCGGTCGCGTGGCCGGAGAAGTTGATCACATCGCCCACCTTCCAGGTGGTGCCTGCGGCGGGTGAGTCAATGGTCGCAGTAGGAGCGGTGTTTCCGACCGTGATGGTGACCGAGTCTGTGGCTGAGGCTCCATGGCTGTCGGTGACCCGCAGTGAAGGCGAATAAACGCCGGTCACTGTGTAGGTGTAGGTCGGCTGAGGCAGAGTTGAATCGTCGAAAGCGCCGTCGTCGTCCAGATCCCATGCGTAGCTGATCGGGTCTTCAGGATCGGGATCGTTGGATCCGGATCCGTCGAAATTCACAGTCAAGGGAGCCGAGCCCGTAGTCGGGGTTGCTGTGACCCTGGCTACTGGATTCTGATTGGCGCTCGCATAGGTGATCCGCCGGATCGTTCCACTATCAAAATCGACGTAAAAAACGTCGCCTCTTGGTCCGGTCTCAAGGTTGACCGGGTTTGCTGCCCCGCTGACGAAGGACCGGATCTGACCCGGTGCGGGCTTCCCGTCCGCACCCTTCAGCATGACCCATATGCAGTCTCGGGAATAGTCGGCGAAAAAGAGCGCGTCGTCGTATTCAGCTGGATAGGAGTTCTGCGCGGCGGCGAATTCGAACTCGAGTCCTGCCACCGACGAGCTGCCGGTTGGGCACGCGTCGCCTGGCAGCACGTTAGCGCTGTGGTTGTAGGCATGGTAAGGCGCGGTCACTGCTCCCTGTGCCGCGTACAGGTTCTCGCAAATGTTCAGGTTCGCGTCGTCATACCCGGACTGTCGCGCGTTGCCTTCATAGCAGGGCCATCCGAAGTTCTCCACCACGCCGTCATTGGGATCGAGGACACGGTTGATCTCTTCCCACGTATTCCAACCCACATCACCGATCCAGAGCTCTTCGGTGCCGGGCCGGCCAGTGAAGCGGAACGGATTGCGCATGCCGTAAGCAATGATCCGGCGCGCGTTCGGGTCCGGGTTTGCGTTCAGCGGGTTGTCGGGCAGGGCGGCGCCGGAGGCCGGGTTGACCCGAATAATGCTGCCGTCAAGGCTGACCGGGTCGCTCGTCGTCCGCAGGTCCTGGCTTCGCAGTGCACCGCCCTCTGCTGACGGTGGGCTGAGCGCGGTGCCCACTGCACTAGGAGGATCACCGCATGGGTTCAGCGGGCTACCGCCTTGACCCCAGTCGGCGAAGTTGAAGCTCGCGCCGTCACCGCCGCTTGCGTACAGGGCACCATCCGAACCGAATTCCACGGTGCCGATGGAGTGGCTGGGATATTGCTGGCACCAATCTTCGACCAGGACGAGTTCAGAACCAGTCATGGTGTTGCCGCTCGCCTGCAGCCGCGACAGTCGGCCGCTCACGAGACAGCCGTCTCCGGTTGGACCGGGAGGCGTCGGGCACGGGTCTGAGTAGACCCCGGGCGTGCCCCATCGTGGTGCCGTTGCAGCCGACCCGAGCTCGTGGTCATAGGTGTAGAGCACGTAGATGTACGGATTAGTTGGGAAGTTGGGATCGAGCGCCATGCCGAGCAGCCCACGGTCCCAAAAGTTGTAGACATTGACGTTCAAATCGGCGAAGACGGTCGGCGTCGGATCGGTCAGCGAGTCGAAGACCTTGATCACGCCACGCTTCTCGGCGACAAAGACCCGGCCATCGGCGGCGAACCGGACCACCGTCGGGTTGGTCAGGCCGCTGAAGACGGTTGATTCTTGAAACCCTGTAGGCAAGGTCGCCGCGTGCGCTGCTCCCGGCGTCGTGACGGCCACCGATGCGCCTGCCAACAGCATCACAAAAGCCATGAGTAGAGCGCGAAGCCGCCCCCTTGGCCAACGGAGCCTCATCGCCAAGCTTGTCGACGGCTCTGCCCCGTACGCGCCCGCGGGCACGCTTCGATGACGACGATCCATGATGGCCCCCCGAGAACCTGGCTGACCGCAGAGGTGGCTGTCAGCGCCTCCACGTCGGGGTCAGACTAGGGGAGCGATCGCGTCGCTGCGGGCGAAAAAATGAAACTGGTTGCCCTATTACACGAATCTTGTCTGCCTCGTACGTGCACGTTGCAATACTGATGCCGCTTAACTGATTCCGGGCTGAGTCGCCGTCCTATCGCAAAGCCTGGGACTTCGTAATGGGACTGCAGCTCGCCAAAGCCTTGGTGAACCTGCCGGCCGTGAACTCCACAACCAACATCAGCAAGAGCATCAGGACGGTGGGAGTGGCACTCGGACCTGATACTGCCAACACCGCGCTTGCTCGGTCACACTGATCTCCCTCGTACAGGAGCGTCAAGATCAACCAGAACTGGTGTCAACCATCAACCGGAACCCTGTGAAGGGTCAACCGGCCGGGAAAGTCAAGAATCAACCGGAGTCATACAGTGGAGAGCTGGCGACGAGACTCGAACTCGTAACCTGCTGTTTACAAGACAGCTGCGCTACCGATTGCGCCACGCCAGCCGGACGGCTATTTGCCCTGGTGGGAGACCCCTTAGCTCGTTCAGGTTGAAACCCGCATTAGGCGTCAACCTCCTGTTGTGTGTGCAATCAGGTTGGCGGCACCGTCCACGGCCTTCTGAGCGATGTTACCGACAAGGTGCCCGTACACGTCAGCAGTGATCGCAATGCTGGCGTGGCCGAGCAGCTTGGACTCGGCGCAGCAATCGAGGAACATGCGCACCTGGTCCGGCTCCCAAACTTTCGCGGGCCGCCGCTAACGGCCGGTTTGTCAGCACCGAGGGCCGGGTTGACAGAGATCAGTTCGCTTTGACAGCGCTCCCGACGATGGTCCCCAGCAGTGTCAAGTTCGTCGCACTGTGACTGCGCCACGACCGGTCTGCGTCAGATCGTCGGTGAATGTCGAGACGTGATAGCGGCGGATATCGGTCAACCTCATCGCACCCAGGGCTGAGGGTGCGATGTCCTCCGTGATCTAGCGCCTTTAACCAGCCACTGTGGTCGCTCTGAGACCCTTCGGTGCGCTCACGGCGGGGGAGCCACTGGAAGGCGTATTCGCCCAGCGTGCTTAGGGCTGCTGTTCCCGGGGTGATGCCGGTCAGGTGCCCGTCGAAGACGGGGCCCGGATCCGGTCTTCCTGCGCCCGCGTGTTTCACGTGGCTGGCGCTGAGGCGGACGACGACGCAGGGGACCGCCGTTGACCCGACTGGGACCCGAGCTATACGTCGCCTAGTCGGTTCAGTTCTCACACAATGGAGAAGTCGGTCGGTGGGCATCCGCGGCTGCGGGTCGCTACGAACTGTGAGTGTCGATCGCAACTCGAACGGAGTCAATGATGCTCAGACTGCTCGCAACCGTCGCCACCGCTCTGGCGATCATCGGCGTGCTGGCCATGAGCGCCCCCGCTGACGACGCCGGCGCCCTCGGCCTCGGGTACAAAACGCCCCCCATCAGTTACGACTGGGGCCTATAGTGCTGGTCGCACTAGGGAAGCGCGAACGCCGACCTGTCTGGATCGAGATCCCAAGTGTCAATCGGATTTTCTGAAAGGGTCCATCCACTCGAGCGTGCGCTTCCTGTCTGAGGCCGCCCCGAAGCCGATAGCCGCACCGGTTGATTCAATCCGGGCCGCGAGTGACGACCCGGGAGAGCACCGAGGCTGCGTCATGCGAGCAGCGTGGCGGGACCGTCGATCGAGGCTGCGCGGCCGCGGCAACCATCGAGTATTTGGCGACCGCCTGTTCCCAATCGCCGGCATCAGCAGCTGCCGACGCCTGCGCGTAGTTGCCCGCCAACTCCTCCCGGCCACGCGCTAACTCCAGGTCCAGCGCCTTGCTCACAGTGGCTATCAACTGCTTCGTGTCGAACGTGAGCGGGTTAATTTCGACGCGGGCCGGTAGACCAGCGGGGCAAGCGTCGCAGGGAGATCGTCCGCGCCCGGCATCTGCGCCTCATCCACCAGGATCGGGATCACCCGAATTTTGGCCCTCGTGCGTGCCCGTGCGCGTGCGCGCCGTGCGTATTGGGTTGAAGAAAATTCTGGCCACGGGGGGCGCGCGGGTGGGCCACCGAGCGTGGTGTGTCCGTGTGTGCCCGGTGCACGATGCGCTGCCGAGACGCTCAATGAGCGAACGGATTGGTGACTCCTCGGATCGGACGTCGCTGCAGGCAGAAACACCTAGCAAATGAGCCCATGCCGCATCACCATCCAGTACAGTTCCGTGAGTCTTGCAGGCAATCGGGGGTGGCAATGCGAAGGATGATTCTTTCGGTCTTTGGGGAACTGCTGGCCGCGGCGTTGCTGATTTCGCCTGCACATGCGGTGAAGCCGGTGATCGTACCCCAGTCTCAGTAGGCAAAATCCTAGATCGGGGGAAACCATGAAAACACGCATCATCGCAATGCTGGCCGCTCTATTGGCCGCTCTACTGGCCATGACAGCTTTGTCAGCATCCGCTGCCACAGAAAAGTTGCCAGACTTAAAGATGAAAGCGCCTTCGGGATTCTATATCGAGCAAGCATCCAACGGAGAGAAGCGACTTCGATTCAAGACGGTCATGTGGAATGCCGGGGCAGGCAAGTTCGGAGTACGTATGATGCGTCCGGACACTTCGACTCCGACAATGACAGTCGCACAACGTGTGTACCGAACAGATGGCACCTTCCGCACCGTAAACGTGCCTGACACCCACGGATTCTATGCAGGCGATGGTCACGATCACTGGCACGTTTTCAAGCTTCAAGAGTTCACAATCCGTAAGGTCAATGCTGATGGCACTACTGACTCTGTGATTCAAGGTCGAGGCGCAAAGACTGGATTCTGCTTCACCGATAACACGAAGGTGGATCTGACACTGCCTGGCGCACCGTCCTCTCCGCACTACCTGCCTGGCGTAGCTTGTGGCACCGAGTCTTCACTGAAGGTGGTTGAGGGCATCTCAGTCGGCTGGGGCGACACCTACGGAGCAACCCTTGCTTACCAGTGGATCAAGATCAACGGTCTTGCGGACGGCAAATACCGAGTCCAGGTTATCGCTGATCCCGGCAATAAGTTTCTGGAGTCGAACAACTCGAACAATACGAACTCGGCATACATCAAGATCTCGGGCAACACCGTATCGCCAGTATCAGCTTCGGCTTAGTGGTATTGGTGTTGCTGACCAAGTCAAGAAAATTCGGGCACTGGGGCCGCGCCTAATGTTTTGAACTTTTGACGTTCCCTAGCCGCATGCTGATGGTCAACTTTCGACCCAACTCTTGACGTGTAAAAGCTGTGAACGCCATTGTCAGAAGGCACTTGAACCCTCGAAGAGCTGGCATAGGGTGCAGCGGCATCCGCTGTGCCAGCTGCCGGATGCGCCGTGGCTCCCCTGGTCATCGCTCGAACATTAGCGACCGATCTTTTCTGAGACTGAAAGCCCCGGTGCAGAGTCCGGGGCTCTCGCCTATTCCCCCTATGCAGGCGGCATTGCCACTGATTCAGCGTTCGTCCTTGCGGAACCGCGTCCTGCGCTCATAGCCCACGCGTGTCCAGCGCTCCAGTTCGTCATTGTCGGACGGCAAGCCGCGACCTGTTCCGGCGACGATGAGCATTCCAACGCCGATCAGCTCATAGCCGACATTGGTCGACGACCAGGCTTCGGGCTTCGCAATTCCCCTGCAAGGCAGTACCCATCTGCCAACGGTGCCGAATGTGCGTTCGATTCCGCTAGATCCCAGGCCATCGACATCTCGCGGCATTTGAGTGTTTGGACCGCCAACCGATGGGTATTCACCATGCCCTAACTGGTGTGTGTCTAGGGGCTTCGAATTCCGCTGACGAGCCCTAACATCCAGACTAGGAAGCCCCGCCGGAGCCCCCAACATGCCTGGCGGGGCTTTTGATTGAGCGGCTGTAGAACGGTAGCGGCCATTCATTTACGCGCGAGAAAGCCGGGGACGCTGCTTGCCCCGGTTTCAGTCATTGACCTACCCGAGCCGCTCGCCTGCGACACGCCGAGTCCGGAGGGAGCCGTAGGTGATGGGGTAGGTGCCATGCATCCCCGAAGAGTAGAGAGCCCGGTCCCCAACGGGCTCTCCTCATTTCCTGCCGAGCACGGCAGCCAATTCGATGTTTGGGCCGCCGACACCCGGGGTACAGTTCCGACCTCACCGCTGGCGTCGTGGGCGCGCGTCCATCCACTTCCTGTCCTACACCCCAGCGAAGAAGTTCCGCCGATGCGCCGCTGTCAGAGCGGCTCGGTGGGCTTGGTGGGGAGAGCCTCTGGGGCACGGGGAGCCACTGCAACAGGGGCGCTTCGGGGGCTCTCATCGCCAGATGACCCGGCTTCACCGCTCGCCCTTGCGTGACCTCATCCCCGCTCGAAGCGACCCGCGTCCAACGCTCTAGCACGCCGTAGTCCAGCGGTTTGCCGTTACGACCCAAAGCACCTTCAGCCACCTTCACGCGTTACCTGGTGGCGGATCGTGCAGATGATGCGGCACCGGGCACCGTTGGAGGTGGAAGGACATGCGCCGCTGGCTCACCGACCGCAACGGCCGGTGGCGCCCGATCACCGCGGACGGGATCGAAATGTTCAACGCCGCGGCAGTGCCGATCACTCGGTACGGCTACCGCGACAACAAGATCCCCAACACCTGGGCCTGGCTGGTTGAACCAACCTACGGCAGACGCCATGGATGGCCCGTTGCGTGGAAACAGGCACGGCGGGTTCGGCGAGCGGCCTATCACGAGTAGTAACGGGCCTCGACTAGTTACAAGACAGCTGCGCTACCGATTGCGCCACGCCAGCAATGCCGGGAAAGCCTGCCTAAGCTCCGGGTTGGAAGACTCCCGGACCGCCGATGAATGCGGTCCCGCGACCGGTCAACACGACCTCGTCCCCAGCTGACAGCAGAGCCGCTTCGCCGCGTACCAAAGCAAAACGAACCGTGCTCGAGGTGAGCGTGAGATCACCGTCGGTTACCAGCAGGACACGTCCGGCGGCCGTAGCAGGAGCCACTACGGGTCCGTCGTGCGGCTCAACGCGCCAAAGTGCAAATTCGGGAGCCGGAGTCGGATAGCGCCACAGGCCTCGCGACTCCTCGCTCGGCATGATCAAACCCCGAAGCCCCGGCGTAAAGTCCAAGATCGTAAGCAGTTCGTCGATGTTGACGTACTTCGGTGTCAGGCCGCCTCGCATGACGTTGTCGGAATTGGCCATGATCTCTACGCCACCCCCGCTCAGGTAGGCGTGCAGGTTTCCAGGAGGCATGAACAGCGCATCGCCGGGCTGCAGAGTGATCCGGTTCATCAGAAGAGCGGCCAGTACGCCTGGATCGCCTGGGTAGTACGCATTGAGCTCCTGGGCGGTACCCGCGAAGGATGCCGAGCTGTCGGATCCCGCTACCGCTTCTGCAGCCCGAGCCACATCCAAGATCACCGACCGCTCGTCGGGTCCGAGGCGCAGCAGCCGCGAGAACACCACCCGCAGGCGCTCGCTGGCGGGCATGTCGGCATCGTCCAGGGGAGCAACAAGCTCCAGTGCCTCGGCGACCGCGAGCTTCTCGAACAACTGGTACGCCTCACGGGGCTCGCGGAAGCCGCACAGCGCGTCGGTCTCGACCAACGCACACAAGAGCTCAGGCTTCGGCCAGCCGTCGCGATAGGTCCGGTGAGGTGCGTCCCTGGGAACGCCCGCCGCCTGCTCGCGCTCATACCCGGCCTCGGCCTGCTCGCGCGACGGATGAGCCTGCAGGGACAGCGGCTGTGCGGCGGCAATGATCTTTACGAGAAACGGCAACCGTGAGCCGAATGCCTCCACCGATGCCCGGCCAACGACGCCCACAGGGTCCTGGGCGACAACCTTGTCCAGCGGTTCGCCGTCCACAATCGAAGGGGCGAGCGGATGCGCGCCAAACCACAGCTCAGCCTGCGGCTCACCTGTGGGTTCCACGCCAAGGAACTCTGGAATAGCCGTCCGCGAACCCCAGGCGTACGGCTGAATCACCCCAGTCAGCCGCTCGATCATAATTCCTCCTGCTGTGGCGTGGCATCGCCGACTGCGGTTTGCCAGCGGGCGAGCGTACGCGAAACAGCCAGCGAATCGCGCCACGGGACCATCGGCGACTCCACCTCGCCGGCCCGCAGGCAACGCATGACCTCTTGGGCCTGAAAAGTGTAGCCGCCGCCCGGCCACTGGGTAACAAAAACCTCAGGTGCACTATCGCGATGATGACCGCGGTAGACCAGCATCTCCTTCGGAAGGATGAAGAAGTCATTGATCATGATCCGGCCGGAGCTGCCATAAACTTCGAGGCTGGTGGGTAGGTCCGCCTCCAGGGAGCAGATGACCGTTGCGGTTGCCGCCGGGCGATCCTCAGTCGCCGGATAGTAGAGCACCGCGGCCGCCTGGCTGTCGACACCCGTCGCCGCGTGACTGCCGTAACCGACTAGCTCCGACGGCTCACCCAGGAAGAGATTGACAGCATGCAACGGATACACGCCGGCGTCGAGGATCGCGCCACCCGCTTGATCAGGGTCGAGCAACCGATGGGTTGGCGGTCCACGAAACGCGAAGCCGAAATTGGCCGAAACATGCCGGATCTGACCAAGATCACCAGAGCCTGCCAGCACCGCCGCCTTGCGGAGCAGTGGGTTCGTCCGGGTCCAGAGAGCCTCCATCAAGAACAGCCCACGCTGATCCGCCAGATTGATCAGTTCTGCGGTGTCGTCTGGGTTGGTGGTAAGCGGCTTCTCAACCAGGACAGATTTGCCGGCTTCCAGGCACAGCTTCGCGGAGGCAAAATGATCACGGTGGCTGGAGGCGACGTAGACAATGTCGACATCTGGATCTCCAGCCAACTCTGCGTAGGAGTCGTAGGCGCGGGGAATGCCATGATCCGCTGCGAAGCTCATCGCCTTCTCGAGCGTGCGCGAGCCGACGGCGACCAGTCTCGCCTCGGCCGGCAGCAGGGCAAGATCACGGACAAACACCGATGCGATGTGCCCGGTAGCGAGGATGCCCCAGCCCGTGAGATCGGTCACAGTCTCATCCAACAACATCGAACCCATGTCGGGGGGCTGGTAGCCGAACCGGCTACCAGCGGCTATCTTGCTCCCTTATGGCCAACGGCGAGCAGCTAGAAGCAAGCTGGGCCGAATCCCGGGCCGAGACGAATGACATCGATGTGATTTCGATCTACGATGACCCTATGATCGTCGCTTCGAGTCCGCATGACGGTAAGGAGCCGCTTGGCGAGTTGAGCGTCCGGGACGCCGAGATCCTCACTTTCGAGCGTCAGTGGTGGAAGTTCGCCGGAGCCAAGGAGCAGGCGATCCGCGACAAGTTCCAGATGTCGGC
>Ga0081455_10006866_pt1 | contig 12123 bp, 16 predicted proteins | sample TabmetS3T2R1_FD_70207 | JGI IMG/M metagenome (GOLD analysis project Ga0081455, IMG submission 70207) | Tabebuia heterophylla rhizosphere microbial communities from the University of Puerto Rico - S3T2R1 | ecosystem: Host-associated > Plants > Roots > Rhizosphere ...
AAAAAGAACCCCAATCAAAATTTCCTTGTTTGATGATGCGAGGTTCTTCAACCGAAAGTGTCACCGCCGGCTCGTCTGCAGCAGCCGCTTCGTTTTGTTCAGGCGTCGCATCGGGTTGACTCAGATGACGGCCACGTAACAGAGACCTCCAGAAATTCGGTCTTGCGTTCTCGACTGACGTCCGGCTAGCGCCTTCTCTTTTTGCGTCACGCGCTTGGATGCCTTCGTGCATTGTCTCACCCCTGCTCAGTAACTAAACTTTCCGGAAGGAGGTCGTGATCGGTCCCTCCCGCTATTCGAAGAAAAACGGCACCTGCTAAGGCAATCCCAGATTTGCAAACATCACCAGTCTAAGCGAGAGCAATTCCGGGTCGGACGCGCAGCATTGGCTATCGGCAACTCCAAGGGTCGAAAAAACGAACTAGCGCTAAGGCGAAGCGCCGCATCGGCATTTCCAAAATGAATGTGAATATCGGGGATAACTCGGGTTTGCGCTTGGCCAGCCACGAGTCGCGCGACGCGTCTCTGCAGCCGATGGGAACCTGCGGCGGCAACCTGTCGCTCGCAGTACGCTCCGCTTTGGGTCAAAAGAGGACCTTAGTCTGCGCAATTGGTATGTCCGCTTCCCCTAACGACAGACATTCTCAGCGTCGAAATCGATGTCAGCTAAGTGCCAGAAGCGGACATGGTGGGCACGGCCGTTGCCTCAGTCGACGGAGGAGCGCCCACCCTGCGTTACGAGGGAATTTCAAAAATGTGAAGCGACTGGTCTTTGTCCGAAAGCCCTTTGTCCGGCTGATTCTTTTTTTTCCGCCTATCCGACACGGTGACGATGCGTGTGGAGTTGATCCATCCTACTCCCTCGATATTGCCATATTGAGTCGCACCATTGTTGGATCGTGGAAATTCGTAAAGCTGTCCCTCGTCCCGCCACGTCCAATTCGCTTCCTCCAAGGTTCCCACCCAAAGCATTGACTGCACCTGTGAGACGATTGCCACGCGATCGCCATCGAGAGACATGCCCGAATAATCGACAAAGGGGAGAGATCTCGGCAGTGCGATAGTGTGGGAGTGCAGCCAGCATTTTTTCTTCTTCTCGAAGAGCAGCACACGTCCACCGCCCGGCTTTCTGCCTTTGGCCCCGCCTCTGCACTTATTGCCCTCGCAAAGCGCTAACAAATAGTCCTTGTCGTTGCGCCGGAGGTGAACGACAGCTTCAAATCCTTTGTTGCTGTGTTCGAAGGTGAAGTCGACCGGCCGGTCCTTGAGGTACCTAAAATCTTTGTCGTACTCGACTATCACCGCCTGGTAGCAGCCCCTGGCATGTTTGCGTGCTTCGACTAACAAATAGAACCGTTGCTTGACAGCGTTGTAGGTGATCCCTTCGTAACCCCAATTCGTGTGAGCCGCGCCAAATAATCCATTCGTATCGTGCGGGTGCAAATCGTCGGTAATGCGTGCGATTTCTTTTCGGTCGTCAAACACCACGAAATAGTGCCGGTCCTTCACCAAAACGCCGCTGGCTTCCCAGCGTTCATCCGGCTTGGTGCAGGGTATGAGATCGCAGATCTTGCGTTCACTCACGAGTTTAAGTGTCGACATCGTAATCACCGACAACGCTAATCCGTCGCATATCTTAAATCTGGAGCAAAGAAAACTCTGATCGCCGCCCTCGTCGCGCAGTTCGCATTTTCGCCACGAGCCTCTATAGTATATTTGTTGCTCAGCCATCGTGGGACAGAGGTCCCGCAAACGAACAGCAAACGGCGAGGCTTGCATCATGACCAACAAACTCGACGTCGGCAAAGCGCTCGAAAAGTTGCGCGGCAGCGAAGAGCCAAAATCACGCATGACCATTCTCGACGAAAAAAACAAGGCGTTGGATGAAGAGATTCGGCGCTTGAGAGCGGAGAGACGACGCCTAGAGCGGGGCGAACCGGAACCCCCCAAGGGCGATTGAAAAGTCAACTTAATCGGCGGATGTCGCTTTGGGTCAAAAGCAGACATTTGCCAGGAATGAGGAAAGTCCGATCTTAAGAGCGGACAGTGCTTATGAGGACAGGTCCTCGTCCTGATTTCTGGAAAGGCCTCCACAATGTCGCCTTATTTTGGGTGAGATCGGGGGATAGCCCGAGCCGGTTCGACACAAACTGCACCACAAACGTCCTGCTATTTGTGAATACGGCCGGAGGATATTCGTGATGACCAAAAAAACGGTTTGCCATCTGCTGAAAACTCTTGCCGCCTTTGCAATCAGCGCCACCTTCAGCGTCGCAAGTTTTGCCGGTGAATTTACGGTCCAAAAAGGTAAGCGATATAGAGCAACCCTCTCCCTCAACTCGGTCGAGCGGTTAGTTGAGAATGCTCTCATTGCAAAGAAGTTTCGCGCAATTGGCTTCTCTAAAATACGTGTCTCAGGTGCAGGAGCGATACGTTGGGTCGAAGGCGTGTGGCCACGTGAGAGCGCGAGCGCAACCTTGCCGCCTCAGATTATCTCAGTGGCTAGATTGTGATCTAGCTTCACCAGCCTACTCACCCTAGAACGATGTCATCGGTCTCGAAGGTGCTCATTGCCTCTAGGTGTTAATGTCGGCGACTTGAGAAATAGCAATGTCGCAGCGATGGTCGCAAGTCGGTTCCCGCACTATCGTGGCATGTAGCGCAGGGCACGGGGGATGCAGAGGGCCCACCTAGTCACTATCCTTCTATGCGCTTGCCAAGCCTTCGCTTTGACAGCCCCGGCCTACGGGAACCCGACGAACGTCGCCTCTGAGGCATCGGTGGCAAAACCGACTGGCGCACGCTCAGACCCGGCGAGCTCGGTTATCCATCACATCCGCTCGAAGTTGGCGGATCATAAGCTACACAACGAGGCTAAAGCGGCCGATCTCGCGGCGCTTGAAGCCTTTTATGGAAGCGACAGTGCGACCCCTCTGTGGATCACCGATATGGGTCTGTCGGCCAGGGGACAAAGTGCTTTGTTCGAGATCGAGAGGGCCGCTGAGTGGGGTCTGGATGCCGGCGCGTTCGAGCTTCCGCCCCCAGGCGCTTTGCCGGCAAACGTGGAGGACCAGGCGCTCGCCGAGATTAAGCTCGCTCTGGCCATCCTGAAATATGCCCGCTTTGCTCGGGGAGGGCGCCTGGACCCGCGTTCGGTCAGCAGTTTGTTTGACCAAGTTGCTGCCTTGCGCGATCCGAAGACGGTCTTGACGGAAATCGCCGCTGCAAATGCGGCCGATGCCTATCTTCAGTCTCTGCATCCGAAGCACGAGCAGTTCGTGCGCCTGCGCAAGGTTCTCTTGAAGATGCAAAACGAAGGCGGAGAGGGCGTCAAACCTTTGGCCAATGCAAATATGAGGCGACTCATCGTCAACATGGAGCGCTGGCGCTGGATGCCAGAGGACATGGGTCCGCTCTATGTCTGGAGTAACACGCCCGAGTTCATGCTTTACGTGGTCAAGTCTGGGAAGACGATCTTCGCAGACAAGACGCAAGTCGGAACGAAAACCGACCCCACGCCGGTCTTATCCACCGATATAACGACGATTGTCTTCAATCCCGAGTGGGTCGCGCCTCGGTCAGTGTTAGTGAAGGACTTGCTGCCGCGTCTGCGCAAGAAGAACTACTCGATCCTCAACAAATATGCGTTCTCGGTGAGTTATCAGGACAAGCCGGTGAACCCCACCAAGATCGATTGGGCTCGCGTCAATATCCGCGATTACACGTTCAGGCAGAAGCCCGGGCCGAACAGCAATCTCGGCAAGGTCAAGTTCGTAATGCCCAATAAATATGATGTTATTTTGCACGATACGTTCCCGGCTCGTCGCAAGGTGTTCCAAAAGTCCATGCGTGCGATCGGTTATGGGTGCGTCCGGATGGAAAGGCCGGACCGGTTCACCGAAGTACTTCTAGCTGAAGATAAAGGCTGGTCAGCCAACGAGGTCGCCGCGCTTTGGGCAAACCGGATCAATAGCCCTGTCGACCTTGATCGCAGAATTCCAGTTCATCTGACTTATTTCACGACCGTTGTGCATGATACGGGAAAGTTAGCCACTGTACCCGACATTTACGGGCTCGATGGGAAGCTCGAAAGAGCTTTGTTCGGCGGCGCCACGGCGTCGCATCTGTCGTCTACAAAACCCAGGCGAGAGGAGGCAGCCAACTCATCGTGGATGAAACCCACCGTCGGCGCGCAACCGGCCCATGGCGGTCAGATCGTGAAAGCGACTTGGTATGGCAACGAACTTCGAGGGAACCGCACAGCGTCGGGGGAAATATTCAACCCCGACGGGCTCACTGCAGCTCATAAGTCTCTACCCTTCGGCACATGTCTGGTGGTTGGCAACCCACGAACCGGAAAAACCGTTGTTGTGCGCGTAAATGATCGGGGACCCTTCACAGAAGGCATGACATTGGATCTTTCTCAAGGAGCCGCTCGCGCGATTGGCATGCGGTCGACACAAAACGTGTCGATGAACATTGCTAACTGCAGGTAGAAGCAATCGGGCGAGTGAGAAGAAGCGTACTGCAGCTAGATAGAAAACGTCAGGGTTGACGAGTCTCGCTTCCTGCGCTGACTTGATCTCGCTATCCCAGTTGGCAAATTTCAGGAGGGCGATGCGGGTTCACGACGCCGTGCGCAGCGTCGATCTTGCGCTTCCATGGCACATTTTGCGACGTGAGCGTCGCGATTAATTACCTGGAGATTCGGCAGGCCCCAATAGCCGAGCAAATCCGGCCACAATGTTTCCCGGTGCTCGTTCCACACCTGAACCAACGGGATGCGGTGGTCAACTTCGGCGCTCTTCCACAACCGTCCGCCGCTCTGACCGCAACGCCAACCTTGCAGCCGCCGAAGGAGGCGGCCGAAGCCATTCGGCGCATTCCAAAATTGCCACGCGATCACGCAGGCACAGTGCCAGTTCGCGTTCATGTTAGCGCCGCTATCCCACAGATCGATGTGCCAACCCAAGCGATAAACCGGCTGGCCACACACACAGCAGTATCCCCGACCTCTTGTGTATGCGAGTTCGCGATAGGGTGTGGGTGGCGTTCGATATGTGACCGGCAGCCCATGCTTGCCAGTGCCGTCGAGCCGCCAAGTCCAGCCGCTAGGCGCGCCACTCCGAACAGCAAGCGCACGAGCCAACCGATCAGCGCGGATGGGATGGGCGCGCCAATACGAATCTACGGCAAGCCGCGGCGTCGGCGGCACAAAAGGGCGGGTAAGGGCCCAGGACAGGACTGTCGATGGGAAAATGCTTGGCAATGCCTTGTTGAGACGCGCGAGCGACTGCCGATTTCTTTCGGCCTTCTCGGCTTGCCATTTGGACATCTTGGCCTCCCGACTTCTGACAGCATGGTGCCTCAAAGCCGTAAAGCCTTCGTCACCGCTTCGCGGACGAGCGCGACGCGTCCTTTGGGCAAGGTACCAAACTAACGTCCGCTTTGGGTCATTAGCGGACATTAGATCGAGGGTGCGAGATGTCTGCTTTACGTCTCAAAGCGGACATTGCTGACAGCGCGAAACATTGGTGCCTGACCAGGACCGCTGCGACATTATTAAGGAAGGGCGAGCGAGTAGTCGCGCAAGCGCACGACGAGAGCAGCGTGTCACGGCTTTGTCGGTCGCCCCATTCATTATTGTGTGAATATTTGTTCGGTTGGCGCGATCACCGACAGCAATCGGAAAAAGGTTCATGAATAACAGGGTCTTCTTCCGCGGTGCCAATACGCGTTTCCGCCTGAGAAAGGCGGCGTCGTAACCGGCAACTGAGGGAGGCAGGGTCCTGAGAACTAGCCTTTTGCCGTCATGTTCCTGATCACTCCGGCCAAGATCATGAGGATTGCGCCGCCAACCGCGCCACCGGCAATGTCGCCGACGTAGCTCTCGACGGCCTGACCCGCAAAAGTGCCAACCAACTGGCCGACAACGCCGCCACCAATCGCACCCGCGATCGCATTGCCCAACGTTCCAAGCGAATAATCCTTAGCCGCAGCGCCAGCAGCGCTACCACCAACCGCGCCCGCTATAACCTGGACGATAAGACTTGTGAGATCCATTGCGTCACCCCCCTTGGTTGATTCGCAGCACTCATTTTAGGGACAGTTTGGCGCAGACACTACCCCCATTGCCGTAGGCCCCAATGTTGTGGCCATGTGCAGACCATGATCGAAGGACAGCCGGCGCTTTAGGAGATAAGCCTGACTAGGCACAGAGGCTGTGGTTCTCTAAGCCGCCTTGGCACCACTCAATTCGCTCCGGCACCTAACCTCGCCACGTCACCTGTGGCTTCTTCTGTTGGCGTCTTCGGCCTTGCGGAGTGACTCATTCGTCCAGGGGAAGAACATCGGGCACGCTTTGGTGATGTCGGGGACGATGAGGTCCAGGCCGGGAGCAGTCAGCTCATCGTTCATGAGCAACAAGGCAAGCCAAAGCTGGCAGCCGGTGTAGTGGACACAGACCGAACAATGGCTGGTGTCTCGGAACTTCCTTAGCTCGGCGTTGCTATATCGAGCCATGGAGATTGGTAGCACCAATGCCTCAACGCAGTCGACGAGTTGGTCTCGCGCTGCAAAAAGCTTCATTGCGGTGCGAACACTAGCTGATTTCCAGCCTCCATGAGGCAGTTAGAGAGAGTTTTGCGTGTCCGCACGGCCATCCGATATATTTTCCCTTTGTGGATATCGCGTCGGTAGGGGCGTGTCGATCAAACCCGGTATCGCGCCTGCTCCAAGAAGGCGTAGTGCTAGGCCGCTATTGGAACATCAATTCACTGCTCTCGTTGAGTAGTTCAGCCAGTCGGAGGTCCCTCCTCGGCTGGTAAGGCCCGGTGCCCCATCCTCCTGTGCTTGCAGAAGCCGTGTCGGGGTGCCGGGCCGCCCGCCCTTTCTGGAACATCTAGTTCACGTCATAATATTTCTTAGCCGCCCGCCTAATCCCATCGGTTCGGCTGGTTAGATCCGGCCTCGTGTATCCCAATGGGCCGCCCTTCCTGGAACATCATTTCATCGCACCGTTGTGCTGGTTAGCCAGTCAGAGCTTGCCGCTCTTGGACTGGTCTTTGTATCCGAGCGCCTGATGAGGTAGCGCTCCACCGGGCGTTTGTGCGGAACAAGCAAGTCAGCATCCGGTTAATCGCCTTGCCAGACCCTCAGATGGGTAGCTCTGGAAACCTGAAGCTATGACAGTTCGAGATTTCTTATCTGGGGCAATAATGCTGGCCATCTTAGAGATAGCGACGCTGACCATGTCCGGTCTCAGGGATAAAGCGGGAAGGCACGCCGGTAATTGTTGCAGATCAGCAGCTGTGGGTTCCCTCCCCATCATTGGTCCCCCAACCGGACCCGGACCCCCCGTCACCTGGCTTCTTCTTTGGATGACGCGGCCTTCAACACGCGAAGCCTTTCGAGCTGTCGCCTGCGTGCGTTGGCATTCTCATGCCAACCTTTCTTTTCTAACCCCTCGATGCGCTTTTCCAGCTCGGCCAATCTTGCGTCACTGCACGGGTCGAAGAGGCGTGATCTTTTGTTTCGCCAGCCCAGACGCCAGGTCCCCGGCAGCTTCATGTCGCGGATTACTCTTCTGATCACATAATATTTTTGAGGATCAGCACGGCCATAAATGTGCTTGCATAGGGCGGCGGCATCCCAATCCCCGTCAGGGTCAGAGGCAATTAGTTCGCAGATCGCCTGGCAAACGTTTTTGTCGTTTTTCATGCTCGCCAGTGAAGTCTTAAGCGTGCGTGGGAGGGGAACCTGCACTATGCCAATCGGGTCCGGATCCCTAGTGCTGGCTTCCCGCTCCGTCCCTCGCGCCCGTGCGCAAGTTAGTCAACAGATTGGGCTCGTGTTTGTTTAAACGTGCCAGTTTTTTGTGGGAACGATCCACCTTGCCTGAACTCGCAATGTGCAGGCTGAAATCAGCACCAGATTATGGAAGGGTTTTCGCGTCGTCCTAGAGGTGCTTAAAAATGGCTGCGATCGACATTCTCTATTTGAGCGCGGTGCTGGTGGCATTCTTTGGCTTCGCAGGCGTACTTGCCTATGTGTCCTACCGGGACCGCTTGCCGAAGGAACGCCCTGAGCAGACGCATATTCAATTCCCATTCACGAATATCCCACCCATTTAAACACGTGATCCTTCGTTAAAGCATCTCACTGGGATAGGCGGCGTTCTTCACTGCTGCGGCTTTACAGGGGCTTCGCCCAGGAGGTAACCGGTCCACCTGTCGCAAACCTAATCTGATACCTATTTGGTCCGGCCCTGCGGGTGTAGACAAGTTCCCGAAACTGATTGACTTGCTATGGGCGACAGCAAAGTCTGCAAAAAGTAAAGCGTTCACCCTGAAATCAACAGAAGGGGAGAACAACGATGGCGACCACAAAGAGAACTGCGCGCAAGACGAAACGCACCGCCCGCAGGACGGGACGGAAAGTGGCACGCGCCACTCGCAGAACCGGCCGGAAGACGGCACGCACCGCCCGCAAGACGGGACGGAAGGTCGCACGTGCTAAGCGCAGCACGGGGCGGAAGATGGCACGTGCCGTTCGCAAGACTGGACGGAAGGTCGCGAGCGCAATTAGCGCGGCGGGACAGAAGGTCGTGGACGTTGTTAGTTAGTTTCCGCGGATTTTGTGCGGAGCGCCTTCGTCGACGCGAAGAAAGCCCCGGCTGAGAGAGCCGGGGCTGGCTTTGCCTAAGGGATAGACATGCAGGTAAATAGTTTGACGGTATCGCGTCGAACTAACCGAGCTTCAATGGCTCTGCCACGACGGCCTTTTCGTGATGGCCCCAGCAGCCACCCAGACCGATAGCTGCCGTGAGGATGATCGCGCAAGCTATGAAGACACGCATCGAAGTCCCCCAGTTGTGGTTCAAATCGTTCGAATCGCGATCATAGCGATTTTCCCCGAAGAAGCTGTGATATTTGGGACACACCGCGGGACAAAACAGCCGAAAAGAATAGCGACGCTCCCGGCTCAAGTTCGAGCGTGGTGAGCAAAGCGGACTGGTCCGGGTCCGCTTTGCCCCAGAAGCGGACGTTCATCGCTGCAGTCAACATGTCTGCTTTGTGCCAAAAGCGGACGACTCAGTTTGTGCCTTCTCGATATCGTTGAGCACGCAGCTTTTGTCGAAATGGTCCTGCCAGGCCCCAATGTTCGACAATTTCGACTTCACGGCGGCTATCGAACGCGTCAGGAACGCTCGATCCCATCGCTAGGTGTTTTGCGGATCCTGTGCCTTTGCTGCAACGCACCAAACATACGTTCTGTGCTATGATTCGCGGATGCGGGGACTAGCAGATATTCACCTGGATGTGAGGGGCGGCGACATAATCGTCGATTTGCCGGGCACCAGCTACACCGTCACCTATCACAAGCCCGCCGTCTCGCGTCAGCTTCTCGCTGCCTACCAACCTGCCAAAGACGACGCTCGGACTGGGCTCACGCAAGCGGAATTTCTCGCCAGAGCATGGCGCCTGGCGAACGACAAGGCTCGTGAAATGGATTGGATCGTTTAAGGGCGATCTACGCAGCGTCCGAAGCTTCTCACTGCCCAACCAAGCCCATTCGCCGGCGCCTGCTCAGGTAGCATCTCCTGGGTAGAAAAAGCCTCGACGCGACTGGGGGTGCACCGAGGCTCCTCAAGAACCCTTACTGTGCTTTTCAAGTCCGAGTAGTCTCAGCCATACGGGCCCGTGGCCGAGCCGCCAGTCCATGGGGTGAACATGGCCAAGCAGTCGGAAAACGATACCCCCGAGGGGCTTTTCGAGATTGATGCTACCAATTGGCGACTAATCGAAGAGGCTTACGGAGCGTCATTGCAGCCAAACATTCGGGCCGACATTCTCCGAGCTACCGAAGTGTTTCTTTTTTCCCAAAACTTTGAGCGGACGGACGAAGCTATAGCGAAGGTGAAGGTGATTCTAGAAGGCCACGACAAAGCTGCCACGCGATTCTTCAACGAACTCTTCGGCGGCGCTTCGTCTGTTTCCGACGCTGGAGTTTATGCGCATCACTTGATAGACAATAATTTTAAGCCTGCTCGACTGAGAAGCGACAAAGCAGGTCTTGATGTGTTCCTGGACTTTCTTCGTGCGTTTCACATTGCCTGCAATACCGCAATGAAACAATTGACCGACCCGTCATCTGACCGAAGGAGCGACCCGTGGAAAATCTGGCTCAATGGGCTGGCTGAAATTGTCGAGGAGGTTAAGTCTTTGCGTGGAGAGGGGAGCGTCGACCATCCATTCGTTCAGTTCGTCGGTGAACTGCAAAAATGCCTTCCCTCTGAATGCCAACGCGACCAAGCGGCAATCGCAGAAGCTCTCCTCGAAGCGCGATCAAAACCCCGAAAACGGAATAAAGCGTGAGGATATTTGTAGAACATGACGAAAGAGCTTAGGCGATGACGGAAGAGCTGACCGGACGACGAATTGTGGTACCGGAAACCCGCGAACTTGGCCAACTGCTCCGCATGCTGGAGGAGCGGGGTGCCGATACCGTTCCTTGTCCAATGATCGCCATCCGCGATGCGCCGGATCCAGCACCCATAAACGTGTGGCTACGCCGTTTCGCGAAGGGGAGGTGTAACGACCTTGTGCTGATGACGGGTGAAGGTCTGCGGCGGCTCCTCGGTTTCGCCCGACGCCTTGACCTGGAGCCAACCTTCCGCGTGGCGCTCGCCGAGACACGGAAGATCACGCGTGGACCAAAACCAGTGCGCGCGCTGCGAGAAATCGGATTGGCCGCCGACGTGCCCGCCGACGAACCCACGACTGAAGGCGTGATCGCCACACTGGAACGGCATGACCTCACCGGGCGTCGCGTCGGCGTGCAGCTATATCCCGGCAATGCGAATGAGCGACTTCTGAAATTCCTCGAAGGCGCCGGCGCGAAAGCAGATCCCGTGCTTCCATATGTCTACGCTTCTGAAGCCGACGATGCGCGCGTGATGGCTGTCATTGCCGAAATGGCTACCGGCCAGATCGACGCGATCGCCTTCACAAGCGCGCCCCAGGTTCGACGGTTCCGCGACGTCGCACGCGCCTTCGGACGAGAAGCGGAGCTGCGGCAAGGTCTCGAACGCATCGTCGTTGCAGCGGTTGGGCCCATTGTTGCAGCCGAGCTCAATGCACTTGGCGTGCAGGTGAACGTCACTCCTCGTGACAATACGTTCTTCATGAAGCCACTCGTACGAGAGCTCGCGGCTGCATTAGCAACCGGGCATCAGGGATGACTGCGTTAATAGGACAGGGAGCCACTCGCTGAATTGCACGAAATGCGTATCGATCCACCTGCCATCATTTTGGTTAGGAATAAAGGGCCAGCAGGGCCAAAGCCGTCTGCCTCGTCGCTAAGACGTGCGTTGTCCCTGATAACAGACGGAGGATGGAGTGAAGACAATGACCAAAGACGAAGACGCAATTTGCGACCTGCTCGATGACTTTGCACGCGCTCTTTACAAGAAGGATGCCGCAGGCGCGATTGCACCGCTTGCAGATGATGCGGTTGCTTTTGATCTCGCGCCTCCGCTTAAACAGGACCCTGACGCTATGCACGATTTAGCCCGGTTGGACGAGTGGTTTGCAACCTGGAAAAGCCCAGTCGTCTCCGAGGCGGTCGAGCGAACCCTCGCGGTCGACAAAGATGTGGCTTACGCCTACGGACTACAGCGGATGACTGGAACCAAGACCGATGGCGAGGAGGTTGAGCTTTTCTTTCGCGCCACCGCATGCTTTCGCCGCGATAATGGCCGTTGGCGGATCACCCACATGCATAATTCCGTTCCATTCGCGATGGACGGCAGCAATAAGGCATTGCTGCACCTAAAGGCCTAAACGTTTTTGGAATGCATGTAGAAGCGGCATGGTGAAGACGCTCTATTTCCTGGCGATCATGCTGACCGCTATCGCCATGGGCGCGGCGCTCGCGCATCTTTTTGAATTGCCTAACAAGATCAACCTCAGTGCGACTGATTATCTCACCGTGCAGCGCAACTACGATAATTGGTGGATCGTCGGCCTGAGCGTGCCGCTTACCGTCTTGAGTGTGCTTGTCCTCACCGTCGCATTGCGGGGCACTGGCGCGCCATTCACATTTGCCCTGATTGCACTCTTG
>Ga0081455_10006867_pt1 | contig 12123 bp, 12 predicted proteins | sample TabmetS3T2R1_FD_70207 | JGI IMG/M metagenome (GOLD analysis project Ga0081455, IMG submission 70207) | Tabebuia heterophylla rhizosphere microbial communities from the University of Puerto Rico - S3T2R1 | ecosystem: Host-associated > Plants > Roots > Rhizosphere ...
GGACGCGGACGCGTCCGAGGTCAGCTTAGGGCCAATGGTCAGACTCTTGCGGGTCGTTCGCTCCGGGTCAAACCGCCGTAGCGCGGGCCCTGAGAAAATTATTTGTCGCCGGTACGTTCGGATAAATCGCCGCCAACTGCCGCAACCCTTGTTCCGGGAACATCCTGCCGTCGAGAACGGCGCGGAAGGTGTCGATCACGGCAACCATGTCGCAATGTTGCGGCGACAATCTCAAGGAGGCGACACCGGCGCGCGCGAGGTCACCGAGATCTGCAATCAAATTAGTGCAAGCATAGGCGAGCGTCTGAACCCCGTTCACCACCAGAAACCGTTCGTCGTCGAGCGTGTCTACCGGCAGACCGTCAGGATCGGTCACGCAGACGAAACGGCAATTGTCCTTGGCAAGCTTGTGCAGACGCGCATGATAGCACCGTGCCGAGATCGCCAGTGGCGCTCGGCCGAACGCGAAAACTTCTACTTCGACCTGCGGCGTGGCAGCCGCAATGGCCGCAACGGACTCCAGCGGCAGTTCCGGCGGCAGGCAGATGCGTCGCGCCCCCTGCGCGGCGAACCACTGTGCCGTGCCTTCATTATAAACGTTCACGAACGGGCCAACGACATGCGGACGCCCGGCGAGGTGAGCAATGCAGGAAATATCGTTGGCCTCCACCAGCCACTCGCCGCCGCGCGCCAGCTCCTCGGTCTGCCTGCGCTCCCGCTCCAGCGTGACAAGTGCCAGCGAACTCACCAGCACCTCCTTCCCCGCCGCAGCGAGGCGTTCGAGCACGGCCGAAAAGTGATCCTCGAAGAACGGCATCCGCTTGGAGCAGACCACCTCGCCTACCGCAACCGCATCGACCGCGGCCTCGTCGGCAATCCGAAAGTAGAAATCGCGCCAGGCGTCAGGCTCCCAGTTGAACAGGATCGGGCCAAGTGTGAGCTTCATCGGTCCTGTCATCATTTATTTATCGCCAGTTCTTGCGGTAAGCGCCGAGCGTTGAGTTCTGCCCTTCGGTGAGAGCGGCCAGACGATCGGCCGGCGGCTTTTCTCCCGCTTCGAGCGCATCCAGTTGTTCGCGGAAACCGCGCACCACGCCCTCGATATAGGCCCGGCTGCGCTGTCGTCCCTCGATCTTCAACGCGGCGACGCCGGCAGCCCGCAGTCCCGGCAGTATCGCGGCCGCGTCCAGGCTGACGGGATCCTCGAACAAATATCCGGATCCAAGTGAGGTCTTGAAGCGGCCCTTGCACAGGGTTGGATAGGCCGCGGGTTCACCCTTGGCGAAGCGATTGATCGTGAAATCGCCAAGCCGCGAGACCAGCGTCCCCGCCTCCTCGCGATAGACGACGTGGCTGGCCGGAGAACAGACGCCGTTCATGTTGGGCGATTGTCCGGTCACGTGAGAGGACAGCGAGCAGCGCCCTTCCGCCATCACGCACAGTCCGCCGAAGATGAAGACCTCGGTCTCACACTCGATGGCGCGGGTGATGGCTGCAATTTCCGAGACCGTCAGAACGCGCGGCAACACTACACGCTTGATGTCGAAACGGCGCACATAGAAGCCGATTGCATCGGGATTGGAAGCTGCAGCCTGCACCGAAAGATGCAGACGCTGGCGCGGATGGGTGTGGGCGGCATAGTCGATCAGGCCGACATCGGCGATAATCAGCGCGTCCGCACCGGCCGCAACTGCGTCATCGACTGCACTGTGCCAGAGCTCCTGGGCACCAGCCGCCGGAAAGGTGTTGATCGCCACCAGCACCTTGGCGCGGCTTCGATGGGCATAGGCAATCCCCTCGCTCATTTCGCGACGGTTGAAATTCAGACCCGGAAAATTTCGCGCATTGGTGGCGTCGGCAAACCCACAATAGACCGCGTCGGCGCCGGCATCGACGGCGGTGCGCAAGGCGGCAGGCGTTCCCGCCGGGCAAATCAATTCCATGATCGCGTCCCCTCGCGTTTGGTGGCCAGTGCCGCACCCTTCAGCTGCAGCAGGGCTCCACCCAGCAGCCTTTCTCCCAATGGCGCCAGCGGCCCGAACAGGGCGGCCGTATCCGCGACCAGATCGACGCCCGCATCATCGATCGCATTGCGCAGCGCAAGCACCGCCTCGACGTCGCCTTCGACGACGAGGTCGCGCGAGAAAAACAGCGCGTCGCCGTCATAGGAGCCGTCGATGAGACCGATGAGACCGAGCAATGGCCCGGCGATACGGATCGGGAGTCCGGCCGGCAGGCTCCGCACCGCAATCAGGCTCGGCATCTTTGGGTGTGGGGCCAACACGAGCCCGAACGGCAGATCGGTGGGCTGGAGGCCAAAGCGCTTGTAGGCGTGGACGTCGAGGCGCTCAAAGATATACGGATGTCGCGCCACCACCGAACGCAGTGCAAGCGCCAGCGGCAATTGCAGTGGGGCAAGCGGCAATGGCTGCAGCGTACGCGCGATCCATCGCGGAAGGGTGGGTACGGGCGGCATCCTCGCGCAGTCAGCCCCTTGCAAGACACGTGGCGACCGGAACGGCGCGTCCATCGCCTCGGTGTTTACCGTTGCCGGCGTCAGCTCATCTTTGTTCTGGAACAAAGACGGCGGCAAAAATCTCGTGGAGGAGTTTCGCTTTCCATGAGGTGTCCGTGCCCCGCCGCGTCCTGCCGCTATTCCGCGATCTCAGAAGTTTCATGTCCCATCTGGAACGCGAGGGACGCCTGATCCGAATCCGGGAACCGGTGTCCGTCGTGCACGACATGACCGAGATTCACCGGCGTACCCTGTGGGCCAATGGTCCTGCCCTGCTGTTCGAGGCGCCGATCATGCCCGATGGTAGTCCGGGCGAAATGCCTGTTCTCGTCAACCTGTTCGGCACCACGGAGCGAACCGCGTGGGGATTCGGCGTCGACCCCGCCGGGCTCAGTTCGCTCGGCGAAATGCTGGCGGAGCTCAGGGAGCCACGGCCACCGCGCGGTTTCGCCGACATGATGTCGAAAATGCCTCTCGCCCGAGCCGCCATGACGATGCGGCCAAAGACGATTCACGCGCCGCCCGTCCAGGAGATCGCGTGGCAGGGGGACCAGATCGATCTGACCCGGCTGCCGGCGCAGATCAACTGGCCGGGCGAACCGGCGCCCCTCCTCACCTGGCCACTGGTCATCACCCGGCCGCCGGACGATGCGACCAGCCACGAGATCAATGTCGGAGTCTACCGGATGCAGATCATCGGCCGCGACCGCGCCATCATGCGCTGGCTCGCGCATCGCGGCGGAGCGCGACATCACCACCAGTGGAAAGCCCTGGGTAAGGAGATGCCGGCCGCGGTGGCGATCGGCGCCGACCCCGCAACCATCCTCTCCGCCGTGCTGCCGCTGCCGGAGACGCTGTCGGAATTCCGGTTCGCGGGGCTTATTCGCGGTGAACGGCCGCGACTGTCGCCGTGCGTCTCCGTCCCGCTGATGGTGCCGTCGGACGCCGAGATCGTCATCGAGGGCATGGTGTCGGCGGACGAGACTGCGCCGGAGGGGCCGTTTGGCGATCACACCGGCTATTACAATGCCACCGAGGATTTTCCGGTAATGCGGGTCACCGCCATCACGATGCGACGCGATCCGGTCTATCTCTCGACATTCACCGGCCGTCCGCCAGACGAACCATCGCGGATTGGCGAGGTGCTCAACGAGCTGTTCGTTCCCCTGGTCAGGAAGCAACTGCCGGAGATCGTCGACCTCTGGCTGCCGCCCGAAGCCTGCTCCTACCGGATGGCAATCGCCTCGATCGACAAGCGCTATCCCGGCCAGGCACGGCGCATCATGCTCGCTTTGTGGTCGCTGCTGCCGCAGCTCACCTACACAAAATTCCTGATTATCGTCGATGCCGGCATCAATGTACGTGACTGGGCGGATGTCGCCTGGGCCATTTCAACCCGTTCCGATCCCTCGCGCGATCTGGTCACGTTGACCGACACGCCGATCGATTATCTAGATTTCGCGTCGCCGAAACCAGGCCTCGGCGGCAAGCTCGGAATCGACGCGACGCACAAGATCGGCGCCGAGACGGTGCGCGAATGGGGTCGCGTTCTGGAGATGGATGCTGCGGTCGTCGCCCGCGTGGATGAGCTGTGGCAGCGCCTTGGTTTGACCGAGATGCTTTCGCAAGGACGCGCTCGATGACGACGCGCCCACGGATCGTCGTTGGCATCAGCGGGGCGTCTGGCGCTGTGCTTGGCGTGCGCGTGGTCGAACTGCTGGCTGAAACCGGGCAATGCGAATTGCATCTGGTGGTGACACCGGCTGGCCGGCGAACGCTGGCGCATGAGGTCGGCGATGACGCCCTCCCCCGCATCGCGGCGCTGGTCGCGCAGCATCACGAACATGCCGACATCGGGGCCAGCATCGCCAGCGGGTCGTATCGAACGGCAGGCATGATCGTCGCGCCGTGCTCGATCCGGACGTTGTCAGCGATCGCCGGCAGCGCCAACGACAATCTGCTGGTACGCGCCGCCGATGTGCAGCTAAAGGAACGCCGCCGGCTGGTGCTGATGGTGCGCGAGAGCCCGCTGCATCTCGGCCACCTGCGGGCGATGGCGGCGGTGACCGAACTCGGAGCGATCGTGGCGCCCCCGGTGCCGGCATTCTATGCGCGACCGGTTACGTTGGCGGAAGCTGTCGATCATATGGCCCGGCGGGCCATCGGCCTGCTCGATCTCGATCTCGCGATTTCCATGCGCGAATGGGAAGGCTGACGCTCAACGATGTCGCCGTTCCAGCCACCATGGATCGGCTTCCATGGCGGATGAAACTGCGATGAATTTTACCCGAAGGTAGATCGTGAAACCAGTATCTCTTGAGAGTTTTCGGAAGTCCGCTCCCGGAAGCTATTTTTTCTTCCCGTCGGCGTCGAACTGCTTGAGGAAGGCGATCAGATCCCCGGTCCGTTGTTCGTCCTTCAAACCGGGATAGATCATCTTGGTCCCCGGTATCTTTGCCTTGGGATCCTTGATGTATTCGCGGAAGGTCGCTTCGTCCCAGGTGAGGCCCGAGTCCTTGTTGGCGGCTGAATACGAGTAGCCGGGAACGCTCCCCGACTTGCGTCCAATCAGGCCGTTGAGAACGGGGCCGACACCGTTCTTCGCGCTTTCACCGATCTGATGACAGGCCTTGCAGACAACGAAGACCTTCTCTCCAGAAGCGACATCCTGCGCGCTCGCATTTCCCGCTCCGACGGCTGTCAAAAGCGCTACGACAACAATGCCTCGCATGTCAGCTCCTCTTCGTGTTGTCAGCGGCAATAACTCAAACGGGCGGTTTTGGCTTGTCTCAGGCACCACATACAATCAGCGCTCCATCGGAATCGACCATGCGTGCCTGAACATTCGGCCGGGAACCGACGATGTCTCGGATTCGAGAAATGGCCATCATGCTGAAGGCCGTGGAGAGAGCGTCCGCTTCGGTTGCGCTAGGAGCGACGACGCTGACCGTTCGATAGCGGGACGGGCTGAGCCCCGTTTTGGGGTCGAAGAGGTGCGTAAACCGACCGGCAGTGTCGAAACGGAATCCGGCGCCGGCCGTCGTCGCTACGGCGCGATCGACGAGATCTATCGTCTCCGTGAGCGCGCCCGGCCGATCCGGATCCGCAAGACCGATACGCCATGGCGCACCTTCAGGCCGTGACCCGATTGCCCTGATCTCTCCGATATCGACCAGCGTCGTCGACAAGCCCGCCTTACGCAGTTTTTCGGCAACCCGGTCGGTCGCGAAGCCTTGCGCAATGCCGTTCAGGGTGATCGCAGCACCGCGCCTCGCAAGTGCAATGCGATCCGTTCCAACCTGAAGTCCGTTTCGGCCCACCCTGCTCAGCGCCTCGGCAAGCTTATCCGATGAGGGGCCGTCCGGATCCGGGCTCTCCGAAGCGAAATGATCGGCATACAGCCGCCATAATGGCTGAACCGTCGGATCGAATGCGCCACCGCTCAGGTCGGAAAAGAACAGCGCGTCCTTGAGCAGCGCAACCATGTCGGGGTCCGGTGAGACCAGGATGCCGGTGCGGTTAAGCACAGAGATCGCGGAGTCCGGACGGTACAGGCTGAATTGTTGCTCCATCCGGCGAACTTCAGTCAGACAGGCCCTGGCAAGCCGCTCGGCTTCGGCACGATCCGGATGATATATCTCCATCGAGACTTGCGCCCCGAGCGCCGAACCATGCCAGCGGACGGGCTCGCTCGCGTGAGCGGTGCGCGCCGCGCTCACGAACGCCGAACCGAGTGCGGTTGCCGTGATCGCAATCATCCGTCGACGCGTGAGATTGGGGGTCCGCATCATACAGCTCCCTTCAATTCAGCCGGACATCGCTTTGATCATGATCGGCAGATGCACCCGCCGTATCGCTCCCCAGCACGTACGCGGCAGGGATTTCCCCGAACGTCACCACACGACCGCCATTGTCCGCGGCGAACGTCTCGGCCGCGGCACGATTGCCGAAGGGTACCGCTTCCGCCGCGCCCATACCGCCCTGTTTCCGGCTTTCGATCACGAAGAATGCTTTCCGCGCGTCGATCCAGTTCGTTACGCCGGGATCCTCCCAACTCTTCGCCTGGGCCATGTCCGAGACATAGATCGCCCGGATATCGCGCGGCTGTTCCGGCATCAGTGTGAACGCGACGGTATCGCGGACCGAAGTGAACCAGAACGGATCGATGCGGCTCGCGGTGATGATCTGCCCCTTTGGTCCGGGGTGCTCGATCAGGTTCATGCCGCAGAAGACACCCATAGCGTCGCTGTTGAGCGCAACCGGCGGCGGCATGCGCGTGTTGCCGGAGTCCTGATTGCAGCCCATGAGAAAGAATGCCGAGAGCAGGACCGAACAGATGGTTCGCAGGATCATAGCTCCCTCCGTGCGAAGAACGCCGCCGCCAGTCCAAGTGGCGCCGCGATCCAGACCAGCAGCCCCACCAACAGCGCGCCGATGCTGGTGGTCGCGGTGCCGGCCAGTCCGGCCATCCCTGAAAACTGGCTGACGTTGAATCCGGTGAGATTCGTCAGGCGATAAAGATCGGTGGGGTTGAGAAACAGCAGTCCTTCAAGGACCGATGCCGAGATGATCCGTCCCTGATCGATCACCAGAATGCCAAGCAGCGCCATATCGAACACCAGCACCATCAGCAGCCAAATGCCGACCGAGAGACCTGCTGCTGTGCCGCGGTCGCGAACCAGGCTACTGACCAGATATCCAATCGCGACGAACACCGCCCCGAGCATGATCGACGTCCCGAGCATGGAGGCGAAGGCGTACCAGCTCGCCGCCAGCACCGAGGCGCCGGTGATCGCGAGCGCAGCGGCCGCGGCGCCATAACCGATGATCGTCGCGAAGGCGAGGATCAGAACATGTCCGCAGAACTTCCCGAGTATGACCTGGCTGCGCCCCACCGGATAACTCAACAGCAGAATCATCGTACCCCGCTCCATTTCGCCGACTACGGCATCGTGCGAGATCAGGAGCGCGATCAGGGGCAGCAAGAAGATCGTAAGGCTCGACAGGCTGACGACCACCACGTCAAGTGCTCCGGCGCCGACATTGCCCGTTGGAGCGCTGCCGAGAAACGCCAGCGACAATGCGAGGGCGGCAAGCAGAAGCGTGGTCGCCAGTACCCAGCGGTTCCTCAATCCCTCCTGGATTTCCTTGAAGGCGATGATCAGGACTGTCCTCACGCGGCCTTCTCCTGGGTGTTGAGGAAGTGTGCGTAGAGATCGTCGAGCGTCGGCGCCGCAATTTCGATGTTCTCGACACGGGGATCGTTCGCGGCCGCACGCAACAAATCCATCTTTCCCTTTTCGTCCGACACCAGCACGGTTCGGCGGCACGGAGTCGAGCTGATTTTGCCTGCGACGGCAGCTTCGTCGTCGCCGCCACCCGCCAGGTCGAACGTGACCCGGATCGGCAATTGCGACAGGGAGCGCAACTCCGCCAGCGTGCCTTGCGCCACCAGTCGACCATGGTTCATGATCAGGACATGTTCCGCGCGATCCTCGAGCTCGTTAAGCGCATGCGAGGAAATCAGGACCGTCGCGCCGTCGTCCCGCAGTTCGTTCAGGATCTCATAAAAGGTCTGGCGCAGCGCCGGATCGAGGCCCGTGGTCGGCTCATCCAGCAGAAGCACACGCGGTTGCCCGAGCAGCGCCTGGGCCAGTCCCAATCGTTGCCGCATGCCCTTGGAGTAGGTTCCGACCCTGCGGTCGGCGGCATCTGCCAATCCGACCCGATCGAGAAGCGCCCACGCTTTCGACGGCTTGATCTGTTTCAGCCGCGCGTAAAACGTCAGAGTCTCGCGCCCGGTCAGCGCGGCGTTGAACGCGACATTTTCCGGCAGATAGCCGAGAAGCCGGCGTGCCGAGAATTCGCCCGCCGCCGGGTCCTGCCCCATCACGCGGATCGCGCCTCGGTCCGAGCGGATCAATCCCAGCATCAATTTGATCAGCGTGGTCTTGCCGGCGCCATTGTGGCCGACCAACGCGCTCAACCGCCCGGGGACCAGATCGAACGAGACGTCGCGCAATGCGCGAACCTTGCGATAGTTCTTGTCAACGCCACTCACGGACACGGTAACGGTCATCTGCGGCTCCGCTCTGGCGATGGTTTCGGCGGCGGCGCAATCAGCGGATGACTATCGACCACTCCGCCCGGATAAAGCGCGGGAAACTGCGCCTGCGCCCACCGAAGGACCTGGACCGCGGGGCTGTTGATCAGCACCTTCGCGGAGGGCGCGGTCCACAACACCCGGTCGACCAGATCGTTGGGGCGGTAAGCGGTGTCGGCAAGGCCATCTCCGTTCAGGTCGAAGGCCGGATTGTCGCTCCAGTAATTGCCGCGGCCCCCCTTCGACCAATCGAGATCGCGCGTACCGACGTATTTTACCTGGTTGCGGTTACCGATGAAGGCATTGCCGGTTATCTCATTGCCCTCCGAGCCGGCCGTGAAATGCACGCCGATGCCGCAGCGCTCGAACCAGTTGTTCCGAAACTTGTTATGATTGGTGTTGTAGATGAAGACGCATTTTCCCGGCCCGCTGCCGCCGTCCTGCGCCGGCCGTGCGTCGGGCAGCATCCCCTTCTCATCGAGCGCCCCCTCCTCGCGAGTGCCGGCAATATTGTCCAGCGGCCCGCCCGTGACCCGGTTGCCGTCGATCTCGGCATAATTGGCATAGTTGAACAGTATGCCGTAGTCCCGATCCCGATCCGAGACATTGTTGCGGATCACCAACCGGTTCGAATACATGATCGCATAGCCGACAGTATTGCCGACAGAAACGTTGCCGCTGACTTCGCTGTCGTTGGTGTACATGTAGTGCACGGCGAACCGCACCCCTTCGAAGCGATTGTTGATGAAGCGATCCTTGCGGCTGCTAATCGTGAAGATGCCGTCGCGGCCAAAGCGAAACGTGTTGTCGGCGATGATGACGTCAGGGGCGTTCCAGAGCGACACGCCATTTCCGGTCTCACTGCGGCGTCCGCCGCCGCGGAGCCCTTCGATGACGTTGCGTTCGACGCGGGATCCGGTCGCCCCGTGCACATAGATGCCGAACAGGTTTTCCTCCAGGCGGTTGCTTTCAATCACCGCCCGCTCGGCAGTCTTCTCGAGAAAGATTCCTGAATTCATGGCTTGCAGATCGCGGCCGGATTCCCGGATGGTGATGCCGCGGATCGTGACCTCCGGCGCGACCACAGTAATGACATTGCCGGCCCCGCCGCCACTGAGCACGGCACCGGATCCCCCGGTCAAGACAATGCGACGGTCAATCCTGATCCCACCCTTGTAGACGCCAGGCGCCAGCTTGACGACGTCGCCATCCTGCGCACGGTCCAGCACCGTTTGAAGCGGCTGGTCCGCGACAGCTTTCAGCTCCGCCGCGGTAGCGGAGCCAAAGGCCCCGGCGGCGAAGATCGCCGCCGGAATAAGTCGTGACAGGAGAAGCACGTGCTGTCCTCGCTTCAGACCATCTTGGGCTCGACGAACATCCGGCCCTTCATCTCCATATGCATGGCGTGGCAGAACCATGAGCAGTAGTACCAGTAGACACCGGGCTTATCCGCCGCGAAGGTCACCGAGGCGGTCGCCATCGGCGCGACTTCCATGGCGACACCATAGTTCACGATGCAGAAGCCGTGAGTCAGGTCTTCCACGGCGTCGATGTTGGTGATGTAGACGGTCACGTTGTCGCCCTGCTTGACCTGGAATTGTTCCAGGCCGAATGCCGGCGCGGTCGACGTCATGTAGACGCGGACGTTGTTGCCGTCCCGGATCACCTTCGAGTCGGCTTCGAGATTGATTCCGTCGGCCTTCGCCTGCTTGACCGCATCGGCGAACATCGGATCCGCCCGGTCCCAGATCGAGATCGGGTTGATTTTGGAACGATGAACGATCGTTGCATCGTGCGGTTCGGCGAAGCTCGGACCGTCGTGAACGAGGACCATCTTGTCACCGGATATGTCGATGAGCTGATCATTCTCCGGCTTCAGCGGACCGACATTGAGGAAGCGGTCCTTGGAAAACTTGTTCAGGGAGATCAGCCACTTTCCGTCGGCCTCCTTGGTCTGTCCCATGGAGCTGTGGTTGTGACCGGGCTGGTAATGGACGTCGAGCTTATGAATGATGGGATCGACTTTTTCACCTTTGAAGGCTCGTTTGGCGAGGTCGATACTCCACTTGCAGACCTGGCTGTCGAGGAACAGGGTCGTATAGGCGTTGCCCTTGCCGTCGTAGGCGGTGTGCAGCGGCCCGAGGCCAAGTTCGGGTTCGGCGACGACAACGTCGCGCGGCTTGATCTTGTCATCGAACAATTGGTCGAACAGCCGCACGTCAAAGACCGTAACTGTCGGTGAGAGCTTCCCTGCCGCAACGAAATGGATTCCGTCTGGCGCGGTATTTATGCCGTGTGGATTGTTCGAGACCGGGACGTAACGTGTGTAGGGCGATCCCTTGCGGCCATCGAGCACCGGCACGCCGTTCATCTCCTTGAAGTCGCCCTTCTTGACGCCCTCTTCGATCCGCTTGAGATTGAAGATCACGACCCAGTCCTGCTCGTTGGCCGTCATATCGGCCAGCGTCACGCCTTCTTCGCCATTATAGCAGGTCGAAAACGCGTACTTGCCCTGATAGTCGGCGTCGACATTATCGAGATTGCCGTCGACGATCACCTGCCAGGCCACCTTCATGGTGTCGCCATCCAGCGCGGTGAAGATCGCGTGGTAGTCCTTCGGCTTGTCGAGCACCTTGCCGTCGTTCGGAAGCGGCACACCGTCTTCTCCATTGCAGAACACGTATCCCGTGCGAGGGTATTTCTGCAGGCGGAGACCATGAACCGTGTGCTGGTTCGGCAATTCGATGATCTTGTCGCACTTCATCACATCGAGCCGCACCCGCGCCACCCGGGTGTTGGCCTTGTCGTTCATGAAAGCGTACCGGCCATCATAAGTGCCGTCGGTGAACGAGATGTGCGGATGATGCAGGTCGCCGTTCATGAACGTGCCGCCGCGGTTCTTGAGCAATTCGCGGGTCGCCGGCTGCATCCCTTCGGTTAAAACCTTCAGGCTTTCGTTGGTCTGTCCCCATCCCGTGGCGCTGCAACGGTTGAACACGGGGACACGCATCAGTTCGCGCATCGACGGCAGGCCAACGATACGCATTTCTCCGGACTGGCCGCTCGAGAAGAACACATAATATTCGTCAAGTTCGCCCGGTTTCACTTCGGCCCTCTGAGCCGCAGGACGGGCCGGAGCCGCCTTCGGTGCCGCTGTCTTGGTCTGCGCATCGGCAGTCGCAACGAGGTTTTTGCCATCGCTGGACATACCAATTCCACCCGCAAGGCCGACGCCGGCAGCAGCCGCCGTCGTGCCGAGCAAGGTGCGCCGGCTGACGGATTTTCCAGTTTCGTTGTCACTCATGGTAGCCTCCTGGGCTTTCAGGTTACGGGTGGTGTGATGCCGCCGGCCGGCGGCACGACAACTGGTTTGCCGCCGGCAGTGATGACTGTATTTGGGCCTTTGCCTCCGCTACGCATCGAGGGAGATGAAAGAGCTTCGCGCTTCTCCCGCTTCAACCGCACCTGGATCATGTGCGGGCAACGATGATCGTCGAAATAGAGC
>Ga0081455_10006868_pt1 | contig 12122 bp, 23 predicted proteins | sample TabmetS3T2R1_FD_70207 | JGI IMG/M metagenome (GOLD analysis project Ga0081455, IMG submission 70207) | Tabebuia heterophylla rhizosphere microbial communities from the University of Puerto Rico - S3T2R1 | ecosystem: Host-associated > Plants > Roots > Rhizosphere ...
GGCTTACACCATCACAATTGAGGCTTAGCATCATTGAAGGCGAAGTGGTAGATCGTGCAGTCGCCAAGCAACAGCAAACTGGCATCTACACGATCCACGGGATTCGCCAGGAATTTGATGTTTGGAGCCGACGGGTAGGTGGACTCGAAGGCGTCAAAGCCATGGATACCGATCATCAGATTGAGATCATGGAAGAATTAGCGGCAATCTGTGAGTTCGGGTTCGCATTGAATAATCATATTGCTTTACAGCAGGAACAAGTGCCTGCAGCATGAGATTAACTATTTCACTCCCTGAGTTGGATCGGGGGGTCTCAATTCAGGGAGGTCCAAAAGACCGGCAATTGGACCTGGCCGTGATGGCCAACAGGCGTGAGCCCGTAGCCATCCGGCCAGTGACCAACCATGATCGCAGAGTTATTTCAGCCATTCTGTTGACTGATGCTATCACTTCCAAGAGTGAGATTGAACTCAAGTTCAGGCCCATCTGGTCCAAAGTTTTCACTCTCTGCTCAAGCAGTAAGGATAAAATCCTGGCGCTAATACTTGAGACAGATCAAGGTCAATTCTGGATAGACGGAGATACTACCAAACCATGCAAGCTGACTCTCGCAGGCAACGGCACAGACCCCAGGATTGTGGAACAATCTGAATATATTCTTGGGGATCTTTTGACCCTGGACAAACGACCTGACGTCGTGCTGAATCTGATTCAGTTCCTACAGAACCACTACTAAACAAGCGTTAGTGTGGCTTTCCTGCCAACGACCTGCGGGTGATAATAAGGCCCGTATGGATGAGTCCTTTTATCTATGGTGATATAGCAGAGAGAATCTGAATCTGTATCGGGACATATATACTGATAACCATCTACGTAGTGATGATTCGTATAGCACATCATATTCTTATGGCCCATGCGTTTTAATGCAGTGGCTACCAGGCAATCAGTGCCATTCGTGAATACCTCAGCTTTTTGTCTGTCCTCTTCTGTGAACGTGATTTTTATTTCTTTTGGTGCTCCGTTTGTGTGCATGTTTCCTTTCTGGTTTATGTTTTTCTCCTGTTCTGGGGTCTGTCCAAGTAAATCCTGCTTCCAATGTGATTCGCTTGGCTAATTCATACAGTCTTGGATCTTCATTCATCTTTCTATCGTGATACTTTGATTTTGAATTTATTGGTTAATGCTCGCTTTTTGAGTATTTCAGTGAGCGATTTGTAGAATTCATCAATAGCCAAATCAATGGCTATTTGATCGAATTTGGTTACTTCGTTTCCAGGTCTTAGATAAAACCCGATACGGATTTCTGTTTGTAGTTTTAATGTTTCTGTTTCAGTTTTCATGGTTTTTTGGTTTGTAGTTGATACGCTTATTATTATTGATGGCCAAGGCACATGCTGCCCATAAGCCGCCAGTTCGGCGTCAGAAAAGACCCAGCGTTAGACACATCGATGTCAGTGTAAACAAAGAGCCGCCTCCTCCGCCTAAACCTAAGCCTGCAGCAAAAGCTGAGCCCAAGTCAAAAGCTTATACGCACGAGGATTGGCAGAAAGAAGTCGCTAAGCATGTGTCCCCGGGTCAGCCGATCCCTGATTGGCTGGCTCAGAAGGCCCCTTGATTTCCACAAATTCGTGCATGCATCGGCCTACAGCAACTTTGCGTTTGCCTTCAAGTAGGATAAAGCACGCACCTGGTTTAAGCCAATCCTGTGGGGCTGTATTGGCCAGAAACCACACATCAGCAAGATAAAGACGCATGGCTTCATCATACGGGCTGGCCATCCTCACAACTAAGCTCCATAATTCGCCCTCATGTCCTTCAAACTCAGCTGGCGCACTATATTGTCCAGTTGGTATACACAGGCGTAGATTGGTCCATTGAATTAATGCTACGTATGTTTTCATTGAGTGATTTTCACCTCAATCTTATTCTCTAATTCCTCAGTAACACTGGCTGCCGCTATAGACAGAAAGGTTCGCATGAGCCGCTTAATCTTCTGTCTATTTTGAGTGCTGAGTGTACGATTCGGCCTGATGTAGATATCGAGATGATACTGATCAAGCATGATTTTCTTTGGTTTCATGTTCAATCTCCTTGTTTATTGGCTTGAATCCAACCCTGAAGGAAACCATTCTCCCAGATCAAGTGTTGGATATTGCTACTAAAAATGAGCCAAATTTTGGCGATAAAGCTCCCTGTTAATATAGGATATCGCCTGCAGAATTTGTCCCATTCGTATTGTTTGATGTTTTCGATTTGTTCTTCTGTCATTTTGTTTTTCCTTTTGTTGATATTCATGTTTGTTGTTGATGCGTGGTAAAGAAGAAGGCTTACGCAAGAGTCTGCCTGGTGCACCTCGTGCACGGACTAAAAAGCCCAAATTGGATTTGCCCGCCGACCGAACTGCTATGGGGCAAAAGGTAAGCAAAACCCAAACCAAGATCTGGGCTGAACGCCACAAGAAGGGCTGGCACAGGCGTACTGAGCAGCGTAGCTAGCGATCTACCAGTATGATCCCAATGATACTGATCCCAAGGGGCAATAAGCCCCATGCATTACCACATGCGAGCAGCACTATCCCAATGAGCAGGAATATTGCGCATATTGCTGCTATTATGCCTAGTCTGTCCATATTGTTCATTTTGTTAGCGCGATACTGATTCTTTGTCTCTGTACCACATTAGTTTCATGATTTTGTTTGGGTTTCCGTACAGCTCATCTAAGAGCTGAAACACTTCTTTGCGTTTACAAATGGCCCATTCATGATCCTCTTTCATGAACCATTGGCCTCGATTGTAATCAATCGTATTGAGCAGCCAGGCCCAATCAATGTTCTCAATGTTCATTGTTCTTCCTGTAATGGCCCGACTCCTATTTCCCATGCTTTTTTACATGCCCAGCAAATATAAAACCAGGGGCTTTTACGCTCATCATGGCATATTAATGAGACCATGGCCCCACAGTCAGGACATATTGATTCCTCTGCTGTTTGTAATATCCAATTGCTTTGTTTCATATATAAGAGACTGCTTTTTCCTGGTGGTGGGAGGAAATCTATTGATTCATTTCCGGTTTGTAGGTTCTTGCCGTAGGCTATCACGACTTGTCATAAATGGTTCCAAATCTTAAGTTTGCACACCGCTCAGTTCCTCTGATTGATTTCTTTTTCGGTAATCCCGAAACTTTGCGGCAGGGATCGCAGAAGATTCTGGAGTCTTTTGATTTCTGCCTCCAGCTTTTCCTTCATCTCACCCCAACGCAGGGCATCCGCCAATCTGTTTTCCTGAAGCTGTTGGATTTCTTTCTTGTGAGCTTGATCCTTCCAGCCGGCCTCCATGGCTTCTTTATCGGTTGAATCTTCCGTATTGATTAATTCCCGCCAGCGGTTCAACTGATCCATTGTCGGCCGTTCATGGGCTGATCCTATCTCCCATGCGTCTATTAGAGCATTCTTTAATTTTTGATTTAGTGTTTTCATGTTTAATCGTGTAGTAGACCTTTCGGGTCACTAAGTTTAATTCTGGCTGCCTTGAGCCGTTCCGCTATGCATTCAAAATCTGCGATTTGACATCGTTTAAGTTCTTTAGCCGTAGGTGGAACATCGAAGCCATGGGTAAAACCTTTGCCCATTTCTTCTGTCCATGGCATGAGATCATCTAATGCCAGCTCGTGATCACTGACTTTCCTAAAGATTAAGCCGCTCCTGGGTACACCCCAGATAGCATTTAACTTCAGCAAATTGAAATGATTCCGGCTCCATTCGACTTCCCATTGTTCCATTTTTATATTTTTGGTTCATTTTCGCCTCTCGGCATTATTTTGTATTTTATTTCCTTTACGATTTCTGCCATTATTTCTATGGCTTCCAGTGATTCCACTGAATTGTGGAATTCGTTGTTTATCATGTCGGCTAACCGGGATACCGCTGCCAACACCTTTAACCCTTTGACCATATTGTTGCTGTAGCGTCTCTCGACAGTCCGCATGATTTTGATTGATACTTCGTTTGCTACTTCTTGGTTTGTCATTTTTAGTTCTCCTAATAAAAAGGCGTCACCAGGGTTCAGCCCAGTGACGCCATGATTTCGCGGTATTTACTCTTTTTTACTTGGTTGACGCGCCTGACGCTATAGCGTTGGCTTTGTCGTTGTCCTCCTTTAGTTTTGCTCTGATCTCCTCATCAGTCATGGGAGGAGTGTATTCTCCCTCTTTTCCACTTTTTGCCTTTTCTGGCGGTGGTGCACCCTGCGGTTGAATTACGGTCACCGTGGGCGATTCTGCGTTTTTTGTGCTCATGACCTTTAATTCGTATCAATCTGCCATTTCACGCTGGAGTATCTTCTGCCTGAGTTTTGTGCGCCTCTTTCCATTCCTCTTCATCTCTGGCTAAAACGGCATCCAGCACCGGCAGACCCGAATAGGAGTCTAAAAGGCCGTGAAGCGACTCTGTCCGCCTGGCAAGCTCGTTCAGGTTCTGTCCCTGGTTCATTACACGAGTAAAACCATTAAACAGGCTCCACATGGTCCGCTCTTTGAATTCCGGGAATTCCGTGTGACGCCATTCCTGCAATATTGCCGGAATCATCCTCGGAGTGCAAGCTCGGACGTCAACTGCCTTAATGATCAGATCATGAGCATCGATATTGTTAATTTCTAAGTGTTTGTAGACTTCGATCCTTTTATCCTGTCGACCCCACTTATCCATGAGCCTGCCGATTGCCCGTTCAGTGATCTGCGGGAGATCCCTGGTGATATACCGCGTATGCTTACGGGCAAAGCGCACTTCTCCTGAAAAAGAGAGGTTATCGCAGACAAAGACGTCCGCGCCGGCTACCAGACCGGCAGGGAAGACTTTATCGTGCGAATTGCGCAGTCCGAGCACCCAGGCATAATCTTCCTGTTTTTGGCCATTCTTAATCTGCAGAAGCCCAAAATAACGCATTCCGTCATGAGTGAGGCTATGAGCTTCATTCACGATCGTGAGCTTATTGGCTTCTAGCGTTGTTCTAACTTGGGTGATTAGGTCCATGTGCGGGATCGGATTCCAGGTATCTGTCCCTTCCGGGGTTTTTACTGCCCTTATTGCATCCTGACTGACTGTATGTGCTCCACAATGGAGCTCTAGGTTTAATTCCTTCATTGGTTTCCCTTTCTTGGTTTTGGTTGGATCTGGGGGAAAGTGTGCATATAAATTGACACGATGCCAATAGGATATCCGAACTGACCCGAAATGCCTAGTAACCGTCAAATAGCGGCTGACTGGGGTGTGACCCCATCTTATGTTGACCGCATGGTAAAACGTGGATGTCCCACGGATTCATTTGAAAATGCTCGCCTATGGCTTGCTGCCAATACTAAACGCTCAAGGGTAATGGCACGTAAAGCAGAAAGTTTGGGTGAGCCAAAGAAGGTAGGGTCATTTGAGCCCATCGCCAGTGATAAGCTGGAAGACTCGCTTGGAGGGATTAAGAGTGCCGTTCGAGAGAGTGGTAAGCTTTTAAGTGAAGCACTCATGGAGCAAAGGGTCCAGAAAGTTGGAGCCTGGATCTCCCTCCATACCAGGGCAGTGGAGGCGCGGGTTAAAGCAGAATCGATGGTTCGAGAGGAACTCGAACGAAATAAGATCCTGATTCCACTGAATGAGGCGCAAGCCATGGCCAGGAAGGGCTACCAAATCATTTTGCAACGACTTAGTGCCCTTCCTCAGAATTTATCTGCAAAGCTGAACCCCGCTGATCCAGCCTGGGCCATGGATGTGTTGCAACAAGAGGTTGCCGGGATCATTTCTGAAGCCCAGCAGACATTTGCTGCGGATTCGTCATGATTAAGCTTATCTCCACCAATCTCATCTCATTGTATCATGTCAGTTCATGACCCATCCAGACAATCGCTTAAAGATTATAATCAATTTCTTTTTGACCTACTTCAGCCACCGACTAAGGACTCAGTAGTAGAATGGGCAGAGAAGTATGTGGAGATCCCGACCGGAGCCATACGTGGGCGATTGAATATGCGTATGACCCCTTATGGTCGGGAGATCCTCGAACGCTTCGGGGATCGACGCACAAAGAGCCTGACACTCTGTTTTGCGTCTCAAAGTGCTAAAACGACATTAACAATTCTTGGAATGCTGTATCGCCTATGCAGGGATAGCCAAGATGCAATGTGGGTTTTTCCAAATCGCGAGCTCGCAAACTCCTTCAGTAAAGCACGTTGGATGAAGTTTATACAAGCCTGTGAGCCAGCTGTTAGCCTATTGCCACGAACAATCAAAAACGAGATCGATCGTCATCTGTTCGCTTTTATGGAACAGCATTTCGTTAACATGTTTTTGAAATTCGTAGGGTCAAATTCCCCTGCGAATCTCGCGTCATTTCCAGTCGGAATTTTGGTTCAAGACGAATGCGATAAATATGGCGACCAAACGAAATATGAAGCTGCGGCTCTCGATCTTGCCGAGGAAAGAACAAAAACATTTCCGTTCCCCCTAGTCGTGAAAGCCAGTACGCCAACCACAGCCAACCGGATGATTTGGCCGGCGTTCCTGAAGAGTGATCAGCGTTACTACTGGGTTCCGTGTCCGAGGTGCTCATGTGATATACTCCTTAAGTTTAGGGTTAAAACTGAAAAACATGGTGAATGTGGGTTGAGGTGGTGGAAGGAAAGTGACGTCGAGGCTAAAACTGACGGAGACTGGGATTTAAATAAGGTTGCCAAGCAAGCATATTACCGCTGCCAGGAGTGCGGTGGAGAAATCCAGGATTTCGAGCGACCAACCATGATAAACGCTGGAAACTGGAGACCCACCAACACTCTGGCAGAAGCTGGTGATTACGGCTATCACCTTTCTAGCCTTTACTCAATCCTTGGGAGGAAGACCTCCTTCGGTGCGATTGCCGCGCAGTGGATAAAGGCTAAGGGCATCCTGTCCGGACGCCAGAATTTCATCAATTCATGGCTCGCTGAGACTTGGGATGCAGAGAGAATGTATGATCACAGGGAGATACAGCCTGAGCCCTATCGCCTCCAGGACGTGCCGGAGGAAAGTTTGGCTGTCATGACCATAGACGTGCAAGAAAACCATTTCTGGGCCGTAGTTCGGCGTTGGATGGCCCCTTCTAAGGAGCGACCTAATGGTGAAAGTTGGCTTCTTTTTGCTGACAAGGTCGAGAGTGTTGAAAATCTGGAGCAAATCCAGACCGAGAACAAAATCCAGGGTGAGAATGTGCTAGTGGACCTCGCTCACAGGCCCAACCAGACCGGCCGTCTCATCCTGGAGCACGGCTGGAGAGGGATTTGGGGTTCAGACACTAAAAGTTTCTGGCACCGCCTCCCAAATGGGACTCGGATCGAACGAATCTACTCGACTGTGCAACTCCGAGATCCACATTTGGGGACGGCTTGGGAGTCCAGGACCCTTGACCGGGTTCGGTATGTTAAGTTTTCGGTCAACGGTGCCATGGACCTTATAAGTTCACTCCGTTTTCATCAACCACCGATCTGGCACATCAGTATTAACGTGAGCGACCAGTACCAGCGGCACATGGCGAGCCGCATGAAGGTCGCAATGCAGAATCGACGGACGGGTCGCTGGGAATCGATATGGAAGGAGTTACACCGGGACGACCACTTGCTGGACTGTGAAGAATTTCAGGTAATCCGAGCAATACAGCTCGGGTTGATTTCCGTGCCAGAGGAGAAGATCGAGGTCGCCGCTTGATCCCGTGACGTTTTTTGATGTCATTAATGATCTTCGTGGCAAATCTCACCCATTCCTTGGGCGTGACATTGCGAGGTGGACTCTTCGGGTCATCCGGAGTAAATAGCCGAAGAGTCAGGTCACGATTAATCCCGAATACAACCTGTGCCGCAATTAATGGATCTTCTATAAACTTCCCTTTTCGGCGTAGCACCACGTTTCTATGATTATAGACCTCACAATCCTCTTTGACCAACCTGAGACCGAGCTTTCTAAGTTGAGGTACATAGCAGGCATGTCCTAATGCACATGCCGTAAAACCGCATTCGGGGCCATGTGGTTTGTACCACCAATTGTTGAAGTCAAAGTCCTCCGATTTGACTGTCATCATGTGATCTTTGAGTATCTCTAATCGTCTGATTGTTGTTTCTATTTTCATTGTTTGGATCTTTCTTGGTTGTTTGTTGTTTTTCTATTCTGCGTTTGAATTTCTTGTATTCTTTCTTGCTAATCAGGCTTTCTTCTCCAAATCGATTCCATTCATGGATCGATTTTCTATGCCAAGCCTGCGGCACTGCCCTTTTCCGTGGTTTTCCCATAATTTCGTTGTCCTGCCAGTTCTCTTGACATTCCTTTCTTGTTTTAATCCGATCCGAACTGATGATTGCCGTCCAAGAGCAAGAACCTGCTCATTATATGCAGCTTCGCTCTCTTCTGGAAACGATCGTTTCGGTTATTGCTAAGAAAACCCCTGACCCTGCGATCTTCCACCAGCCTAATTGCGCCGTATTTACACTGGAGGTTGATCCACACGATCAGGGGCGATTCATTGGAAAGCTTGGGAGGACCATTTGGGCCATACAGACCATTTTCTGGTACGCCGGCCTGACACTTTGCCGTTCTCCCTATTCAGTGAAGCTCCTGGAGCCGGATATGCCACTTCGAGGCCGGCCTCCGGTCCCGATTAAGTTTAATAAGTCCTGGGACCGAAAAAAGATTGAAAATCTTGTAGACAGAGTCTTGGGACACACCCTAAAGTCATATGCTCGCTACGCGCTACTTGAAACCGGAGAGACGAGTATGACGATCAGTCTGACGATCGAGAAATACCTGGCATTACCGCTCTCCGAACCAAATTACGTCGAAGCTTTCGAAACCCTGCTCAAAGTCGCAGGCATGAGTCAGGGAGTGAACATCAAAACAGAGGCTACATACGCATGAAGGCAAAACCCAAACGAAAAAGTAAAGGAAAACGTCATCCAGTTTACGCTGAATCACTTGATAACATCGCTGATACTCTTGCATTAGAAGGCGAAGATATTCCAGTGACTCGGCTTGAATTAATCACGATCTTTCGTGATGAGGCTGCACGGGTACGAAGTATTCTGCGGTGAAGGACGTTAAAGAACGAACACTCGGTGGTCATAAAATTACCAGAATCGGACGAGGTCATTATCTGTGCCAAAGCAGGTCCCGACCAAGCGTCTCGTATTCAGTCGATATCGCAACTTACAACGGATTGGGTAGTTGCCAGTGCGAAGACTTCAAGTACCGGCGCTATCCAAGATGGCAGTCAGTTGGTTTCAATTACGATCACTTTCGATGCCGTCATATCAGAGCAGTTAGAAACCACGTCTTAGATCAGATCATCAGTTTTTACCAGGACCATGAAGACATATGAAGCATTAAGTATGTTACTGGCAGCCCGTGATGGCCAAATCGTTAGTAAAGCCAAGGCTGTTCATGAATATGGGAAAACGGCAATGCATACTTTACGGGAAATTGGAATGAAGGAAGAACAAATATATGACGAATATCCTGAGGATAAATTACAGCATGGTCTCTTCCTGATGTGTAATCATCCAATGGTTTTCGCTGAACAAGCCAGGGCATCAGCGGCATGGCTATTACAGAGAAACTGAAAAGACTTTTTCCACATGCCAGCAAAAGCTTCTTACAAGCTAACCCTGACATTGGATTACAAAATCCCGAGCATGAACGAGTACATCGGGAAACACTGGATATATCATCACAAAGAAAAGAGAAAAGCTATCAACGCGCTCGTGTTAGCTTTACGGCCTTCACAGTTAGACCCAGAGACCCGGACAACCTTGGAGGTGGTAGCAAAGCGTTACTCGATGCAATAAAACATTTAAGACTGATCCCTGATGATGATCCATACTCTATTGAATTCGAAGTAAAACAGAGACATGTGGATCATTTTAATCAGGAAAAAACATTAGTGGAGATTGAATACAAATGACTAACAAACAACGAGTAGTATTAGCCATTGGCATTGCCCTGATTGTCCTTGCTATCGGTATTTGGTTCACAGGCCTATGATATGGGAGATGGATCTGCGATGGGTGGCCGATATGATGGGATTGCTACCATGCAGGACATTCTGTGAATGTTCTATTGGTCCATTGGAGATAAGTCAGGCAAAAGGATTCGTTGGCAAATGCCGACACATGATTTTAGTGGAACCCAATCCGGAATTGGCTACCAAGGCGGCATATTACTACAATATGCCGATTAACAAGGTTGCGGTTGGTTTTGCGCCACATGCGACCATGATGGTGGACAATAATGGGTCTTCCTACATTGAAGGAACCTGGGCTCCCACGCCAAAACCTGAAGGATCAAGATATCCAATCAATGTTGTCACATTCGATACTCTGGATGATGGAGAAATTGATATCATGGTACTGGATTGCGAGGGAATGGAGTGGGCGGTTCTTACTAAGATGCGTAGTCTGCCTGAGATCATGGCTATCGAAATTTGGGAGGCGAATCCGTATAAAACGGAGATTTTCCACTGGCTAAGAGAGAAAGGCTACAAGTTACGCTTATCCAGTGGGCCAACCAACGAAACGAGGCTTTACACCCTTGCAGATTCTCCAAATACCTGATGGGATCGATCCAGTTCCAACTGTAGGTGGCCGAGACTTGGAGCCGGGGAAAGAGTACATCGTCACCAACGCCTTCGCTGGAGTTATGCTGCTCTCCCGCCATCGAGTAAAGCGTGATGGGAAGATGTGGTCGCTCCGGCTCCTCCTTAAATCATACTCTATCGAGTTTGACGCTTTTGATCCAGAGGAAGACTGGAATGATCAAGATGTGTGGTTGTTCCGTGGTGGAGGATTTGGAGATCTGATACTGTTAACTCCGTTAATCCGTGAACTTAAGAGGCGTTGGCCTAAAGCACGGATTCATGTTGCTTGCGGTCGTGGATATCAATGCGTGCTTAAGGGACTGGGCGTAATTCTTGAGGATCTGCCAATTCCTTACGATAGGCGGACCACGATCGACGGAATGATTGAATTTGAAGAGATCGTGGAGGGTGATCCCAAGGCGGAAGAGCTACATATGGCGCAACTCTTCGCCCACAGGGCAGGGATCACCCTCACAGACCTCAAACCCGAATATCGGGTTACTGCTGACGAGATGGATTGGGTTAGGAGCCATTATCCGTCTAATGGATTGCCCAGGATTGGTATACAGCTTCTGGCATCAGCTTTCTATCGCACCTATCCAAAGATGGTTGATGTGATGTTAGCTTTATCCAAGAAAGCACAGGTTTTCCTTATTGGAGTACCAGGGCAGATTCAATTGACGGAAGAGATCCCCAATGTGGTTAACCTAATGGATCATAAATTAGACTTCCGTCACAGCGCCGGATTAGTTTCAACGTGTGACGTTTGCGTCTCACCGGATTCCGCTTTGGTTCATGTTTGCGCGGCGTTGGATATACCTTGTGTTGCTCTCTACGGCCCTTTTCCATCTCGTTTACGGTTAACCAGTGATCTGGCTCACCCTTTTGACGGTGTTGCTTCTTGTGCGCCATGTTTTTTCCATGCCGACCGGGCAGACCAATTCCCGATCGGCATGCCTTGTGTTGAGGCCAAAAAGTGTGTGGCCTTGGATTCTATTCTGCTTGACGATGTCGTGAACCAGGTGCTGAAATTTCTTCAGTAAGAAATTTCTCCACTTCACCGGCAAGTTCGATATAAGCATTTCTCTCTTTATCCCAATCCCTTATAAGGGAATCAGGTAAGCCGTTTTCGTACACCTTAAAGAGGAGTTCCATATATGGACCCTCTGTGATGTCGGGCGATGGTGGAGGAGTATTATTCCTCAGTCTCCTAATGATGCCTTCCTTGTCTCGGATCTCTTTATAAGCCCAATAACAGTCACGTTCTCCTGGAGTCCAGGTAGATATGTGACCAATGCCAAGGTTGTAACCATTGTCTGTGATATAAGCCTGAAGTCGCCACCACCGAGATGAATAACTGTCTTTATCGGTTATATCGAATAGATCCTCCCCCATGAAGGTTATTTTCCTGTCCTTGCTTCGATTTAGGTGTACTTCGCGTTTCATGTTGTTTCCCTTTCATTTTTATCAATCTCCTTCCCTGTTTGATTT
>Ga0081455_10006869_pt1 | contig 12122 bp, 7 predicted proteins | sample TabmetS3T2R1_FD_70207 | JGI IMG/M metagenome (GOLD analysis project Ga0081455, IMG submission 70207) | Tabebuia heterophylla rhizosphere microbial communities from the University of Puerto Rico - S3T2R1 | ecosystem: Host-associated > Plants > Roots > Rhizosphere ...
CGGCCGCCGCAGCCTCGGCCGGCTCGATCCCAAGGCCGAGAAGATCGACGTCTACATGACGCCCCCGAATATGTCGCCGCTCGGCGGCGCGGTCACGCTCGACGTCGACGGCAAGGGCAAGGTCTGGGCGTCGGCGCCGGACGGCGCCGTGCGCTTCGACCCCGAGACCGAACGCTTCACCGACTTCAAGTCGCTCGCCTACAAGACCGCGCGCGGCACCGGCATGACCTACGGCGCAGCCGGCGACCGCGACGGCAACGGCTGGTGGACGCAGATGGCGTTCGACACCGTCGGCAAGGGCGATGTCGCGACCGGCAAGACCACGGAGGTGAAGCTCCCCGTGGTGCAGGCCGAGCTCGATCGCGTCACGCCGGAAGCGCGCGCGTTCTACGACAAGTTCGAGGAGCTGTCGTTCAACAGCCCGTTGCCCTGGCAGCAGGGCCCGCGCCGCATGGGCACCGACAAGAACGCCGATGTGCTCTGGGTCGGCAATTCCTGGGGCGGCAGCCTCACCCGCATCGACACGAAGACCCTGGAGACGAAGATCGTGCCGCTGCCCGATCCGATCTCGATGCAGCCGTATCACCTGATGGTGGACCAGAGCCACAACGTGTGGGGCAATCTCTGGACCAACGACCAGATCCTCAAATACGACCCCGCCGCTGCCAAGTGGACGATCTTCGAATTGCCGGTGCGCGGTACGGAGATCCGCCACATCGCGCTCGACGAGCGCAGCGGCGCGACCAAGGTGATCCTGCCGGTCTACCGCACCAACCAAATGGGAGTCATGACCCTCCGCAGCGAGGCCGACCTCGCCGCGCTCAAGGCGCAGGCCGGGCGGTAGGGTCGGGGTCGGGCCCAGGCGGCGTGTCGCGGGCGCTGCAGCGCCGCGCCACAGACTCGGCTATCATGCCCGCGAAAGCGGGCATCCAGTATCTGTATTGCTGGGTGTTGCTGAGCCCGCGCGGCCCGATCAGCACGATCGCAGCATTGGCTGCTCCGATGGCCTGCTCTAGCGCCTTCGGCCACGGTAAACCCGGTGCGAGACTACGCCGATCAAAGAACGGCCTCAGACCCTTCGAGCGCAGTACGGCATCGATATCCGACGCGTGGCGGGGGTCCGCGCGCAAGTAGCTGACAAACACGTCGTAGGTCGCATTCGTCAGGACTGCCCACCCAAGTCAGTCAGTTTTCATCACGAACGGAAGCATCGACTGTCCCATGTGTCCGCCGTGTGCGCGCGCCAGCTTATTCTTTACACACATCGACCTCAGGCATGCTGTCGGGATAGCCGACTAGCCGCATTTCGTCTCGGCTTAACGTGGTTAGGCCACCCATCCGACGCATGCAGACCTCAACGACAAGTTTCTTTGAGGACATTGTTGCGAAACGCGCATCCCAGATGCGCGCGGTCTTGTCGTCTGACGCCGTGACAATGCGCGAGCCATCGCCGCTGAACGAGGCGGACACCACCGCATTCTCGTGCCCGCGCAGAACCGCAATCTCCTTGCCGCTCGCCGCATCCCAGATGCGCGCGGTCTTGTCCCATGACGCCGTGACAATACGCGAGCCATCACCGCTGAACGCGGCGGACCTCACGTCATTTTCGTGCCCGCGCAGAACTGCAATCTCCTTGCCGCTCGCCGCATCCCAGACGCGCGCGGTCTCTTTCGATGACGCCGTGACAATGCGCGAGCCATCGCCGCTGAACTCGGCGGACCCGGCCCCGCGCAGAACCGCAATCTCCTTTCCGCTCGCCGCATCCCAGATGCGCGCGGTCTCGTCCGATGACGCCGTGACAATGCGCGAGCCGTCACCACTGAACGCGGCGGACCACATCCCATTTTCGTGCCCGCGCAGAACCGCAATCTCTTTTCCGCTCGCCGCATCCCAGATGCGCGCGGTCTCGTCCACTGACGCCGTGACAATGCGCGAGCCATCGCCGCTGAACACGGCCGACACCACCGAATGCTCGTGCCCGCGCAGAACCACAATCTCTTTGCCGCTCGCCGCATCCCAGATGCGCGCGGTCTTGTCCCATGACGCCGTGACGATGCGCGAACCATCGCCGCTGAACGCGGCGGACAACACCGTATCCTCGTGCCCACGCAGAACCGCAATCTCCTTGCCGCTCGCCGCATCCCAGATGCGCGCGGTCTTGTCAACTGATGCCGTGACAATGCGCGAGCCATCGTCGCTGAACGAGGCGGACCTCATCGAATCCTCATGCCCGCGCAGAACCGCAATGTCCTTGCCGGTCCCTGCATCCCAGATGCGCGCGGTCTTGTCGTCTTCTGACGCCGTGACAATGTGCGAGCCGTCACGGCTGAACGCGGCGGACAGCAACGAATCCTCATGCCCGCGCAGAATCGCAATCTCCTTGCCGCTCGCCGTATCCCAGACGCGAGCGGTCTTATCGTCCGACGCCGTCACAATGTGCGAGCCGTCACCGCTGAACGCGGCGGACAGCAATGAATCCTCATGCCCGCGCAGAATCGCAATCTCCTTGCCGGTCGCCGTATCCCATAGGCGCGCGGTCTTGTCGTATGATGCCGTGACTATACGCGAGCCGTCGCCGCTGAACGCGGCGGAAACCACCAGATTCTCGTGCCCGCGCAGTACCGTAATCTCCTTGCCGCTCGCCGCATCCCAGATGCGTGCGGTCTGGTCCCGAGACGCCGTGACAATGCGCGAGCCGTCGCCGCTGAACGTGGCGGACAGCACCTCTTGCTCGTGCCCGCGCAGAACCGCGATCTCCTTGCCGCTCGCCGCATCCCAGATGCGCGCGGTCTTGTCCCATGACGCCGTGACAATGCGCGAGCCGTCGCCGCTGAACGAGGCGGACACCACCATCTGCTCGTGCCCGCGCAGAACCGCAATCTCCTTGCCGCTGGCGACGTCCCAGATGTGGGCGGTCCCGTCCGACGACGCCGTGACGATGCGCGAGCCGTCGCCGCTGAACGCGGCGGACATCCCCCCGCGCAGAACCGTAATCTCCTTGCCGCTCGCCGCATCCCAGATGCGCGCGGTCTTGGCTGACGCGGTGACAATGCGCGAGCCATCGCCGCTGAATGCGGCGGACAACACCGTATTCTCGTGCCCCCGCAGAACCGCAATTTCCTTGCCCGTCGCCGCATCCCAGATGCGCGCGGTCTTATCCATTGACGCCGTGATGATGCGCGAGCCGTCGCCGCTGAAGGCGGCGGACACCACCGTATTCTCGTGCCCGCGCAGAACCGCAATCTCCTTGCCGGTCGCCGCATCCCAGATGCGTGAGGTCTTGTCCCCTGACGCCGTGACAATGCGCGAGCCGTCGCTGCTGAATGCGGCGGATCTCACCGTACGCTCGTGCCCGCCCAACGCCAGCCGCCACTCCGACCTCCAGACTGCTGCTGTGAGCGCGGAATGCGCTAGCGAACCGGTAACCGCATCTGCCTTCAAGCGGGAAGCAAGACTTACCGCACGGAGGGAAAGCCGCAACGCGGCGCCGAGGTGCCCACGCAAACCTTGGCTCGTTGCCAACTCAGCCAGAAGATTTACTTGTCCGCGATCGAGTTCTGCCTGTCGTTCCAGATTTCTCCAGTATTGCCAGGCGCCAAACCCAAGGAAGAGAGAGACCACTACGGCCGCGGCGATGAGCGTCCTTTTCGTTCGCCGCTGAGCTGCCGCAATCTCCGCGAGACGCCTCTGTTCGCGCGCGAGCGCGGCCTCCTTTTCCTCCCGCTCGCCGACTTCCCGTTGGGCGCAGGCCGTGAGATAGGCCCCTGTCGGGGCGATTTCGCGCGCCCAGTCGGGTCCGCGCGACGCGAGCGCCTGAGCGTCGATGAGGCGTGATCCTCGGTGAGCGAGGAAATCTGGTTTGCGTCCCGCCTCGGCCTTGTCCCAATCGGACGCGGCGATCAGCACACCGTCGAGCAGGAGCAGCGCATCCCGATCTTCTCTCAGCAGATCGGCGAGCGTCGGCCAGCGGCGCAGCAGCGCCTCATGTGCCACCTCGAGCGTCGCCGTGCGCGTCTCGAGGGGCGCGGCATCGCCTTCTGCTCCAGCATTGTTGGCAAGCTTTGTTACCAGCAGCCGACGCTGGGTGAGCGCGCGGACGAGGGTGAGCAAATCGACAGGGAGATCGCTTCGGCGTGCGACACGACGCTGGGGCGCCTTGCTGTCGCGATCAATGCGCGCAAGTCGCGGAATGAACAGCCGCCGCAGCACCTCGCGCCGTTCCGCACGATCCGGTCCGAAGCCGGCATCGGCCAGCGCGGCCTCGGCTTCCTGCTCGATCGCCGCCGACACGCCGCCGGTTTGCTCGAGCTCTTTGACGCCGATCGTGCTCGTTCCTGCGTGTTCGCGCATCAAACGCTGCAGCACGAAGGCGAGCAGCGGCAGGGCGTCCATCTCGCCGGCGATTTCGTTCTGCAGGCGTTCCACGATGGCCGCATCGAAGATCGGCGCGGACGGACCGGCCTTGCGGCGCAAAACCTCGCTCGGCTCGCGGATGATCCGGGCGATCTCGCCTTGCGGCACTGGGCCAAGGCTCAGTGGCACCTGATCGATGCCGGCGAGTGTACCTGCGCTCTGCATGAGCCCATAGGAATCCGAGCGGATAGTGACCAGCAGCAACGCCGCGTCGGAGTCGATAGCAGCGCGCGCCAGCCGTAGAAGCCTTTCGCTCTCGGGCCCGGCGTCGGCCGCAAACAGCTCCTCGCCCTGGTCGAGACACAACAGAGCCAGCGGATAGGGGGGCGCCGAGATCAGCGCGCGCCGCGCCGCGGCGTCACGCAGCTCGTGCAGGAGTGCGACGAACGATTCGGGAGTCGCGAGGCGCTGGCGCAGGTCGGCCCGACTTGCCCGCACTGCGAAGCGCTGGTGCACGTCTTCGAGCGCATGAAGAAGCCCTTCGCTGCCTTCGATCGCACCACCGCGACCGGCACGGATCGCGCGTAGTGGCAGCCATTGACTGTCGTCGCGGCAGAGTCGGGGCCAAAGCCCCGCGCGCAGATACGAGGACTTGCCGGCACCCGATGCGCCGAGAACGACAAGGAGGCGCGGCGGCTTACGTGCTGCCAGCCCGCGCAGCGCGTCGATGCCGCGCACAATATCGGCGCTGCGCCCGAAGAAGACGGCTGCATCCTCCGGCTCGAACGCCTCGAGCCCCCGATAAGGTACCCGCCAGCCGAACGGGCCGCTCGCATCCGGCTCGAGTTCGAAGGTCTCGGGCCCGATGCCGGCCTTCGCCAAGCCGCGCTTAAGACTCTTGAGGGCTGCTTCCGCGATGTGGACGGGAGATTGATGCTGCGTGCGTGGGTGGACCGTCAGGAAGCGCTCAGCCGGTTCTCCCTTGAGGTGCACCACCTGCCATTGTGCGGTCAGCCCGCCCGGCAGTTGGTCGAGCGATATATCGTCGATCAGCAGTGCGAATAGCTTCTTATTGAGCCGGTTCGCAAGTTGGTATTCGTCGCCACACCATTTCGAGGCAAGCCAAACCTCCGATACGAGGAACAGGACGGCCTCGCAACGGGTGGCCGCATCTTCCAACGCCCGCGCCCAGCGCTGGCCGGCAACAATGCCGCGCTCAGGGTCAAGATCGAGGAAGATATCCTCCTCGCCGCTCCAACCTTCGCGGATCAGCCACCCCTGCAGCGCGAGCGCCCAGTCGTCGTTAAAGCTCGAATGGCTGATGAACAGGCGCGACAAGGCTGCACCACGATGGGTTGCAGGATTTCACAATATAGAGCAAAAAGTGCATGTCAGCAATGTCCGGAAAATCACCAAGCTGCTTGCAATCTCGGACTTAGCGGGGCCGTCTTACTCCACCTTCATCTCGACGCGGTCGTGCGCCGCTGCAGCGGTCGCAAAGGCGCTTTGAGCCGCGAGGCGCTGGAGGAAGGCAGAGCAGGGTTTGTCATAGATCCGCGGTTCCGGCGTTTGTCGCCCACAGGCGGCCTCGATACGAACGATTTCCTCGATCGGCACGTGTGCGACGATCGAGTTGATCTTGCCGTTGCGTACATCGGCCGCGAACGCGAAGCGGATCGGCGCGACGCCGATATGTTCGTAGAACGGCGCCGTGATGGACTTGGTCCAGGTGACGCGGTTGCGCTCGACCGCCGCCTGCTCCAAGGCAAACGAGTCGTTCAGCCACATGTCGAGCTCGAGGAAGCGCGGCAATTGCGCGCTCTCGATCGTATCGCCGATCACGTTCACGATGACCGCATCCTTGGCGAACAGCGACAGCGCCAGCTCCAGGTCGGTCTCATGCTCGGCGTCCATCAGCGCTTGCACGACCGAGAGGGGATTTGGCTCGGCCCCATTCGCGCGCGCCGGTCCGATCGATGCGGCAAGGGCGAGGACGGCTGACAGGACCAGGCCGCCCGCCGCAAAAGCCAGTCCTGCGGGAAATATCCGACGGTTCGCGCCAGCCATGATGTGCGCTCCACGCTGGTGTTGCAGGTGCTCGCCGCGGCGCCCGGCGCCGCTTTCGGCCACGAATCGCACGGGGCCTCTGCAATCGACACGCACCGTAGACGCGGATCTCCCGACCCGGAGTGAGGCGCTTCACGTTTGGTCGAAAATGTCGGGTCCTGGGATGCGCCGGTTTTTGCGCAGGATCGAGCCGGGAAGCCTCACGGCAGGAGGTCGCGCGTGAGCTCTTCGACGCTCTCCACGGCCTTGAGCCCGGCGCGCAGACGGTTGCGGTCACGTCGCGACAGACGAGCGACCGCGACCAGGTTGGTCGCGGGCCGGCCGTGCTCGATGTCCTCGACCTGCTGACCGAGGATCAGATCGAGAAAGCTTTGCTGTGCGTCGGCCAGCGCATCCAGGTCGGCCTCACCGCCGCGCCCGAGAGCCTCGATGCCCGCAAGGCGGCGTAGCGTCGAGCGCTCGACGACGTGATGGCGAATGGCAAGCACCCGGGCCATGGACACGATGCCGAACAGTCCGGCCTTCTTCAGATCGATGCGGCCGTTCTCGGTCTTGATGCGACCGAGCCAGGTGAAGCCCGCCTCGCGCGCGCCTGCAGATTCTGCCAGCAGTTTGGCGAAGGCGGCCTCGCCGCGAGCCATATCGAAGGCGGTGCGCCAAATGCCGGTCGCAAGCCCCGCCTCGCCGCTCACCTGACGCAGATCGAAGAAGATGTCGACCGAGAGAAGATCGTCCGGGCTCGAACGGCTGATCCAGTGCTCGATGCGTCCGTGCCATGTGGCGACCGAGCCCCGCCATTGCGGGTTCTTGGCCATGACGCCGCCCTTGCAGTAGGGCACGCCACTTGCATCGAGGATGTCGGCGACGTGCGCCGCCAGCGCGCCGAACCAGCGATCCTCGGGACCATCGGGCTCGCCGCTGGAAAACACCAAGGCATTGTCCTGATCCATCGCCAGCAGGCTCTCCTCCCGGCCGGCCGACCCGAGCACCGCCACGGCGTAAGGACAAGGCGGCCCGCCGCGACCCGCATCCGCCATGCGCCGCTCGGCGAGCTCCGCCGCCCGGCGGGTCAGTGCGCCCACTCCTCGCGAGATCAAGGCTGCGATGTCGCGCGCCGCGATGCCCTCCGCGATCAGGCCGGCGGCAATCCGCGGCAGCTTCGCCCAAGCGCGCGCGAGCGCGCTCACGTCCGCCGACTGCCCGATCTCGTCTCCGAGCAAGAGCCCGCCCTCGGCCCGCAGCCGCAGCAGGTCGCGCGCGGACAGGGCGCCGATCACCTCGCCTTGCTCGTCGGTCACGCCCAGGTGGCGAATCTTCAGCCGGTTCATTCGCCCGATGGCGACATGGGCGAAAGCGTCGGCCGGCACGCAGGCGAGCGGCCGGCTCGCAAACCGGTCGACCGGCAGCGCCAGTGCCTCGGCGCCGTGCGCAGCCAGGCCGCGCAGGACGTCACGCTCGGTGATGATTCCGGCGGCGTCGGATCGCCGCGGCGCGTCCGGCGCAGATGGCAGCACGAACAGCGACGAGATCCGTTCACGGCTCATCCGGTCGAGCGCGGCGCCGACCTTCTCCTCGGGCGCAATGAATCTCGCTGGCGCACTCATCACCTCACGGACGCGATGAATGTAGGGATAGCTGTCGATGCGCGGCCGGCTCTCGCCCTGATCGGCGGCGCCGGGCGCGCGCACCGCCTCGACCCAGCCGGCTTTGTGCTGGGCGTCCAGAACGCTGCCCAACGTGCGACAGGCCCGTTCGGCCTCTGCCAATGTGCGAATGCCGCGCTCGCGCAGCTTCGGAAGGAGAGCGATGAAGATCCGCGCCGCGGCGAGGGCATCGCCCAGGGCGGAATGTCGGTCAGTGACATCGATCCCGAGCGAAGCCGCGACGCCGTCGAGGGAATAATCCGGAAGGTCCGCTGCCGCCAACTCGGCCAGGAGCCGCGTGTCGAGGGTGCGCGGCAGCTTCCAGACGAGACCGGCGCGTTCGCATTCCCGCGCGAGCACGGCGAGATCGAATCCGAGCGCATGCCCGATCACCACTCTGCCGTCGATGAAAGCTGAGAACTCCGGCCACACCTCCGCGAATGGCGGGGCAGCCGACACCGCGGCGTCATCGATGCCGTGGATACGGGTTGCCGCGGCGGGGATCGGAACGGGCGGGCGCACCCGTCGTCGCAGCGATGCGCCGGTTTCCAGTCGCCCGCCGACGAGCCGCACGGCCGCGATCTCGACCAAGGACGCCCGGCGCGGATCGAGGCCCGTCGTCTCGATGTCGATCGCCACCGCGTCGAGGGCGATGAGAGGCGTGGCGCCGCTGCCCTCTCCTGTCGGCTGCTCCATCGATTGCACCTCAGGCGATCGCGAAATCAGCGCAAATGGCTACCCTGTTGCCAATACGCCCTTTGCAGATTCCGCATTTATACTTTAGTCTAAGATGGACGTGAAAACCCTGCGGGGACAAGGAGATGGAGCCGTTCGAGGAGAAGGCATTCTATCTGCTTGTGTGGCGGGCATTTCTGGCTGCCCTGATTGCCTTGGTGCTGATGGCTACCTGCAGTCATCGGATTTCGGCAGCTTTCTTCATTGCCGCCAATGTGGCCCTGATTTTCTCGCTTGGTCTGATCGTGTGGACGCGGCGATTGACCGACGAGCGGATCGTATCGACCGAAGCGTGGCGAACGCTGGAGCCGGGTCAACGTCCAGCGGGAATAGGCGGTCGTCGATGGGCACGCTTCTATCTGAGCGACATGGCACTGCGGTTCGCGAAGGTGTCGTCGGCAGTAGCGGCAGGCCTGTCCGCTTCCGCGTTGATCTTCGCGAGCGAGTAGGGCGGCCGACCTTCCCACCAACGCCCACGACCGACGCCTCAGGGCCGCGGCGTGCCGCCGGCCTGGTCGAGGTTTAGCGCAATGTTTCCGCCATGGAGATCGACGCGCTCGCGATGTGTGCTGTCCGGGTTCCAGCCGAGAATCGCGAGCATGACAAAAAAGCCGATCACATAGGCGACCGCGACGTGCCAGCCGTGCCGCAGCCACAGGCCGACCGATCTTGCTTCTGCATACATGTTGGCGAGCGCGACACCGGCAGAGGAGCCAAACCAGATCATCGAGCCGCCGAATCCGACCGCGTAGGCCAAAAAGCCCCAGTCGTATCCACCTTGCCTCAGGGCGAGGGCCGTAAGCGGAATATTGTCGAAGACCGCGGAGATAAAGCCGAGGCCCAAGGTCGTCGGCCAGGACGCGGCGGGCAGTTTTTCGACCGGCATCATCGAGGCGCAAACCACCAACGCCAGAAGGAAGGTTGTGCCTTTGGCGGTCTCCGGCATGATTTTCCAATCGGGCCGGCGCAGCGGCGCCGTCGCGAGAATGACCATCCACACGGCGATGCCGATCAGCGGCACGGCATCGAGCAATGCCGGAAACTTCACGTTCGCGGTCACGTTGGCCGCGATCGCGAAGATCAGGATCGCCGCAACGATGCCCAGGCGTGTCCACTCGATATGCAGGCTTTTCGGCGCCCGCTTGACGATCGGCGAGAAGTGCTGCTGCTGCAAGGCGGCCGGAATCCCGAAGATCAGAAGTGCGGCCACGGCCGCCACATAGGCCTCGAGCACCGAGAGCGGGCTGACCCCGTCGATCCACATCATGGTGGTGGTCGTATCGCCGACCACGCTGCCGGCACCGCCGGCGTTGGAGGCCGCGACGATGGCCGCCAGATAACCGATATGCACTTTCCCCCTGAACACGTGCCGCGCCACGGTGCCGCCGATCAAGGCGGCAGCGATGTTGTCGAGAAAAGCGGACAGGACGAACACCGCGACGAGGAGAAGGAGGCCGCCCTTCCAGTCGTCAGGCAGGAACGCCGGCATCTCGTCCGGCACCCGGCTCTCCTCGAAATGCCGCGACAGCAGCGCAAAGCCCATGAGCAGCAGAAAGAGATTGGCGAGGATCACCCATTCGTGCTGCAGATGCAGCATCAGGCCGGTGAAACCTGCGTCATGCTTGAAGCCGTCGAACGCGAGCTTGTAGATCGTGATGGAAGCGAGGCCAGCAAGCGCAACCTGGAGAGTGTGGTGGTGAAAGACCGCGACACCGGCGAGGGTGAGGCCAAACAGAATGAATTCGATCGGTATACCGAGCGGCAGCATGTCTTTTCCTGGTTACCCTCCAACTCGCCGTGATCACTCGGCAAGACGCTGCGGCAAATTGACCCGCACGGCCGGCGATCGGCCGCGCGAGTCGTCGGAACGCGTCGGGTTCGATGACTGCAAACGAGCACAGGCTCTCACGCCTGCCGCAAAGCGGCTGCCATGGTTGCCGCATCCAGACGTTGCGTGAATTCGTCGTGGATGTTGCACAGCGTGACCCGGAGATAATTGCGAATGGTCGGGAATTCGGAGCGGCGCAGCTTCTCGTGGATCGGCAGGAGATTGAAATAAGTTTCCGCCCAGGGTTCGCAGATCTCGAATGCGCGCTTGGGTGCGTGCATGCCGATGAGACCGAGCCGGCGCACTAACTCGACGCGCGCCTCGCTCCATGCCTGCGCGCCGATCGCAGCGGGAACCGGATAGCGGTCGAAGACCGAGAGGACGAGCTCACTGAGAACCTCGAGCTGCCGATGGCGGTCTGCCGCATAGGGCCGCAACACCCCTTCGACCAGCTCCGCCACCATGGCCAGCCCGAGTGGATAGGCGCGCCAGCGCGATTCCTCCACCGCGTCCTGGAAGCCCTGCTCGCTGAACAACACCTTCGCGTAATGTCCGGCGCGCGCGCGCGAGTATTCGTAAATCCCTTTTTGCACCAGGAATGCGCTGTGCTGGTCGATGAAATCGGCAAGCGCCTCGGGGGCGCGGATCGGCGGGCGACGACGGAACAGCTCGAAAAACCGCATACCAGGTCACATCTTGGGACGGCTGAGGGCGCCCGGGCACAGTAGCAACTTCAAGGGGAAAGGGCCGCCGGCTTATCCGAAAGTCTTATAAGGGCCGCGCCCGCCCGATGATACCGTTTCGCCTCTTCGGGACTCGGCCACAAGACCGGGCCCGCGATGGGGGTTGCCGCCCAGCCGATCGACGGCGCCCTCTTTCATTTTCGCGCCGGCTCCGCTTTCCGGGTCCGGTGCACGACAAGGAGGGTTACCGGCCCATGGCTCAGCCCAATCAAACGAACGACGAAGCGCACTGGCAGAAGACGACCAATCTTATGTGGGCGCATCTCGCGATCTGGTTCTTCTTCGGCTACATCGTCCAGATGTTCGTCGTGCCACTCAATAAGATCACCATCCCGATCCTCCAGTTTCCGCTCGGCTTCTACATGGCCGCGCAGGGCGCGCTGATCGTGTTCGTGGTCCAGCTGTTCATGTTCGCGAAGCAGCAGGACAAGATCGACCGCGAGTTCGGCGTCGCCGAAGACGACTGAGGGAGGGCAGGCCATGGCTACTCAAACCGCCGGCGTCAGTTCGGATTTCATCCGAAATCTCGGCCGCATGTACGGCACCTATACCGGGGGCTTCATCGCCTTCATCATCCTGCTCGCGCTGCTCGAATGGGCCGGCGTGCCGAACAAGGTTCTCGGCTACCTGTTCGTGGGCTTTACGATCGCGGTCTACGCCGTCATCGGCGTGATGACGCGCACGGCGCAGATTTCGGAATATTACGTCGCCGGTCGGCGCGTGCCGGCCTTCTACAACGGCATGGCGACCGGC
>Ga0081455_10006870_pt1 | contig 12121 bp, 5 predicted proteins | sample TabmetS3T2R1_FD_70207 | JGI IMG/M metagenome (GOLD analysis project Ga0081455, IMG submission 70207) | Tabebuia heterophylla rhizosphere microbial communities from the University of Puerto Rico - S3T2R1 | ecosystem: Host-associated > Plants > Roots > Rhizosphere ...
GGCCCGCCTCGACCACGAGCGCTGGCCGCCCGACGACGTGCGGCTCGCCGATCCAGCGCACCAGCTCGCCGTCCGACAGCCGGCGCGCCGTACGGCGATCGAACGCCGCCGCCGGCGGCATCGGGTGCCCCGCCGCTTCGAGCAGTGCGTGTGCCCGTGCGCGGACATCGGGCTCCGCGAGCCGCGTGAGCCACACCAGATCCGCGGCATCGATCAACCGCGGCAGCCGCACCGCGATCGCGAGCACGATCCGCAGGTTGCGAATCGCCGCATCATGGTCGTAGCCAGGGTCGCGCAGCGCCGCATGCACGCGCGCCCGCAGCGTCGCCGCTGTGTCGCCCTCGGGCGCCTCCCCGCTCGCGATCACCAGCGCCGCCCGCCGCGCGAGCATCGCTACCCCGCCGGGATCGAGCTCCAGCTCCAGCTCGAGCAGTCGCTGGCGCGCCGCGAGCATGCTCTCGGTGCGTTCCGGGTTCTCCCGCGCGCGATTCGCGGCACCGGCTTCGATCCAGCGACACAAATCATCCGTGCAGCGCGAGAACTGTTGCTCATGGGCGGCTGCGCGCATCTCCATCAGCTCGGGATCGCTGCTCCAGGTATCCGCAAACCAAGCGTCGATTCTAGCCAGAGCCTGTGGTGCTGCGCCGATCTCCAGCAGCCGCCGAACCTCCTGCAGCCGATAGCTGCGCGCTGACACGGCCGCCTCGCCAGCTTGTCGCCCGCCGCGCATGGCGACATCGTCCAGGACGCGCAGGCGCTGCTCGAGCGGGAAGTCGACCGCCTCGGCCACGAGCACATCGTTTTCGATGCGGCGAATTTCGGGCGTCTCTCCCCACGCTTCTTTGAGCGCATCGACCACGATGCGCGCTTGCTTGGTTTGGCCGTCGATCAGTGCGCTTTTGGCTTCCGGGGCCTTGGGTTGAACCGCGATCTTGAGCGCGAGCATGGCGATCACGCACACGCCGAAACAGTATTCGAGCGCGCGTTCCGGCGCGCGCAACTTTGGCTGCCCGCGGCCGTTGCGCAGCGACCGCAGGAAGCCACCGATCACGGGCAGCGATGCCACGGTTGCGACCACCCACAACAGATCCAGCAACAAATTGCTCGTCGCGAAGTACGCCGCGTGACCTTGCAACGCAATCACACCGATCCGGCCGACCAGCGCCATCGCGATCGCGAACGCAATCCAGAGCGCGTTGCGCAGCCGAATCGGACGCAGTGCTTCGGCGGTCGTCACACCGATCAGGTCGCGTCCGCACAGCACGACGTTGCCCGTCGTAGCGCACATCGCGTAGCCGACGTCGCGTCGCACCACGCCGAGTCGAACGTACTGCTGGCTACGCACGCGCTCCAGACGCGGCTCGATCTCGCCAAACGCGCGCGTGGCCGTGTCGCGTCCAGCGTCGTCATCCGGCATCAACAGTAACGGGGCCTCGGCTTCGAACCTGGCTTTGACCGTGAATGCGGTGAGATCGGCAGAGGTGAGGGCAGTGGGTGCACTGAGATGCGGATACGCTACGAGGACTGGGCTGTCGCTCGGAGAGGCATCGATCAACCAGTGCGTGCTCTCGTCGTACGAGAGCCACGCGATGTGATAGCCGTCACCCGAGCAGGATTTGCATGCGACCTGACCGCTGCCGCTGCACGCCTCGCAGGTAACCCAACCGGTTTGATTGCAGGCCTCGCACGCGATCGCGAGCCGGCCGCTCAGCGACAGTTTGGTCAGCGTGCCGCTGCCCAGACAGCGCGGGCAATGCACCTCGCCGCTCAGCGAACACGCCGCGCACACACACGAGCCTTCGGCATCGCAGCTCGTGCACACGCGCAAATGCTCGCTGTGCATGCGTAGATCGTCGAGTGAGATCGAGAACGGATCGATCAGATCCGGATCGATATTCTGTCCCGTGCAGCTGCGCCGCACCGACGGCAGCGTGTGCCAACGAAACTCGCGGCGCACGACTTCGGTCGCGACCCGGCGTACGACTTCGTCGCGAACCTCGAGAGAACGCACGAGCTCGGCAAACTTGTACGGCGCACCGCGCACCGTGCGCGCCCACGCCGTGAGCGCATCGCGCACCGTACGCCGCAAAAAGCCGTGGGCCGTCGGCGCCAGAATCGGCGCGTGGCAGAACGGACAAATCAGCACCTCGGGTTGGACCCGTTCACCGCACTTCGCGCAGGCTCGACCGGTACTCTCGGGTGACATGGGCGAAACTTGCGAAATGACGGCCCTCGGATCGGAACAGGCTCAGCCGATGGCGAAAACCCGGACAGCGCGACTGCTGCAGAGCGCTGAGCATGCCACGGCCCCTGATGGGTGGTCGAGCAGACGGCTGCGGCGTGGACCGAGCGATCGCTAAGGTAATAGGTAGAGCGGAACTGTCTCCGAATGCGGAATTAATAGGTCAGTCGTGCCGATGAATGCCGCTGTCAGCGGACAAGCTCACCGAACGCGAGCTTCGCTCGGCGCCCGGGTATGGCGCGTTCAGCGCTTCGTCTTCTTGCGCGCGTACGTATCGAACCACCACGGGCACGTCTGGATCGCGTTCGGATTGCAGCCGGGCCCGAACGGCCGCGGTTTGTGGCCGATCAAGCGCAGTGCAGCCAGTGCCGGCCCTGGCGCCTTGAACTCCAACATCACTGCGCCGTCGTCGGCCAGCGGCTTGCAATCACGAAAGCCCTTACGCGTTCGGCGCTCGTTGCAGAAGTCCGGGCCGAACCCCCACAACAACATGCGATCGATGTTCAGCGTCGACAGCTGTTCGAGCACCCAGGTTCGGCGTTCGTATTGCGGGAACACGGTCACGAGATCCGGATACAGCGCAGAACAGGCGTACGCGGCCGTGCGGTCGTGCGGGAACGCGACGATGTTGGTCTCGGCGTCGCGTGCGGCATCCACGGCGCGATCGCAGATCGACACGATCGCGTCTGGCGTACGCAACGGCATGATCCATTCTTTCAAGCCAGCCTCGCGGATGGGTTCGATGCGCGCGCGCCAAGTGGACTTCACCAGCAGCGCCGAACTCGCGATCGCTGCCACGATCGCGGCGAGCGCGAGCAGGCGCAAGCCGGGCCAATACGGAAACAGCGCCAGATTGTGGCGCGCGCGCTTGATGACCGCGCGCAGTGTGACGCAACCCGCGAACCAGACCGCCATCGGGCCGGCCAAGGTCATGCGCGCGGCTGGAAACCATAGGCTGCTCATCTGATCCATCGACTTCGGCAGCGAGGACAGCAGCGCCAGCAGTGCGAGCAAGCTGGCGACAGTCAGCGCTTCACGCTGTGCGCGAACTGCGATCGCCAAAGCGAGTGCCAGCATGATCGCGAGCGGAACGATCATGCCGTGGCGGTAGAGTTCGAGCGCTTGAATGCGCAACAGCGGATCGGGACCACGCCAGTTCTCGATCAGCGCATACAGCTCGGGTGAGAACGCCCAGCGCGGATGCAGCGCGTGATCCGGATGCTTGGCGTCGTACCACGCGTTGAGCGCCAACCATGCCACAGGCACGATCAACGCGGCGATCGCGGGTAACCACACGCGGCGCTTCGGAAGCCAGTCGAGGCCCGCCCACAGCAACGCGGGAAAGGCTAGCAACGCCGATGCATTGTCGACGGCGACAGCTGCGCCACCGAGCGCCACGGCCAGCGCGACATTGCGTCGCGTGCTGGGCCAGCCCAACACCAGCGCCGCACACGCAGCGGCGAGCAGGCGACCAACGCCCGTGCCGATCACTTCCACGACGATCCAATGTTCGAAGTTCACGAGCACTGGGCCGCCGACCGCCAACAGCGCAGCGAAGTACATGCCGCGCCGCGCCGCGGCCCAAGCCAGCAGCCACCACGCCAACAGCGCCATGCCCGCGAGCGCAGCCGGCAGTGCGATCGGATACGGCACTCCGAATGCGTGCAGGATCGCGGTGGGAATGGCCTCGAACGTGACGCCGTACGATTGCCCGTAGAACGTGGGCTCGCGGATATCGAGCCGCGCCCAGTCTTTGGCCGCCATCCACAGTAGCGCGTGGTCTTCGTTCAGGTAGAGGGTTGTCAGTTTGCGCAGCAGCCGATGCTGCTGCAGGCAGGAGACGATCGCCGTGGTGAGCAGCAACGCGGGCCAGCCGTACTTGGTGAGCAGCGCGTGTGCCGCTGCGTAGCTGCCCTGCCTGGTGCTTCGCTGTCCCTCGACGCCCGCTCCTTGTGCGTAACTCTCCATTTCCCCACTCTAAAGACGCTAAACCAGGCCGGCAGTTTAGCATGCTTCTGGGCATCCATCCTTCGGCTTGTGCACGGGGGCGGCTCGCGATGGAGATCAGCTCACTCTGGCACAGGCGGCATGGAGCTAGCGCGCACCGGCGCATCGAGCACCTCGCGGACGCGGCGCGCGAGGGTCTCCGGTAGTAGCGGCTTTTGCAGATATGCGATGCCCGATTCGAGAATGCCGTGATGAACGATCGCATTCTCCGTATAGCCGGACATGAATAGCACCTTCATGTGCGGCCGAATCTTCAGCAAACGATCGGCCAGGCGCCGGCCGCTCATTTGCGGCATGACCACGTCCGTGAGCAAGAGGTGAATCGTGCGCGGATGCTGCTCGCACTGTAGCAGCGCCTCTCCGGCGTTGCGCGCCTCGATGATGTGATAGCCGTAACGGCGCAGGATCTGCAGTGCTATCGCGCGCACGTCGTCGTGATCCTCGACCAGCAGAATGGTTTCCGTCCCGTGCAAGCTGGCAGGTTTCGGGACCGGCTCGGGCGGAATGCTGACCTCTTCGGTCTTGGGCAGATAGATCTTGAACGTGGTTCCGCGGCCCATTTCACTGTAGACCCAGATGTGACCGCCGCTTTGTTTGATGATGCCGAACACAGTCGATAGGCCCAATCCCGTGCCTTTGCCGACTTCCTTGGTCGTGAAGAACGGTTCGAAGATGCGCGCCTGGGTCTCGGGGCTCATGCCGCTGCCGGTATCGCTGATCGCGAGCATCACGTAGGGACCTGGCGCTACACCGAGGTGTTCCTGCGCGTATGGGTCGTCGAGCACGACATCCTTGGTTTCGATCGTCAGCTTGCCGCCCTCGGGCATGGCATCGCGCGCGTTGATCGCGAGATTCATGATCACCTGATCGATCTGGCCGGGGTCGGCTTTGACGCGCGCCAACTTGCGCTGGCAGTGCGTGATCAGTTCCACGTCGGCCCCGAGCAGGCGCTGCAGAATCTTCTCCGATTCCCGGACCGATGCGTTCAGGTCCAGCACGCGCGGTTCGAGCACCTGTTGGCGGCTGAACGCCAGCAGTTGTCCGGTCAGATCAGCAGCACGCTCACCCGCGCTCATGATCGACGCTACGTCGTCGCGGATCGGATCGGTGTGCTTGAGGTCGCTGAGCAGTATCGAACAATGCCCCAGGATCACCGACAGCAAGTTGTTGAAGTCGTGCGCGACACTACCCGCCAGCCGGCCCACGGCTTCCATCTTTTGTGCGTGGCGCAGTTGCTCCTCGGTTTTTCGCAGAGCTTGCACGGTGCGTTCACGCTCGGCGAGTTCATGCAACGCGGTTTGAAACAAGCGTGCGTTGCTCACCGCGAGCGCGGCGTTGTCGGCCAATACCTGTGCCAGAGCGCAATCGGCTTCACAGAACGCAGGCGAGTCTGGATTGAAACGAGCCAGCGACAGCAGCCCGATCGACTCGCCGCGCGCGCGCAGCGCAACGATCAAGAGGCTATGGATGCCGATGAGCTCGAAGGCCTCGACGATTTCGGGCGAGGCGGAGCCGCGAAACTGGTCCGGATGCAGCACTGGAACGAGCAACGCGTCCCCGGTTTCGAGCACGCGTCGCGCGCTGTCTTGCTCGCTCAAATTGTGCGGCCGCGTGATGTGCTCGCGCATGCGCTCGCGCGTCGCAGGGTCCGGTACGCGCGCCTCGAACGGAAAATGAATCGCCGCCGCTGGCAGCCAGCCATCCTCGGCGAGCAGGCGCACGACGCAGCCATCCTTCACGACCTCCGCCACTCTGCGGGCGATGACGTCGAGCAGGCGTGTGTAATCGGTGCTGGCTTCCGCGAACTCGCGCGCAGAAGCGGAGATCATCGTCAGCCGGCTCTCGAGCTCGCGAATGCGTTCGCTGGCTTTGACCCCCGGCACGCGGCGCATGCTAACACGCACGCTCGCCCGAGTGCTCGGGTTTGAGTTAGCTAGAAGTGGCCGATCGGTCACGCCCGCGTCACTGCCCGTGCCTACGCTGCCGTCATCCCGTTCACCAGGATGATGACCATGACCAGGGCTTCGTTTTGCAGCGGTTTCGGTTTGCGCGCGCGACAACTCGTGTTGGCTGGCGCCGCGGCGGCGACGATTTTGCCCGCACGCGTCGCGAATGCGGACACGACATTGATGGCTTGGGCGAGTCTGCCAGCCGCGACTACGGCGAGCGGCCCGACCGCAGGTCAGTTCGGCGGCACCGGGTTCGGTGATAACAGCAACCTGCTGCCGATTGCGAACGCACAGGCCGTGCAGGGCATCTCCGCAGTGCTGGATGGACCGCGTACGTGCACGTACTACGTGATGTCCGACAATGGCTTTGGCGCCAAGAACAACTCCGCGGACGCGCTGCTGCGCATGTACGCGCTGAAGCCTGAGTGGAAGCGCTGGAACGGGCGCGCCGTCGTCGGGAGCGGCGGTGTCGCGCCCGTGGATTTTCGCAATGGCAAGCAGCTGCCCGCTTTCACCATCGACAGCTTCATCGGCTTGCGCGATCCGGAGCACCGCCTCGACTTCACGATTCAGGCTGACTTCGAGCATTACTACGACAACGCGAGCAATCCGCTAGTCGACGCTTCGATCAAGTCGGCAAGACTCCTGACAGGCGCCGACTTCGACATCGAGGCAGTGCGCCGCGACCGCAGTGGCAACCTTTGGTTCGGCGACGAGTTCGGCCCGTTTCTGATCAAGGCCGATCGCACGGGTCGCGTGCTGCGCGCTGAGATTCCACTGCCGAACTTCATACCCGCCGGTTCGACAGCTACCGGGGCGCTGGTGCAATCGCCGCAGAATCCGTTCCTAGCGGGCACTGAGAACCTCGGTTCGTCGCGCGGCTTCGAGGGCATGGCGATCAATCGCTCGCGCGACAAGCTGTACCCGTTGCTCGAAGGCACCGTGACCGGAGATCCCGTCAAGAGCTTGCGCATCGACGAGTTCGACATCCGCAGCGAGTCGTACACCGGCAGGAACTTCTTGTACGCGTTGGATGCGCTCGGCACCAACATCGGAGACATGACCGCGATCAACGATCAGCAGTTTCTGGTGATCGAGCGCAACGGCAACACCGCCACGACGCCTGACGCTCCGTTCAAGCGCATCTTCGTCATCGACTTGTCGAAGACCGACGCCAACGGTTACGTGGCCAAGCGCGAGCTGGTAGACCTCATGAACATCGCCGACCCGCACGACCTGAATGGCGACGGCAGCAGCTTGTTCACGTTTCCGTACGTAACGATCGAATCGGTGTTGATCGTGGACCCGAAGACCCTGTTGGTCATCAATGACAACAACTTCCCCGGCGGCGGCGGGCGCAGCGCGGCACCGGACATCAGCGAGTTTCTGATGCTTCGCTTGGAGCGGCCGCTACCAGTGCAGCGCGGCGAACACGACGCGGAACCCTGCCGCGAAGTCTGCGAGGACTAAGGGTCGCCAGATGGGTGACACAACGCTCGTAGGCACACTGCGCAAGTTGTCACGCTGACGAAACCTATGTCGCCCTCGGGGCTTATTGCGCCATCACCGCTTGGCGACTTGTCTGACCTTTTGCGCCGTCGCAGCGTGCCCTACTTCGGAGGCTCCGAGCGATGTCAAAAGCGAGATCCCGAACGCGTACTGCATGGAATGATGCACGCAGCGTCGCGGCTGTATGGTGCCTGAGCGCCTCAAGGGCTTTAACACCGCCATGCTCGCTGACGGCGTGCATCCCAACAAGGAAGGCAGCGATCTGACGGCGGGTGTTTGGTACCAAGCCATCGGCAACGTGTTGCACTGACCCACGAAACACAAACGCTCGTGGCCGGGAAACTCCAGCCACGAGCGTCGTGCCCAACGGACTAGTTGTGTGTGAGCTCAGAACATGTCGTCGAAGCCGAACAGCTGATCGAGCATGCCCGTCGGGTTGATGATGAACATCGAGTGGACCGAGTCCACGGTCGTCACTTCCTGATACATGAGGCCCTGACGACCGATAAGGTGCTCGTACAGCGGGCGCTGCAGCACGGCTGGGGTCAGCACGTCTTCCTTGAAGCCGATCACGGTGAGCAGCGTGCCGTTCTTCAGCGGCGCGAACGCGCCCTGACGTGCGCTTGGTCGCGGGAAGTTGGGGATGACACCGACGAGCTGACCGGCGGTGACCTGAGGCTCAGCGCCGATCAAGCCGGCGAAGCCGGTCTGTTGAAACAGCGCGAGTGCCGCGGGCGCGACGGTTGGTGGCGCGGGTGGCACCGGAGGCGGGGCAGACAAGATGGTGAACCCGCCGCCGAACAATGCGCCGAAGCCGTCGATCACGATGTACGTACCGTTATCGAAGCGGAAGTACGACGCGGGTATCGTCGTGGACGCAGGCGCCCACTGCGTAATGTTGGCGACCGGCACAGGTGCAAGTAGGATCGCCCGTAACACGCCGTGTTTCGCGAGGCTCGATCCGCCGGCCAACAGCGTTTCCTGCACGGACTGGATTGCGAGGCCACCCATGCTGTGGCCCATCACGACGCGCGGACCGAGGTTCTGCGCGCGCAAGGCATCGATGACTTGAATGATCACGCCGACATTGTCGTAGATCGACAGCGCGCCGAACGTCCCGTTCGCGAGCACGGGAATCGGGCTTTGACCGTGGCCGGGAAGATCGAGCGCGATCACACGCTTCACGCGAAACTTGGTCGCAGGATGGGAGAACAGTGCCGTGGTCATCGAATTCCAGGACGCAGCGGTCTCGGTGAAACCATGGACCGTGAGAATGGTTGCGCCGATGCTCGGCGCATTCGGATTCTCGCGCATGGTGGCTTGCACCGGCGCGATGCCTCCGGTCACCGCGACGTTGAACGAAAGTTGCTGCTGTGCGGATGCGGCGGTCGCTAACAACGAGACGACTAACGCCAATACCAACGTCAATATCGGACTGCTGTTCGATGCTTTCACTTGATACCCCTAGCTGTTTGATAGTTGACGAGGCAACACCATTGGCCCCCTCAACGTGGTCGTCGACATCATCCGATGCGCGTTGACCTGTCAACCCATTCGTTAGGACAGTGCCGTGATTTTCTTGCATCGCGACGTCACAGCACCGTGCGAGTGGTTTCATCCAGGCATGATCGCGCAACGACGGATCGGCAACCGCATCTCGCATCGACCCCGTGCTCTCCCGCGATCGATCAGGAATGCTTGCCGATTCTCGTGCTGCTGCGTTCCGAAGCGCGCCGTCTATGTGGCTCATTTGCACACCGCATCTGACACGCGCAGCGCGAGTCGCGCTGGGGAAACATGAGAAGGTGTAGGTGTTTCGAACCGTCGCGGTGAGGCGACTGACCGCGGTACCATGATCCCTGGCGCCTCGACCGAGTGAGTTGCGAGTCGCCGCAGCAGTAGGGATTCATGTCATCAGCCTCTCCTTGGAACGAAGCGCGTCGCGCGTGTTTGCGTGCGTTCTGCGATACATTGTTTCCGCGCCTGCAGTTCTCCGCGGATCCGCATGGTTTCTGGAATCGCGCCGCGAGCGACTTCGGAGTGGATGCCGCCCTGCTCGAGTCCCTCGAGATGCACGCGCCTGCCCAATCGCGCTTGGGCGCCATGCGCCTGCTCGATGTGTTGGCATCGCTCGGGTTTTGCGCGGCGGATCAGGCGCAGCGCGAACGAACGTTGCAAGCGGTCATGAATTCGTCCCCGGACGCCGCGGCCGGCCTGCAAGCGTTGATCCGCACCACGCTGTTCCTCTGCTATGCGCTACCCGACGCCGCAGGCCGCAATCCGAACTGGGTGGCGATCGGCTATCCCGGTCCACCGCGCGTGCGCGCCGAGGTACACGCGCCGCTGCGCCCATTCGCCGTCGAAGGCGACGAAGTCACGCTCGATGCCGACGTGTGCGTCGTGGGTTCGGGTGCGGGCGGCGGCGTGATCGCGGGGGAGCTCGCCAAGCGCGGCATGCATGTCGTCGTGCTCGAGGCAGGCGGTTACTACAGTGAAGCCGATTTCAATCAACTCGAGCTGTGGAGCCTGCGCAATCTGTATTGGCGCGGCGGCTACACGCTGACGGCCGATTCGAATGTGCGTCTGATCGCTGGTGGTGCGCTCGGGGGCGGCACCTTGGTGAACTGGGAAAACTGTGTACGCACTCCGGCCTGGGTGCGAGCGGAATGGGCGCGCGAGCACGGGCTGGATGGCTTGGACGGGCAGGAATTCGACGCTTGCCTGGATCGCGTGTCGCAGCGCTTGCGCGTCAACGATCGTTGCAGTGATCTGAATGGACCGCACCAGCGCTTCGAACACGGCGCGCGCCGCCTCGGCTATCGGTTCAGCGTCGCGCATCGCAACGTGGATCCGGCCCGCTACGACGCTGTGACCGCGGGCTTTCACGGCTACGGTGACGCAACTGGAAGTCGTCAGAGCACGGTGAATACGTATCTGCACGACGCGTACACGGCCGGTGCCAAGATCATCGTGCGTGCGCGCGCGCAGCGGATCCTCAGCGCGCACGGCCGTGCTACCGGGGTCGAGGCCACAGTGCTGCGCGCTGATGGCCAGCAGGCTCGCGTGATCGTACGCGCGCCGCGCGTGGTCGCCGCCTGTGGTGCGCTCGAGACGCCCGGGTTGTTGCTGCGTTCAGGTTTGGGCGGCCCGGCGGCGGGCCACTATCTGCATTTGCATCCCTGCGTCAGTTTGCTGGCGAGCTACGCCGAAGATCAGTCGAGCTGGTGGGGTCCACCGCAGTCCGCGCTGTGTGATGAGTTCCTGCGCCTCGAGCAAGACTATGGCTTCTTGATCGAAGGTAGCCACCATGGCACGGGTTCGAGCGCCGGCACGCTCACCTGGCGTTCGGGTGCCGAGCACAAACGCCTGATGGCCGAGAGCGCGAAGCTCGCGACCTTGATCGCGATCGTGCGCGACCGTGGCCACGGTCGGGTCGGAATCGACAACGATGGCGTATCCGTGATCACGTATCCGGCGTCCGACGCGCTTGATCTCGCGCACGTTCAGCGCGGTTTGGTCGAGCTCGCACGTGTGCACGAAGCCGCGGGTGCCGAACGCATCATCGCGCCCGGTGGCCTCGAACTGCTCGAGTGGCGGCGCGGCAGCGATCTCGAAGATTGGGTGCGTACGCTGAGCGCGACCCGCGGCAATCCGCGCGCGCAGACGCTCGCGAGCGCGCATCAGATGGGTTCGGCACGCATGGGTCGCGATCCGCAAACCAGCGTCTCCAACCCAGCCGGCGAACTGCACGATATGCCCGGCGTGTGGATCGGAGACACGAGCGCGTTTCCGAGTGCGGTCGGCGTGAACCCGATGCTCACGTGCATGGCGCTCGCCACGCGTACCGCGGACCGGATCGCGGGCGAGCCACGTTCACAGCGCGGGCGGTAGCGTGACTTGGCGCAGCTGGCGGTCGTGCCGCACCACGCGTGCGGCGTAACCGAGCGTGCTCGCGGGCACTTGCATCGGGCCATGGCCTCGCGCAGGCACGCGACCCGCGCCAGCGTTGTACGCCGCTGCGATGCGCAGGCGATCCCCCCGGTATTGCTTCCACAACTCGCTCAGGAACCGCGCTGCGCCGCGCGCGTTGTCTTTGGGATCGAAGGGATCGATCACGCCGTGTCTACGCGCGGTCTGCGGCATGAGTTGCATCAGACCCATGGCGCCGGTCGAACTGATGCTGTGCGACCGAAACCCAGACTCGGCGCGCGCGATCGCCATGACGAACGGCACCGGAATGCCCTCGGCGATGGCGGCCTCGGCGATGAACGGCGCAGGTGTCGCGCAGTCGCTGCTCCACACGTGCTTGACGGAGTGCAAGCCGAGCCGGATCAGCGCCCAGGTTTTCTCGGGCAGCCGCGTCAGGGACAGCGGAAAGCTGTCGGCCCCGTAGTGGCGCACGCCGCCGTTGATG
>Ga0081455_10006871_pt1 | contig 12120 bp, 11 predicted proteins | sample TabmetS3T2R1_FD_70207 | JGI IMG/M metagenome (GOLD analysis project Ga0081455, IMG submission 70207) | Tabebuia heterophylla rhizosphere microbial communities from the University of Puerto Rico - S3T2R1 | ecosystem: Host-associated > Plants > Roots > Rhizosphere ...
AGATCGCCCCGCCGGCTCGCAAGCCGATACCACTTGGATAGTGGAGACGATTCGCGAGGTCCATGCCACGCTTGGCCTCCAGACCCAGGTCAACGCTGCCAGCACGAATGCCAACGTTCCCCTGAGCCAGGGGATCCCGGCTGTGGTCATCGGCACATACACGGGGAAGGGCACACACCGACTGGAGGAATGGATCGACGAGCGCTCGATCATCCTCGGCATGAAACAACTAGCGCTTGTCGTCCTGGCGCTGCAGCAACGCGCGACGCTCCTAGGCACGCGCTAAGATTATCACTGCAAGTAAGCGGTGCAGATCGCAGCGTCATGTAACTGGCCGTGCGACAGATAGATGCTGAGGTGGAGTGAAGGGTTTGGTGAACAGGCGGACAGGGGTGACCAGGGAGGTGGGATCTTGGCAGACAATACGCGGCAACTCTATATCGGCGGACAATGGGTTGGGGCGACGAGCGGTCGAACGTTTGATGTGGTCAATCCTGCCACGCGAGAACCGATCGCCAGCGTGGCCGACGGTGGACCTGATGAAGCCAGGGCGGCGGTGGATGCCGCGGCCGTGGCTTTTACCACTTGGTCAAAGCTTTCTGGCATCGAGCGCGGGCGGGTGCTAGGCAAAACCTATCAGCTGATGATGGCACGATGCGACGATATCGCACGCTTGGTGACTCAAGAGAACGGCAAGCCCTTTGAGGAAGCGCGTAAAGAGGTGACCTTCGCGGCTGGCTACTTCAGCTGGTTCGCCGAGGAGGCCCGTCGCGTGTATGGTGAGATCGTGCCCTCGCCGTTCACCAATAAGCGACTCTGGGTCATTAAGCAACCCCTGGGGGTCGTGGCAGCGATCACACCGTGGAATTTTCCGTCGACGATGGTCACCCGTAAGATCGCCCCGGCGCTGGCCGCCGGGTGTCCAGTAGTGCTGAAGCCGGCTTCCGCTACCCCCTTGACAGCGCTGGCCCTGGCTGAGATTCTGCACGAAGCGGGGTTGCCAGGAGGAGTCTTCAATGTCGTCGTAGGCAAGCGCTCGAGCCCGCTCGCCGAGGAGTTTTTACGCCATCCAAAGGTACGCAAGATCGCTTTCACCGGCTCCACCGAAGTCGGCAAGGAACTGATGTCCAAGGCCTCGAATCAGCTCAAGCATGTGTCATTTGAGCTCGGCGGCAACGCGCCATTCGTGGTGTTCGACGATGCCAACCTGAAGGAAGCGGTCGAGGGTGCGGCGGCGATCAAATTTATGCGCGTCGCCGGCCAATCATGTATCTGCGCCAACCGCATATACGTCCAGGAGGGCATCGCGCCGCGCTTCATCCCAGCCTTCGTTGAGCGCGTCAAAGCCATCAAGGTTGGTGAGGGCTTTCAACCGGGCGTGGAGGTTGGGCCGCTGATCAACGAAGAAACACTCGACAAAGTCGATAGCCTGGTGCGCGATGCCGTCGCCAAGGGAGCCAAGGTTGCTGCAGGTGGCGGTCGCCTGACTACAGGGGCATTTGCGAAGGGGTTTTTCTATGCCCCGACAGTGCTGCTCGACGTCAAAGAGGATATGCCAGTGTGTCAAGAGGAGATTTTTGGGCCCGTCGCCCCTGTCCTCACCTTTCGCACCGACGAAGAAGTGATTGCGCGTGCCAACGACACAGTGTATGGCCTGGCCAGCTATTTTTACACCAACGACTACGCACGCATCATCCGGGTCGCGGAAGGCCTGGATTATGGCCTCGTCGGCGTCAACGATGCCGCTGGCTATACCCATGAAATCCCCTTCGGCGGCTTCAAGGAAAGTGGCCTAGGCCGTGAAGGTGGTAAGGAGGGGATGGATGAGTATATGGAGATCAAGTCGATTGTGGTGAATATGGGGTAGCCTGGCATCAACGCCTCTCGTGTCCAGACACCAGAGGGCTGTCGTCGTCGGCCTCTCTGGTGTCCTCGCTACTGCACCAGATACAGTGTTGTCGGCGCCAGCCCTTTGGCCGACTACACTGGGTCCTAGACGTACGATTGCTCATCTCTTGCACCAGGGTGTTTCCCCCCACGCCGATGCGTGCCATCAGCCCTACATATTCCATCATCTGGTAGATTCCTCGCTGGTAGTCTGCGCTGGACACAGCAAATCCCCATTCTACAAGACCGTACCCCGGCCTGGATCCGCTTCGAAGAAAAAGCTAGCGTGGAGTCGTTCCATGTGTCAAAAAAGCCCTTTGCCACTTTTTGGTTGTCATGAGAGTTGGCGACGCGCAGAATAAAGTTCCTCAATCCATGGGCAGCTTCTAATGAGGGAGGATTTTTCGCATGGATGCTTTGGTCGCAAGGATCGCTAAGAATCCCACGGAGGAAGTGCGTGTCTCGCTCACGAGTTATCGCGGGCATGATTTGGTCGATATCCGCGTGTTCTTCCAGGACGAACAAGGAGAGTGGCGCCCCACCAAACGGGGGGTGTCCCTGTCGGTCGACTCCTTCGCTGAGCTGCGCGAGGCTGTCGTCAAAGCCGAAGAGATGCTTAACGCGCTGCCATCGGCCGGCAAAAGCTCCGGCAGATCGCGCGCCAAGAAGGCTGCCGAATAGTGTACCTGGGTGCACATCCCGGTGTGTCCCGCCGCTCTCAGTGCCCTACTTTTCCCTTGACACTTTTGGGGGCAAGTTGCTAGAAACAGAGAACTCTCGCTGCGCCCTGTCTTGTCGGTGGACGCGAGGTCTGCCCCGGAGAGAGGAGCCTCACGCAGAGCACACGCCGCCAGAGGATCAGACAGGCAGCTCTCATAGCGGCCGCCATCAAACCATTGGCTCTGTTGCATAGATTAGTTACTTCGAACCAGAAACTCCGAGATTCGCGTAAGGGAGGCGAACCACTATGGATATTGTCAAAGGTAAAGTCGCGGTCATCACAGGGTCTGGGCGCGGGATAGGCCGTGAAATCGCCCTGCTCATGGCCAAGGAAGGCGGGAAGGTCATCGTCAATGATGTGGGTGCGGATCTGTCTGGACGCGGGCTGGATCCAGGCGTCGCTGATGCCGTAGTGAAGGAGATCAAGGACGCGGGCGGCGAGGCTGCAGCCAACTATGACTCGGTGGCCACCTATGAAGGTGGCAAGAACATGATCCAGACGGCCCTCAATACCTTCGGCAAGCTGGACATCGTGGTGCATGTGGCCGGTATCCTGCGCGACCGCATGATCTTTAACATGAGTGAGGAAGAGTGGGACGACGTTATCCGCGTGCATTTGAAGGGGACGTTTAACATCTGTCAGCCCGCCACCGCCCTTATGCGCCAGCAGAAGAGTGGTCGCATCATTTGTTTCTCGTCCGTCTCTGCCGCCGGCAATACTGGTCAGGCGAATTATGCGGCCGCCAAGGCGGGCATTCTGGGGTTTGTGCGCACGGTGGCGAAAGAGATGGCCAGGTACGACGTTACCGTCAACGCCATCTGGCCCGGCGCCGATACCCGCATGACGGCGTCAGTTCCAGAGCGTGCCCGTGAGTTGCGCACCCAGGCCGGCATTACTGTACAGGCACGCCGGGCCGACCGCCATCCGCGCCATGTTGCGTCTGTGGTCGTCTATCTGGCCTCGGATGAAGCCAGCGATATCACTGGCCAGTGTGTGGCGGTGAGCGGCGATCGTCTACAGATTATCTCTCATCCGGAACCGGTGCGCACTGCATTTATGGGGGGGGGGTGGACCGTCGAGAAGTTGCAGGAACTCTTCAAGCCGACCCTTGGCGAGGGATGGAATCTGCGGCGTATCTGAGTACTAATTGCTCACGTGCCCCAGCGCCCCCATACGAGCCAGTCGAAAAGCCGCAGGCGGGTCCTGCGGCTTTTCTGTGCCCACACCGATCTAGACGTATGCCGTCCCGGCTGGGTAGACGGTGGAGAAATGATCGAAACGCTTTCAGACGACGCGGGGAGAAAGATACCATCTGGACCGCGTGCAAGGGTTGAAGAGGTGGCAATGATCCTCGACATGCATGTGCACACGCAGATCTCGCTAGATGCGACCGCAACGGTCGAAGAGTATTGTGAGGCGATCGTCAAGTACCGAGAGAGTTTCCCTCTCGATGGCTTCGTACTCACTGAACATCGGGTCATCGATAGCTCGATCGACTATCGCAAACTCGGAGACAGGTACGGCATCCAGATCTTCCAGGGGGTGGAAGTCGACGGCGACTTCGGGCACATCTTGCTGTATGGGGTCACCAACGAGTGTCTGCGCTATATCGATCTCGCCAATCGACGGCTCAATGACCAAGAGGTTGTGCGCATCATGAAAGAGTGCGGCGGTATTGCCATCCCGGCGCATCCCTTTCGGGAGTCGGTGCACGGCAAAGCCCTCGAAGAGAAACGAGAATGGGTTGCCGGGGTGGAGATCATCGAGCAATTCAATGGGGCGAACTCTGAGGTGCAGAACGCCAAGGCAAGCGCCATCATTGCGCGCGATGGCCTGCGCGGCATCGGCGGCAGCGATGCGCATTATGTCAACTGGTTTTTGAAATGTGCCACCGTGTTCGAGCGCGAAGTGAAGACGATGCCAGCATTGGTCGAAGAGCTTTATGCCGGCCGATTCACACCGATGCAGTTGCCGCGGCCTGCCGATGAGGGCGATGGTCGATCGCTGGGCACTACCTGAAGGCGGTCCAAGATAAAAACCGCCCCTAGACCGGCGAATATGGGCGCCCGAACACTGGCGTGCACCGTCTGGTATGCCTCATCGATCTGTCATCAGAGGCAGAGAGGGCCGTGCCCCCCGTTCTCTACGCCCCAAATTTCTGTAACCGTCCCGCGTGTGCCAACGCCAGCCCCATCAAGTTCATCATCGGCTGACGGCTGAGTCCGCCAAGGGTACAGCTGCGTTCATCATACTGCGTCACGGTGTCCGGGCGCACTGTCTTGGCCGAGAGGATGACGGGCACTGGATGCCAACTATGCCCACTCAACGCTGCTGGCGTCGAATGGTCGCCGGTCACCACCAGAACATCCGGTTGCAATGACGTGAGCTGTGGTATAAGGCTGTCGACGAGTTCGAGCACGCGGACCTTGCCGTCGAAATCCCCGTCCTCACCTCGGCTGTCGGTGTCTTTGACATGCAGGAAAAAGAAGTCATATTTCTCGTAATTGGCGCGCACGGCCGCGAACTCAGATGGGATATCTGGCAGGACCGGATGGATGTCCATACCCAGGAGGCGCGCGATGCCACGATACATCGGGTAGATGGCGATCGCCAACGGCGTCAGGCTAAAGCGTTCACGCAGGCTTCTATAGGGCATCAACTTGGCGTACCCACGCAACAACAGCATATTTGCCCGCGGTTCCCCCGCTAGCACTTGACGCGCCTGGGTAAGAAATGACTGCAAGAGATCGGCTGTGCGCTTGGCCACCGGTTCGATCGGTATCGGGTCAAGCGGCGCCACCCCAGTCCGCTGAGGGTCGGTGTCGGCCACTTGCTCGGAAAGCTCGTCGCCACGCAACACCAGCACTCCACGGTAATCTGCTTCGGTCTCGAAGAAGAACTCCACATCGTTCGGTAGCCTGACCTCGGCACGTAATTTCTCGGCGAGGCGGCGATTGGTCGCGCTGTCGATCCGACCAGCACGTCGATCGACGATGCGTCCTGCATTATCGATGGTGCAGAAATTCACTCGTGCGGCGACATCGCGCGGTGTGAGTGGGAAATCGATGCCACACGCCGACAGGATGCCGCGGCCGATGTTGTGGACAATAGGGTGATAGCCGAAGATCGCGAAATGGCCAGGGCCGCTTCCGGGGGTAATCCCCGGCGCGACGGGATCAAAGAGTCCACACACTCCCCCCGCTGCCAAGGCATCAAGGTTAGGCGTACGCGCCACCTGCAGTTCACTGCCGCCCTTCTCCGGCACCTCCATGCCGCCCAAGCCATCCATGACGAGAAAAATCATTTTCGCATCGGTTTTGATGGCTAATTGATCGAGTAGGTCACTGTTTAGCAGCATCGCACGTTTCCTCCTTCCTCGCCAGGCGGTGAAAGTGCCGAGGGCAGCGGCGACAGCTCCTGTACGCCGTTCTCGAGCCGCATGGGTGGGCGCCGAGTACGTGGCGCGGCAGTTTCGCGCTAGGGGCGGTTCTCCTCGCGCATGACTAGCAGAACGTTGGCCCAGCGCTTTACCCCTCGTCCCCTCTGCTCCATCATCGCTTCGATCTATGCTAAAGAGTTGTAACAGTGTAAGGTTTGCTCACTCTACTCGATCGTACCCTGGCAGTCAAGGCGTTTCGGCCGATGCTGCCCAGCGACCCCCCTCCAGCACTACCCGCTCGGCTGCTCATACAGGCGTGGAGAGTTTTTTTGACTTGCGGCCACGAAATGAGTAGAGTTCATGCTTGGCGGCCTCACCGGCAACGGCGGGTCAGGGGTAAACTCAGGATCACAGGGGTCAGAGAGGGAACTCATGGGACGGCAGCACGTGGGAGCGATCCAATGAACCATGTGTGCGACGTGATTTCCGCAGCAAAAGATCTGGCAGACCTTCTTCGATACGGCAAGAAGATGGTCGAACGCGGATTGGTGAGTGCCCATGCGGGCAACATCAGCAAGCGTATCGGGAATGTGATGCTCATTAGCATGCGCGGCAGTATGCTCGATGAATTGGAGGAAAAGATCGTCGAGGTCACGCTGGATCCCCCAAGCCCCCTCGATCATTTGGCCTCCTCGGAACTCCCTATGCATCGAGCGATCTATCGGCTAACAGAGGCCAACGCGGTCTTTCACGGGCACGGACGCTTCTCCATCATTGAATCCCTCACCACTGAGGCAGCCCACGTCACCCCGGTAGACTCCGAAAGTGCCTATTATCTGCCAGTGATTCCCATCATCGAGGGGCAATCGGGTACCGAAGAGCTTGGGCACGCCGCCGCTGTCGCTCTCAAAGAACACCGCGGGGCGTTAATTCGGGGGCATGGAGTGGTAACCACGGGAGCCAGCGCCGAGGAGGCCTATGCCATGTTGGCGGTGATCGAGCAGGCCTGCCACATCCGCTACCATCTGGCCCTGGGGCGTGCGCTCAAGCGCTGAAGGGATGCAAGCGGCTCACCCCGCCGCCGCGCAGGTGGGGGCCACCAACACGACCGTGATCAGCCCCGTTTCGCGCGGCGGCCACATCTCTTCTCTAGCGGTCTCTCCTTCTGGTCCGACAACGCTTAGCGCTGACAGTATTGAATGATGGGCTCGGTGTTCGCCTGGGGCATGTGACCCCGTTCGGATAGGAAGGTATAAAAATAGCCGAATGCCTGCTTGGTCTCTGCAAGCCTCCGTTTCGAGACGCGCTCACGTTCGAGCAAATACTCCCGCAGATAGGTGTCGATCTCGTCGCGGGTCATGTCGGTGAGCTTTCCTACCTCATAGGCGGCGAGGTAATCGTCGACGAAGACTTGCAACATCTCATCATAGCTCACCCGATCCTCACGGGCGACCCCGCGGTCCTTCAGATAGTCCTGGAACTCATCCAACAAGAGGTCAGCCTGCTCGTAGATCGCCTCGACGTCGATCCCTCCAGACAGCCCCTCCTCTTCCTCATCATCCTCGTCATCCTCGAAGTCTTCGTCCTCCTCGTCGATATCCTCCTCGTCATCTTCGAAGTCATCCTCGTCGTCATCGTACAGCTCGTCTTCATCGATCACATCCTCGTCTTCCTCATCAGCGAAGCCCTCGACCCCGAGCATTCCTAGCGTTTGAGGATAACGAGTGCCCATTTGCAGGATGAGCTCAACGAGTTCGCCATGGGAATATCGCTCCAGTTGCGTCGTCAATGTGCGTACATCATAGAAGCTCTGAGGCTCCTCGATATAGGTCAATCCAAGCGCGATAGCATGCCGGCAAAATCCTGGATCCGAGGTGCAACTACAGGCAGGAGTCAAGGTCGAATCCTCAATGGTCAGTGACACTGTAAAGACGCCGTGAGGTCCAGCCACACGCCCTGTGATGGAAGAGCCAGAGCGGAGCCGATGCGTGAACTCGCGCACATACGGTTGCGCGCGGTGGAAGGTTTTCTCATCGATAACCTGGGCCAATCGTTCTTCCGTCAACGGCAACGGCCCGCTCTGTTCCGCCATGAATTGACCCTCCGCCAACCCACACTCACTAGTCCGACACTCAGTCCCCACATAGATGATAACTCACACCAGTCCTGCAACATGAAAAATTCTGTGGGGCCGATGGAATGATGAAGACGGCCGGTTTTTGGACGCTACCAGCATATCAACTCGTCCGGCGATGTCAAGAATCTCCTAGCTGCAGCCGCCCCAGCCTTGGCATAGAAAGCTATGTCCAGTGCACACCAACCCTGCCAAAGCATAAGGATGTGCCACACGGGCTCACCAGGCGCGCTCGAGCAGTTCGATGACATCGGCGACACCACTGATCGGGCGTGGATTCTCCATCATCGGCACCTCCTCCAAGACTGCCTCGGCCAGCGCGGAAAACTCGCGCTCATGCACCCCCACGTCGCGCAGGCGCATCGGACAGTCTAGCTCGCTGATGAGATGGCGTACTGCGTCGATGGCGGCCCTGGCCGCCTGCTCTGTGGTCATTTGGCGCGTCTCCAGCCCCGCGGCCTCGGCCACCAGCGCCAGTCGGTCGACAGCCACCGGTCGGTTGAACTCCATAGCATGCGGGAGCATGATGCAGGATGTTTGTCCATGCGGCACATGGCAATGGCCGCCGAGTTGATGCCCAATCGCATGGCTGATGCCAGTGCGCACGGTGGCGAAGCCAATGATCGACATCCAGGCCCCCAGTTGACAATGTAGTCGCGCGTCGAGATCCTGTGGGTCGTGCGTGGCGCGTGGCAGATGTTGGAAGAGATAGCGCAACGCCTGCTGGCAGAGGGTATCCGAGAGCGGATTGTGTTTCGGAGAGTACAGACGCTCCACTGCATGATCGACCGCCCGCATCCCGGTCGAGGCCCACAGCCAGGCAGGTGTATAGACCGTCACCTCCGGGTCGAGAATGACGGTGCGTGGCGTCACCTGTGGTGCCCCGAAGCTCTCTTTGACGCCACGCACGGGATCGGTAATGCCGACGCCGCTGGTGAACTCGCCGGCCGACAGCGTGGTGGTGACAGCGATGTGTGGTATTGGCTTCCCCTGATACTGCGGGTTCAAGCGCAGGCCACGCGGACCTCGCACGCGATAGGGGTCAAGTTGAGCCTCGGTCAAGATGTCTTCGGCGAGGCAGAGCGCCACCCCTTTCGTGCCATCAACCGGACTGCCCCCACCCAGGCTCACCAGGACGTCGGCGTTCACTGCTCTGGCACGCGCGGCGGCGGCGACCACATCCGGCCGCGGCGTATGCTGTGCGATGGGATAGAAGACCCCGACGAAGCGCGGCCCAAGGACCTCCTGCACCCGCCTGAGCAGATCAGTCTTCGTGGCGATCGTCGTGCCGGTAATGACGAACGCCCGCTGGCAGCCCAGGCGATCAATTTCGGTGGCAAGCTGCGCCAAAGAACCTTTCCCGAAAATGACGCGCTCTTGTGGGAGAAACGTGAAGGCGCCCTGCAAGCCGGATGTGAACTCCATGCGACGAACCCCTTTCTGAACTGCCGTCAAATTCCCCACCGGGGAGAGATGTCTCTCGCCATCGGCGACACTGGCGCCTTTGTAACATAGCCCTAGATGAAATGGCAAGCGGAGCCGATAGACAGCCGTGGCTGTGAAGCGGTTGTGGATTCTCGGGAGGTATGATAGAAGAGTGATGCTTCCCGCCATCCTGCCTTCCGGCTTCATGCTGGGTCGGCATACCGCGGCGATCCCCCAGGAAATCGAGTCCAGCGGGGCAGAGAGAAACGCGTTGCACGAGGACAAGGTTACCCATATGAGAGGCGGGATTCTCGCTACCCTGTGCATCGCGATCATGATCTTGGGGTGCTCGCGGGACAATAGCGCACAAGGGGTGGCGGACCAATTCATGCAGGCGTACTATGTGCAAATTGATCAAGCACAAGCGCTGGAGTTTTCCACCGGCCTCGCCCATGAGCGCTTGCGGCAGGAGCTGCAGCAGGTCGCTCCCCTGCGGCGAGGTAACAACCTCGAGCAGGCACGGCCGAAGGTGTCCTACACCCTGGCACGTACCCAACCCGAAGGCCGACAGGTGTTGCTCGTCTATGACCTCACCATCACCCCCTCGCAGGTCAAGCCGATGCTCAAAAAAATCCTCATCATTACCGAGCAGCTCGGCGACCAATGGAAGGTGATCAATTTCGCCGAGAGCGATGCCACCCCCTGATCATTTGTCCTGGGGCAGCACAAAGGTCTGCCCATGCTGCAGAATCTGCACTCGACCATTGAAGCCGTGGTCGGCGCTCAGCCGCGCCAGCCAGGCGGCGGGCTCATGGATCGGCTCATAGGACAGACGGAACGTCCCCCAGTGGATGGGCACCATGTAGCGCCCCTGCATATCCTCAAAGGCCTGCAAGGCATCCTCGGGGTTGCAATGCACCTGCCGAAAGGACGGTGGTCGATAGGCGCCGATAGGGATGAGAGCGAGCTCGATGGGAAAGGCGCGGCCAATCTCCAGAAACCCTTTGAAATAGGCCGTATCACCGGCGAAATAGACATGGTGCCCCTGGCGTTCGATGACAAAGCCCCCATAACCGCGGTCCCGATCTCGTGGTGTGCGACGACCCCAGTGATTGGCCGGGACGTGGATCACCTTGAAGCCGTCGCCCTCATAGGCCTCCCACCACTTCAACTCATGCACGCGACGAAATCCCAAGGGCGTGATCAACTCAGCCAGTCCCTCGGGGACGACGACGGCGACATCTTTCGCCAATTTGCGCAAAGACGGCTTGACGAGATGATCAAGGTGCGCATGGGACACCACCACGAGATCGAGCGGTGGCAACTGATGGATGGGAATACCCGGTTCGACCAGCCGTTTCGGCACGATGACCCGTGGCGCGAAGTTCGGGTCGGTCAAGATGTTGAGGCCCTTCCATTGTAGCAGTATGGTGGCATGGCCAACGAACGTTGCCGCCAGATCATCTGGGCCGATATTCATGTACAGGTCATCTGGCTTGGCAGGGCGTGTGCGTTCGAACGCCGTGCGCATCATATGCAGGGTAAAGCGTGAGAGGCGATATCGCCGTCCACGGATGATCATCCGACCTCCTTTTATGTGGAATAGACGGTGCCGTCGCACCATCTGATCTCGTCAGACCAGCACTGTGTGTCCACTAATGAATATAGCATTGCAGGCCAATACAATGCCCGTAAAGCGCCATGGCGACCATCAGAGTTCGCCAAGAGAGAGGCGCCATGAACTGCTGGATCACTGTGGGGAGGGAGGTGGGGCCAGTGCCTGAACCGACCGCGTCACGAGCTTTTCTCAAGCATAACGGTGATCCCGACACTGAATTCGTGCCCGCAATGGGTGCAGGTGTAGTGAATCCCCTCGCGACGGTCAAGTATACTGACGCAGGCCTGCGTCGCGCCGCAGCTTGGGCATCGAGGGGTGCGTTCAGGCTCCTGCAGCTGGCGAAGCGCCTGGTCGAAATATTCCAGTCGTGGCAACGGGAACGTCACACCGGCCGGAATTTCCATGATCTTGCGGGCCATCGTCTCCTCAAGCTGTGCTAACTCCTGACGCACCCGCCCATCGCCGATGGACCTGGCGAGGTCTTCCACGATCGTGCGCAATTCATCAATGACTCGGACCTTGTGGCTCTCCGCCATCTGGGAGATGGTGGCTTGATTTTTCAACGTGAACTCGCGCAAAAAATCTATCATGATCTCAGCCGCTAACGTCGTTTTTGCCACTGACTCGCGGGCGCGCTCCTGCAACGACAGATGGCGTGCGTGGGATCGCATGCCATGATGGATGGTGAACATCGATAGGATCAGCACGACGATCATCACCACGATTGCTTCCACGCTCACACGGTCGGTGACCGTCGCCCAGATAAAGAGCGCGCTGAAGACCAACGCCCCGAGGCCAATCACGGCAGTCTCGACCATCAAGCGCCAGTCCGTCTCGACCGACTTCATGGCCGTGAAAAAAGCGCGGCGGAGGAGCGTCGTGACCGGCGTCTGGGTGGTTGACATGTCATGCGATGCCGCGACCTCTACGTCGTTGGCAAGCGGCTGAGCTTGGCG
>Ga0081455_10006872_pt1 | contig 12120 bp, 12 predicted proteins | sample TabmetS3T2R1_FD_70207 | JGI IMG/M metagenome (GOLD analysis project Ga0081455, IMG submission 70207) | Tabebuia heterophylla rhizosphere microbial communities from the University of Puerto Rico - S3T2R1 | ecosystem: Host-associated > Plants > Roots > Rhizosphere ...
CGGAGTGCGAGAACGTGAACGGCGTCCCCACGGGCTTCTCCGGGAACCCGAAGTAGTTGTACCAACCGTCGTGGTCCAGCCGGAACTCCCCGACGACGAACCCGGGCTGGTCGTCGGTCGGAGTGAGCTTCATGTCGAACTCCCCGAAGTACACGTTGTGCGTGGCCGCCTTCGAGAGCGTGGTGAGCGGCTCCGAGAGCTCGCGCGGTGCGGTCGGGAGCACGTTGTCGACTGTCCACGTCCGCGTCTCCGTCGTCCCGCCGGTCGCCCGCAGGCCCGCCGCGAGGCCGGCCAGCGCGAAGTCGCCGTGACGGCGGGCCAGCTCGTCGAAGCCCCAGCGCCACCCTGCGGACGGGCGCGGCAGCACCACCTCGGTGAGGATCTCTCCCGGCGCCAGCGCGGTGCTGTAGATCCCGCGGAAGAAGTCGGCGGCGTCGATGTCGCGGCTCCCTCCGCGACCCGCGACGCGAACGGCGGCGCCGAGCGCGACCACGCACGCGGGCAGCTCCGCGGCGGGGTCGGCCAGCGCGAGACTGCCGCCAACCGTGCCCCGCGTCCGGATCGCGCGGTGGCCGACGTGGGGCACCGCGGCCGCGATCAGCGGAGCGTGCTCGCGCACCAGCGGAGAGCGCTCCAGCGCCTCCTGCCGGACCAGCGCGCCGATCGCGAGGCCGTCGGGCGTGAGGCGAATACCGTCCAGATCGGGCAACCGGTTGATGTCGATCACCGCGCGCGGCGTGGCCAGCCGAAGGTTGAGCGCGGGCACCAGGCTCTGGCCGCCGGCCAGGATTCGCCCGTCGTCTCCGTAGCGATCGAGGAGGTCGAAGGTCTCGGCGAGCGAGGCGGGACGGTGATACTCGAACCGGGCCGGCTTCATGCCGGCCTATCCTGCCTCAGGGTCCGGGGAACGTAAAGGACCTTCGCGGCGAGAGAAGCACCATGCGCGACCGGTGTCCGATGCCGATTCCGTCACACCCGGCCGTGCCGGCGTCGCCACGCCGCGGGGGGCATCCCGGCGGCCCGCTTGAAGGCTCGACTGAACGCGGCCTCCGATTCGTAGCCGACGTCGAGGGCCACCGCGGCGACCTTCCGGGCGCCCTCGGCCAGCAGGCGCGCCGCGATCTGCATGCGCCACCGGGTCAGGTACTGGATCGGCGAATCGCCGACGAAATGCGCGAACCGCTCGGCCAACACGGTTCGCGACGTGCCCGCGTCCCGGGCCAGCTGATCGAGGGTCCAGGCGTGGGCCGGGCGCTCGTGAAGGAGCACGAGCGCCGGCCCGACCACCGGGTCGCGCAGGCCGGCGAGCCAGCTCTGCTGCTCCGCGGGCAGCGTGGCGAGATGACGCCTCACCACTTCCACGAACAGCAGCTCGCTCAGGCGCAGGCGGACGCATTCTCCTCCCGGCCGCGGCTCTCGTGACTCGGCGAGCGCCAGCTCGATCAGCTTCTGGAGCGGATCGGCGGCCGACGACCGGCGTACGCACAGCAGCCGCGGCAGCGTGGCCAGGAGCGGGTTGAACGGGCGCACGTCGCAGCCGAGGAACCCGCACACCAGTTGCAGGCGCTCGGCTCCGCCTCCATCCTCGCTGATCGTGAACGGCAGCCGACCCTCCGACATGGCCCGCAGGAAGCCGAGGACCTCCTTCCGATCGGGGCCCCCGCGGAGGTCGTTCACCATCGACATCGCGTAGGAATCGCCCTGGGGCAGGACCAGCACGTCGCCCGCGGCGAGGCGGACCGGCGACGCGCCCGGCACCCCGCCCCAGCAGGTGCCCTCGATGACCAGGTGGTAGGAGATGACGTGCTGGGCCCGGGGGATGATGCTCCGCGCGATCGTCGCGCCGTCGGGCAGCCCGATGACCCACGGTGATCGGGCCTCCACGCGGAAGAAGACCGCCGCGGTGAGGCGCACCGCGCGCAGCACGTCGGACAGCGGATCGTGCCCGGGCAATCGGCTCCCGTCGGACTCCGGAGCAGGAAGCGCGGACGCCGGAGCATGAGCCGGTGCCCCGGCGGCTCCGCGAGCAAGGAATCGGGATCGCCGGTCATTCCCCCGGTTCACGGCGGCATCATACACTTCCGTGCACCGTCGGACGCCGCCCGCGTTCGCCGAGGCCACGCCCGAGATGTCGTCGAGAGGAGGAACCCGATGGACAACCCCGCCGAGACCTACGAGCGCTACATGGTGCCGGTGCTCTTCGGACCTTCGGCCGAGCGGCTGATCGACCAGGCCCGGCCCCGACCGAAGGAGCGTGTGCTCGACGTCGGATGCGGAACCGGGATCGCGGCCCGCCGGGCCGCGGCGCGCATGGGAGCCGCAGGCCGGGTGGTGGGCGTCGATGCGAGCCCCGGGATGCTGGCGGTGGCCCGGGCCGCGGCCGCCCGCGAGGGGCTCGGCATCGACTGGCGCGAGGCCCGCGCCGAGGCCCTTCCGTTCGCGGACGGGGAATTCGACCTGGTCCTCTGCCAGTACGCGCTCATGTTCTTCGCCGATCCCACCGCCGCCCTCGCCGAGATGCGCCGGGTCCTGGCCGACGGCGGGCGGGCGCTGGCGAGCGTCTTCCAGGCTCTCGACCGCCACCCATTCTACGAGGTCCTCGACCGGGCGATCCAGCGCCGGCTCGGCACCTCCCCCGTCCGCGACATCTTCGGGCTGGGCGACACGGACGAGCTGCGCGACCGCGCCGCGAAGGCCGGCTTCCGCCACGTGGCGATCGAGCCGTTCACGATCGAGACGCGGTTCCCCGACCCGGACGCGTTCCTGGCCGGCGAGATCGACGTGGACACCGCGGCGATCCCGGCCATGCAGCACCTCGACGCGACGGCCCGGGCCGAGCTGACCGCGACGATCCGCTCGGAGATGGCGGGGGCGCTGCGGGCGGTCACGGTGGACGACCACGTCGTGCTGCCGTTCCACGGCCAGGTCCTACGGCTCGGCCGCTGAGCGTCGCGCTCCGCGTTCGGCGGGGCGGTTTCACGACACGGCGAGACGCTTCAGCGAAACACGTCCTGCGTCGAGGTCAGCAACACGCAGGTGCAGCCCGTCTGGCTCCAGACGAGCTCGTCGCCGGTGCCGGGCTCCGCCCGGTTGTAGTCCCCGGGATGGAGTATCCTCCCGTCGATCACCAGCTCGCCGTGCAGCAGATACAGCTCCTCGACCCCGGCATGACGATGAGGGGGATAGGCGGCCCCCGGCGCGAGTCGCACGAGCATGCTGACCCGATCGTTCTCCGCATCGGTCGCGAGCAGCTTGCAGAAGATGCCGGGCCCCGCTTCCTCCCATGCTGGCTCGGTCAGGATGTCGGACGCCGGCAGGTCGCGCGCAGCGCCCGCCTCGGCGGCGATTCGCGGGGCCAGGCGTTCCCACAGGGGCGCCGACGGATCAACCACATCGTCCTCGACGGCGTCGGCTCGGCCACTCGGCGTCACGCCGGAAACGGCCGCGTCGCCCCCCGCGACCGCGAGCGCCGTTGCCGGCTCGAAACGAACGCGGGCCATGGCCCGGGAGCGCGCCCGATCCGTGATCCATCCCACCACCGACCGGCCGGCCGGATCGTACGTCGACGCAGTCCGCCACACGTCGTCGAAGAGATCGACGGTGAGATGTTCGGCGGCTTGCCGATCGTGGGTGATCCGCAGGAGCAACGTGAAGACGATTCGATGCATCTGCTCGTACAGGGTCTGGAGCGCCCGCTGGTCGCCTCCGGCGACCGAGTGGACGAGCCCGACCCATTGCTTCTCGGATGCGCGCGGCCTGCCGTTCCCGGCATGGAGCAGGTCGCCCAGTGTCGTCTCGCGCGCGCCATGGGCGAGGTCGTGAATCGCGGACACCAGGCGGGTGGCGAGGACTCGCTTGTTGATGAAGACGTCCGCGTCGCTGTCGGAGGCGAGGAGCCGAAACGCGTCTTCGGTGTGCGAGCTCATGACGATGATCTTGGTATTCGGCAGCTCCCGCCGGATGCGCTTCGTCAGCTCGACGCCGTTGAGCCGCGGCATGATCAGATCGGTGACCAGGACGGTGGGCCGTTCGCGCCGGACCGCGGCCAACGCGTTCTCGCCATCGGCGGCGTCGGCGACCACCGACACCGAGGGCGCCATCGTTCGGAGGAGCGTGCAGACGGCGAAACGGAAATCCTCGTCGTCATCGGCCACGACAACAGTCGTCAAGCGCATCGATTTGTGGCTCCCAGCCGCAAGAGTCGACTAGAGATGCATGGGGTGTGCCCCGTCCGTGATCACCTCCCGCGACAGGGTTTTCACGCAAGCAAGTGGTTCTGCAGCCTGATCCGCTCGTAGCTCGCGCGCCGCACTAGAGAAAATTCTTCCGGGTGGAGACCCCATGGTCGGTAGTTTCGTCCTGTGAAGAATGGGCGGCTCTTGTGTGATAGTCGGGTTCAAATCCTCTGTCTCCGAAGGAGGCCGCCATGGCGGCGACCGTCCGAGAGGCGATGTCGCGAAGCCGGGGTAGTATCCCGGGGTGGGGCCGATCACGGCGGAGGAGGAGGACAGATGCTGAGACCTGGTGACACAGCACCCGATTTCACCGGACGCGACCACAACGGCAACACCGTGAAGCTGTCGGACTTCAAGGGCAAAACCGTCGTGCTCTGGTTCTATCCCAAGGCCGACACCCCGGGGTGAACCGCCGAAGGTTGCGGGTTCCGCGACCTCAAGGCCCGGTACGACGCCAAGAACGCCGTCATCCTCGGCGCATCGTTCGACAGCCAGGCCGACAACAAGAAGTTCGCCGAGAAGTTCAGCTTCAACTTCCCCCTGATCAGTGACATCGACCGCTCCATCGGCACCGCCTACGGTGCCAACGTCGATCCCGCCAAGGGGGCGGCGCGAGTCGGAGTGGTCATCGACCGGGAGGGGAAGATCAAGGAGTGGCACGAGCGGGTGGACGCCCGGGCCTGGCCGGCCGAGGTGATCGAGACCCTGTAGCCGGACCCTCCGGCTCCAGGGCGTGACCACAACCAGGCCGCGACCCCTCCGTCACGGCGAGCCGTCGTCAGACCTCGCTGAATTGAATGACGACCTTGATGTCGTCCTCCTTGCGCTGCATGGCCCGGTCGAAGCTCTCGGGCTTCTCGCGCCGGGTGATCAACCGGGACAGCCAGGACCGGTCGGCCCGCGCCAACGCCTGCCCCGCCTTGTGCCAATGTCGCTTGTTGGCGTTGACACTGCCGAGCACGACGTTGTTCTTCAGGACCGCCGCGGCCGCCGCCTCCGCCGTCGGCATGGTGCCGACGGAGCCGCCGGCCCCGACGCCGGTGAGGCACACGATCCCCCCGGATCCCACCCATTGGATCGCGTCGGAGACGAGCGAGCCGACGCCGGTGCATTCCACGATGACGTCCGGCTGAAAGCCGATGTCGGCGATCGGGCTCGTATGATACGTCGCCCCCAGCGCCGACACGATCTCCGGCTTCGGTCCGGCGGCGACCCGATCGAGGACGTGCACGTCCAACCCGTGCTGCACGCACACGAGGGCCGCCAGGAGGCCAATGGGACCGGCGCCGGTGACCAGCACCGTGCGCGGCTCCCAGTACGCCCGTTGCCCGACCGCGACGACCTGTTCCCACGCCTTGGCCACGACGGTGGCGGGCTCCAGCAGCACGCCCAGCATGCCGAGCGACGCATCCACCTTGACCGCGTACTCGGGCTCGATGCGCCACCGCTCGGACATGTAGCCGTCGATCTGCTTGATCCCGCGCTCGGTGTACAAGCCGTTGCGACACATGTCCCACTCGCCGACGGCGCAGCTCGAGCACGGGACCGGATCGGGCCGCCGCACGATGCCGGCCACCAGGTCGCCCTTCTTGAAGCCGCTCGGGCCCGGATCGATCACGCGGCCGAGGGATTCGTGTCCGAGGACCAGTCGCGTTCGTCCCGGGGGGGCCCATCCATAGAGACCCTGCGCGATCTCGATGTCCGTCCCGCAGACGCCGACGGCGACCGCCTCGACCAGCAGGGATCCACTCCCCGCGTCGGGATCGGCAACGTCCTGAAGCCGCAGCGATCCCTTCTTTCCCGGCTCGACCGTGAGCGCTCTCATTGAAGCTCCGCGGGCATTATGCGCTCCTGCGTCCCCGAATCCGTCCGTCTTGTGAAACGCGCCTTGACAACCCTCTGACGGTGCAGGCAGAGTCTGCCCACCTGACCGACCGTCCCGATACCACCTGGAGGCGCGATGCGCCTGGCCCGGTATCCCGGACAACCCTTCCAGGCCCCGGCCACCGCGGGTGGCCGCCCACGGCATTCCCGTCTCTCACCACCGTGTAGCGACTCATCGAGCCAACGCAGGGAGGACCGGCCCATGCGGACACGTGTCGGATGTGGCATCCGAGGGTTGGCGATTCTCACGCTCGTGCTGGTCGTGCTCGCGACCGCGGGGCCGGCCGCCGCGCAGGGCAAGCCGATCCGGATCGGCGAGATCAACTCCTACAGCGGCCTGGCCACCGTGTACACCTTCCCGTACAAGGAAGGCCTGCTGATGGCGGCCAAGGAGATCAACGACGGCGGGGGCGTGCTGGGCCGGCCCATCGAGTTCATCTTCCGCGACGACAAGCTCAAGCCGGACGAGGCGGTGAAGGCCGCGCGCGAGCTGGTGGGCCAGGAGAAGGTCGACTTCCTGGCCGGGTGCATCTCGAGCGGCGTGGGGCTGGCGATCTCGGCGTACGCCAAGGAAGCCAAGACCCTCTACTTCGCCACGCACTGCCAGACCTCGCGGCTGACGTGGGACGACGGGCACAAGTACGTCGCCCACACCACCAACAACGTGAACCAGTACATCCGGGCGCTGGCCAAGAAGGCGGCCACGCTGCCGTACAAGAAATGGGCGCACATCTCGCCCGACTACGAATACGGCCACAACGTGTGGGATGAATTCATCGCCTACTTGAAGCAGCTCAAGCCCGACGTCCAGGTGATGCAGGAGAACTGGCCCAAGCTGGGCGAGACCGACCACAGCTCCTACGTCACCGCCCTGCTGCAGTCCAACGCGGAAGCGTTCATCAGCGCGGTGTGGGGCGCGCAGGAGATCGCCTTCGTGAAGCAGGCCCGCCCGTTCGGCCTGTTCGACAAGGTCAAGCTCATCAGCGCCTCGGTGGGCAATCCCGACGAGCTCGATCCGCTCGGCAAGGAGGCCCCGGTGGGCGCCATCAGCCCCGGCTTCGCCTGGTACGACGACGGCATGCAGAAGCGCCATCCCAAGCTCGGCGAGTGGGTCAAGAAGTACGAGGCGCGGGCCAAGAAGGAGCCGACCCTGGGCGCCTCGTGGGGCTACGCCAGCGCCTACATCATCGCGGAGGCCATCAAGCGGGCCAAGAGCACCGAGACGGACAAGGTCATCGCCGCGCTCGGTGAGGGCTACGAGATGGAATTCCCGTGGGGCAAGGTCATCATGCGCGGCTGCGACATGCAGGCCATCCCGCCGCAGTGGACCGGCACCGTGAAGATGAACGCCAAGGGCAAGCCGGTGCTGGGCGACATCGAGGAGACCCACGGCAAGGACGTCATCCGGAGCTGCGACGAGGTCGCCAAGATCCGGGCCATCGCGGCCGAGAAGAAGAAGTAGGGCCCCCGCGCTCCCGTGTCCTGGGTCACCAACGGGCCGCTCATCGCCGTGCAGGTGATGAGCGGCCTCAGCGTGGGCATGCTCCTGTTCCTGGTGTCGGTCGGGATGTCGTTGATCTTCGGCGTTACCCGCATCGTGAACCTGGCCCACGGCTGCTTCTACATGGTGGGCGCCTACCTGATGGTCACGCTGGTCGAAGTCCTCCCCGACCGGGGGTGGACCTTCTGGCTGGCCCTGCTGGTGGCCCCGCTCGGGGTGGCCGCGCTCGGCGGGCTCATCGAGGTCACCCTGCTCCGCCTCATCTACCACCGCGATCCGCTCATGCAGCTCATCCTCACCTTCGGGCTCATCCTGGTCATCGGCACGCTGGTGCTGCTGGCGTGGGGGCCGGACAACAAGAGCGTGTCGCGGCCGGAGGCGCTGGCCGGCTCGGTGAAGATCTTCGGCCAGCCCTTCCCGTCCTACTACGTGCTGGTGCTGGCCCTGGCGCCGATGGTGGCGGTGGGGCTCTGGCTCGTCTTCTATCGCACCCGCTGGGGCATGCTCGTTCGCGCCGCCACCGTCGACCGCGAGATGCTGGGCGCGCTCGGCGTCAACGTGGCCGCGCTCTACACGCAGGTGTTCATGTTCGGCAGCTGGCTGGCCGGCTTCGGCGGCGCGCTCGCCGCGCCGACGGTCGCGGTGGCCCTCGGGATGGACGGCGACGTGCTGACGACCGCCTTCGTGGTGGTCGTCATCGGCGGCCTGGGCAGCTTCGCGGGCAGCTTCATCGGCGCGCTGCTGGTCGGCCTCCTGCAGTCGTTCGGGATCCTGATCTTCCCCGCCATCTCGATCGTGCTGCTCTTCGCCATCATGGCGGTGGTGCTGATCGTGCGGCCGTGGGGCTTGCTCGGCCGGCCGGAGCCCTGATCCGTGCGCCCGGCGGCCTGGCTCGGCCTCCTGATCGTGGCCCTGGCGGTGGCCCCGCTCGGGCTGCCCCCGTTCTTCCTGCAGCTACTGACCGAGATCGCCATCGTCGGGCTCTTCGCCACCGCCTTCAACCTGCTCATGGGCTTCGGGGGCATGGTGTCCTTCGGCCACGCCGCCTACTTTGCCCTCGGCGCCTACACCTCGGCACTCCTGGTCAAGCGCGTGGGCGTGCCCCTGCTGCTGGCCCTGCCCGCGGCGCCGATCGTGGCCGGGGCCGGCGCGCTGCTGTTCGGCTTCTTCATCGTGCGGCTCAGCCACACCTACTTCGCCATGCTGTCGCTGGCCTTCGCCCAGATCGTCTTCACCGTGATCTTCAAGTGGAAGACGCTCACCGGCGGCGACGACGGCCTGCTCGACGTGTGGCCGCCCAGCCTGCTCAAGTCGCCGGCCGCGTACTACTACTTCACGCTGGCCATCGTGGGGCTGTGCATCTGGGCGCTCTACGCCATCGTCGCCTCGCCGTTCGGCTACGCGCTCAAGGCGGTGCGCGAGAACCCGCGCCGGGCTCGCTACATCGGGATCGACGTCCGCCGCCACCAGCTGGTCGCCTTCGTCATCTCGGGGGCGTTCTCCGGGGTCGCCGGCGGGCTGTTCGCCTTCTACAACGGCAGCGTCTTCCCCGACTTCGCGTACTTCACCAAGTCCTTCGAGCCGCTGGTGGTCGCGCTGCTGGGCGGCGTGCAGTCGTTCTTCGGGCCCTTGGCCGGCGCCTTCGGCTTCAAGATCCTGGAGTGGCTGGTGAGCCGCCAGTGGCCGGTGTACTGGCCGCTGTTCCTCGGCGGGATCGTGGTCCTGGTGATCGTGCTGCTGCCGGCGGGCTTCGTGGGCCTCGTGGGAGGGCGGCGGTGGCGCACGCGATCGGCCCGAGTCTAGTCCTCCAGACCAAGGGGCTCCGCAAGTACTTCGGCGGCGTGCAGGCCGTGAACGGGGTGGACCTGTCGGTGCCGCCCGGCGATCTGCGGGCCATCATCGGGCCGAACGGCGCGGGCAAGACCACCCTGTTCAACCTGATCAGCGGCGACATCGCCCACGACACCGGCCAGATCTACTTCGCCGGCCAGGAGGTCAGCGGGCTGCCTCCCCACCGCCTCTGCCGGCGCGGGATGGGTCGCACCTTCCAGATCACCAGCATCTTCCGCCGCCTCACCGCGCTGGAGAACGTGCAGACCGCGCTTCTCAGCTACCATCACCGCCACTTCAACCTGCTCGTGCCGGGGCGTCGCCTGTATCGCGACGACGCGCTGGCGCTCCTGGAGCGCGTGGGCCTTCACGAGCAGGCGGCCAAGCCGAGCGGCATCCTGGCCCACGGCGACCAGCGCCGGCTCGAGCTGGCCATCGCGCTGGCCAGCGCGCCGAAGCTACTGCTGCTCGACGAGCCGACCGCGGGCATGGCCCCGCGGGAGCGTCACGAGATCATGGCGCTGGTGGCCCGCATCGCGGACGACACCGGCCTCACCGTGGTGTTCACCGAGCACGACATGGACGTGGTGTTCGCGGTGGCCCGGCGCATCACCGTGCTGCACCAGGGGGCCGTGCTCGTCGAGGGCGCGCCCGCGGAGGTTCGGGCCAACCGCGACGTGCGGCGCGTGTACCTGGGGGCGACGCCCTGATGGCGCTGCTCGAGATGAGCCACGTCGAGACCTACTACGACGACAGCCACGTCCTGTTCGACCTGTCGCTCACGGTGGAATCCGGCGAGGTCGTGTGCCTGCTCGGCCGCAACGGCGCCGGCAAGACGACGACGGTGCGCAGCATCGTGGGGCTCACGCCGCCTCGCGCCGGCCGCATCACGCTGCGCGGCCAGGATCTGGTCGGACTGCCCCCGTTTCGCATCGCCCGCCGGGGCATCGGTTTCGTGCCGGAAGACCGCCGGGTCTTCTTCAATCTCACGGTGCAGGAAAACCTCGAGGTCGCCCGGAAGACCTGGGGCAACGGCGCCGCCTCCGCGTGGACGCCGGAACGGGTCTACGAGCTCTTCCCCATCCTGCGCGAGCGGCGCCGGCAGGCCGGCGGCACGCTCAGCGGCGGCGAGCAGCAGATGCTCACCATCGCCCGCACGCTGATGGGCAATCCCGAGATCCTGCTGCTCGACGAGCCGTCGGAGGGCCTGGCCCCGCTGGTGGTGGACAACCTCCGCCAGCAGCTCGGCCATCTCAAGGCCAGTGGCCTCACGATCGTGCTCGCCGAGCAAAACGTCCGCTTCGTCAGCGAGCTGGGCGATCGCGTCTACATCCTGGAGAAGGGCATGGTGCGCTACCAGGGCTCCATGGCCGAGTTTCTCGCCGACGAGCAGGTGCGCCAGGCGTACCTGGCCGTCTAGCCTCCGCGCAGGATTCCGAGCCGGGCCGCCCGCGCTCGAGCGGGCGCCGGCACGACGCCGACGCCCGCCCCGAGCTACTTCGCCAGCACCGCCCTGGCGTGGCGCAGCTCCGGCCGGTCGCCGTCGCCCCGGTCGCACATGGCGACCAGCCGGGCGTAGAGCGTCCTGGCTTTCGCCAGGTCGCCGGACAGCTCGGCGGCGCGTGCCGCCCCGGCCAGGCCGTTGAACCGGTTCGGCTCGCGCGCGGCCGAGGTTTCGAACGCCACCAGCGCCGGCCCCGGCTGATTCAGCTCCAGCAGCATCTCGCCCAGCAGCTCGCGCGCGGGCACCACCGGCGCCGGCGTGACCGGGTGCTTCTCGGTGGCGTCCTCGAGGTCCGCCGCCGCCCGCATGAGCGCGAGCGCCTCGTCGTTCTTGCCCTCGGCGCGCGCGGCCCACGCCCTCGCGGCGTGCTGCTGGATGTTCACCTGCTCGGCCCAGTAGGTCTGCTTGGCGGCCAGGAGCGTCGCGCGATAGCCGTCGAGCTTCTGGATCTCGGCCCGCGCCTTGGCCGCGTCACCGCTGCGAGCGGCGCCGAGCGCCCGCGCGAAGGCGGTGATTCCCTCTCCCCACGCGAAGCGGTCCCACGGGAACACCCTGGAGGCCGGCCCGATCCCGGCCGCCTCGCTGAAGCGATGCTGCTCGAGGGCCACGCGTGCCGGGATCGCGGCATAGGCGTAGGCGGCCACGAAGCTCTCCGGCTCCGACTTGGGCATGGCCTGGAGATGCTCCAGCACCGCCCGCGCCTGCTTGTCCTGTCCGACCTGCAGGTGCGCGTACACGATGTAGTCGAGAGCGTGGAGCGTCTGGTCCCACACCGTGTCCTTGCCGAGCCGCGCGTAGTAGGCCTTGCCCGCCTCGGCCGAGGCCCGGTTGGAGTCGATCGACTCCGGCCAGAGGCCCAGGCGGGTGAAGATGTGCGACGGCATGTGCTGGGCGTGCGGTACCGACGGCGCGGTCCTGGCGTAGCCGCGAGCGGCGACCAATCCGCGGCTCGCCAGGGGCGGATAGTCGTAGCTGTGGATGATGTAGTGCGCGACGCCGGGGTGCTGCGGCTGCTCCGCGAAGACCTTGTCGAGGATCGCGCCCGCCTTGAGCTGGTTGGCGTAGGTCTTGTCCGTGGGCATCGCGGTCGCGTTGAGCGCCAGGGCGTAGAAGACGGCGGCCTCCCGATCGTCGGGATAGCGGCGGGACAGCTGCTCCCTGGCCTT
>Ga0081455_10006873_pt1 | contig 12118 bp, 9 predicted proteins | sample TabmetS3T2R1_FD_70207 | JGI IMG/M metagenome (GOLD analysis project Ga0081455, IMG submission 70207) | Tabebuia heterophylla rhizosphere microbial communities from the University of Puerto Rico - S3T2R1 | ecosystem: Host-associated > Plants > Roots > Rhizosphere ...
GCCGCTGCCGCGCTCGACCATGTGTCCGAGCACGGCTTGTGACAGGAAGAAGGCGCCGGACAGGTTGACGTCCAGAACCTTGTGCCAGTCATCGTCGGTCAACTTGAGGATGGTCTTGTCGATGGTAATGCCAGCGTTGTTGATCAAGATGTCGAGACGGCCGTGTTCCTCGAGCACTTCGTTCACGACTCGGCGGCAGTCATCGGGGGAGGCGACATTGCCGCGGTGGGTACTGACCGGTGTCGAGAATCTGGCGGCGAATTCTTTTGCGAACTGATCGGCGCGCTCCACGTTTCCGCTGAAGCCCGCCGCAATCGTCGCGCCGTGCGCGGCGAGCTTCTCCGATATGGCGGCACCGATTCCGCGCGTACCACCGGTGACCAGCGCCACGTGATCGGTGAGGCTGTATCCCGCAAGCTCGTCGGCGGGCTCCTCGGCAACGTTGACGGCAGCGGATTCGCTCATGGATGCCTCCTCGGGTAGCTCTCAAAGTCGTTGGTGTCGTTCATCTGATCCTCGCGCATGCCCGATTGAGGCACAACCTCGGGCGTCGTCGGCTGTGCATTTCCAACAGCTGCTGACACGGCGTGCGATTTCCGACGCTGACACGGCGTGCGATTTCCGACGCTCGCAGGTTTTGTGGGAGAAATACGCCAACGACGACGCAAACCGCGGCACACTCGTCGAGTGACAAGCGCAGTCGACCAAGATCATCAAGCAACGAGGGACACTACCGACTTCTGGCGTGCGGCGGTGGTCTACCAGATCTACCCGCGCAGCTTTGCCGACAGCAACGGTGATGGGATTGGAGACTTGCCAGGCATCACCTCCCGGGTGCCCTACCTGCAATCACTGAGCGTGAGTGCGGTGTGGCTCACGCCCTGCTATCCCTCGGCGCTCGCGGACGGCGGCTATGACGTTGATGATCACCGCGATATCGACCCCAGGCTAGGCACTTTGGACGACTTCGATGCGATGGTTGCGGCGCTGCACGCCGCTGGCATCAAGGTGATCGTGGACATCGTGCCTAATCACACTTCTGATCGTCATGTCTGGTTTGTGCAGGCTCTTGCCGCGGGCCGTGGTGCACCGGAACGTGATCGTTATCTCTTCCGCGACGGCCTGGGCCCAGGCGGCAAGCAGCCGCCCAACGACTGGGAATCGCTTTTCGGTGGTTCGGCCTGGACGGCGGCCGGGGATGGCCAGTGGTACTTCCACTGTTTCGCGGCGGAGCAGCCGGATCTCAACTGGGAGAACAAGGAGGTACGGGCGGATTTCCGGCACACCGTCCGCTTCTGGGCGGATCGTGGGGTCGACGGATTTCGGATCGATGTCGCTCACGGTCTGCGCAAAGACATGTCGGAGCCGTACCCGCCCTGGCCGGAGATCGCCGACATCATGCGACTGGACGGCTCGCACCCACTTTGGGATCGCGACGACGTACACGAGATCTATGCGGAGTGGCGGCGGATCTTCAACTCCTACGATCCGCCCCGCTTTGCGGTTGCGGAGGCCGCCGTGCACCCGACGCGACGAGCGCGGTACGCGTCCGCGGACAGTCTCGGGCATGCGTTCAACTTCGCGATGCAGGATGCCGATTGGCGGGCAGAGGACTATTGCTCGGTGATCAACACCGGCTTGGCTGACATGATCGATAGCGGCTCGACGACCAGCTGGTTGCTTGGTTGCCACGACACGCCACGGGTGGCAACGCGCTACGGGCTGCCACTGGAGGACGGCCGGCCTTCGCAACAGGTCGCCAGATCGTGGCTGCTTGCCGATGGTGCCACGCCGACGCTGGACCGCGGGCTTGGTGAGCGGCGAGCTCGAGCGGCGATCATGATCTTGCTCGCGCTGCCCGGTTCGGTGTACATCTATCAGGGTGATGAGCTGGGGCTCCACGAGGTGGCAGATCTGCCGCGGGAGGTTCTGGAGGACCCGATCGCGAGGCGGTCGACCACCGAGAAGGGCCGCGACGGATGCAGGGTGCCGCTGCCATGGACAGCGGACGGACCGTCGTACGGATTCGGTCCCGCAAACGCGCACCTGCCGCAGCCAGACTGGTTGGGCAGCTACGCAGTGAGCGTCCAGGAGCACAACCCGGATTCGACGCTCAACCTTTATCGGCGGGCGCTCGCGCTCCGCAATGACGTGTTCGCTGGCCAGGAAGTGAGCTGGGTCGACTCCGAGCCGTTCGTGCTGCACTTCGAGCGCCCCGGCGGCTTTGGATGTGTGACCAATTTCGGCGCTGAGCCCATCGCACTTCCGGATGGCGCAGTGCTGCTCAGCAGCGTCGAGCTCGCCGACGGCGAGCTGCCGAGCGACGCAACCGCCTGGCTGAGTATGCGGTAGCCGAAAGCTCCGAGGCCACCACCCGACGAACTTGACGCACGTGGCGAGTCAACATAGATCATGAGCATCATCAAATTGCGCGACGGGGAAGGCTGAAATGAGTGAGGCAGTAATCCTGGTTGGCACCAAGAAAGGCCTCTGGGTCGGTCGCTCCGACGAAGAGCGACAGGACTGGGAATGGTCGGAGCCACAGTTCCTCATGGAGGCCATCTACGGCACCGGCATCGATACCAGAGGAGCAGGACCCCGGCTTTTCGTGAGTGGCACGAGCGAACACTGGGGACCCGGCGTCTACTATTCCGACGACCGCGGTGTTACCTGGACTGAGACTCAGGGCGCCGCCGTTCGGTTCCCCGAAGAGCTCGGCAGCAGCGTCGAGCGAGTCTGGCAAATCCAACCAGGCGGTCCCAACGATCCAGATGTGATCTACGCCGGCACGGAACCGTCGGCGTTGTTCCGCTCCGCGGATCGCGGTGAATCGTTCAGCCTGATCCGGTCGCTGTGGGATCACCCGCATCGTGAGGCGTGGCAGCCCGGCGGCGGCGGACAGGCGATCCATTCGGTACTGCCTGATCCAACCGATCCCGCACATGTGACGGTGGCGATGTCGACTGGCGGGGTCTACCGGACGTATGACCGGGGAGAGACCTGGAATCCGGCGAACGCTGGCATCAGGGTGAGCTTCGCGCCTGATCCACTGCCCGAGTTCGGACAGTGCGTGCACAAGATCGCCGCGCATCCTGACGCGCCCAATCGAATGTTCGCTCAGAACCACGGCGGGGTGTATCGCTCCGACAACAACGGCGACCAGTGGACCTCGATCGCTGACGGCCTTCCCAGTGATTTCGGATTCCCGATCGTGGTCCATCCGCGCAAGCCGCAGACCGTCTTTGTTTTTCCGCTCTCTGCAGACATCAACCGCTTCCCACCAGGGGGCAAGGCGCGGGTCTGGCGCTCAGATGACGCGGGTGAGAGCTGGACGCCGTCGGAGTCCGGCCTACCGCATCGCTTCTACGCGGCGGTGCTGCGCGATGCGATGACTGCTGACAATGCCAAGAACGTGGGCATCTACGTCGGCGCGCGGGACGGCTCGGTCTTTGCGAGCACCGATGACGGAGTCACGTGGCGGCAGATCGCGGCGCATTTGCCGGACGTGTTGTCGGTACGCGCCGCAGTGGTCTGAGCCCGGGCTAGCTGCGCTCGGGGACGGGGCCCGTTGTGCCTCGCACCAGCAGCTCGACCCGGAGTACATCCTGTTCCTGCATCAAACCGCCGGCATCGTGCCCATTGCCCGACACCGCCTTGATCATCGCGTGCGCGGCCCGCACGCCTTGGTCGTGGGCATGCTGGCTCACGGTAGTCAGGCCCCACCAGCGTGACATCGGATGATCATCGAAGGCCGCAATTGATACCTCGTCAGGGCAACGGAGTCCGGCGGCGCGGAGCACTGCCATTGCCCCGAACGCCATTTCATCGGAGTGGCAGAAAATTGCTGTCGGGAGTGCCCGGCCGCTTGCGAGCAGCTGCTTCATGGCACGCTCCCCGTCCTCGGCGTGACAATCACCGGGCTGAATGACATCACGAGTGTCGATGTCGAAACCGGCTTCTCGCACGGTGTCCCTTAGCCCGTCGGTCCGCTGGTCCCAGACGTGATAGTCGCGCTTGCCGAACATGCGTCCATCGAAGATTGCGATATTGCGATGGCCCAGCGAGAGCAGATGCTCGGCGATAAGCCGACCGCCAGCCCGGTTGTCGACGAAGATCCCCGGCACGCTGGTCAGCGGCGAGCCCGAAGCGCTGACGGGCACTCGAGCTGATTCGGCGGCCTCTTCACTCCTTTCCACCGAGATTGTGCCGGCGAAGAGCAGGGCGTCGCGCCCGCGCCCGGCACCAAGCTCGCGGAACAGCTTGCGGAACTGGGGAGAATCCACCTCCAAGAAGTCGGAGTCGACATCGAGATTGATGAGCTCCACCCGGAAGCCGGCAGGACTGAGAATCTCGCTTGCGCCGGACGCGAACTCGCTGAAATACCACGAGCGCAGCGTGGGAAGAACAATGCCGATCGTCCTGGATTGGCCGCTGGCAAGTGCAGTCGCGAGGTGCGACGCCGAGAAATCGAGCCGGTCGGCCGTCTCGATAATGCGTTCCCTCGTCGCTGGGCCAACGCCGGCGATGCCGCGCAGCGCGCGGGAGACGGTCCCTTTGTTGACGCCTGCTTCCCGCGCGACGTCGGCAATCGTCGTACGCCGACTCGTCGCTTGCGGCCTCGTCGCAATAACCCACGTGTGCGTGTCCGCGAGCACGAGACACACTATACGGCTCTGCAGACGCTCTGGAGCAGTCCTTCGTCCTGCCTCTGACCAGGGGAATCGGTTGGAGCCAGGCCCTGACTTTCCCTCCATCTCGAGCCAAGGGAGAATGTCGCGGGAGCCTGGACCTTGGATGCCTGGGGGAGGAGGCCGAGAATCTATGGCCGCGGTGCTGGGACGATGGCGCGCTACGTACACCCCTGGGGACTGGGTAGTGCTGTCGGGGCCGACTTCTTTGGTGCTGCTCGAGCCACCCACTCATGAGTGGGCTCCGTTGATCAACACGCTGTGGGACCAGGTGGTGGCGTCGGGCTCGATCACCGACCTTGCCGCCAGGCTCGCAAGCTTCAAGATTGATGCACTGCCCAGCTTCGGTGCCTTCTTCTGGACTCCTGAGGGCATGCGTTCGCTGGTCCGGGGGCACATCTCCGTCATCGATCTCGCAACCGGGAGGGTAGTAGCAGACGGCGAAGGCATTCAGACCTGGAGTGAGGTCGGGCTTGCCGGTGTCTCCCACATCCGTGTCGACACGCCACACGATGGAGACGTTACGCTGCTCGAGCTGCCGTTGGTCGTCGGCGCCGTACGCGCCTCATCGGTGGTCCTCGACGCGTCAGAGCGGGCACAGGTCAGGTCTCCACAAGTGGAGCCGGTGTTAGCTGATGCGCCGGGCCCTGCCTTGTCGACCGAGCCGCTGCCCGACGTGATAGCAGCTCCATCCCCGGAGCCGTCGCAGCCTCCACTCGAAGCGGTGGCTCCGAGCACGCCAGCCGAGCAGACAGCTGAACTGTCAGCCGAGGAGATCGCGGCGCTCCAGAGCGCCGACACTGAGCTGCTGACCTCGCCGTTTGACGATCCCGAATCCGACGCTGAGCCGGAGCGCGCTGTGCCGCAGCTGCCGGAGGTTCCCGTTGCGCCGCCACTGGCATCCTCTGCTCCTGCGGAACCTACGTCCGGCCCCTCGCCGGATGACAGTATTCAAGATTCGGCGATCCTGGCTGTGCTGTGCCGGCAAGGACACGCGAACCCTCCAAGTTCCATGAGCTGTCGAGTATGTGGGCACGCTCTTGCGAGCCAGCCACCGCAGTTTGTCCCAGGTCCGGTTCTCGCCGTGCTGCGTGCCTCGGACGGTTCCACCGCCGAACTGGATCGACCGGTTCTGATCGGCCGGGCGCCGTCGGGCGATCGGTCGGACAGCCGGGCACCGCGGCTCATGACTGTCCCCAGCCCGAACCACGACATCAGCCGGACACACCTCGAGGTGGCCGCGGAAGGCTGGCGGATTGTTGTTACCGACCTGAACTCCACGAACGGGACCCTCCTGGTTCGTCCAGGAGCCGTGGATCGTCAGCAGCTCACTCCGGGCGAGCCGGTGACCGTGCAATTGGGCACCGTCATGGAGCTCGGTGACGGAGTATCTGTATTGATTGACTTTCCGCAGTAGCGTCTCACCTGCGAGTCACCAACGACGAGGAGCTGTTTCATGGAATCGCCCGCACAGGGTCGCCCGAATCGCGAGACAGGCCTACCCCCCGGAGTGGAGGTCGGTCCGCTCGGCAAGCGTTTCGTGGCGTTTCTCATCAACCTGTCGGTCCCGGTCGTCCTCAGCATCGCGCTGATCTACCTGCTTCCGACCCTGACGGGTGCGCTCCGCCTGACAATTGGATTAATCGGTGCGATCATCGCGATCGGCTGGCTCGCTCTGATCTGGTACACCCTCGCCGTTCGAGCGGCGAGCCCTGGTCTGCGGGCGATGAAGTTGCAGCTGGTGGGCTTCCTCGACGGGCGGCCGATCGGCCCGGGTCGGGTCTTGATCCGGGCCTTGGTCTTCTGGGCGCTGTACGTCACCGGCATCGGCCTCTTGATCATGTTGATCATGATGCTGAGGCAGCCACGCAAGCAGGGCTGGCATGATCTCGCTGTCACCGCGGTGATGATCAAAGAACGTCTGCTGGCACCCCCCGTGCAGCCGGCTCGAGCCGCAGTCGTCGCGTCGCAGGGCGGACCGGCCCCGGTCGGCAATATGTCGCAGCCGCAACCGAGCGGCGTTCGCGCGTCCTCGCCGCAAGGCTATGCAGCGGGGGAGGGATACGGTCCTGCCGGAAGTCCGGTGCCGCCAGGCCCGCTGACTCCACCACCGGGAATGGCGCCTGTCAACTCCGGGGCTCCGTATGCCGCCGCCGTGCCTCCTGGCGGGTCGGCCTCGCCGCACAGCGGCAACGCCTACGCGACGCCGTACCCGGGCGCGCCGTACGGGCCGTCGCCATACAGTCCCTCGCCAACCTCACAACCTTCCGGCAACGAACTTTCTGCGCCGGGCCAGCAGGCGAGTCCGGGTTCGCGGACCGGACAAGGTTCTCCCTCCCCCGTCCCACCCGTGCGCGAGGAGATGCCCGAGTACGCAACATCAGCTGGCGATTTTTCCAATCAGACTGCCGTGGCGCCCAGTTCTCCGTACGTGCAGGATTGGTCGATCTTGCTGGACGACGGAAGACGGATCACGCTCGAGGGTCTGGTACTGCTGGGTCGCAATCCGCAACCCAAGCCTGGCGAGGAGGATGCGCAACTGATCAAGATCGCCGACGAATCGCGGACCGTATCCAAATCTCATCTCGCGGTGGGTGTGGACGCCGGTGGAGTGTACGTTGTCGACCGCGGATCCACGAACGGATCGACGGTGTCCACGACCAACGGAATGTCGGCTCGCTGTCGCGCTGGCGAAATGGTCCGAGTGGGCGATGGTGCGATCGTCTCCATTGGTGATCACTGGATCGAGATCACGCGCGGCAGGTAACGGTTCGTCGCGATATCGTCCCGGCATGTTGCTCTCCGACCGCGACATCAAGGCCGAGGTCGAGGCGGGCCGTATCGGACTCGAACCGTACGCCGCCGACATGGTCCAGCCGTCGAGTATCGACGTCCGCCTCGATCGGTACTTTCGTGTCTTCGAGAACCACCGATATCCGCATATCGATCCGTCGGCTGATCAGTCAGAGCTGACCCGAGCAGTGGAACCTGTGGGCGATGAACCATTCATATTGCACCCGGGCGAGTTTGCCCTGGGCTCCATCTACGAGGTGGTGACGCTTCCGGACGACATCGCTGCCCGCGTGGAGGGAAAGTCGTCATTGGGCCGGCTGGGGTTGCTCACCCACGCCACTGCGGGCTTCATTGATCCCGGGTTCTCCGGTCACGTGACCCTCGAGCTGTCCAACGTCGCGACGCTGCCGATCAAGCTTTGGCCAGGGATGAAAATCGGCCAGCTGTGCTTCTTCCGATTGACCACCGCGGCCGAGCACCCGTACGGGTCGGCTCAGTACGGCTCTCACTATCAGGGCCAGCGCGGCCCGACGCCGAGCCGCTCGCACCTGAACTTCCACCGCACTCAGATCTAGTTGGGCGGGTTTTTCCGCATACTTGCGGCAAAACCCGCCCAAAACGCTAGGTCAATGCCTCAGGCGCGGTGGACCGCGATGTCTCCAGAGGCGGTACGCGCCCGTACCGTGATGTAGGACTCACCGGGCCCGGGCGGCATCGTCGAGTCGAGGTCGATGCGGATGTCACCGGATACCGAACTGAGATCGAGCCAAGCGGGCAGGTTGTCGGCTACCCCGACCGTCAGTGAACCCGAAGCCGAGCGCAGATCGACCGATCCGCTCGTCGCGGCGATGCCGATGTCGCCCGATCCGGACTTGGCTTGCAACTCCGCCCCCCGTAGGGACCTCACGACGACATCCCCGGAGCCGGACTTCGCCGTGAGAGGGCAATAGGCCTCGCTGACGGACAGGTCGCCTGAGCCTGAACTGAGTCGGGCGCCGCTGCCGTCGACCCGCGACACCGAGATGTTGCCAGATCCGGTACTGCAGTCGAGATCAACGGCGTTGCCCACCGTGATTTCGCCAGAGCCGCTGATGATCTTGGAGCGACCGATATCGGCACTGATGGAGATGTCGGCTGAGCCGGTCTTGATCACATAGCCGAGACCGTCCGGCACGCCGAGCCGTAGCTGAGCTTTGGTACTCCACGCGAAGCGGTGCGGAAGGCTGATCCGCAGCCAGTCGTGTTCCTGGCGGATCTGCACCTGCTCGAGGAACCGATCGTCCGCATCAATCCACGTCTCGACGAGATCGGGTCGCGAGCTGGGCTCTACGGTGATCGATCCGCCGCCCAAGTTGTCCACCACGACGTTGCGCACGCCCTCGTGCGAGCTTGTGATGCTCATCGCACCCACCCCTGCACGTTTCCGCCAGAATGGGGTTGCCTGGCCTTCTTGAGGCGCTCGGTAAAGACACCCCCTGGACCGAAGGGGCCGCCTGAGCCGAAGACGCCGTGCGGTCCGAAGGGATCGCCTGGGCCAAAGATCGCATTCGGCGAGGGCGGCATCGGGGGCCGCGGCGGCTGCGGCCACTCTGGTCCTGGGCGGCTTCGGTCGGACAAGGCATCCATCACCGCGCGGATCAGCCATGCGTTGGTCGAAATTCCGTCAGATGAGGCCACTTCGTCGACGCGCGCCTTCACAGATTGCGGGAGTCGCAGCGTAATGCGCGCCATCGGCTCGTCGTCAGCCTCAGCTGTTGGCGAGTCGGTGACCTCAGCTCCCAGTTCCGGCTCGGGCATGAGCAAGGTCGGCTCTGCCTCCGAAGTCTGGACGGAAACCACGAACTCGGGGTCCTGGCCCACCATGCGCAACTCAACCGAAGACGGTGCGAGTTCGGCACTGATCGTGCCAGCGGCGTCTGACAACGCCTGAATAAGAGCTAGTCGGGTTGATGACTCGATCGCCGTCCCGAGGCGTTCGGCAACGTGTTGGGTATGTTCATCCGCCAGCGAAGAGGCGTTCACCACACCCGTGCGGACCGAATCAATGTACGGTGCAAGATCCATGACATCACTATGACGTCAGTTTGACGTCAAATCAAGACAATTTGACGTCAATCTTGAGTTTGTGCCTGTCAGTCACGTATTGCGCTTGACGGCTTCGAGAAGCAACTGCGCGACATCGAGCACCTCGGTCGACTCCGGGGCAGAGCCGGCGGCCTGCTTCGCGGTAAGCCCGTCGGTCAGCATGATTCGACAGAACGGACAGCCGGTCGCTATTGCATCGTGGCCATTGCCACCGGCGCCGTCGAGCGTACGCAGCGCCTCCTCGGTCCGGTTGTCGTTTATCCGAGTCCCGAGCCGCTCCTCCATCCACATCCGTGCCCCGCCGGCGCCGCAGCAGAACGATCGCTCGCGGTTCCGAGGCATCTCCGCGACCGTGGCGCCTGGCAGTACGGCGAGCAAGTCGCGGGGCGGATCGTAGATCTCGTTGTGCCGACCGAGATAGCAGGCGTCGTGGTAAGTGATTGTTCGCCCAGCGGATGACGCCTCGGGCGGCGCAACCGGCGTCAGCCGACCGTCGCGTACCAGACGGTTGAGCAGCTGAGTGTGGTGCACCACTTGGCACGTAAGGCCAAGCTGCGGATATTCGTTCTTCAATGCGTTCAGGCAATGTGCGCAGGTCACGACGATCTTGGTTGCCCTGGCCTCCTGCAAAGTCTCTGCGTTCTGCATGGCTAGCTGCTGGAAGACGAATTCATTCCCGGAGCGGCGAGCCGGATCGCCAGTGCACGTTTCGCTGTTTCCGAGCACGGCATAGCTGACGCCAGCAATGTGCAACAGCTCCGCGACTGCGCGCGTGGTCTTCTTTGCCCGATCTTCATACGCACCGGCGCACCCGACCCAGAACAGATATTCCACCTGGCCGAGATCCTCGACGTCTTCACCCACCACTGGTACGGCGAAGGGAAGATCCTTGGCCCAATCCATTCGCCCACGCGGGCTCATGTTCCATGGATTTCCCTTGCCCTCCAGGCCCTTGAAGAGGCCGTTCAGCTCCGTTGGGAACTCCGCCGACATCATCACCTCGAAGCGGCGCATATCGAGTATGTGATCAACATGCTCGATATCCACAGGGCACTGCTGGACGCAAGCGCCACACGTCGTGCATGACCACAGCACGTCGGGGTCAATGACCCCGGCTACGCCGTCCTGCACCTCGATCGGGCCGACCAGCGGTCGGGCCCCTTCGATCTGGTCCGCTTCCGGCAGGGAGGCACGTGCCGCCTCGGCCGCTTGCAAGTACGGTGCCTTCGCATACGCGTGCTCCCGCAGATCCATGATCACGAGCTTGGGTGAGAGCGGTTTGCCGGTGTTCCAAGCTGGGCACTGGGACTGGCAGCGGCCACACTCGGTGCACGAAGTGAAGTCCAGCAATCCCTTCCATGTGAAGTCCTCCACCTTGCCCACACCGAGCGAGGCATCTTCATCAAGGTCTTCGATTTCGGCGAAGTCGACCGGCTTCGCATCGATCATGATCGGCTGCAGTGCGCCGAGCGCTGGGCGCTTCGATGGTTCCCTGCTGAACCAGATGTTCGGCCACGCGGTGAATCGATGCCAGGCGACGCCCATCGTGGTGTTGAGTCCGATCACGATGAACCAGGCCATTGAGATGATGATCTTGATCGCAGCGACGATTACGATTCCGGTTTCGAGTGCGGCGGGAGAAATGCCCGCCGGGAGTAGGAACCAGCTAAGTGGGAAGTGCAGTTGCGAAGTTTCCGAGCCGAGGAGCTGATACTCCATTGCATGGAGCACCAGGACGCACACGACGATGCCGAGAACGGTCAGCTCGACATAGTAACCCTGCCAAGATCGTGAACCGAAGAATCGAGAGTCCCGCCCACGGCTGCCGAGCAGCAGCCGGACCATGATCAAGAAGCAGATCGAGATCAGCCCGGCCCACGCGATGATCTCGCTGGCCCACTCGTACGGCGGCCAATGGCCGATGATCGGCAGGGCGAATCGCGGATCGAAGAGCTGACCGTACGCAGTGATCAAAGTGAAGATCAAGGCACCGAACGCGATGAATACGAACCAGTGCGCAGCCCCCACTTTTGTCCATTGCAGCATTCGGGTGTGCCCGAGGGTTTCGGCGAGCATCCGGCGCCAGCGCCGACCCGGATGATCACCTCGGCCGAGCGCCGGTTTGCCCAGCTTGACTACGCCGACGATTGATGCCACGCCGCGGATGAACAGCACCACACCCACGACCGAAACGGTCAACGCCACCACGATCGCGGCGACTCTCACGTTCGACTCCTCCTTGAGGGCAAATGCGATCCTCAGCCTAGTGCTGCGGCTGTATGCGCCCTCAGCTGAGCCACAGTGTGTGTTCTGAGCTTGGGCTGCGATAGGCCCTGAGCCTGGGTGGGCGTTTCGGGGAGCAAATGGCCACGCCGCGCTGCATGCGCCAATTGTCAGTGATGGCGGCTAGGGTCGTACAAGCTGTTGGCGAGACCTGTGGGGTTTGGCGTGATCGAGTTCGAATCAGTCGGCAAGACGTACCGGGATGGCACGGTGGCGGTCGTCGACCTCAATCTCATCGTGCCTTCCGGAAAGATCACTGTGATCGTCGG
>Ga0081455_10006874_pt1 | contig 12117 bp, 11 predicted proteins | sample TabmetS3T2R1_FD_70207 | JGI IMG/M metagenome (GOLD analysis project Ga0081455, IMG submission 70207) | Tabebuia heterophylla rhizosphere microbial communities from the University of Puerto Rico - S3T2R1 | ecosystem: Host-associated > Plants > Roots > Rhizosphere ...
TTGGCGACATCACCGCGGTGCGACTGGTTCTCGGGCTGCGCCCAAAGGACCTGAACCGTGCCGACGATGGAGCCGTCCGCGTCCTCCGCGGCGAGCACGACGCGCTCGCCGCGCGCGGCACTCGCGGCCGCGCGGCGCCAGAACGCATGCGCCTTCTCGCGAGACATCGGCCACATGAAGCTCACGGATGCGCCGCCTTCGACGCAGTCGACGAGCACGTCGCTCAAGCCCTCGATCTCGTGCTCCCCGAACGCATCGAGACGGCGAATCCGAATCGCGTCCGGCACTCCTCTATCTCCTGACCGCGTGCGGCCGCTCCGTCGACAGGACCACGGCGTAGCGCGCGGGCTTGCGCGTGCGGTTGCGAAACGAGATCGGCGCGTCGAGCGGCATCGCCACGGCGATCGGCCGCTCCAAGGGGCAGCCCATCAAGAGCCTCGCCGTCTACTATCCCAAGACGCCGACGGTGATCTTCACCCGCACCGAGGATCGCATCGCCCATCCGCGCGACCTCTACGGCAAGACGCTGGGCCTGGTGCCGGGCAGCATCACCAACGAGGAGCTGCGCGCCCTCGTGGCGGCCAACAAGCTCGACCGCAGCAAGATCAAGGAAACCACGGTCGAGTGGAACGCCTACGCCCTGGTCGAAAAGAAGGTCGATGCCCTGATCGACTACGACGAGATGGCGCCGGCGGAGCTCGTAGCCGAAGGCCGGCGCATCACCATGATTCGCCTCAGCGACTTCGGCGTGCGCGCCTACAGCCTGAACCTGATCGTCAACGATGCGGCGTGGGCCGATCCCGCCAAGCGCGCGATTGCCGAGAAGATCGTCGATGCCGTGCAGGAAGGCTACAACATGGTGAAGGAGCGGCCGGCCGACGCCGCCACGCACTTCTCCAACCTCTTCCCCAGGCTGGCGCCGCGCTTCGTCGACCGCAGCATGGCGACGGTCGCCACTCAGCTCTCCGGGCCGCCGACCGGCATCCAGACGCGTGCCGGCTGGGAGGCGACGATCAAGACCCTGGAATCGCTGAACCTGCTCGCCAAGCCGATCACGGTCGACGAGGTCGCGATCTTCAATTAGGGCGCGGGGCGATCTCCGACCAGCGGCTGAGTGCCAGGGCTGCGCCGGCAATGGCGATGACGCGCAGGGCGATGTGAACGGCGAGGATGGGGCGCAATGCACCGGCGCCCGACCAGGCCATGACGTTGAAGCCGATGCTCACGACCTCATAGGCGATCAGGACGCCAAGCGCGGGCCTGGAACGGCTGACGCAACCCCACGCGACGATGGCGAAGACGATGACGGTCTCCAGGCCGACCGGCTGAGCCTTGCCCCGCGCGACGATCCCGCGGACCTCGTGCGCCATGATTGTCTCCTTCGCTTAGTGGGCTCTAGCGGGCGATGCTTTGGAGCGCGACGGTCTCAAGTTGCTTACGCCGGCGGGTGAAGAGCCGGGGCTGGTTCATCCCGAGGACGGCGACCGGCTGATCGGCATCGTCTCGCTCGCCTGCTGCTCCGCGCTGTTGGGGTACGTCGCGGCATTCGGCTGCGGCAGGCTCCAGGTCGGCATGGTCGCGCCATTCAGGTACGCCGAGCCGGTCGGGTACGCGGGGCCGTACGCGCCGTTCGAGTACACCGCGCCAACCGGGTACGCCGCACCGCCGGGATACGCCACGCCGCTCGAATACGCCGGACCGTACGGGTACGCCGGGCCGCCGGAGTACGCCCCGCCACCGGGATACGCCGCACCGCCGGGGTACGCCCCGCCACCGGGATACGCCGCACCACCGGGGTACGCCCCGCCACCGGGATACGCCGCACCACCGGGGTACGCCGCACCACCGGGGTACGCCGCACCACCGGGATACGCCGCACCACCGGAGTACGCCGCACCACCGGGATACGCCGCACCGCCGGAGTACGCCGCACCACCGGGATACGCCGACGCCGCGGCGGCCGGGTAGGCGGGGGCGGGTGGGCCGTACGGGTAGAGGACGGGATGGGATCGGGGGGCGACGACGGGGGTGTCGCGGCGGGTGGCCATGGAGCGAAAGGCCGCCACGACGAGTGCGACCGGCACGATGAATGCCGGGCGGAAGAGGATGTACGTGCCGCCGCCGAAGATGAAGGCGAGGTAGACGCCGTACCCGAGGTAGGCGAGCCCGAACAGGCGGGTGACGATCCGCAGGCCAGCGCTTTCCCGCGAGCTCATGCTCGCCGTGACCAGCATCACCACGCCGCTGAACATCAGCAGCAGCACGTACCAGGAGAAAGCCGGGTACAGGTCGAAATCCAGGTTCATGGGGTTCCTCACCGCGGGCGGTCCGGACGAGCAAAAAGGTAACCGCCAGCCCGCGTCTGCACCCCCGGCACCGGATCAGATCACATTGGCCGGCCTCAGGTTCGTACGGGATCGGTCGCGTTTGCCCGTAGTACGCCGAGGAGCCGGCTGAGGGTGGCCGCGTCCTCGGCGCCGAGCCCGCCGCGCAGCCGGGCGTCGAAGGCGGCGACCGCGGTCCGCAGCCGCGCGAACAGCGCCTCGCCGCTGCCGGTGAGCGCGACCTGGTGCACCCGCCGGTTGCGCGGGTCGCGGGTGCGGGTGAGCAGCCCGGCGGTCTCCATCTTGTTCAGGTGGTGGGTGAGGGTCGCGCCTTCGATCCCGACCGCGGCGGCGATCTCGCGCTGCGCGCCGTGCCGCTGCACCTTCACCGACAGCAGGATCAGCCACACCGGCAGCGATCCGCCCGCCTGCGCCAGCGCCGCGTCGAAGGCCCGGCCCACCACCTTGGCCGTACGGGTCAGCTCCAGGCCGACCGGCTCGACCGCCGGGCGCCCGACTATGACCGCTCCCAGCGGACGACGCGGAACCCGTGCTGTACGGCGTTTTCCAGCACCTGCCGGTCGATCGTGCCGTCCTTGCCGACGAACGGCACGAACGAGGCGAGCCGCTGGTTCTGCGAGAGCATGTAGCCCAGCAACCGCTCCACCTCGTCCGGGTCGCGCACCTGCTCCGGTCGCAGCCGCACCAGCTTGCCGCGCAACCGTACCGTGATCGGCTCGCCGTCCCGCAGGTTGAGCTTCCACCGCCCGCCGCCGGGGGTCAGCAGCGCGTCGCCGGCCTCGATGTAGCTGACCGGCTGCCGGTAGCGCTTGCCGGTCTTCCGCCCGGTGTAGTGCAGCAGCATCAGCTGCCCGCTCAGCGGCGTACGGAACGGCAGCCCCAGCACCGCACGCATCGGTACGTTCGCGATCCGCATCCGGCGGGCCTGCCGCCGCCGCGCCTGCTCCATTTCCATGTCTGATTCGCTCATGCCCAACACCGTACGCCTCTAATGCTTCGATGTCTAACGCTTAGACTCGCCGTCGACCGGCGGCAGCGCGTAGGTTGCTCCAGGCGATCGACGGTGAGGAGCCCCGGTGGACCTGTCTGAGCTGGCCGCGCTGACCAGTGGCGCTTCGTTCTGGGTGACCAAGGCGGGCGGCGACCTGCCGGCGACGATGCTGATCGACGGGCCGCACGGGGTACGCGCGCAGGGAGTCGAAGAAGGGGGCGTCGAGGAAGGCGGCCAGTTGGGTATCGCGCCCAGCCGGCCGGCCACCTGCTTCCCGCCCGCCGCCGGGCTGGCGCAGTGCTGGGACCCGGAGGTGGTGGAGCGGGTCGGCGCGGCGCTCGGCCGGGAGGCGCGGGCGTACGGGGTGGGCGTGCTGCTCGGCCCGGGAGTGAACATCAAGCGGGACCCGCGCTGCGGGCGCAACTTCGAGTACTACTCCGAGGACCCCTACCTCACCGGCGAACTCGGCGCCGCCTGGGTCCGCGGCCTGCAGGGCGAGGGCGTCGGTGCCTCGGTCAAGCACTTCGCCGCCAACAACGCCGAACACGACCGGATGCGGTCATCGTCCGAAGTGGACGTCCGGGCGCTGCGGGAGATCTACCTGCGCGCCTTCCAGCGGATCGTGACCAGCGCCAAACCGTGGACGGTCATGTGCTCCTACAACCGCGTCAACGGCGTGTACGCCGCGGAGAGCCGGTGGCTGCTCACCGAGGTCCTGCGCGGCGAGTGGGGTTTCGACGGCGTGGTGGTCAGCGACTGGGGAGCCGTACGCGACCGGCCCACCGCGCTCGCCGCCGGGCTGGATCTGGCGATGCCCGGCGGCGCACCGCAACTGGACCAGGCCGTCGTCGAGGCGGTCCACAGTGGACAGCTGTCCCAGCACCAGGTCCGCACCGCGGCGAACCGCGTGCTGGACCTGCTGCGCAAGGCCGCCGCCGCGCAACCGTCCACTGTGGACCACGACGCGCACCACGCGCTGGCCCGGGATGCGGCCGCGCGCAGCATCGTGCTGCTGAAGAACGACGGCGGCCTCCTCCCCCTCGCCCCCGGCAGCACCGTCGCGGTCAGCGGCCCCTTCGCCCGCGAGCCGCGCTACCAGGGCGGCGGCAGCTCGCACGTCACACCGACCCGGCTGGACATCCCCGCCGACCAGATCGGCGCGTACGCCACGCTCACCGACGACATCGCCGCGGCCGAGGCGGCCATCGTGTTCCTGGGCCTGCCCGAGGAGGAGGAGTCCGAGGGCTTCGACCGAGAGCACATCGACCTGCCCGCCGACCAGCTCGACCTGCTGCGCCGGACGGTCGCGGTCCAGCCGCGCACGGTCGCCGTCCTCAGCCACGGCGGCGTGGTCGACCTGTCCGAGGTGGCCCGGCTCGCCCCGGCCATCCTGGACGGCGCGCTGCTCGGCCAGGCCGGCGGCGGTGCCATCGCCGAGGTGCTGTTCGGCCACGCCGAGCCGACCGGGCGGCTGGCCGAGACCGTGCCGGCCCGCCTCCAGGACGCCCCCGCCTACCTCAGCTTCCCCGGTGACGCGGGCCGGGTGCGCTACGGCGAGGGCATCCACGTCGGGTACCGCTGGTACGACGCCCGCGACATCCCGGTGACCTTCCCCTTCGGCCACGGCCTGTCCTACACCAGTTTCGCCTACGCCGACCTGAGGGTCAGCGCCGACCGCGGCGGCATCACCGCACAGGTCACGGTCACCAACACCGGCGAGCGGGCCGGCCACGAGGTCGTCCAGTTCTACGTGGCCAAGCCCGACTCGGCCGTACGCCGGGCACCCCGCGAGCTGAAGGCGTTCCGCACCGTCCACATCGGACCCGGCCAGAGCGCCGAGGTCGAGGTGTGCATCAGCCGCAACGACCTCATCTACTGGGACGAGCGCCTCGGCACCTGGATGATCGAACCCGGTACGTACGAGGTCATCGCCGCCGCCTCCAGCCGCGACCTGCGCCAACGCTCCACTGTGGACATCGGCCGTGTGGGCTGGCAGCCGCCACTCACCCTCGAGTCCACGGTGGGCGAGGTCCTGCGCCACCCGGTCGCCGGCCCGCTGCTCGGCGAGCTCATCGGTATCCCGGGCGGGACCGCGAACGAGGCGCTCGGCACGGACATGGCCCGCATGATGGCCGCGATCCCGCTGGACCGCATGGTCAGCTTCACCGCCGGCTACCTGGACCACACCCGCCTGCAGGCCATCCTCGACCAGGCCAACACCTAGGGCACACACCTAGGGCAGCAGCGTGGCCGGCGCGTCCCAGCGCGTACCGGGCTCGTCCAGCAGCCGGCCCACCGCGGCCTCCGGCAGCCGCCAGCGCGTCTCGACCCAGCGCCGGGAACCGCTGCCCTGCAAGGATTCGGGGTCGACCAGCACGCTCACCGCCACCTCGTCGCGGCGGCCGAGGACGGTGACCCGCGCCTCCCGCTCGGCCGAGGCCAGCGCCAGCAGCGGCCCCTCGGTGAGCGCCCGCCGTTCCGGCCTGGTCAGCTCCGGCAGGTGGCCGACCACCTGGAAGTCGACCAGTACGCCGCGGGCGTAGGCGAGGTCGGCGCAGGCGCGCAGTTCGTGCAGCAGCGGATCCGGTACGTCGTCGGTCTCGGCGAACAGCCGCCGCAGCCGGCTCGCCTCCACCGCGCACCGCCGCCGCGTCTCCCGGTCCGCCGGGTCGAGTTCGCCGCTGGCCAGGCCGGTCAGCAGCGGCAGGACCGACCCGCGTACGTTCTGGTACCGCTCCAACCGGCTGCGGTGCAACGCCTGCGCCACCTGCCCGCGGCGCCGCACCGCCGCCTGCATCGTGGCCGCGCCCGCCGCCCGCCGGGCCGTACCCTCCAGCGCCCGGAACACCAACGCCACCAGCACTTGCAACGCCGAGATGGCGTAGGCCAGGGTCAGCAGGCGCGCCAGGGTGAGCCGGTCCGCGGCGCCGTGGGCGATCAGCAGCACGACCGTACCGGCGAGGTTCGCGGTCAGCACGACCACCAGCTCGGCGAACGGCCGGCGCAGCAGGATCAGCACCCAGAACCAGCCGGCGATGCTCAGGACCCAGTCCGCGCCCATCAGCTCATACCCGGGCCGCACCTCCAGGGTGACCAGCACGGCGGCGGCGAAGATGACGGCGACCAGCAACCAGGACACCGCCGCGCCGTCGTGCCGGTGCAGCAGCCGCCACGAGGCGACCGCCCAGACCGCCGCCATCGCCGCCCAGGCAAGCAGATCCAGCGCGGCCGAGTGGTACGCCTCGGAGTGGCCCAGCACGCCGACCACGCCGAGGATCAGGTGCCGTACGCCCAGCAGGCAGACGATCGCCAACTCCAGCCCGCGCCGGTACCGGTCGGCGACCAGGCCGCTCAGCCCCTCCTCCGCCGCCTGCGGCACAGACGCCTGGACTGGCCAGCGCAGGACCGTCCGGGTGCCGCTGCCGGGCCGCGAGGTGACCGTGGCCACGCCGCCGACCAGCGCCATCCGGGTCGCCACCGACTCGCGCAACCCGCGCCGCTGCGCCGGAACCCCGGCCGGGTCGAAGCCGCGGCCGCCGTCGCTCAACTCGACCCGTACACCGCCGTCCTCGGCGACGGCCCGCAACGACAGCTCGCCCACCCCGGCGTGCCGGGCCGCGTTGGTCAGCGTCTCGGTCACCGCACCGGCCACCGCCTGCGCCACCGCGGCCGGCACCCACACCTCCTCCATCCGCGCCTGGACCGCCAGCCCGGACCGCTCCAGCACCGGCGCCAGGTGCTCCGGCAGCGCGACCGGGGACCCCGGATCCGGCGCCGCGGCAGGGGCGTTCAACCGCTCCACCACCGCCAGGTCGTGCCGCGCCTGCGCCCGCAGCGTCGGCGATCCGGTGGCGCCGCCGCCGGCCACGACGGTCAGGGTCGCCGACACGCTGTCGTGCAGCAGCCGGCAGTGCTCCCGCTCCTCGGCCCGCCGCGCGGTCCGTACCGCCTCCTGCCGCCAGGTCGCCTCCTGCTCGGCCAGCGCCGCGTCCGCGGCCCGCGCCTTGCGGCGCAGCAGCCTCAGCAACAGCACGGCACCGACACCCTGCGCGGCCATCAGCGCCACGAAGTTCGGTGCCAGCCGGTGCGCCAGCAGCGACCCGATCCCGTACGAGAGCGGGATCGCGGCGATCGCCAACCACCCGAGCACCCGGCGGCGGCCGAACTGGCTGACCACCACCGAACAGCTCATCAGCACCACCAGCCAGGTGGGCGAGCGCGGCGGCAGCGCGGCCGGCACCAGCCAGCGGTAGCCCAGGCACAGCGCCGACACCACCGCGATGTCGCCGAGGACCACCCACCCGATCCAGCCGCGCCGCAGGGTCACCAGCGCGTACGCCGCGGCCCAACCCACCGACAGCACGACCGCCGCGGCCAGCACCGCCGGGCGTACCGGCGGGGCCGCACCGACCAGCGCGCACACCGCGGCGGCCACCGCGGCCGCGAGCCGCAGCGCGGCGCCCAGCCGGGCGAGCAACCGCTCGAAGGCGGCTAAGGCCGGATCCGCTGCCACCCGACAGTGCTCCCTGGTACGAGACGAAGCGTGCCGGGGAAACCTACCCGATCAGGGCACCCAGGGTCCTGCCCCAATCGAGCGCCCGCTGCTCCTCACCCGGACGCAGCGGGCCGGTCGGGCTGGTCACCAGGAAGTGCTCGGCGCGGGCCAGTTGCCGGCAGCCGAGCCGGCGCAGCTGCCTCTCCTCCGCCCGGGCGGCCCGGTCGATGTGCCGCAGGAAACCGGGGTGGTCCATGCGGGTGTCGAAGGCCGCGGCCGGTACGCCGTCGACGCACTCCACGCGCTCCAGCCACTCGCGCAGCCCCGGCCGCTCGGCCTCCGCCGCGGTGAAGGCGTACTGCTTGACCGCCTGCTGCCGCGAACTCGGCCGCGGCATGGTGAGCGCGTGGTTCGGGCCGCCGACGACCAGCAGCCCCGTCTCCAGCCCGATCTGCCGCGGTGCCTGCGCCGCCTCGACCGCCGTCGCCGGGATCGTCTCCGACACCCCGCGCGCGATCGCCTCGGCAATGGCACGCGCGTCGCCGAACAACGACTCGTACACCACCAGTGCGGTAGTCATCTCCTGTCCTCCCGTCAGCCGGCCCCCAGTCCAGCGCCACCGCCCCGCGGCCCGGCAGGGCCATCCCGCCCGGATCCGGCGGGCCGGCCGACCCTGTTCCGGCCGGGCCGTCCGAGGTCCACTGGGCCGCGTCGGAGGAGGAGAGATGAGCACGCCCCACGCAAGGATGACCACGGGTCGGATCGTCGCGGTGGTGTTCGGCTCGCTGGCCGCGCTGCTGGCACTGGCCCTGGCCGCCGGCGGCACCGCGCTGGTGATCATCCACGGCACGCAGCGCGACGCCGACGGCTACTACCAGTCCGGCACGCGGCCGCTGTCCAGCACCGCGTACGCGATCACCTCGAGCCGGCTGGACCTGCGCGCCGGCGGTACGCCGTCGGGTTGGATCGATTCGATCGGGACGGTACGGATCGAGGCCAGCGCCGCGAGCGAGGCGGGCGTGTTCATCGGCATCGGGCGCACCGCGGACGTCGACCGGTACCTCGCCGGCTGCCCGCGCGATGTGCTCACCGGCGCCCGCGGCCGGCCGTTCATGCCGATGTACCAGCGGCATCCGGGCTCGGGCGTACCGGAACCGCCTGCGGCGCAAGGGTTCTGGGTCGCGCAGGCAAGCGGCCCGGGGCGGCGGGCGCTGACCTGGCAGGTCGGCTCCGGCGACTGGACCGCGGTGCTGATGAACGCCGACGGCAGCGCCGGCCTCACCCTGGACGCCTCCGCCGGCGTCCGTACCGGCCTGCTGCTGCCGGTCGGGCTGGGACTGCTCGGCGGCGGGCTGCTGTTCGCCGGGCTCGCCGCGCTCGTCCTCGTGCTGGCCTTCCGCGGCCACACGCCAGGGCAGATCCCTGCGGCGCCGGGATACCCGATCCGGCTGGACGCGCGGCTGGAGGAGGGTCTGAGCCGCTGGCGCTGGCTGGTCAAGTGGCTGCTGGCCATCCCGCACGTGGTCGTGCTCGCGTTCCTGTGGGCGGCGTTCACCGTGCTGACCGCGGTCGCCGGGGTGGCGATCCTGTTCACCGGCCGCTACCCGCGCGGGATCTTCGCCTTCAACCTCGGCGTGCTGCGCTGGACCTGGCGGGTCGGCTACTACGCCACCACCCTCGGCACCGACCGCTACCCGCCGTTCAGCCTGGACAGCGACCCCGACTACCCCGCCGACCTCCAGATCGACTACCCCGAACGCCTGTCCCGCGGCCTGGTCCTGGTGAAGTGGTGGCTGCTCACCCTCCCCCACTACCTCATCATCTCCCTGTTCGGCGGCGGCCTGACGTGGTGGAACTGGACCTGGGGCAGCGGCGGCTACTTCTTCGGCGCCGGGCTCATCGGCATCCTCGCCCTGGTCGGCGGCATCACCCTCGCCATCACCGCCCACTACCCCACCCAGGTGTACGACTTCGTGCTGGGCATGCAGCGCTGGACGTACCGCGTCCTCGCCTACGCGGCCCTGATGCGCGACGAGTACCCGCCCTTCCGCCTGGACACCGGCGGCCGCGACCCCGCCCACAGCGACTGAACCGGGCGGTCCTGGGTCACCGCGCCTGGCTGCTGATGCGCTGCCATTCGCGGGTCGCGGCCGGCTCCCACTCGGCATGCCGCCGCCGGAACAGCTCGGCGGCCCGCACGCCGGTCCACGTGCGCGGCAGCAGTTCCGCGGGCAGTGCGGGATCGATGAGGGCGAGTCCCCGCCAGGCGTGTACGAGTCGGGTCAGGCGGGCCAGCGGATCGGCCGGCGGCCGCCGGGCGAATGCCGCCCGGAACGCCGCGTACTCCCGCTCGATCTCGCCGAGGTCCCACGCCTGGCCGACCAGCGCCGGGAGATCCCCGCCGGCCACGTACTCGGACCGGAAGACGTGCGCGCTTTCCCGCATCCCGGCTTCGGCGAGCACCGATTGCGCCTCCTGGAGCCGGTCGGCGTGCGTGCTCACCCACACCCCGGGCGCCGGGTTCCCGAAACCGGCCCAGCGCAGCCGCGTACGCAGCAGGTAACGGCCGGCCCGGTTGCTCTCGGCGGCCTGCGCGACCACCACCAACCACTGCCCGTCCCAGTCCGGCTGCGTCCCGGTGAAGCCGAAGATGCGCGCCGCGCCGAGATCCAGGAACTGCGCGAAGGCCGGGCTGAGCCGCCACCAGGTGTACCGGCCGGCCCGGTCCGGGATGAGCCAACCGTCCTTCGCGGCGCGGACCAGAGCCTGCCGGCAGGCGGTCTCCTCGACACCGAGGCGGCCCATCGCGTCGATGAAGGCGGAGGTCGGCGCCGGCTGGCCGGTGGGGCGTACGTAGTCGCCGAGAACCGTGATGAGCAGCCCGCGCACGCCGCCCGTACCCGCCGCGTACCGGCGGGACAGGATGAACCGCTCCGGCGAGGCGTTCCCGTACGCGGCGCTCGCGCTGGCCGCCGGCACACCGTCAGACCCGCGGTGGCCCCCAGCACGCATCCGCGCATTGTAGTTGCCGGGCGTCACACAAGCAGGCGAGACATGTGACAGACACGTTGACCGCCGCCAGAACTCCGTCTTATGGTGAGGCCTCGCCCTACCTCGACCGGAACGGTAGGGATCACCGCGGCCGCGCCGATCAACGCGGCGGCCGCCGATGCGCCGACGCCCATTGGCGAGCGTCCCGTGCGGCGATGACCCGCCGAAACTGGAGGACCATGATGCGTGCCTGTACCCGCGCAGCCGCGATCGCTGGCGCGGCCACCACCGCCCTGGCCGCGACCAGCCTGTCAACCAACGCCGCGGCGGCGGTCCCACCATCGGCCGCGCAGGTGATCAGCAACATCGCGTACGCGCCGGCCCAACCGGCGGGCAGCCGGGGCCACCTGCTCGATCTGTACCTGCCCTCAGCCGGCACCACGCCGCGACCGCTGGTGATCTGGACCGGCGGATCGGCGTGGATGAGCGACAACGGCAAGGCCAGCGCCAGTTCGATCGCCGCCACCTTCAACGCCAGGGGTTACGCGGTGGCCGGGGTCAGCGTCCGGTCCAGTTCCCAGGCGTTGTTCCCGGCCCAGGTGTTCGACATCAAGGCGGCCGTCCGCTGGCTGCGGTCGCACGCCGGCCAGTTCCAACTCGACCCGAACCGCTTCGCCGTCATGGGCGACTCCTCCGGCGGCTGGGTGGCCGACATGACCGCGCTCACCGGGGGCGTCGCCGCACTGGAAGGCACCATCGGCACGACCGGGGTGTCGAGTTCGGTGCAGGCCGGGGTCGGGTTCTTCGGCCCGACCGACTTCCTCCAGATGAACGCGCAGCGACCGCCCGGCGGGCTGGACCACAACGCCGCCAACTCCCCGGAGTCGCGGCTGATGGGCTGCGCCATCCAGACCTGCCCGGACCGGGTCAGGCAGGCGAACCCGATCGGGTACGTCGACCAAGCCGACCCGCCGATGCTGCTCCTGCACGGCCAGGCCGACACGCTCGTACCGCACGGGCAGAGCGTCCTGCTCTACAACGCGCTCAAGGCCGCCTGCCGCGGTGCCCAGTTCTTCTCCGTACCCGGTGCCGGGCACGGCACCGGCGACGTGCTCAACCCCTCCCACTTCGGCGCGCAGACCGTACGCACCACCAGCGGCTGCCAGGAGACCACCACCGTCGGCTCGCCCAACCCCAGCTGGGACGCGGTCATCACCTTCCTGAACAACGCCCTGCGCATCACCCGCACGGGCAGCTGACCCGCCCGGCGGCGCCCCTGATCGTGTCAGGGGCGC
>Ga0081455_10006875_pt1 | contig 12117 bp, 9 predicted proteins | sample TabmetS3T2R1_FD_70207 | JGI IMG/M metagenome (GOLD analysis project Ga0081455, IMG submission 70207) | Tabebuia heterophylla rhizosphere microbial communities from the University of Puerto Rico - S3T2R1 | ecosystem: Host-associated > Plants > Roots > Rhizosphere ...
TCTGACGGACAACGTCGCGCACCTGGTAGGCGATGTCGCGGACCTTGTTGGCGTCGGGGCCGATGACGCGGAACTGGACCGGGAAGCCGACGGGCGGGCCGAAATTGAAGCGGTCGACGCGCACGCGGGCTTCCGGCAGCGCGCCGTCGGCGACCGCCTTCTCGATCTTGGCCATGATGCGCTCGCGCGCCTCGACGTCCTTCGACAGGATGACGATCTCGGCAAAGGCCTCGTTCGGCAGCTGCGGATTGAGACCGAGCCAGAAGCGCGGCGAGCCCTGGCCGACATAGGCGGTGTAGGTGTTGATGTCCTTGTCGCCCTTGAGAAGCTCCTCGGCCTTCTTCACGGCGTTTTCCGTGACATTGAAGGCGGTGCCTTCCGGCAGCCGCAGCTGCAGGAACAGCTCGGGCCGCTCGGACAGCGGGAAGAACTGCTGCTGCACGCGGCCGAAGCCGACGATCGAGAGCACGAAGATACCGATGGTGGCGACCACTACCGTGATGCGGTGATCGACGCACCACTGCACGACGGCGCGCAGGCCGCGATACATGCGGGTCTCATAGACCGCATGCGGATCGTGGCTGGCGTGGTGGGCGAGGTTCGGCAAAAGCTTGACGCCAATATAGGGCGTGAAGATCACGGCGACGAACCAGGAAGCGACCAGCGCGATCGCCACGATCCAGAAGATGCCGCCGGCATATTCGCCGACCGCCGAATTGGCAAAGCCGATCGGCAGAAAGCCGGCCGCGGTGACCAGCGTGCCCGTCAGCATCGGAAACGCAGTGGATTCCCAGGCAAAGGACGCGGCGCGGATGCGGTCCCAGCCCTGCTCCATCTTCACCACCATCATCTCGACCGCGATGATGGCGTCGTCGACGAGCAGGCCGAGTGCGATGATCAGCGCGCCCAAAGTGATGCGGTGCAAATCGAGGCCCATCGCGCTCATGACGACAAAGACGATGGCGAGCACCAGCGGCACGGAGGCCGCGACCACGATGCCGGTGCGCCAGCCCAGCGCCACGAACGAGACGAACAGCACGATGCCGAGCGCCTCGATGAAGGAGTGCACGAACTCGCCGACGGCATGCTCGACGACCTTGGGCTGGTCGGCGATCTGCTCGACATTGATGCCCTGCGGCACCGCCTTCATGAAATCGGCCGTGGCGGCGCTGACGTCCTTGCCGAGCTCAAGGATGTTGGCGCCCTTGGCGGTGACGACGCCGATGCCGATCGCGGGCTTGCCTTCCTGGCGCACCACGAAGGATGGCGGATCGACATAGCCATGCGTGACGGTGGCGATATCGCCGAGACGGAACACGCGGCCGTTGCTCTCGACCGGGGTTTCGGCGACGGCCTTGGCGCCGTCGAGCGCGCCGGTGACGCGCAGCGGCACGCGTTGCGCCGAGGTTTCCACCATGCCGGCGGGCGTGACATTGTTCTGCTTGGCAAGCGAATCGAACAGCGCCTGCGGCGTGATGCCGAGCGTAGCGAGCTTGGCATGGGAGAATTCGACAAAGATGCGCTCGGCCTGGGTGCCGTAGAGGTTGACCTTGGTGACGCCGTTCACCTTCAACAGCTTCTGGCGCAGGCCTTCGGCGGTTTTCTTGAGCTGCGCATAATCGGCGCCGTCGCCGGTCAACATATAAAGGATGGAGTCGACGTCGGAGAACTCGTCGTTGACGACCGGGCCGAGCAGGCCGGCGGGCAGCTGGTCCTGCACATCCACCAGCTTCTTGCGCAGGAGATAGAAAAGAAACGGCACGTCCTTTGCCGGCGTATTATCGCGGAAGGTCACCTGCATCGCGGTGAAGGACGGCTTTGAATAGGTCTGCACCTTCTCGAAGAACGGCAGCTCCTGCAGCTTCTTCTCGATGGGATCGGCGACCTGGGTCTGCATTTCCTGCGCGGTGGCGCCGGGCCAGATCGCGGAGACGTTGACGACCTTCACGGTGAAGAACGGATCCTCCGCGCGACCGAGCTTCTGGTAGGAGAAGAAGCCGGCTGCACCGAGAATGATCATCAGGAACAGGATCAGGGTCGGATGGCTGACGGCCCAGCTCGAGAGATTGAAGTGCTTCATCTCGCTCTCCTAATAAAAACCCTCTCTTGGTCATTCCGGGATGGTCCGAAGGACCAGACCCGGAATCTCGAGATTCCGGGTTCGATGCTTCGCATCGCCCCGGAATGACGGGGAACTAAAACGACAGCGCCGAGACCACGCGCACCTTCTGCGCGGGGTCGAGCTTCTGGACGCCCAGCGTCACCACCCGGGCACCCTCGTCCACGCCATCGGCGATGACGACGCTGTCGGACTCGTAACCCTTCACCGTCACCGGCTTCAGCTCGAGGCTGCCGGCATTGTCGACGACATAGAGCGAGGGATTGCCGCCCTGGTTGTACAGCGCCGACAGCGGCAGTTTTGCCACGCGCTCGGTCGCAGAATCGGCGAGTGTCAGGGTCGCGGTCATGCCGAGCGCGACGCTGTCGCCAGCGCCGGGCAGCGAGAATTTGGCCAGATAAGTGCGCGTGGCGGCATCGGCCGACGGCGCGATCTCGCGCAGCTTGGCGGCATACTTCTTGTCCGGCTCCGACCACAGCGTGACGGAGGCAACGCCTTCCTTGGCGCGGCCGACCAGCGTCTCGGGGATGGCGACGACGGCCTCCTTCTCGGCAAAGCGCGCGACGCGGATCGAGGACTGGCCCGCGGCAACCACCTGGCCGGGCTCGATCAACGTCGCGGTAACGACGCCGCGGGCATCGGCCACCAGCGTCGCATAAGAAAGAGAGTTCTTGGTCAGTTCGACCTGGCGCTCGGCGCGATTGAGCCGCGCCCTCGCCTCGTCGGCGGCGGCGCGCGCCGAATCCATCTGCGCGTCGGTGGTCCAGCCCTTGGCGCGGAGATCCTTCGTACGCTGCTCGGCAGCGGCGGCCTGCGCCAGCACGCCGGTGGCAGCGGAAAATTCGGCCTGCGCCTGCTCGGCCTGCAGCTTCAGATCGACTTCATCGAGCAGCGCCAGCGGCTGGCCGACATCGACGGTCTGGCCGACTTCGACCAGGCGTTTTGCGACCTTGCCGGGAACCCGGAAGCCCATATCGGTCTCGATCCGGGGCTTGATGGTGCCGACAAAGCTCCGCTCGGGGGATGCAGCTTCATATTTGACGGTCGCGACCAGAACCGGGCGTCCGGGAACGGCCTTCTCGGCCGTCGATTCCTGGCAACCGCTCAGCACGATCACCGAAAGAGCCAGCAGCGCACCCGTCAAGAGCCTGAAATAGCTGGATAAAATCGACCGGATGAACATCGGGCACTCCTCTGGCTGAAGCCTGATGAGAAGTATTGAATGTTCACTAACGAATGTCAATAATCGTCACTAGACACATGTATGTGAGTTAATGGTGAGTTTCCGGGAGTTCCCTGCCGCACAATGTCAGCGGCAACCCGCTATGGTCAGGCATCCTTTGACGGGGTCGCTCATGGCTTCCCAAATCCGCACGGCCATCGACTTCTACGAACGCCATCCGATCTCGTCGCAGATCATCCTGGCAAAGCTCGAGGCGGCGCGCGGTACGCTGGAGGGACTAACGCCGGAAGATCTGTTTCCGCACGACCAGGATCACTATGGCGGGCTTGCCGCCAACGACGCGCTGGCGCGGTGCGCGCGAATCGGAATCGGCAGCAAGGTCGTCGATCTCTGCGCCGGCCTTGGCGGACCGGCGCGTTATCTCGCGCATCGCTACGGCGCCGTCGTCACCGGCATCGAGCTGACGCCGGCGCGCGTCGCCGGCGCCGCGGAGCTATCGCGGCGCGTCGGCCTTGCCGGTCAGGTGCGGGTGATCGAAGGCAATGTGATGGACCTGCCGCTGCCGGATGCGAGCTACGATGCAGTGGTCAGCCAGGAAGCGCTGCTGCACGTGCCCGACATCGCGCGCACCTTTGCCGAGGCGCATCGCGTGCTCTGCCCCGGCGGCCGCTTCGCCTTCACCAACTGGATCGTGCACCGGCCGTTGTCGGACGCGCAGCGGCAGTTGCTGTGGGACGGCATGGCGGCCGCAACCCTCATGGGCATCGAAGGGCACGCCGAGCTGTTGCGCGGGGCAGGTTTCGAGATCGAGGCTGTGGAGGACGAGACTGAAGCATGGGGCGTCATCCTCGCCGAGCGGCTGCGCATGTATGAAAAGCTGCGCGGCGAAGCCGAGGCCGCCGGTGCGCCGTCCGGACATGACGATTTCTACCGGGCCTACGTGTTGTTCGTCGATCTCGTGCAGCGCAAGGCGATGGGCGGCGCACGGTTTACGGCGGTGAAGCGGTAGGGAATAACCCGATTCGCTCGCCTCACATAGGCTGTCGTCCCTGCGCAAGCAGGGACCCATAACCACGAATGCCGATTGGTGAGTAAGCCGTCACCCCGCACGCCTTTTCCCGCGGCCGCGGAGTATGGGTCCCTGCTTGCGCAGGGACGACAGTGTGACTTGCGACTGGGCGCACGACGCCGTATGTCGCCGGTATCAATCCGCGAGCTGAAACTTCTCAAAACGATCGAGCTCGTCCTCGATGCGGCGCTTCAACTCCTTGCGCGCGTCGCCCTTGGCGGCCTTGCCGGGGCCGACCCAGTTCCACTTCTGCATGAGGAGTCTCCTGTTCTGCCGGTCGGTCTTCAGATCCAGTGCAGCGACGATCTCATCATCCACCAGAACAGGAAGCGCAAAATAGCCGAAAACGCGTTTGGCCTTCGGCACATAGGCCTCGAACTTGTGACCGTAGCCGAAGATCAACTCGGTGCGCTTGCGCTGGATGATCAGGGGATCGAAGGGCGAGAGGATATGCACGAGGCCGACGGCGCCTTCGCCTGCGCCCTCCAGCGCCTCCGGCCGCATCCAGTGCTCCTGCTTGCCCGCGCCTTCGATCGCCACAGCAACCAGCTCTTTTTTCCGCACCCGCGCCTCGATGACGCGGCGCACCGCGGGCTTGCTTGGCGCGTCGAGATGGCAGATCGAATCCAGGCTCACCACGCCCTGCGCGCGAAGGCTGCGGTCGAGCAGGTAGGCAGCGACTTCCTTCGCGCTCGCCGGCTTCGGCGGGCGCTCCCAGCCAAAGTGTCGCGTCATCAGCTCGTAGGTCTTGAGCATGCCGTTACGCTCGCTGATCGTGAGCGCGCCGGTATAGAAGGCAAGCTGCAGCGCGCGCTTGGAGGGCTTGCGGCTCTGCCAGAGATGTTCCTTGTCGACGAGCACGTCATCCTCGATGTCGCGGATGGTCAGAGGACCTGACTTGATCAGCCGCATCACCTTGCGCATGTCGGCGGGCCTTACTGACTTGAACCATTTGTGGCCCTCGCGCTTGTGCTCGCGCATCAGCGGCATGAAGAAGCGAAAATCCCTTGACGGCACGTAGGACAGCGCATGCGTCCAGTATTCGAACACGCTCTTGTCGACGCTCAGCGCCTGCTTGAGGTCGGCGCGGCGGTAGGCGGGGATGCGACTATAGAGGATGTGGTGGTGACAGCGCTCGATGACATTGATGGTGTCGATCTGCACATAACCGAGATGTTCGACCGCCGCCGCGGTGGCGGTCGGCCCCTCCCCGAACGGCGCGGCGGTATCCAGCCGTTGCCCTTGCAGCCAGATGCGGCGGGCGTCCTTCTTCGTCAGGGCATGCGGTTCGTTCTTGCGGGGCATTGCTCCCGCAATGTAGCCGGATTCGGCTACGCTGCCAGTTTGCCGCCGGCGCTAGACATCCGCAAAAACAGCCGCACCGCCAGGCGGCAGCGCGGCTCGGGCGGGTTCTATTTCTTCCCGCCAGTCAGCATTTGGGCCTTCGCATAGTGCGCGCAGGCACCGCGCATATTGCCCTTGCTCATGTCGGTGTTGACCATGCCCATTTCCTTGGCCAGGGCTATCTTGCCCGGCCCGTCCGGCATGGTGGCCATGGCGCCAGTGGTCTTGGCCATGTTTTCGCTTGTGCAGGCCGTTGCTTTTGCCCCTTTCGCCGCTTTCGCGGCAAACGCGGGCGTAACAGCGACCGCCACGAGCGCCGCGACAACTATCGCAAGTGTCTTCATCGGAAACCCTCCCGCTTGGAATTTGCCCAGCCGATGGCCGGCACGGAATAAGCCGTCTCCGGCCGCGCAGTTCCTGGAAGAAACGGGTGCTGCGATGCGGCGACCGCAGGTCTCCCGCGCCGATCTACGGGACCGATTTCGCGAGGAAGGCGTGAATAGCAGTGGCAATTTCCGCCACATGGGTTTCCAGCGCGAAGTGGCCGGTGTCGAAGAACTGCACCTCGGCCTTTGGGTTATCGCGCTTGAACGCCTCCGCCCCTGCCGGCAGGAAGAACGGATCGTTCTTGCCCCAGACCGCGAGCAGCGGCGGGCGGGATTGGCGGAAATACTCCTGGAATTTCGGATAGAGCGCGACGTTGCTTGCATAGTCCAGGAACAGATCGAGCTGGATCTCGTCCATACCCGGCCGCGCCAGCAAGGCGGCATCCAGCGTGTACGCCTCCGGTGCCACCAGCGTTTCGTCCCTGACACCATGGACATACTGGAATTTGGTGAGATCGAAAGTCAGCAAGTTACGCAGGGCGTTGCGGTTCTCCGACGTCGGCGACTGCCAGTAGGCCTGGATCGGATTCCAGCCCTCCGACAGGCCCTCCACATAGGCGTTGCCGTTCTGCGAGACGATGGCGGTGATGCGCTCGGGATGGGCAAGCGCGAGACGGAAGCCGACTGGTGCGCCATAGTCGAACACATAGATCGCGTAGCGCTTCAGCCCGACCGCTTCGGTGAAGAGGTCGATGCGTCTTGCCAAATTGTCGAAGGTCCACTTCACCTTGTCGCGCGAGGGCGCGTCCGAGAAGCCGAAGCCGGGCAGATCGGGCGCGATTACGCGATAACGGTCGGCGAGCAGCGGGATCAGATTGCGGAACATGTGCGACGAGCTCGGAAAGCCGTGCAGCAGCAGGATTGCGGGGGCATCGGGCCGTCCGGCCTCGCGATAGAAGATCTTGACGCCGCCGGCGTCGGCGGTGCGGTAAGCGGTGGTCATGGCAGTTACTCCATAGCGACGTGGGGGATGGGCGGTTTTCAGATGCGAACGACGAGCTTGCCGCCGGCCTCGTTCGCTTCCATCAGGCGGTGAGCGGCCTGGATGTCCTCAAAGCGGAAGACCTTTGCCGGGCGAGCCTGATAGGTGCCGTCTGCAACACGATCGACGATGCCCTGGAACGGGATTTCCGACAGCGGCACGTCGGGCGAGCCCAGCGACCAGCTGACAAAGCTGGAGAAATGCGCGCCGTAATGCGGCATCTGGAACATCGGATTGAACTTCTCGATAGCGGCGACATGATCGAGCAGGCCGACAACGCAAGCCCGCCCGCCACGCCGCGCCATGGCAAGCGAATCCAGCACGGTGGAATTGCCGATCACGTCGAGCACCGCGTCGACGCCCCTTGGGTGCAGCTCGCGGACGCGCTTCGAGAGTTCCGCCTGCTCCACAAGCACTTCGCTCGCGCCGAGCGATTCCAGCAGTTCGCGGCGTTTTGCGCTGCGCGTCGTGGCGATCACGCGGGCATCAAGCTCGACCGCGATATTAATCGCAGCTTGTCCAAGCGAGGAGGTTGCGCCTCGCACCACCAGCGTCTGGCCGGGCAAGAGGTCGAGGTTGCCGCGCACCGCGCTCCAGGCGGTAGCGTAGGACTCCGAAATCGCGGCGAACTCTTCCCAGGGAAGATTGGAGACGATCGGCACCACGTTGGCCGCGGGCACGCTGACGAATTCCGCATAGCTGCCGTTGCTCAACCGGCCGATTCCGCCCATCAGCGCCGCGACCTTCTGGCCGGGCGCGAAGCGTCCGTCAGGATCCGACTTCACGATGCCGACGCATTCGATGCCGGTGATCTCGGCGACGTCGCCCCAGGCGCCGGCACGCATATAGGTCTCCGCCCGGTTGAGGCCAAAGGCCTTGACCTCGATGATGACGTGACCGGCTTTTGCTTCGGGCTCCGGCCGCTCCTCAATGGCAAGAACCTCCGGCCCTCCATATTGCTTGATGACGATGGCACGCATGGTCTGGCTCCGTGGGTAATTTGACGGGCCCAGACTGGCGATTTGAATGATCGAAAAAAAGAATATAATATTGATATTCTCAATAGGATATCTTGATCATGCTGGATGGCGTCACCTTGCACCAGTTGCAGTGTTTCGAGGCTGTCGTCAGCGAGGGTAGTTTTCAGGCCGCCGCGGAAAAGCTGCGCCGGGCGCAACCGACAGTGTCGGCCTCGGTGAAGAACCTGGAAAACCTGCTGCAACTGACGCTGCTCGATCGCTCCGGCTATCGCGTCGCGCTGACGGAGGCCGGCCGCTCATTCCATGAGCGCACGCGCGTGTTCCTGCAGGAGGCGCAGCGGCTGCGCGACCATGCCGCCCAGCTTGCGATGGGCGAAGAGAGCGAATTGCGGGTGGTGATCGGCGACACCAACCCGTTGCCGGAAACGCTGGCTCTGTTGCGCAGCTTCTTCGACAGCTGCCCCGGCACCAAGCTGCATCTGCACTTCGAAGCGATCTCCGGTCCGCTGGAGCGCCTGCTCGACGGCGAGGCCGACCTGATCCTGCATCACATCGACAAGACCGACCCGCGGCTGGAATTCATCGATCTGTTCACGGTGAAGGTTGTGCCGGTGGCGGCACCGGGCTTTCTGAAATTTCCGGTCTCGAAATCGATCACGCCGGAACAGATGCGCCATTATGTGCAGTGCGTGATCCGCGACAGCGCCCGCCATACGCCGCCGCGCGACTACTATCTGGTGGAGGGCGCGCGGAACTGGACGGTCGGCGATCAGCTGATGAAGCGGGAACTCATTCTGCAGGGCATGGGGTGGGGTCACATGCCGCGCTTCCTGATCGAGCAGGATTTGCGTGACCGGCGACTGCTCGCGATAGCGGGCAAGCATTTTCCCGGTGCGGAAGTCGAACTGGTGGCGGCGCGGCGGCGCGATGCCCCGCATGGCCCGATCGCTAACCGGCTCTGGCAGTATATTGCCGACGAGGCGGCGAAGATGATCCCGAACGGCGACTGAACTAGAACGTGATGACTTCTCTTCGAATCGTCATTCCGTTTTAGCTTCTTGTTTGAGCATGATCTTTGCCGAAAACCGGTCTCCGCTTTGCGCTAACGCGGCCCTCCGGGTCGCGATCATGCTCTACCGCTTGCCGCGGCCCATAATGCTGCCGGTCGCGACGTCAGGTGAGTCGCAGGAGGCCCTGCCGCGTTCCAGGGCAGAACACTTGTAGACGCTGCCGGTGAGGCGGTCGATCAGCCAAGCGCTTTCCTCGTTTGGCGTTTCCAGCCCGACATAGCGCTGGCCGACCGCACTGAGGAGCGTCGACAGCAGGATCGCCGCCGCGATCATCGCTGCGCCGATCACGATCGGCATCGTATGGTTGGAACCCAACTGATCAGTTGGACCCGCGCGATACCCTTGGTACTCGCTTTGCCTCTTCACCGACTTAACTGTCTGCAACACGGCCCCTGCTTCGCCCCCCAGCGCATTTTCCTCGCGAAGAAATCTCACTATCGTCCCTTCTGGTCGAATTCGTGTTCGCAGATCGGCGCTCGCGCGAAATATCCAGAGAGCAGCATAGTGATTCACATGATTCACAAGTGTAAAGCGCGAAGTTGATTCGCTGCCCATCACCCGGTGTTGTACGGAGTGGATAACTTTCGGCAGCGGAACAATCAGCCACTGACGCAAGCGTGCGACGTGCGACAGTGGTGCAAAGAAGAAAGGCGGCCCTCACGAGCCGCCCTTCTGTCTCGTCTCGAAGCAGCGCTTACCGGAACATCGGCATCATGCGGAAGATGTTGGGCGGGCCTCCGCCACCGCCGCGATAGCGACGGCCGCCGCCACCGCCGCCACCCCCGCTGCTGCGGCGGGACGCACGCTGCTCGTCGTCGGAGCTGTCGTCGGTCGAGGCGATTCGGGTGGCGAGGATTTCGGACTGCAGCGCCTTGTGTTGCAGAGCGTTGAGATAGCCGGTCTTCGGATAGCCGCGGGCGGCTTGCCAGCGGCTAATGACGGCGCGGGTCGCCTCGTCGAACTTGCCGGTCGCCTTGGTGTCGAAGCCGAGGCCGGTGAGGCGGCGCTGCACGTCGCGGCGCTGGCCCTTGTCGAGGCCGAGCTGGTCTTCGCTTACCTGCGTTGCCTCCTCGGAGAAGATGGCTTGGTCGATGGCGCCGGTGGTGAGGTTGCGCGTCGCGTTGGACGGGCCGTCCTGCAGCGCCGCGATGCGGGCCAGCGCGATCGCCTTGAAGGTGCCGCTCGGATAATTGGTGAGGTAGGCGTTGAACTCTTCGATCTTGTTGGAGTCCTTGATCGAGCGCCAGAACTCGAGCTCGACTTCGGAGGCTGCGGTCGAGGTCGGGGCCGGCGTGTTCGGCGCCTCGGCGGGCGTGCCGGCGGCCTTGGCGGGATTGAGATAGACTGACCCGATCAGGTTGGTATGGCCCCAGGGCAGCTGGCCCTTGCCGGTCTCTTCATTGACCTGGGCGCGGACCTTGGTCATGGCCTGCTGGATCTCGACGCCGGGCTGGGCAATGTTGGCGAGCAGCGCGCGGGTGAACGGGCTGTTGGTTCCGGTTTCGCCGTCGAGCGCGGTCTGGCCGGGACCAGTGGCGAAAGCGAGCAGCGTGCCTTCGCCGGACTTCATCTCGGCAAGACCGGTCTGCACGTTGACGCTGCGGGTGGCCTTGGCAGAGCGGATCTTGTTGGCGAACGGATTGTCGCGGCAGGCATCGAGGAACACCAGCTTGACCTTGGCGTCGCTCATGGTCTGTTCGAGCGTGAGATCGACGTTGATCGCCGCGCCCAGTTTGACGTCCATCTCGGATTTGAGGTCGGCATCAACAGGCAGCAGATAATTGGTGCCGTTCACCGCGATGCCGTGGCCGGCATAGAAGAACAGCGCCACATCGGCGCCTTCCGCCTTCTTGCCGAAGTCGAGGAGTTTTTCCGTCATCCTGTCGCGGGTGAGGTTGGAACCCTCGACGACGTCGAAGCCGACATTGCGGAGCATCCTGGCCATCGACTTGGCGTCGACCGCCGGATTGGGCAGCGCCGGCACATTCTTGTAGGCGCCGTTGCCGACGACAAAGGCGACGCGCTTGTCGGCGAAAGCATCCGTGCTGGCGCTGATGAGAAGTCCTGCGGCGGACAGTGCGGCGATCAAGAAGCGCATGTTCAGTCTCCCCTGACCCAAACTCTCGCCTCGCAGAGAGGCCCGATCCGTTGGGAACAATCTGAACAGTTCTTAATGCAGGAACCGTGATCTAGATCACACAGGCTTGGGCGGTGATCGAACGCGATCGAAAGACGACGCGACGCGGGCGCCGGATCGGTGGGATCAAAGGTGAAAAGGGCCGAAACGCCGCAAAACCAAGGGTTTTGGCGCCCCGAACGGGCCAACAACGACTCAAACAGCCTTGCGGCCGTCTGTACTTCGCCGGCCGCCCCTGAAAGCAGCGAGATCGCCGCGGTTTACCAGTGAGTTAGGTCACATTCGGCGCTTTGAACCTGCCCTAAGTTCCGATCATCCAAGACGCATGCACGCAATTATTGCAGGCGTAACCCAGAGGAAGACGACCATGACCAGCATTTCCAGACTTTCCGGAATTACGGCCATTGCGCTCGGCGCCGCGCTGTCGATGACGGCAGGCCTGGCGCTGGCCGGTGACAACGTTATCTCCGCAGACCAGATCGCCAAGGCGCTGCAGCCGAAGTCGCTGACCCGCGGCCTGTCGGCGGGCGGCCAGCAGGTCGATACAGCGGCGCAGGCGAAGGAAGCGAAGTTCGTCAACTCGCTGCGCAACCGCTCGACGCGGTCGCTCTCGCTTGGCGAGCGTGAGGAAGTTGCCCAGCTCGCCGCGACCAAGCCGAAGATCGATCTCGAGATTCACTTCGACTACAACTCGGCCGAGATCAACAAGGCCTCGATGCAGGCTGTCCAGGAGCTCGGCAAGGCGCTGACCGACTCGAGCCTGAAGGGTTCGACCTTCGTGGTCGCCGGCCACACCGACGCGATCGGCGGCGAGGAATATAACCAGGGCCTGTCCGAGCGCCGCGCC
>Ga0081455_10006878_pt1 | contig 12115 bp, 18 predicted proteins | sample TabmetS3T2R1_FD_70207 | JGI IMG/M metagenome (GOLD analysis project Ga0081455, IMG submission 70207) | Tabebuia heterophylla rhizosphere microbial communities from the University of Puerto Rico - S3T2R1 | ecosystem: Host-associated > Plants > Roots > Rhizosphere ...
AATAAATGTAAAAAAATAGAGGAGGTTATTCTATCCCCCTCTATTATATAATGCGATTTGATTACTAACTAATATCTATTCCTTCGCCTCGCCTCCTGACTCAGGAAATCGCGTTCTCAGCTCTTGATCGACTCGCTCTGCCGCGTCCACCATACCGATTAGATGCGTGTCTGTGACGATTGCATCGGTCCAGATCGTGATCACCCAAGAATATACGCCTGCTGCAGTCCTACGAAGCTCGACTGACCCTCGACCAGGAACGGGATCCCTATACGGCTTCACAGTCTCATTAGCCATGTCATTTTCTCCCATCAAAAATTTGAAATTGTTGATACGTAGGCCATACGTAAGTGCGATTCAAGATAGAAAGCACAAGATCCTGTTCGAGAAGACCATATCGTTTTGCACACTCAAGAGAATTCTCACTGACCTCTCCCGTAGTAATGTCAAGAATTCTTCGGCGAATAGGAGTCTCGTAAGGACGACGAAACTGTTGGTTGTATCTGATAGCAAACCACCTAGGACGCCACAGGAGGTTCTCTAAGCGATTGTTATGCCTATCCCCATCCAGATTGATGGGCGTGTCAAACGCCTCGTGTACGGGCGGGAGAAAGGCTTTGGCGACGAGCAGAGGCACCGATCTGTGATATTGCACCCCGTCTCGCATCAATCCGACTTGCACAACCCCGTATTGATTTTCGTTGAGGGACAAAATTCGTCCAGTTTTCTCAGAACGGATCCTCCCCTGATCACTGACACTGTACTCTGGAAATTTGTCAATCGGGTGCCAAGCTTCATTCATCTAATCGCTCCAAAATTTTTAAGGGGCCTTGGGCAAGGGCGCGGCCTCGCGGAGGGTGTGAGATGCGTTTTTCCTTATGGCCAAAAATGTTCAGAAAAAACTTTTCTAGTGATCAACGTAGTATCTAAAAGCTCTTGTATATATACTACTTATTAAGTAGACTACGTGGGAATAGTCTTTTTGGATGTTTTTGGCCATATCTAAAACCGCTCAATCCTAGCGTTTAAGCCAAAACAGGTTGCCCGAGTTATGGCCAAAAATTTTTCGACCTAAAAATGGGCCTAAAAACACCCCCCTTAATATCTATTTTGGGCCTATTTTTCAGCTTTTCAAAACACCCCAAAAATCACTCGTTTTTACACTGTTTTTTCACTTGATTTTAAAATCTTGGCAAAAATGGGCAGAGTTTTAGATATGGGGCATCGGGCAAGAAAATAAATTAAAACGGCAACTCGACGTCGTAATCCGCAACATTGAAGTTCTTTTTCGCCTTCAAACTTCGCCAGATCGCAGCATCGATTCCGCTCTTACTCTTCAGGGTGTAGTAGAACAGATCAGAATATGGCGTATTCAGCCTGTCGATCCTTCCATGAGCCTGCTCCCAGTTCTTGTAGCTGTACGTCAACGAGTAAAAAACGATCGTATCCGTCTCCACGCAGTTCCAGCTTTCGGAACCAGCCACGTATTGAACCAGGTAGACCCAGGAATTCGAGGTGGGTATCTCCTCATGCTTGTGTCCATTCCATTCTGCGACGTCACACAGAATTTCCAGACGCCTCAAAATATCCAGTTCGTAGTTGAAGTTGTAGAATATGACCATCTTCGGGTGTTTTTCCATCAGAAGGTCTCGGATAGTGTTCAGACGGCTGGGATCGCTGTTCACAACCTGACGCAGCACCAACAGCACCTCTGCGGCATCCTTGATCGGCCGGTTGTTGTAGAGATGCCAGCGGTTCTTGATCACCGAGCCATACAGATCCTTGTTGTAGTCCACCTCGAACATCCGTTCGTGCCGAACCGTCGTCTTCGGATGCGGCATCTGAACAAGGATCTTCTCCCGGTTCCTGAGCAGCCGAGCCTCGCCTAGATATCGCTCTACCTTCGGGAATTTCGTGAACGGAGCGTAGACCACGTGCTCTAGCTTGAACTCGGTACGGTTCTTGTAGAAGCCGTTGGCAACAAAGACGGGAATATAGTCGAGCCAGGTGTCCCCTGGAGTTGCGGACAGCAATATCCATTTATTCCCCCGGGCAATTTTCAGAAATGCCTTTACCCACGCCCCGCTACCAACAAGCCTTTGCTCGTCGAAGATGAAGAACGCGTCCTCTACCCCTTTGTACTTATCAATATTATTCCAACTATCCACAGTGAGAATGCCATGCAGAGTGGAATCAGCGTGTTTACCCACCACCGCTCTCGCAAACTCACCTTCCCAATCTTTACTGTCCCGTTTCTTTGCTGTTGTGATGACGTATACATCTTTGTCGGTGTGCTCTTTTTCATAATATGCGACCGCCACTCGTGATTTTCCCGACCCGACTCCGCCCCAGAGAATGTTCCCGTTACGAAGCTTCGTCAGAGCGGTTTTCTGATGTGGTTGAAGTTCCATCTTCTCGCTTCCGTACTAACACATTTTGCATAGCTAGGACTACGTACTTACCCTGATCTTCGAAAATCTCGTATCGATAGGAAGGCACGATACGACCTCTGTTCATCCGGTCGCACCACTTCTCCGCACGAAATCTAAACCGGCTCTTGAACTCGACTTCGCCTGTGACCGGATCGTCGGTTTCCTGGATGTCGTATCCGAAACGCGAAAGAACCATAAGCTCACCCATCTTCGAATCCATCGACGATTGCCTGTCCTTGCGTCTGAGCCGTGATCTGGAGCAGCGCGTAGCACTCCATATTGGTCAGCGTCTCTGTCGAGCGAACGCAATAGGCGACGTTTCCCTCTTCGTCCAGACACTTGATCACAGCAACGGCATCGAGTGGAGTCCAGCTCTCGGGAAGAGTTTCGCCCGTCTCCAGTCCGAATATCATCGCCAATCCTCCGGTCGATCGGGAAGACCCCAGTGATCTGCTCGAAAACGACGAACAATATCTACCAGCATCACGCCCATCTCTTCGTTTTTTCTCTCCTTGGCCCAGGAGATCAGAGCTGCGTCGTAGACGGCGTTTGCAGCAGCTTCTTGGATCATCTGCGCCGTTTCCCGAGCCTCCATCGGTGAGAGCTGGAAGCCGAATTCCAGATTGTCGTCATCGTCTAGCTGGCGAAATTGCACGAGAGGCTCGCCAGTTTGTACCGATACGATGCCCTGTACCTCGAAACGACCCATTACTCTCCCCTATCTCCATACAGGATCTTCTCGAGCTCCTGCTCCTCCTTGTGACCGTAGCGGGTCATCTGAGTGTGCAGCCAGCGGTTCAAATATGTGACCGCGTTTTCCAGCCTGTCCGAGCGATCTTCGACTTGGCTGACCCTGGCTTCGATTGTCGCCATCAGGAACTTCCGAGCCTCTTCCTGATCGGGACCGATAGGTGACGGCTCGCTCACCTTTGTGGTCTGCACGAGAGCTTCCGCCCACATGCTCGCCCACAGCTTGGAGGTCATCGTGGAGGCCAGGTGGTCGTGCTCTCGAAGCGAGGAGTAGAAATATCCCATTGCTCTGTTGAGATGGACGTCGGAGATATACCAGCCCAGCTCGGTAGTTGAGTCCTCATTCAACGTCAAGCTCCCTATCAAGAGTAATAACTGTTTTGCCGTTCTTGTATTTTGTTCCTGCAGCGGCGCGATACATTCCAGTCAAATTCCAGTAGTCACTCGGGAGTCGCAATTTGATGCACAGCTCTTCGTCCGGACCCATCCATACACCAATGCGAGCTACTTCACCATTAGGCAACGTGAAATCTTGATTATCAAATTTGCGCGCCATTAATCGCTCCTATTCCGGAATCTCTTCCATAAAGAAATTGCTGATGCCTTGAAGAACCTCTCCTACCCTCTTTGCATTCTCCGATTCGTCCTCTTTCCTGAGTATCGCTGCCGCCATCTCGCTTGCGCCGATCAAACGACCGACCATATACGGCGTCTTCGGATCGGCCAGAACCTCCGGCCAAGGTCGTTGTCGTCGTCTGAACAAATATACTCCTCTCTTAACCCTCTCTTTTGTATCGCTGGGCAGCCAGAGTTCCGAGAACACCGACACATGCGGCTGCGACAGAGAATGGCCCTGCCGAAGAATATCCCGACAAGGCCAAGACGATTCCCGCGACGATCGCAAATATAGCTATTACACCTAACGACCCCAAGAGGATAATAACTTCTTTCTCCATTATCCTCCCTTCGAAAAAACAAAACTGCGTGTAGAACCGACGGATGGGAGCTCTAAACGCCGTTAGAACCCCCACCCGACCTTTATTCATCTCGTCGAAACGCGATGATGAATGTGATGATGAGAATAGCGACGAGAAGGATGATGATCACCGCGTCGCTATCCATCTACACCTTCTTGCTGGCCACCATTTCATCATGATCCTGAACCATGATCATCAACGACCGGCAAAGCTTGGAATGTGCCTTCAGATTCTTCGAAGGGATGGCGTTGTAATTCTCGGGATCGAACTCTGGCGTATAATAACCCGGATCGAGAACCTTCATTCGATTGTACCAAGCCTTGACTCCATGCTCAGAACCGATCATCTCCATAAGATCCTCCGTCACATCCGAAGAACATGGCTCGTGTATTCCTAGTGAAGCCCATTCCTGATAATTCTGGCCGCAGTCATCCGCGGTATACACTCCATACGGAGTCAATCGATTGTAATCTCCGGCTTCCATTGTCCCATACGAGCCGAAAGTGTAGACCACGCATTCGATCCCGTATTTGTACCAAAGATCTGGGGCAGGACAGGATATTGTTCGAGCGGCCACCACTGCACGTTTGCAAACGGCCACGGCTCTACCGAGATGGCTGCGTCTCTCCCTCGGACCTGCGCTGCGATATAACTGGTGATCGTACTTTCAGAGCCTTGAATCTCTGACTCCGAGTTGACGATCATGTATCCTTTTTCGGGATTCCATCGATCGGCGATGTCGACCAGATAGTGAAGTTTCTCGTACGAGAAGTTATTGCCTTGATCAGCCGTTCGAAGCCATGGCCCACAGATAACACCAAGATCGCGAGCTCGTTGACGAATCAGATTCCATTCCTGCGGATCGTGATCTCCGATGTTACAGAAGATCACACCGAATCCTGCGGCCCTCATCTTGGCTACGTCCTCCACACCACCACGAGGATTCCGCAAAAATAGATGGTTTGTATCGAGGAAAACGCTCTTGTATGGCGCCAATTTACGAGCTCCTTTCCAAGACTTCCTCTGGTAGATCCTCACGCTCGAGCCAAGACGGAATCTCGAGATCGATCCCGACTTCTGCAGGCACTTTGAAATATGACGAGAGCAATAGGCTGATACAACCAGGACAGAGATCTGCGGTGTGCTTGTCTGTTCCTGTTTCCCAACGGGGGTCATTCACAATATCTAAAGCGACCGTCCGAATTCTCCGCCGGGACTCAGGCAGTTCTGTATCTTCCGCAAACCCACATCCGTCACAATGCACCTGTCTCATAGTCGGCTCCTATTCACGGTTTGCAAGTCCAAGGACTCCAGTCCCTGCCGCTTGCAACGAAATATCTATAAGCTGCTCGTGCCTGTTTCCATGCGCCTGAGCCGTGTCCGTACGTGCCTCGAGCGTAAGAACCCATCTGAAACAGCCCAAGATACTGGCCGTTCTGCGCCCAGACATACCATTTGCTCTCACACCATGAGACTCTGAGCGCCTCCTGGCAGTGTGGGCCAAAGATCTTGCAGATGATTTGTTTTGCAGTCGCCTGTTGGCGAGGTATTCTGTCGTCTCCTAGTGCCGCTTGTCCGGTTCCAAGAAATATAACAACAAGAACCGTTAGTGTCGTCACTATTCGCAGCACAGATAACCTCCTGATAGTAGGAGGACCCTGAGCTGTCGTGAACAACGAGGGGGAGGCTGTCCACGACACTCCCCCTGGGGGAGGTTGGGGTCGCAGAACTTACCGTTCCCACTCAGGGTCCTGGGGGAGAGGCGGATATCGCGTAGCCGAGTGCGTTTTAACGGGACCCACGACGGCCTACCATATCCTCTCACGTTTGCCCTCAGGGGACCGTGGTTATGGTGCCCTGCCCGACCGTGAGCCGGTTCTTAGTCTCCAGTCCGACTGCAATGCCTAACCCGTGACCAGAATCGGCATCCTTATCTCTCGTCAGCTGAAGACTAAGTTTTACTTCTTTTTCTTACCGCGACTTCTCTTCGGCAGCTTGCCTTTGTTGTCCATGTGATGAGCTCTTGCCCATTTCTCGCCCTTCACACCGAAAGCCCAGCGTCGCTGCCTCTGGGATTTCGCTGGCATGATTCCTCTTTTCTGTGGATTCGCCACTACCTACACCCGCGCATCTCGTCTCCCCTACGAGATTCTTCTACAAGATGCGTCTAGCCTAGCTCCTACCGAATCCACGCTTGGTAGCCGAGAGATCACTCCGGCCCCACCCTCGGTAGTGGCTTTTTCTTGATCTCCAGTCCGACGGTAGAGTGCCGTAAAGACCCGTCGACAAACAATGAAGATAACCGCAGTGCGATCTTCATTAACCTGGAGACCAAGTTTACGAGGACTCCAGTGGCCTGCTGAGGGGCAGGACGTCGAAGCCCTCTGCGATCAGAAGATCCCGCAGCTCGACCTTGTCCTCCTGGGTCAAAGCCTTGAACTCGGAGATCTCGATCTTCTTGCCGAAAGGAGGTGCTGTGAAGTACTCCTGGCACGCCTTGACGAACGAAATGGCCTCCGCCATAGGGATTCACCTCCTCTCAAATATAGTTTACTTGGAATCCTCTACAAGATCGAAGTTGGCCAAGAAAGCCTTTGTCGTGTAAACCTTGTAACCGCGTTCGGTATAGAGAATCCAATCACCCACGAATGCCTTCGTCTGACGGGGGTTCTTCGGATTGTGAACACGAACATGAATATACTGCTTCGTAGGCTGAAGCTCAGCAGATTTATCGACAGGGGATTCGTCGGTATTGCCGATTTCACCGAAGCACCATCGTGCAATATCGGCGAAATTTTGTTCAGTCACCTGCACGGCATCCACATACAGTGGCTTACGAACGTACTTTGTTGTAATACTCGTGGTCTCCACAAAGTTCCTATTCGTCTCGACGGTTGCGGGTTATCCCGAGAGCATATCCAAAAAAGACGCTAATCAAAACTATAACAGCGATGACTATAATTTCGACCATTAATCAGTCCATTTGGGCGTACTTGATCTCCAGAGGATCCTCTTCAATGGTGACGTAGATGCTCTGAAGATATGCCTTGACGCCGCTCTTGTTGTTGACCGTCCACTCATAGGGGCGAACAATCAGGTCGACATTGATGATGTCTACCCAGTCAAGCATCTCCACTTGACTCTCATCGAGATTATTACGACCGCGAGATGTGATTACGACGATTCTCGGCGGACGACCTTTGAAATTGACCGAGATAGGCAAATATGCCTGGGGAGCCTCGCCTTCTTCGTCTCCGCGAGGCCTCAACCACTTGACATTCCAATTATCTTCGGCCATGTCGTGAGCAACCTTCTCGTCGAGAAGAACCGCAAAGTTTCGATCTCCTTCGCGATTGTACTGACCTTCCCGACCTGAGAAGTTACGAAAGATGATTCGAACGCCTTCCATCAATACGGTATTGTCATTTGCAGGCATGGATTCTCCTAGCTCACGAATTCTTGGAAGGACCCGAATCCTTCGATCGTCTTTACTGCTTCGGTTTTCAGCTTTTCAAAGTAGGACATGTCGATCTGCAGATCCGGCATCACTTGGGCAATTTCGGCTTCGATCCACTTATGGCCCTTGGTGCCTGTCACTGCGTAGTATCTGTCCTCTTTAACTCTAAAAAGCGTACCTCCACCTTCGAGAACCGGGACAAAGCGACCAGTGCGACCAAGATGACGCATATCGCGATAATTAAGCGCTTCATCGTCACTATGTTCCTCCCTATCTAGGTACATTGTTCCTTGTATTACCGTCCTACTCTCGCAGTAGTCGTCGAAAGTAAGCTCTTCACCCGAGAACAATGATTTAAAAATAAAAGGGTGTTGGAATTGCGATCCCACGGCAGTCCATTTGCCGTCCTTACAAGCAATATACACCGCGTCGTTCACGAGACACAGCTTGTCGTACGTCGTCTCGTGCTCGAAGTCATATCCATAACGCTTACCGTGCTTTACGACAAAATCAATAGCTTTTTTGGTCGCGTTCGGGAGCTTCACGGAATCTGTCTTGATGTGGATCAGTGGGATCTTGTTGTCCTGTAGGTCGTTTTTCAGATCGATCATATAGAGAGCGCCACGCTTGGCAACTATGTTATCTTTGTTTCGATTGTCACGGAACGGATTCGGGAATTTCGCCGAGGTCAGTCCGTACACGATGTTGATAACAATCTTCAGGGCGTATGCAAGCTTGTCTGCTCCATCTTCATTCTCGAGGTATGGAGTCAAACGACCGTCGAACATCTTTCTTGCTTTGTCGAAAGCCCGTTCCTTGATGGCTATCCGGGCGGCTTTGAGTTGAGAGTATCTCTCAGTATACTTACCGAAGACGTTGAGTATCTCAATAGAGGTAGGATGCATGGAAGCAATATCAAGAAGGGCAACTTTCTTGTAGATTCCCGGCTCGGCGTAGACGTAACCTCCTTCACCGGGGTCTTCCCCTCGATATTGACTCTTACCAGCGTCAAATGTATAGCCATTGAATTCCTTACTTAGGTCCGTATAGACGAAATAATCTTGCGGATTCTTGTCGTCACCAAATATGATCTTCGCAGAATGTCGTTGCGTAGTATCGTTGATTGTCAGTCCGCTCAATTCGGCCAAAATTTGACGTGCGATGAAATCTTCCCAACGATCTTCAAGCACAGCTTCCGTCGCCAGAACATCGTTGACACAATATTCGACTACTCGTGGCCAGTTTTGTTCGTCTACAGGCTCATCTAGAGGAAAATCCAACTCCATGTGATGGATGCCTAGATCGATCTCAAACTTCTTCAAGCTCTGCTTAATCGAACTGAAATCCCAAACGTCGGCATAGGACAAATTGTACGCTTGAGCGAAATATGCGTTTCGATTGTTCTCTATGACAATCTTTCTAGTCAGATCGTATAGCTGCTCAATGCTGTAACCTAGAACTGCCGCATAGAGAATATGATTATCGAATCGACGATTATAGAAGCCCACCAGCTTAAGCTTGGTCAGATTTTCGACTTCCTCTCTAGAGGGATTGATCATTCGAACTACGGTGTCATCTCCACGAAACTTCCAGCAGATGACGAATAGGTTTGGATACACCTCGATGTCAAATATAACCATACGATCGTCGCGAATCTCGACTTCGGCGTCTGGATCTGCCTCGACTTCTCCGTCGAACTTGAAGTGCATCGTCTGGACAATCTTCAAACAGGTCGATGCCTGATTAGTACTGTTGTTGGCAAAGGCGATGATCCGCGGCCGCATGTCGGTGACGTCGTATCTCAACCCATCTTCATACGCTTCGGCGAGAATATGCTCAATGAAGTCGATTGACGGCTTGGTCCCAGGATGAATCTCTTTTTTAAGATTCCGCTCGATCAGTTCCCTAAGGCCCTTTTCTGACGTAATAGTCTTAGCCTTGAGCATCTTTTCCTTCTTCTGCTTAAGCGGAAGTCCACTGTGTATAGTAGCTACAGGGACGGAATTGCATCGTGTTACCTGTCGTCGTAAGGAGGCATCCCCGGTAAATACCTTAACTTCGATACCCTCAGAATAAACAGGCGCCAACTCATGAGGATTGCCACCATAAATATAATGAAGATGAACACCCTTCTTCGACTTACTAAGCTCCGCATACGTCGCTGGCCATCTGCTCGCAGCTTCAAGGTTTCTCTCCAGACTCGTCTGTCCCTTTTCGTTCTTCAGATCGAAGTCGATGATGATGTGTTTATCAGGCACCTTGACGTAATGGAGCTTCTTGGTGTCAATATCTACCAGGGTCGTCTTGACGCTTGACCATTTCTTAGCAGGTACTCCATCTTCGTTCGCATATTGCGCCGGACAATCGCGGAAATAATCGTCCAATAGAGATGTCGTCTCTTCCATGACCAATGAGAAAGCAGGAAGATCATCATCCGTCTCTTTCGGGCTTTTGAATTTTTCCGCATTAAAGCCCACATAAAGGCTACGAACCCTTTCACCGTCTATTTCTCCTCGATCTTTGAATTCGTCGAAGTAGTTTCGAAGCTCTTCACGTACTTTGTACTGCGGTAGCGGTCGCTCAATTCCGCTTTCGCTGCAAAATTCCTTGTAGAGCAAATATGCCTGCTTCAAGGTAGTCTGATTTTGAGATTTGAACACGTCGTAATACGCTTCAATGAAATTGAAGAACACGTCGGTTTGAAGCATCATCTCTAATGGACGATACCCGTTGTAGTAATTCTTGCCCATCTCCAAATATACCTGGAGACAATGAGTCGCAATTGCTCCCAACTCGAAATCAATCTGACTCATCAGCGTGTTATAGTGCCTAATCGGAATCCTGACACCAGTAGGATGAATATCAATCAATCTACGAATGATTCCCGATTTGGCGTCCGTGATCTTTACAGGCTGATTCGAGCCGATGAACAGCAGAGCTTCGGACTTTGACGTATAACTCGGCTTGTACTTTTCGTTCATTGTCATGGGCTCGTGAGCCACGATTGAATTGAGCCGAGTGTTGTCCTCGATTCTGGACAGATCACCGTCGTGCTGAATAGCAATTAGCGGATTGTGCTTGAATGCTTCTGTAGAAAACGTGCTGTCCGATCGGCCAAGGGCTTTTCCATCGAAGGTGGTTGTATATCCTTCGAACAACTTGTGCAAGACATTGAGGATTGTGGACTTACCGGACCCAGCTGGACCATAGAATACAAAGAACTTCTGTAGCTTCTTCGAGTCTCCTGATACAATGGATCCGATAGCCCATTCGATTTTAGCTCTCTCTTCTACAGAATATAACGTGCCTACCAGTTCGTCCCAAGCTGAAATATCGCCTTCGTCTAGCGAATAATTCAATCGTCTACTAGCGTAGTCGCTTTTCTTGATTTCTGTGTTTGCGAACATTAGTTTCGAATCAAGACGATGACTATTATCGCTGATATTTGAGAGATATTTTCTAAATTGCGCCCAGGAATTACTATTGAACGATCGCATATATCGTACCGTATAATGCATTCCTGTTTCTCTACGCAATCTTTCAGCTTCGGCTTCTAGATGCTCATCAACTAGTCGTTGAACGTCATATTCGTCACGAGACCAAAGACCTTTTTCGTCATCCCAAATTGCGTAAAATGTCCGTCCTTGAACCATCAGATCCTGAGAACGACCGACAATGAAATCTGGGTACAACTCCATACCCTTATCTTTCGTCTCTTTAGAGAGGATCTGATAAAAATCCATCAACCCTCCTCTAACAGCTAGGTCCTCTCATTCACATAGTTGTTCATTTGATACCAAATTTCTACTTTTGTCTGATCTTCTTCGGGATGATTCAAAGGGAAGAATCCCCCTCGACCGTCCTTTGCATACGTTCTCCACACGAGAGCATCAAGAACGTCGTTGATTCTTTCAAGATCCTCGTCCGTCAAAGGATCAGACTTCTGCGTTAGTCGAAGATTCTTGAGAAGCTTCCAAGCCCATTTTCTAGGCTGGCCTCCTGCCGTGAACGCCACTCTCTGGCTAAGACTTACCAAAACCTCGAGAAGTGTCGCGCCCTCAAGAGCAATTCGACCGGATCCTTTTTCATCCAAGAATACGTGTCGAAGATCTACAGCATCTTGGATTCGATTATCATCATTCGGAATGGTCCAGTGAAACTCCGCATTATGCATCGCCTCGAACAATCCCCGGTAGCTCTTGGCGTTAGGAATTTGTACCTGTGAGATCAACCATTCGTAATAATCATAATCAGTCTGAGTCATCGCTGTCATCGTCATGACTATCTAGTCCCATCACCTTGTCTTCATAGCTTTCGTCAACGCGGCAAATCTGCATCTCAACTTCTCGAGCGTCATTTCGAACGAACACGACGTCGACATCGTCTGCCCCGTGACCGAACTTTAGATTTTCGATACCGATAATGAGATCGGCGTGTGGGAGAGGCCTGGCGTCTTCATCTGTAACAACATCGTCGATAGCAAAATATGTATACGTTAC
>Ga0081455_10006879_pt1 | contig 12115 bp, 10 predicted proteins | sample TabmetS3T2R1_FD_70207 | JGI IMG/M metagenome (GOLD analysis project Ga0081455, IMG submission 70207) | Tabebuia heterophylla rhizosphere microbial communities from the University of Puerto Rico - S3T2R1 | ecosystem: Host-associated > Plants > Roots > Rhizosphere ...
GATCTCGCCCAGCATGGCCGCAGACATGACATTTACCTTGCCATCATCGAGAGTGATGTTGGCGACCCCGTCTCTCACCTCCCAGCCTACTCTCCCTGTCATTGGACGCTCCCTGTCAATTTCGGCTTGACCTTGAGAGTCTGATGTAGACCAATCAATATAATTTATCGATATGAGGAGGCTTCATTGCCAGCAGTTCCGAGGCACCGCCAGCCCATCATCAATGCCGCTCTGACGTTGTTCCGCCGGCAGGGATTTGCGCGAACAGGATTGAACGACATCGTCGACGTCAGCGGCGCGCCCAAGGGCTCCCTCTATCATTATTTCCCGCTCGGAAAATCCTCGATCGCCGTGGCAGCGGTCGAGGAGGCGAGCCGCCGGGTGGTTGCGACTCTCCAGAAGCTGGCATCGGAGTGCGGGTCTACCAGCGAACTGCTCCGGGCTCATGCGCAGCTATTGGCGGGATGGATGTTGAAGTCGGGATTTCGGGACGGCTGCCCCATCACCACCGTTCTATTGGAACTCGCGCCGCGCGAGCGCGCGGTAGCTGATGCCGGACGTAGAGCCTATGCGGCTCGCATATCGATTCTGAGCCGGAAGCTGGTTGAGGACGGATTCGCCAAGGCGCGCGCCGATGCCTTGGCCGTGCTCTGCACCTCGTCGCTCCAGGGGGCGCTGATCCAGGCACGCGTCGAACGAAGCGGAAGACCCATGGAAATTACTGCAGTGGAACTAGCCCGATTGCTAGAGGCGGAAGCGAAGAGGTGATCACTCCGCATGCGTCGATGACCTCTAGGGTTTCCGTGGATCGACGCAGGTGGAAAAGCGAGACAGGCGGCGATCCCGACTGCAAAGCCACTTTGCATGGGGTTGTTTTCGATGTTTTTGGTTGGATCGGACGGGCAGGGTTTCAATAGCATCATGTTGCATTGAACCGGTGTTGCGGTTAGGCAATTGATATGGAATGGAAATTCGCCCCGATGATGGATTGGAGCGAGAGTTTAGGTTTCTAATCAGTTAGAAGCCGCCGTGTGCACGACGTGTGCACCGGAGATCAAAGAAAATCGAGCGACGACCAATGTGGGCGACCTCGATGTTGAGCTTGGTGCACGTGGCGGGTACCGTGCGGACGGCAAGACGTTTGAAGGCCGCTATCCAAGTCTCCTGGAAGGAGACAGACGATGGTACGCGGCGGACAACAGAAAACTGGCCCATTCCATAACTCTGATTGGGGTCGGTCCGTTGCCGAGGTGGAAAATCTCTGTCCGGGTCGGCTCCTAACCCATTCGAGACATCGGTCAGAACGCAGAGGCGAAGCGTCGCTCGTGGCAGTGTCGTGACGGGCCGACGAAGGTGGGCTAGCTTCCCAGAACAAACAAGAACGGGAAACGCCAGAGTGTACGATACGATCATCGTTGGTGGTGGCTCGGCAGGCTCGGTCATGGCCCACAGGCTCTCCGCCAGGAGCGCCCACAAGGTCCTTCTCTGCGAGGCGGGGCAGGACACGCCGCCCGGTAACGAGCCGCCCGAAATTCGCGACAGCTATTCTGGCACGGCGTATTTCGATCCGCGCTTCCACTGGACCGAGCTCAAGGTCACGACCCAGGTCGTCAGCCACAACAACCCCAATGAGGAACGGCCACCGCTTCGCAAGTACGAGCAGGCACGCGTGTTGGGTGGCGGGTCCTCGATCAACGGCCAGTTGGCCAATCGTGGCGCACCGACCGACTACGACGAATGGGAAGCCCGCGGCGCCGCGGGCTGGAGTTGGAAGGACGTGCTGCCCTACTTCAGGAAGGTCGAGCGCGACCTTGATTTCGACGGGCCGTTCCACGGCAAGGACGGCTGCATCCCCGTCCGACGCATCCCGCAGGAGCACTGGACCGGGCACGCGCGAGCTGTTGCCGAGGCTTGCAAGCTCGCCGGCTATGCGTTCCTGCCCGACCAAAACGGCGAGTTCGTCGAAGGTTACTTCGCGGTGACGCACTCCAATCAAGCTGAGCAGCGCGTCTCGGCGGCGATGGGCTATCTCGATAGCGAGACGCGCAGGCGCGCCAATCTGACGATCTCGACCGACACGCAGGTGAAGGAGCTTTTGTTCGAGGGCACGCGCTGCGTTGGCGTGAAGGCGCAGGTCGATGGCCGGGAGCAAGAGTTCCGTGGCCGCGAGATTGTCCTCTCATGTGGCGCGATCCATTCGCCGGCACATCTGCTGCGCGCGGGCATCGGCCCGGTCGGGCACCTGAGGGAGATGGGCATTCCGATCGTGGTGGGTCTTGAGGGCGTCGGCCAGCGCCTGATGGATCATCCCTCGATCTCGCTGTCGTCCTTCATCCGTCATGGGGCGCGCATGAATGCGCACACCCGGCGCCATGTCCAGGTTGGACTGCGATACTCCTCGGGCCTGCCCGGCGTACCAATGGGCGACATGTTCGTCGCCGTCCTCAGCAAGTCGGCCTGGCACGCAGTCGGCGCGCAGATCGGCTCGCTGCTCACCTTTGTCAACAAGACTTACTCGGAGACCGGCCAGGTGAAGCTCGCCTCGCGCGACTCTCTGATAGAGCCGATCGTCCAGTTCAACTTGCTGTCCGACAGGCGCGACCTCGACCGCCTGATCAGCGGATTTCGCAAAATGGCGGCGCTGCAGATGAGTGCGCCGCTAAGGGCGGTGACCGACAAGCCATTCCCGGCCTCGTACTCCGACCGCGTCCGCAAGATCGGCGTGGTCAACGCCAAGAACAAGGTTCTTACCGCAATTGCCGCCGCGCTGATGGATGGGCCGGCGGCGCTGCGTCACTACATGATCGACACGTTCGTTGTCGAAGGATTCACGTTCGACGAAGTCATGAACGACGAGGAGGCGATGGAAGCCTTCGTGCGCAAGGCCGCGATCGGCGTGTGGCATGCCTCGTGCTCGTGCCGCATGGGCCGGCCGGACGATCCGATGACGGTCGTTGATACGCAAGGCCGCGTCAAGGGAGTGCAGGGTTTGCGCGTGGTCGATGCCTCGATCTTCCCGGTTGTGCCGTGTGCCAACACCAACTTCCCGACCTTGATGGCGGCGGAAAAGATCGCCGAAGCCATGCAGTGAACGGCGTAATCGGCGCCTGATCTGGCGAACCTTCGCTACAACGCTCTAAAGAAACACATCGGGCGGTACGCCGAGCAGGATCTGCCCGACCGACTCGAAATGGGCGCCGCGGGCCTGGATCTGCTGCGAGAGCGTGTGCATGTCGCGGAAGCGGCGCTCGAACGGGCTGCCCGGGAAGATCGCGTCGACGCCTGCGGCCTTGTAGGCGAAATCTGCCACCTCGGCCGCCCCCTGGATCGCGTTGGTGCAGGCGAGCCGCACGCGGGCCCGATCGGCTACTTCGATCGGTGCCACGTCGTCGGCATGCGCGTAGATCGAGGTGAGGGTCTCGATCAGGTAGGCGCGCGCCGAGCCGAGCCGCGCCTCCGCGCGCGCCACGTCGGCCTGCACGACCGCGTTGTCGGCGAGCCGGGACAGGCCGCGCGGCGCCTTGCGGGACGCCAGCGCGATGAACTCGGACAGCATCGCGCGTGCGATGCCAAATCCCACAGCGGCTACCCCGGTCGCGTAGAGGCACTGCATGGTAAAGGCATAGAGCTGGCCGCGCTCGCGGCGCAGCGTCGGGTCTTCGCGTGTGGTGCTGAATGCCTCGGACACGAACACATCGTTGACGCGATAGGAGTCCGACGCCGTGCCGCGCAGCCCGATCGTCTGCCAGGTGTCGAGCAGCGTCGCCTCGCTCGCCGGAAACAGCAGTGTGCGGACCGTGGGCCGGCCGAAGCGGTTGAGTCGCAGCGCGCCGTCGGCTTCGACCACATGGCAGTGCGCGCCGATCCAGCGGGCCTGCCGGCAGCCACTGGCGAAATCCCACTGGCCGGTCAGGCGATAGCCTCCATCAACCGCGCTCGCGCGCGACGCGTTTGGAGGGCCCCAGGCTACGATACTGCCGGGATCGGCGAAGATGGCGCTATTGACCGCAGTCTCCAGAAAGGCGGCGATCAGGGCCGAGCTGTTGGCAACGAACACGTTCCAGGCGATCGAGGCGTCGTGCCGGGCGAGCTCCTCGACCGCCGCCACGTAGGCCGCAGGCTCGGTTTCGTCGCCGCCAGCCGAGCGCGGCAGCAGCATGCGGAACAGCCTGGAGTCGTGCAGCCGCCCCAGCAACGCCTCGGGGATGCGCCGCGTGCGCTCGATCCCGTCGGCCGCGGCTGAAATCTCCGCCCCGAGCTCGCGGGCACGGGCGACCGGGTCTGGGCTGGTCCTGGTGTCCATCTAGCAGCGCTCCAGAATGGTCGAGGCGCGCAGCCGGCCGATCTACGCGTCGATGAAGTCGAACGAGTCTTTCCAGCGCACCACGCGGGCGGTCGACGGTGAGGGAAAGTGTGCCGTGCACATAAGAGTAGGCGTATCGCAGAAACGGCTGAACAATTCCCGCCGCGAAACTCCCGCTTGCGCGGAGTCGTAATCCGCCATCATGCCGAGTTCCGGATAGCGGGCTTGCAGCGGAGAGTGGATCATGTCGCCGGTGATGACGGCATCGGCGCCTGGCCTGCCAACGTGCACCGAATAATGGTCGATCGTGTGGCCGGGCGTCGGGATCAGCGTCACCAGGTCGGTGAATGCGTGCGCGCTCTTGACGACATCGACACGATTGGCGGCCACGACCGGGAGCACGGAATCGGTCACCCATGGACACGCTGCTGGATCATCCTTTTGGCGCTTGGTCCAGTAAGCCAGCTCCCGGTCGGCGAATACATAGCGCGCCTTCGGGAAGGTCGGCACCCAGCGGCCGTTCTCAAGCCGCGTGTTCCACCCGACGTGGTCGGTGTGCAGATGCGTGCACATGACAAAGTCGATATCGTTCACCCCAAATCCGCTTGCCGCGAGGTTCTTCTCGTAGCGATCGGAATTCATCATGTTCCAGAAGCTCCGCGTCGGTCGCGGCTTGTGATTGCCTACGCAGCTGTCGACCATAATGGTGTGGTGAGGTGTCTGCACGATGTAGCTCTGGATGCAGAGCATCAGCCTGTCGCTTGCATCGAGGAATCTGGGCTGCAGCCAGCCCCGGTTCTCATCGAGGAGTTCTCTCCTCATGGTCGGGAAGAAATGCATCGCCTCGAAGAATGGCCCCTCCTGCTCGACGATGCGGTGAATCCTGACGCCGCCGATTTCGATTCCAGTGTACAAGATGAATCTCCTTCTAGCGACCAGCGGTCGCCATATAGGCATGCTCCAGCCGGCGCGGCAGATCGGCCTCGCCCGTTTCCGCTTCCAGCACGATCGATCCGCGCGCGAGCGCATAGACGCGATCGGCGAGCGCGAGCGCCTTCTCGATCAATTGCTCGACCAGCAGTACCGCGGTGCCGGCCTCGCGCAGCCGCTGCACCACTACGAGCACGCGATCCACCAAGACCGGTGACAGACCGGCCGAAGGCTCATCGAGCATGAGCAGTCGAGGCCGCCGAACCAGGCCCTGCGCCACCGCCAGGATCTGCTGCTGGCCGCCGGAGAGCGCGGCCGCGCGTTCGTGGCGCTTGGCGGCGATTTCGGGGAAGAGGGCGAACACTTCCTCGACCCGCACGGCGCGCTCGCCGCGCGGCAGGTCGTATGCCGCCAGCAAGAGATTGTCGAGTACGCCAAGCTGCGTGAACACCCGATGCCCCTCGACGACATGCGAAAGTCCGGCCTTGACGGTGTCGCGCGGACTTGCGCCGGCGAGATCGCGCCCGTCGAAACGCACGCTTCCCGACCACGGCAGCAGCCCCGATACCGCCCGCAGCAGAGTTGTCTTGCCGGCGCCGTTGGGACCGAGCAGCGCCACCACCTCGCCCGCGCCAACGGTCATGTCGACGCCGTGTAGCACGCCTATCTTGCCGTAACCGGTCGAGAGGCCGGCAACAACCAGTAACGGATCAGGCGCCGAGATAGGCATTGACCACCTCCCGATGCGCGCGGATTTCGGCCGGCGTTCCCGCCGCCAATACCTTGCCGAGATTGAGCACTGTGACGCGATGGCAGATGTCGAAGATCAGGTCGGGATGATGTTCGACCACCAGCACGCCCGTGCCGGCCTGCGCGATCGCCAAAATGAGTGCGCCGAGGCGGGCGATCTCCTCTGCCGAGAGCCCGGCCGCCGGCTCGTCGAGCAGCAGGAACGCCGGACGCAGCATCAACGCGCGCGCGATCTCGGTGAAGCGCAACTCGCTGTGCTGTAGCCTGTCGGCGCGCACGGCGGCGAGCCGCTCCAGTCCGACTGCCGTCAGCGCCAGCATGGCGGTGTCGCGCAACATCGCTTCGTCGCGTCGATGGCGCGGCAGCGACAGCAACGATTCCACGAACGTCGCCTTGCCATCGATGGTGCCGCCGATCATCACGTTCTCCAGCACCGAGGCGGAGCCGACGATGCGCGGGGTCTGAAAAGTCCGCGCAATCCGCAGATGCGCGCGCCGGTGCAGCCCATCCACCGGCATGGCGTTGCCGTTCAGCCTGATCGCGCCGCGCTTCGGCGCGTAGTACCCGGAGATCACGTTCAACGTCGTGGTCTTGCCGCTGCCGTTGGGACCGATCAGTCCATGCACCTCGCCGGGTCGGATTTCGAGGTCGAGCCCGTCGATGGCCCGTACCCCGCCGAAATTCAGCGACACCTGCTCCAGCGTCAGGGCGCCGGCATCAGGCGCTGCGCCAAGCAGTGGTCCGAGCACGTCGGGCCGTGGAACGATCGCGCGGCCGGTCTCGAGCGGACGGCGGTTCTTGAAATCGAGGATCTCGGCAATTCCGCCGGGGATAGCGAGCACGATGACGAGCAGCAACACTGCATAGAGAAACGTCGACCATGCGACCAACGGCGCGGCAAATTCCGGCAACACGGTCAGGAGAATCGTGCCGAGCAGCGGTCCGAGAATGGAGCCTCGCCCGCCGATCAGGATGGCGATGAAGAACAGAACCGAGAGGTCGATCGTGAACGCGTCCGGCGTGATGTAGGACTGCAGCGAAGCGAACAGCCCGCCGGCAATTGCGGCAACGGCGCCGCTGAACAAAAACACTTGCGCCAGCAGGGTGGATTTCAGGATGCCGCTGGCCTCGGCCGCGACCTCCGCGTCGCGGACCGCGGTGAGCGCGCGGCCAAAACGGCTTGCCGCGATATTGGCCGTCATCCAGGTGCAGATCGCGGCGAGGCCGAAGCAGAAATAATAAAAGCCCCATTGCGAGGAGAACGGCTCGGGGAACACCGGCCCGGCAACGCCTACGCCGCCTCCGGTGACGCTCTGCCAGGCCAACGCTACCTGGGTGACGATGGTGGCGAAGCCGAGCGTGGTGATGGCGAAATAGAAGGTGCGCAATCGCAGCGCCGGCAAGCCGACGATCAGGCCGAAGACGGCGCCGACTACGGCCGCGATCGCAAGCGCCAGATAGGGCGGCAATGGCGGCCCGACGTTGCCGGCCACGAGAACGCTGGTGGTGTAGGCGCCGAGCGTCAACAGAGCCACCCAGCCGATCGCGATCTGGCCGCCGAAGCCGACGACCAGATTGAGGCCCGACGCCAGCACCCAATAGATGCAGGCGCGGGTCGCGATCACGCCCCAATAGCCGCCGCCGAACAACGGGAACGCGATGCCGACGACCAGCAGCGCCAGGAACGGCAGCGCCGCGTTGAACGAGCTTGGCGCGCCGAGCGCATTCGTGCGGCTCGCGTGCAATGGTGTTGCCTGTGTATCCATCACACGCGTCGCGGCAAGCTTGCGCCGGCGATGCCCTCGGGGCGCGCCAGCAGGACGATGATGAACACCGTGAACACCGCCACCGAGGCAAAAATGCCGCCGACCAGGAAGTTGGCGGCCTGTTGGAACAATCCGAGCAGCAGGCCGGCGACGACGGCGCCGCGGTTGTTGCCCATGCCGCCGAGCGCCACTGGTACGAAACCGTAGAAGGTCAGCATCGGCGCATTGGCAAAGAAGGCCAGCAGCATCTGGCCGCCGGCAAAGCCCGCCAGCGCGCCGATCACGCCGGCGAGTGCAAAGCTCGCCATGCGCAAGCGGCGTTCTGGCAGGCCGAGCGCGCGTGCCGCAAAATTGTCCTCGGCGATCGCCAGAAAGGCATGGCCGATCAGAGTGCGGCGATAGAGCAGTTCGAGACCGACGATCGTTACTGCGCACGCCAGCATCGGCAGCCAGAACTGCTGATCGAATCCCCCGCGTTCGATGTCAAACAACCGCGGAAACGGCTGCGGCTCGGTGCTCCATTCGATCGCGGTGTACTGCTGGATCATCAGCGCCAGCGCCAGCGTGGAGAGTACGTAAAGATGCTGGTCCAGGCTCTTGAGCACCGGCCGCACCGCGACGATCTCAGTGACGATGCCGATCGCCGCGCCACCGGCCAGCGTCAGGAGAAAGCCGACCGCCACCGGCATGCCCATCCGGAGGATGAACAGCGAGCCCAGCACACCGCCGAGCATCCCGAGCGTACCAGCGGTGAAGCTGAACACGCGCGAGGCGGAAAACATCACGTTGTAGGTGATGGCGATCAGCGCATAGATGCAACCGATCGCCAGCCCCGTCGAGACGATGGATTCGACCATCGGCTCAAGCGCCGTAGCCGGGAGCCAGATTGAACGCGCCGTCTTTGAGCGAATTGGCCTCGACCATCACTATTTGGTTGTCCGGGTAGCCGTCGTGCTTGTCGGCTGTAAAGGCGATGTCGCCGTAGATGCCCGGAAACTCCTTGAGCTTGTTGAGATAGCCGACGATCTTGTCCGGCTCGGTGCCGACGTTCTTCATCGCCTCGGCGATCATTCGTGGGCTGTCATAGCCGAGCGCGATCCACCATAACAGCGTGTCCCCCATGTCGATCTTGGCGCTCTTCAAACGGTCGACGAACGCGTTGGTGCGGTCCGAAAGTTTGCCGCCGGTGGTGTAGCAAACGGGGCGGAAATTGTTGGGATAGACCTTGGCCCAATATTCCGGCTTTTCCAGCAGCGCCTTGGTTTGGCCAGAGCCGAGGGTGGTCTGGCCGACAATCGGCACATCCCATCCCATTTGCCCGCGCGTATTAATGATGCGCGATAGGAAGCCGGCATTCACGCTCCAGGGCATGATCGCCTCGGCTCCCGCCGACTGCATGCGCAACAGCTCCGGCTTGAGGTCCGGATTGGCGGCGTCGACGTTGCCCTGATAGGCGATCTCGGCGCCCATGCCCTTGAGCATCGGCACATAGGCGTTGACCGATGCGGTGCCATAACCGGTGGTGTCGCTGATCACCGCGACCTTTTTGCGCTTGAGCACTTCGACGACGTAGCGGTTCGCGGCGCCGCCGATCTGCTGGTTGGTGGGCGCGTTGCGGAAGCACATCGGATATTTCTTCGGGTCGGTCAGGGTATCGACCCAGCAGGGATGGACCTGCGGTGTGTTGGCGCGCGCGAGCAGCGGCACGACTGCGAGCGATTCACCGGAATTGACCGGGCCGAAGACAACGCTCACCTTCTGGTGCGTGAGTTCGGCCGCTCCATTCACGGCTTTGGTCGGATCGCTTTGGGTGTCGCGGGTAATTAGTTCGAGCTGTCGTCCGTCGATGCCGCCGGCCGCGTTGATCTCCTGAACCGCCAACTGGATTCCGCGGTTGATGCCAACCCCGGTGGACGATGACGGACCGGTAAGCGCCGGAAGATAGCCGACCAGGATCGGATCCTTTGCTGCGATCGCGGGCCTGGGCAATCCGCTTGCAAGGGCGGCGGCGCCCGCGGACACCAACGCTTGACGACGAGTCATTGCCATTTCCGTTTCCTCCCTGAGCGTGTCTTGATTTTCTTGGTTCACTCCCGAAGCTCGTTGACGTCATTCTGGCGGACGTCTGCGAGCTACCATAGCGCAGGCCCGGTGCTCAGCAAAGGCGGGCCGATCAGCCATTTTGACCGGACTGCTCCGCTGCTTTCGCGGGACTGGCGTGCCGATCAGCGCGCGGCAGCCCGGCGATTTGCGCTGATCGACACGTCCGTTCGGCGATGTTAGTGAAGTTTTGCACTTCGCTTCAACGGCAGTGGAAAAAAGCTGCGCCGCACCGCGCGGCATGCAGGGAAACAAGAAACAAACAGGGGAGAGAAGCATGGTCAAGGCACCGCCTTCCGCCAAACGCGACCGCATCAAATCGTTTACTCCAGCACTGGTCGATTACACCAACGACGTCATTTACGGCGATCTGTGGGAGCGCAAGGCTCTCTCGAAGCGCGACCGCAGTCTCATCACGGTGGCGGCGCTGGTCGCGACCTACCGGCCGGAGCAACTCGTGTCCCATCTGTCACGCGCGATCGCAAATGGCGTCACGCAGGAAGAGATCACCGAAGTCATCACCCACATGGCGTTCTATGCCGGCTGGCCCGCCGCGATGTCGGCTGCGCAGGTTGCCTACACGGTGCTGGTCGAAGGCAACAAGGGGGAATGACGATGGCGAATGAGGTTATCGTCGGCTTCATCGGGCTCGGCACCATGGGTGGCAAGATGGCCACCAACATCCTCAAGGCCGGATACAAGGTCGTGGTGCACGACCTTCACCGGCAATCGGCCGGCCATCATTTGCAGGCAGGCGCCGAATGGGCGAACACGCCGCGGGCGCTGGCCGAGAAGTCCGACGTGATCTTCACCTCGCTGCCGGAGCCGGCGGATGTCGAGCGCGTCTCGCTGGGGGCCAATGGCCTGATCGAGGGTGTAAGAAAGGGCGCGGCCTATTTCGACCTGTCGACAAACTCGCAAAACGTCGTGAAAAAAATTCACGAGGCCTTTGCTGCCAAGGGCGCCCACATGCTCGATGCACCCGTGAGCGGGGGGCCATCGGGAGCAGCATCGCGCAAGATGGCGATCTGGGTTGGCGGCGATAAGGCCGCATTTGACCGGCACAAGGCTGTCCTCGACGCGATGGGCGATCGGGCCGCCTATGTCGGTCCGATCGGCAGTGCGACGGTCGCCAAGCTCGTGCACAACATGTCGAGCTATGCGATCAGCTGCGCGCTGGCCGAGACCTTTACCATGGGCGTGAAAGCCGGCATGGACCCGGTGGCGCTGTGGGAAGCCGTGCGTCAGGGCGTTACCGGCCGCCGCCTGACGCTCGACGGGCTGCTCGAGCAGTTCCTGCCCGGCAAATACGACCCGCCGAACTTTTCGCTCAAGCTTGCCACCAAGGACGTCAAGCTCGCGACCGACCTCGGGCGCGAACTCGGCGTTCCCATGCGGATGTGCAACCTCGCCTACGCCGAGATGAGGGAGGCGTGCAACCGCGGCTGGGAAGGGCGCGACTCGCGCGTCGTGATGCTGCTCGAGCAGGAGCGCGCAGGTGTCAAAATCGAGGCCGATCCGGAGCGCGTGAAGCAAGCGGCGGAACGCGCAAAGGTCGGCTGATGCTTGCGACGAGTCAGAAGCGGACCTCGCCCCATGACCAGCCGACGTCCGCTAGACTAGTGACCCGATACTGTTGGAAAAGTCAAAAATGACGCTACCGCAAAAATCTCGCTGAGATCAGTTTAGGGCGAGCTCCGGCAATAGATGTCTTCGTCGTAGAGCTGGGAAGATCGCCGAGCGATTCTGCCCAGGTTGAAGTGGTCCCCCCATGTCCAACGGCGTCAAGCGCATCAGTAGCCCTTAGAAAATTGGCATGCTCGCTACGAAGGACTTTTTCAACAGTATCGGCCCCTCAGCGACCTGCCGAGACGTCCGCTATTGCGCCGGTATTGGCGGACAAGCCGACATCAGGCGCGCCTGCTCAAGCACCCCGATTCATGAGTACGCCGGCTCAAAAAGCACCTATAGCCACGAACTGCACCTAACGTCTTTGCCCATCGGAACAAGCTATTGAAATTGTTAACATCTTCTCCGCCCTCCGAGCGCACCATTCACCCACGCTTAGCGTTGAAATCGCTAAGCTTTTTTCGAAATATTGCTGCGCTGGCTGCGGAGGTTTTCGCGCCAGCGTCTTGTATGCACTTGGTCGGCCATCGGAGATGCTTACCCATCAAAGAGGCGCATGGAGTGCCTCGTCTATGTCTGCGCACTCTCTCGGAAAACGCTCGATTGCCTCCGACGGCTCATAGCGATTGCTGGACCA
>Ga0081455_10006880_pt1 | contig 12113 bp, 4 predicted proteins | sample TabmetS3T2R1_FD_70207 | JGI IMG/M metagenome (GOLD analysis project Ga0081455, IMG submission 70207) | Tabebuia heterophylla rhizosphere microbial communities from the University of Puerto Rico - S3T2R1 | ecosystem: Host-associated > Plants > Roots > Rhizosphere ...
GCCGACCCGCGCGCTAACCGCGATTACTGGATGTTCCAGGCGAAATTGAAGCCCGGCGTCACCGTTCAGCAAGCGCAGGCCGATATAGAGGTGATCGCGCGGCGTCTGGCGCAGGTTTATCCCGACAACTATCCCAAGAACTTCAGCGTCCAGATCATTAGTTGGGTTGACAGCCTGGTCGGGCAGTTTCGCAAGACGCTCTATACGATCGCCGCCGCCGTCGGCCTGTTGTTGCTGATCGCGTGCAGCAACGTGGCGAACATGTTGCTGGCGCGCGCGACGGCGCGTGAGAAAGAGATGGCGGTTCGCTCCGCGCTGGGCGCCAGCCGGATGCGATTGGTCGGCCAATTGCTGACCGAGAGTTTGCTGCTCGCGCTCGGCGGAGCGATTGTGGGCTGCCTCTTCTCTTACGCCGGCATCAAGGGCCTGGTGACGCTGATTCCGGATGGCTTCATCCCGCGCGAAGCCCAGATCAGATTGAACATCCCCGTCCTGCTTTTCAGTTTGGGGACGGCGGTCGGCGCCGCTGTGCTCTTCGGCCTGGCGCCCGCGCTGCAGACGGTCAGAAAGGACCTGGTCGAGCCGCTGAAAGACGCCGGCAAAGGCGCCGGCGGCGGCTTCCGGCGCGGACGGTTGCGGAACGCGCTGGTGGTGTTCGAGGTGGCGCTGTCGCTGGTGTTGCTGTCGTGCGCGGGGCTGCTGATGCGCAGTTTCGTCAAGTTGCAACAGGTGGACCTGGGCTTCAATCCGGAGAATATCCTGTTCGCCCGCCTGCCTTTCCCGCGCGGCCAATACACGAAGGCCGCCGAAAAACAGCGGTTTTACGAGCAATTGCTGAGCCGGCTGCGCGCTTTGCCCGGCGTGGTGGTGGCGACCGAGACGACCACACTACCGCCGTATGGCGGCATCGGCAGCGAAATAGATATCGTAGGGAAGACGCACACCGAGAAATGGCGGGCGATGATTTCACTATGTAGCGAAGGCTATTTCCCGACGCTGCAACTGCGAACGCTGAGCGGTCGCACGCTCTCGGAAACGGAGGTGAACGGCGCGCGCAAAGTCGCCGTCGTGAACCAGACGTTCGTGAACAAGTTCCTCGGCAATGAAAACCCGATCGGGCAAATGGTCAAAATCAATACGCTGGAGAGCATGCCCGATTCTCCGGTCAAAGAACCGGTCTTCGAAATCATCGGCGTGGTCTCGGACGCCAAGAATCAGGGCATCCAGGAGTCGCCGATGCCGGAAATGTTCGCGCCTTATACGATCACCGGCGCGTTTGATCGGGGAATTATGGTCAGGACTTCGGCGCCGCCGCTTTCGCTGCTCAACAACGTGCGACGGGAAATCTGGGCCGTGGATGCCAACATCGCCTTGACGCTGACCGGCAGCCTGGAAGATTTCCTGAAGCAGTTCAGTTACGCCGAGCCGCGTTTCAGTCTGGTTCTGCTGAGTGTCTTTGCGAGTGTCGGCTTGGCGCTGGTGGCGCTGGGGGTGTTCAGCGTGATCGCCTACACAGTTGCGCGGCAGACGCACGAGATCGGCATCCGAATGGCGCTGGGCGCCGAGGCCGCAGACGTGGTGCGTATGGTTCTCCGAATGGGATTGCAGTTGGTCGGGTTGGGCGTGGGTTTGGGGCTGCTGGCGAGCTTCGCAGTGACGCGGGTGATCGCCAATCAGCTTTGGGGCGTGTCGCCGCGCGACCCGTTGACGCTCGGCGCGGTAGTGGCCGTGGTGGCGCTGGCCGGCTTGGCGGCGTGTTATTTCCCGGCGCGTCGCGCTACGAAGGTGGACCCGCTGATTGCTCTCAGGTATGAGTGACGGATCGAGGATCGAGGGCTGAAGATTGCTGGCGCTGACGGATTTTGTGGCGGTGAGCCCCGGAGGGGCGAAATGTTTATAGCGACGAAGAAATAATTCGTCCAAGCTCCGTCAGGAGCGACATATGCCAACAACGGATGTCGCCCCGCTGGGGCTAAGAACTCAACTCGCCCACATTGCTATAAACATTTCGCCCCTCCGGGGCCGGGGGAATGGCCACAACCACATAATCCATTAGCGCCAGCAGATTGAAGATAACGCATGGACTTCGATCCTCAATAATCAGGAGAGACGATGAATACACTCTTGCATGACCTGCGCTACGGCGCGCGAATGTTATTCAAGAATCCTGGCTTTACGTTGGTTGCCATGCTGACGCTCAGCTTGGGCATTGGCGCGAACACGGCGATTTTCAGCTTGACCAACGCGCTCGTGCTGCGGCCCTTTGATTTTCCAGACCTCGACCGGCTGGTGACGGTATCCGGGACAATGCCGCAACAGGGCAGCGAGCGCTACGGGATGAACCCGGCTGATTACGCCGACCTGCGCCGACAACAGACGGCCTTTGTTGATCTGGCTGCTTACCAGCAATCGAATGCGACTCTGACTGGCATGGGCGAGCCGGAACGCGTGCAGAACGTCAAAGTCGCAGCAGGCTTCTTCCGGCTGCTCGGCGGCGAGGCCGCGTTGGGGCGCGTGTTTTTACCGGAAGAGGAACAGCCGGGGCGAGATCAGGTGGCGGCAATAAGTTATGGCCTATGGCAGCAACGCTTCGGCGCAGATCCCAAGATTGTCGGCGCGACGGTCTCGCTGGATGGAAAAGCCTATACGGTCATCGGCGTGATGCCCGCGAATTTCAACTTCCCGAAGCCGGTCGAGGTATGGACGCCGCTGGCCCTCGACAATGAAGCCTGGAATGAGCGCCAGGATCGGAGCTTGTCGGTCGTGGCGCGACTCAAAACGGGCGTCGAGTTAGGGCAGGCCAACGCGGAAGTTGGGATATTGGCCCAACGTCTCGCGACGCAATATCCGCAGACGAACACGGGGCGAGGCCTGACGATCAAGTTGCTGCGCCAGCGCGCCAACGGCGAGTACAACGACGTGTTCGTGGGATTGCTCATGGCCGCAGTCGGATTCGTGCTGCTCATCGCCTGTGTCAACATCGCCAACATGCAACTGGCCCGCGCCAGCGCGCGCGGGCGGGAGTTTGCCGTCCGTGCGGCATTGGGCGCGGGGCGGTTGGCTCTCGTGCGGCAACTGCTGACCGAGAGCCTGTTGCTCGGCTTGCTCGGCGGTGTCTGCGGCCTGTTAGTTTCATTCTGGTTTCTCGATTTCATTCGCGGCAGCCTTCCGCCCGAAGCGGTTCGATACATTGCGGGCTGGGAACATTTCCGTATCAACGAGCGGGTGATGATCTTCACCTTCTTAATAGCGCTGGCGAGCAGCGTCATCTTCGGTCTAGTCCCGGCGCTGCAATCCTCCCGGCCCAACCTTAATGAGACACTCAAGGAAGGTGGTCGGAGCGATGGCGCGGGCGTCGGACGGCAGCGCCTGCGCAAGGCATTGATCGTCGCCGAGGTCGCGCTGTCGCTTGTGCTGCTGGTTGGGGCAGGGCTGATGGTCAAGGGTTTCGGGCGGCTGACCGAGAAGCAACACCAGGGCTTTGATCCGAGTCACGCGCTGACGCTCCGTACGATACTGCCGCCGTCGCGTTATGCGGAAGGGCGTCAGATCGCGGCTTTCCATCGCCTTGCGCAAGAGCGGCTCGCTGCGCTGCCGGGTGTCGAGTCGGTCACTTCCGCCCGATTTCTCCCAGGAACCGACAACTGGAATTCGACGGAGTTTCAAATTGAAGGGCGGCCCGCGTCGCCGGGGCAGGAGCGCGTCCTCACTTCTCAGCAGGTCGGCCCGGACTACTTCCGAACCACGCGCATCCCCATCGTCAAAGGTCGCGCGTTTTCGGTCGCCGATGAGGAGGACGCGCCACGCGTGGCGGTGATCAGCGAGGCGCTGGCGCGGCGATATTTCCCCAACGAGGACCCGCTGGGCCGGCGCGTCAAGGTCGGCGCGGCGGAGTCGGCCCCCTGGCATACGATTGTCGGCGTGGCCGGCGACGTCTCGCGGTTCATGTTCGACCGCGAAACGCAGCCGATACTTTACCTGCCAAACCAGCAAATCCCGGATCGCGGAGCGTACTTCGTCGTGCGCACTTCCGGCGAACCAATGAGCGCCGTTTCAGCCGTCCGCGCGCAGATTGCCGCGCTGGACGACAAGTTGCCCCTTTTCGAGATCAAAAGTCACGAGCAGGCGATTGCTGATGATCTGGCCGGGCTGCGGTTGGCGGCGGCGCTGATGGCGATGTTCGGCGCGATGGCGCTCGTGCTCTCAGGCGTCGGCGTGTACGGCGTCATGGCCTACGCCGTCTCGCAGCGGACGCGCGAGATCGGTGTGCGATTGGCGCTGGGCGCGCGCCCGCACGATGTGTTCAGGTTGATTGTCGGTCAGTCGCTCAAGCTCGCTGCGTTCGGCCTGGCAATCGGGTTGCCGGTGGCGTTGGCCCTCGGACGGCTGATGGCCGGCGCGCTCTTCGGCGTCGTCGCGCTCGACCCGCTGACGTTTGTCGGATTCACGCTGCTGCTGACGGGCGTAGCGCTGCTCGCAGGTTACCTGCCGGCCCGGCGCGCGATGAAGGTAGACCCGATGGTGGCGCTCAGATGTGAATAGATGTCAGATGTCAGATGTCAGATGTCAGTTGAGTGATGCGAGAGACCTCTTCACTGACATCTGACATCTGACATCTCCTCTGGGAGGAATTATGCAGACACTCTGGCAAGACCTGCGTTATGGCTCGCGAATGCTGTGGAAGAACCCCGGCTTCACGTTGATCGCCGTGATCACGCTGGCCTTAGGCGTCGGCGCGAACACGGCGATCTTCCAATTGCTGAACGCCGTGCGTCTGCGTTCGTTACCCGTGCAAAAACCGGAGGAAATCGCCGAGGCGCGCATCGCGGATGCGCCCAATCGTTGGGGGAACTTCGGCGGTCGACGCGCGGAGTTGACCAATCCGATCTGGGAACAGATTCGGGAGAAGCAGCAGGCCTTTTCCGGCGTCTTCGCCTGGGGGACTGCGACCTTCGATCTTTCTCCGCGCGGTGAGCAGCGCTTTACTGAAGGCGGGTTGTGGGTGAGCGGGGATTTCTTCAACGTGCTTGGAGCGCAACCCGCGTTAGGGCGCGTCTTCACACAGGCCGACGACCGGCGCGGTTGCGGTTCGCCTGGCGTGGTCATCAGCCATGCGTTCTGGCAGCGCGCTTTCGGCGGCGACGCTTCCGTCCTGGGCAGAAAGATCACGCTCAACGGCCATCCGTTTGAGGTCATTGGCGTCACGCCCGCCGGCTTCTTCGGCGTCGAGGTGGGCCGCAGCTTCGACGTGGCCGTTCCGATTTGCGCCGAAGCCCTGATCAATGGTGAAGGAGCCAGGCTCGACCGTCGCTCGGCCTGGTGGCTGTCGGTGATGGGACGGCTCAAATCGGGCTGGACGCTTCAACAGGCGACCGTCCACCTGAATTCGATCTCCGCCGGCATCTTTCAGGACACGGTAGATACGGGCTATACCGCGGAGAGGGCGGCGGAGTATCGTGGCTTCAAATTGGAAGCTTTGGCCGCTGGTTCCGGCGTCTCCCAACTGCGACTGCAGTACAACGATTCGCTTGGGCTGCTGCTGGCGATCGCCGGGCTGGTGCTGTTGATCGCCTGCGCCAACCTGGCCAACCTGATGCTGGCGCGGGCGAGCGCGCGCCAGCGGGAGATCGTCGTGAGACTGGCGCTCGGCGCGACGCGGGCCCGGCTCGTGCGGCAGTTGCTGCTCGAGAGCCTGTTGCTGGCCGCGATTGGCGCGGTGATTGGCGCCTGGGGGGCCGAATACCTGGGCCGGTACGTTGTCTCCCTGATGAGCACGGAAGTAACGCCTCTGTTCGTCGCTTTGGAAACGGATTGGCGTGTCTTCGGCTTTACGGCTGGCGCGGCGATTTTGACCTGTATTCTGTTCGGCTTGACGCCGGCTTTGCGGGCGACGCGGATCATGCCGGCTGAGGCGATGAAATCCGGCGGACGCGGGCTGACGGCCAACCGCGAAGGAGTCAGCTTGCGGCGAGTCCTGGTCGTCTCGCAAGTCGCTCTTTCGCTCGTCCTGCTGGTCGGAGCGCTGTTATTCACCCGCAGCCTGTTCAACCTGATGACGCTGGACGCGGGCTTCACTCAGGACGGAATCCTGCAAACGGACATCAACCTGGCGCCGCTCAACCTGCCGTCCGATCGGCGCTTTGCGGTCAAGCTCGAACTTCTCGACCGCTTGCGCGCGATGCCAGGCGTAGAAGCGGCCGCCTCCGTCAGTAACGCTCCCTTAGGCGGGAACACCTGGGGCGACGCGATTTTCGTAAACGGCGCCAGAGGCGTCGAAAAGGGCTTTGCGAACTTCAATCGAATCAGCGCCGGTTATTTCAAGACTCTTGGCATCCAGTTGCTGGCGGGCCGCGACTTCGGCGGCGGCGATACGCCCGCCACGCCAAAGGTCGCCATCGTAAATGAATCATTTGCGCGCCGGTATCTGGACGGCGCGAGTCCGTTGGGGAAAACGTTCCGGATTGAAGTTGGCCCGGGCGCCCCGGATCCCACCTATGAGATTGTCGCCCTGGCGCGTGACACGAAATATGATGACCTGCGCGCGGAGTTCAAGCCGATCATCTATTTGCCTGCGTCCCAGCAGGAAAGACATGGGACATATGAGCAAATCCTGCTGCGCTCCAATCTGCCAGTATCCAGCATGATGACTTCGGTGCGACAGGCTTTGGGAGCGGCCAACCCTGGGATCGCGTTCCATTTCCACGTCTTCAAAACCCAGATTCGGGAGTCGCTCATTCGGGAGCGTTTGATGGCTACTCTCTCCGGGTTTTTCGGCGCGCTCGCCGCGTTGCTCGGCGCCATCGGGTTGTACGGCGTGCTTTCCTACACGGTCGCGAGGCGGACGCAGGAGATCGGAATCCGCCAGGCGCTCGGCGCGAACCGGGGCGACATCGTGAAGATGATTATGCGCGAGGCGGCAATTTTGCTTCTCGCCGGTCTTGCCGTCGGAACGGCGCTGGCGCTGGCCGCGGCAAAGGCGGCGAGCGCGATGCTGTATGGGTTACAACCGCACGACCCGACTACATTCTTGATGGCCGCGACATTGTTGGCAGTGGTCGCGGCGGCGGCGAGTTATCTGCCCGCGTATCGCGCGTCGCGCGTAGACCCAATGGTGGCGCTCAGACAGGAATAGGTTTCAGGTTCCAGGTTTCAGGTTCCAGGTTCCAGATTCCAGGTTTCAGACAAGAATTGGCGCCGCAGACTCTATCCTGACACCTGACACCTGACACCTGACACCTGACACCTGACACCTAGCTCTGGAGGAATTATGCAAACACTGTGGCAAGACCTGCGCTACGGCGCGCGAATGTTGTTAAATAAACCCGGCTTCACCATTGTGGCCGTTCTCACGTTGGCGCTGGGCATTGGGGCCAACACAGCTATCTTCAGCGTGGTGGATGCGGTGTTGCTGCGCCAGTTACCTTTCCCGCGTCCGGAACAGATTGTTCTAGTGCGCGATGATTTGACCGGACGTCAACTTGAAGATGTCGGAATGTCGGTTGACGAGCTGAGAGATTTTCAGGAGCGATCCGACGTCTTCGAGCAGATCTCAGCCGTCTGGCCGGTGGACGCCAACCTGACGGGTTCCGACCGCCCCGAGCGCATCGAGCTGCTCGCCGTAAGTCCCAACTATTTTTCGTTGCTCGGGGCAAGCGCGCAACTGGGGCGCGTCTTCGGGCCGCAGGATCAGGCGCTCGGCTTCGCTGAAGGGGTCGTCATCAGCGACGGATTGTGGCGGCGGTTGTTCGGCGCCGATCCGAATATCCTTGGGAGGAAGGTGCGCGCCGACAGCGATATCTATACGATCATCGGCGTGATGCCGCCCGGCTTTCGACATCCGGCTCAGACCTTGCGAAACGAAGTGGAGATGTGGGGGACGGCCGGATTCGCGGCCAACCCATTTGGCCCGCCGGTGCGAGCCCAGCGGATGCTGCCTGGGGCGATTGCGCGACTCAAACCAGGGTTGAGCGTTCAGCAGGCTCAACAGAAGCTCGATTCCTTCGTCGCAAACCTGCGCGGCCAATTTCCCAATGAATATCCGGCGGACGCGGGATGGACGGTGCGATTGCTGCCAGCGCATGAGAAATTGATCGGTAATGTGCGGACGACACTGCTGGCGTTGATGGGCGCCGTGGGTTTGGCGCTGGTGATTGGCTGCGTGAACATCGCCAATCTACTGCTGGCCCGCTCCTTGGCGCGGCGGCGCGAGATGGCGATTCGACTGGCGCTCGGCGCCGGACGCGGACGATTGATCCTGCAACTTCTCATCGAGAGCCTGCTGCTGGCGATGCTTGGCGGAGCGGTCGCGCTTCTGATGGTGGCCTGGGTAATTGATTTGCTGCTCGGGTTTGTCCCAGACGACATTCCGCGTCTGCATGAGGTCGGCTTCAACGGCGGCGTACTGGGCTTCGCTTTTGCGATCTCCGTCCTGACCGGCGTCATTTTCGGCCTCGTCCCGGCGTTGCAGGCGTCACGCCCAGACATGGCGCCCAATTTGAAGGAAGGCGGCCAGGGCGCCGGCGCCAGGAGCCACCGCTTTCGCGGGGCGCTAGTCGTCATCGAGTTCGGCTTGTCACTGGCGCTGATGATCGGGGCGGGGCTGTTAGCGCGCAGCTTCTGGCGATTGTTGCAAGTTGATCCGGGCTTCGATCCGCGCAACGTCGTGATGGCTCGCATCTGGCTGCCAGTGCCCAACAATCCTAACCTCGATCCGTACCGGCCTCCTGAGAAACGCGCCGCTTTCGTGAGGGAAGTCCTGCGTCGCGCAAGCGCTCTTCCGGGTGTGCGATACGCGGCGGTCGGCGCTGGCAATGGCGTTCCGTTGATCGGCCCCCATAATTCCAACGCATTCACTATCGAATCCCAAGCGGGCGAAGACTCCAATCCGCCGCGCGCTCAGGTGTCGGTCGTTAGCCCTGATTACTTTCGTGTCCTAGGGACGCCGCTTGTGCGCGGACGCTTCTTTGCTGAGAGCGATGAGGGCCAGGCTCCTCGCGTGGCTTTGATTGATGAAGCGATGGCAAGTCGTTACTGGCCGAATGAAGATCCGGTCGGAAGGCGCATCAAGTTTGGTCGACGCGGGTCGAACGCGCCATGGATGACGATTGCCGGCGTCGTGGGCAATATCAAGACCGATGGACTTGATCAGCCCGATCAACCACATCTCTATCTGCCAATCCTCCAAAATCCAGGCTACGCCATGGCTGTCTATATCCGCGCGGAATCAAATGTCGCCGGCCTCGCCGGCCTCGCAGGCTTGACGCAGGCGTTGCGGCGCGAGGTCCAGGCAGTGGACCCGGACCTGCCAGTCTTCGGCGAGCGCGCAATGGAAGACCTGATCACGGCTTCGCTGGGGCAACGTCGCTTCGCCGCGCAGTTGATCGGCCTCTTTGGAGCGCTCGCGCTCTTGTTGTCGGGCATCGGCATTTACGGTGTGATGGCATGGTCAGTCAGCCAGCGAACACGCGAGATCGGGATTCGTCTGGCGCTGGGGGCTGGTACGGGCGCGATTCTGCGCTGGATACTCGGTCAGGGGATGCGCTTGACGTTGGTCGGCGTAGCGGTTGGGCTATTAGGAGCCTTTGCGATGACACGCTTGTTGCGAGGTCTGCTCTTCGATGTCGCGCCAACCGACCCGCTGACGTACATTTGCCTGGCCGCGCTGCTGGCCGTAGTGGCGCTGCTGGCCTGTTACATCCCAGCGCGGCGGGCGACGAAGGTTGATCCGATGATCGCGCTTAGATACGAATAGATGTCAGATGTCAGATGTCAGCAGCAAGTGAGGCGAGGGCTTCTTCGCTGACATCTGACATCTGACATCTGACATCTTCTTCTTGGAGGAACTATGCAACCTCTATGGCAAGACCTGCGCTACGGCGCGCGAATGTTGTTGAAGAAACCAGGCTTCACTTTGATTGCCGTGTTCACATTGGCGCTGGGCATCGGCGCGAACACGGCGATTTTCAGCGTCGTCAATGCGGTGTTGTTGCGCCCGTTGCCATATGCGGAGCCTGAGCGGCTGATGATGATCAACGCGACAGACCTGGCGCGCGGGGTCACGAGCATGGGGATCAATCTGCCGGATTTCCGCGAGTGGCGCGCCCGCAATCGCTCGTTCGAAGCGATGGCGGCCTTCAGCGTGGAGAACTACAACATCTCCGGCAATGAAGAGCCGGAGCGGGTCTCTGGCGCGGTCGCGTCGGCTGACCTTTTCAAGGCTATGGGCGTCAACCCGGCGCAGGGCCGCGCGTTCCTGAGCGAAGAGGAGCAGTACGGCCGGCATCGAGTAGTGGTCTTAAGCGAGAGCCTTTGGCGTCGTCGGTTCGGCGCGCAGACGCGCCTGGACGGGCAAACGGTGAAGCTCAACGGCGAGATCTTCACCGTCATCGGCGTGGCGCCGCGAGGGTTTCAATTCCCCTACCAGAACGTGATGTTGTGGATTCCGCTCGCGCTGCCGGACGGGAGTGAATACAACACCCGAGGCAATTTCTGGCTGTATGCCGTGGGGCGGCTCAAGAAGGGCGTGAGCGCGGCGCAGGCGCAGTCTGACATAGTAGGGGTTCAGCGCCGGATCGAAGAAGGGAGCAAAGGCTTCACCAGCATCGGCGTGAACCTGGCGCCGTTGCACGAGGCGACGGTCGGCAATGCGCGGAGGGCATTGCTGGTGTTGCTGAGCGCGGTTTTATTCGTGCTCCTGATCGGCTGCGCCAACGTGGCCAACCTGCTGCTGGCGCGCGCGTCAACGCGCCGCAGAGAGATCGCCGTGCGCAAGGCGCTCGGCGCGACGCGGGGCCGGCTCGTTCGCCAGTCGTTGACCGAAAGCTTGCTGCTCGGATTGCTCGGCGGCGCGGCGGGGCTGCTGTTGGCGTTGTGGGGTGTGGACGCGATGGTAGGCCTCGAGCCGGACCTGCCGCGGCTCGGCGAAGTCAAGGTTGATGTCGCAGCGCTCGCATTCACGCTCGCGCTCGCGCTGCTCGTGAGCCTGGTCTTCGGTCTCGCGCCCGCGCTGCAAACGACAAGTGATGATTTCAACGAGTCGCTTAAAGAGGGCGGACGCAGTGGGGCGAGCGGCCGGCGCGGGCGCCGCCTTCGCAATGGCCTGGTCGTAGCGGAAATCGCCATGGCGCTCATATTGCTCGTGAGCGCGGGATTGATGATCAACAGCCTGCTGCGATTGCTGCGCGTCGATCCGGGCTTCAGGGCGGATAACGTGCTGACGATGCAAATCTCGCTGCCCCAGGACAAATATCCCGACGACCGTCCTGATTCGACCTTCGGATTCTACCGGCGGCTCGTCGATCGCGTCGCGTCGCTGCCCGGCGTCGAGTCCGCGTGCCTGACATCCGCGTTGCCATTGACAAACAGCGGTTCGGGCAGTCTCTTCGCCGTCGAAGGACGGCGCGCGCCCAAATCGCTCGAAGAAGTCCCCGTCATGCAATTCAGGAAGATCAGCGGCGATTACTTCAACACGCTGGCGATCCCTCTCATCAAAGGCCGTTATCTCAGCCTCGGCGACACGCGCGACACTTTGCCGGTGGCGGTGATCAACGAATCGCTGGCGCGCATCCACTTTCCAAACGAAGACCCGATCGGCAAACGAGTCTGGCTGGGCCCGCCCGAAGAGTTGATCCCGCCTGAATGGATTCCTCCGGGCATGAACATTGACCTTAAGGGGTTCCAGTTCACTCGATGGACCATCGTGGGCGTCGTCAAGGACGTGTTGCACAACGGCTTGAATCGGCAGGGCCAGCCGGAAATCTATGTGCCTAACGAGCAGAACGGCAACAATAAAATCCCGGACGCTGCGCGCAGTATGTACCTGGCCGTTCGCACGACCGTCGACCCGCTGAGCCTGACGGCCGCCGTGCGCCGGCAGGTATTCGAGATAGACAAAGAGCAGCCAGTCGCCGACGTAGCGACGATGGGGCAATTGCTCGCCACGTCGCTCTCGCAATCGCGGCTGAGCGCCTTGCTGCTCGCGATCTTCGGCGCAGTCGCGCTCATCCTCGCCGCCGTGGGCGTTTACGGCGTGATGTCGTACGCGGTCACGGAACGCGTCCGCGAGATCGGCGTCCGGATGGCGCTCGGCGCGACGCGACATGACGTGTTGTGGA
>Ga0081455_10006881_pt1 | contig 12112 bp, 11 predicted proteins | sample TabmetS3T2R1_FD_70207 | JGI IMG/M metagenome (GOLD analysis project Ga0081455, IMG submission 70207) | Tabebuia heterophylla rhizosphere microbial communities from the University of Puerto Rico - S3T2R1 | ecosystem: Host-associated > Plants > Roots > Rhizosphere ...
GGGGTCCACTTCGGCCACCAGACCCGTCGTTGGAACCCCAAGATGAAGCGCTTCATCTTCGGCGAGCGCAACGGCATCTACATCATCGATCTGGAGCAGACGCTCACCCGCATCGAGACGGCGTACACGTTCGTGCGCGACACCGTCGCCGGTGGGGGCTCGATCCTCTTCATCGGCACCAAGAAGCAGGCGCAGGACCCGATCCAGCAGTACGCCGAGAAGAGCGGCATGCCGTACATCAACCAGCGGTGGCTGGGCGGCATGCTCACGAACTTCCAGACCATCAACAAGCGCGTCGCCAAGATGCTCGAGTACGAGCGCATGCGCGACTCGGGCGATTTCGACGCGATGCCCAAGAAGGAAGCACTGCTCCTCGGCCGCGAGCTCGACAAGCTCGAGCGCTACCTGGGCGGCATCCGCCACATGGACCGGCTGCCCCAGGCGATCTTCGTGCTGGACACCAAGAAGGAGCACATCGCCGTCACCGAGGCCAACAAGCTGGGCATACCGGTGGTGGCGGTCGTGGACACCAACTGCGATCCCGACGTCATCGACTACGTGATCCCCGGCAACGACGACGCCATCCGCTCGGGCACCCTGCTGAGCCGGGTCATCGCCGATGCGGTCATCGAGGGCAAGCACATCGCATCGCTGCGGACGCCGGTCGCCACCCGATCGTCCGACGACGAGGCGCGTGTCGTCGCCGAGCAGGCCGAGGCACGCCGCCAGGCGCTGGCCGAGGCGCGCGAACGCGACGCCCGTGTCGCCGGGGCACGCACCACGCCGCGTCCACCGGCGGCGCCGTCCGTCGACTCCCCGACACCGCCGGCGCGGGCCACAGCCACGGTGCCTCCCAGCGCCGAGGGCGCTGCGGCCGACGACACCGCCGCCACCGACGCGGCCGCGAGCGAGGCCGCCGAGGCCACCGCTGCCGACGAGGTGGCAGCCACCGAAGCCCCCGCTGACGACTCGGCCAGTCAGGCCGCCACCGGCGCCGACGACGCCGCAGCAGCGCAGGCCGCAGCGGGCGACGGCGACGACTCGGCCACCGAAGCCGCCGCCCCCGACGAGGCCGGGGCCCCCACCGAGACCTCCCCCGAAACCCAGGAGTCCTGAGGCCCTATGGCCGACTTCACCGCCAAGGATGTACAGGCCCTGCGCCAGACCACTGGCGCAGGGATGATGGACGCCAAGAAGGCCCTCCAAGAGGCCGAGGGCGACACCGAGCGCGCCAGGAAGCTGCTGCGCGAGTGGGGCCTGGGCAAGGCCGACGACCGCGCCGACCGCGAGAACGCCCAGGGCGCCATCGCCATCGCCACCAACGACCGCGCCGTGGGCCTGGTCGAGCTCAAGTGCGAGACCGACTTCGTCGCCAAGTCCCCCAACTTCGTCGCACTGACCCAGGCGCTGGCCGACTCGGTCGCCGCCGGGGGCGAGACCGCCGCGGGCGATCACAAGGACGCCGTCGACGACCTCAAGGTCACGCTCAAGGAGAACATCGAGGTGGGCCGCGTCGTCCAGGTGACCTTCGGCGACGGCGAGGCCGTCGGTACTTACCTTCACCGCCAGGATGCCCGGGGTGTGAACGGGGTTGTGGTCGTCCTCCGGGGTGGCAGCGAGGAGCTCGCCCACGACATCGCGGTCCACATCGCCTTCGCCAAGCCGCAGTACCTCGCCCGCGAGGACGTGCCGACCGACGTGGTCGAGGAGGAGCGCCAAACCCTGCTCGGCATCACCAAGGCGGAGGGCAAGCCCGAGGCGGCGTGGCCCAAGATCATCGAGGGTCGGCTCAACGGCTGGTACAAAGAGCGGGTGCTGCTCGAGCAGCCCTTCGTCCGCGACGAGAAGCAGACCATCGCCCAGGTGGCGGCCGCCGGGGGCGCCGAGGTCGCCCGCTATGCCCAGTTGTTCATCGGCGGCTGACTGCGGCTGAGGATCGGCAGATGACCCCCGCAGCCGAAGACACCAGGTACCGCCGGGTGCTACTGAAGCTGTCGGGGGAGGCCTTCGCCGGCGACGTCGGCTACGGCATCGACGGAAAGTTTGCCGACTACATCGCCAACGAGATCGCCAGTGTCCGCGCCAACCAGGGCGTCGACGTGGCGGTGGTCGTCGGCGGCGGCAACATCTGGCGGGGGATGACCGGCGCCGGCGCCGGCATGGATCGCGCCCAGGCCGACTACATGGGCATGCTGGCGACGGTCATCAACGCCCTCGCGCTGCAGGACACGCTCGAACGCCTCGGCCAGCCCACCCGGGTGCAGACCGCCATCCACATGGCGCAGGTGGCCGAGCCCTACATCCGGCGGCGCGCCATCCGCCATCTCGAGAAGGGCCGGGTGGTCATCTTCGCCGGCGGCACCGGCAACCCGTTCTTCACCACCGACACGGCCGCGGCGCTGCGGGCCGTCGAGATCGAAGCCGACGTGATGCTGCGCGGCACCCACTCGGGGGTCGACGGCCTCTACACCGACGACCCCCGCACCAACCCCGACGCCACCAAGTTCGACACCGTCAGCTACCTCGACGTGCTCAACCGCGGGCTCAAGGCCATGGACTCGACCGCCATCACGCTGTGCATGGACAACAAATTGCCTATCGTCGTGTTCGACCTGCTCGGCAAGGGCAACATCGCGTCGATCGTCGAGGGTGAGGCGGTCGGTACGCTGATCCGCTGACGGCGCCGGGGGGATCGGCGTCGGTCGTGACGGCAGGAGAGCCCGGTGAATGAAGAGATGGTCTCGATGGTGCTCGACGAGGCGCGAGACAAGATGGCGAAGGCCGTCGCCCACGCTCGGTCCGAGTTCACCGGCGTGCGCACGGGCCGGGCGGCGCCGGCCCTGGTAGAGAAGCTCCCTGTCGACTACTACGGCACCGAGGTGCCGCTCCAGCAAATCGCCGGATTCACGGTGCCCGAGGCGCGCATGCTGGTGATCAGCCCCTACGACAAGAACTCGCTCGGCGCCATCGAGAAGGCGATCCAGTCGAGCGCGCTCGGCCTGTCCCCGAGCAACGACGGTGTGATCATCCGCTTGAACTTCCCGCCACTGACCGAAGAGCGTCGCAAGGAGCTCGTGCGCTTGGTCAAGGCGATGGCCGAGGAGGGGCGGGTGAGCATCCGCCACGCGCGGCGCGGCGCCCGGCACGACCTCGAGGCGCTGGAGAAGGACGGTGACATCTCTGCGGACGACCTGGCGAGGGCCGAGAAGGAGCTCGACAAGCTCACCCACCATCACGAAGCCGAGGTGGACACGGCCCTCGAGCACAAGGAGCAGGAGCTGCTCGAGGTCTGATCCCGCCGCCCCTCCACCACCTGCGCCCGCCACGGGTGCAGGATGGGGTGGTTCGAAAAACGGGACGCACGACCACACACGGTGGGCATTACGAGAGGAAGAGCTTTGTGACTGAGGGTCGATTCCGCGGAGCAGGCGAGGGCGGCGACCAACAAGCGCACGACGACAGCGACACGGCGGAATCGACCTCCACCGACAGGGAAGAGCGCCGGCAGCAGCGCCATCGCGATTCCGCTGAGGGTGTCCGCCTCATCGGCGCCGACGAGGCCGCCGAGGCGCTCGAGCGCGACGACATCAGGCATCGGCTCCGCGACGACGAGCCCCGCTTCGGGGACCGGCCTGCCTCGGCCGAGGCCGGTGGGCCCCGGCCGGCCCTGCGCTTCCCGCTTGGTTCCTACGAAGATCCCACCGCGATCAAGCGACCGCCCGTCGTGCCCGTCCAGCCGCCCACCGAGGCGCCCGAGCTGTCGCACTGGGCGGGTTCGGCCGCAGAGGAGGTCCCGAAGATGAACCGCCGCGACCCGCGCGACCCGCGCCAGGGCGACGACCCCTGGTCCACCCTGGCCGACTCCGACCCGCGCTGGCGGGACGACCCCCGCTCACCGGCCGGGTCGAGCGGTCCGCCGCCGCGGCGTCCCTCCGCGCCGCCCCCGCCGGTCGAGCAGACCCGGCAGAGGCCTGCGGTGACCGGAGATGACTGGCCGGAACCTGGCCAGCCCCAGCCGTCCGACCCGCGCCAGGGGGCGCCGGTGTCGTACGAGGAGGATGTCGAGCCGCCGCCGGGCCGGTCGGTGTTCGCCGATGCCGGCCAGCAACCGGCCTACGAGGACGCGTACGCCGACGAGGCGTACGCCGACGAGTACGACGCCACGTACGACGAGACGTACGACGATGCCTACGGCGACGAGGCCTACGGCGACGAGATGGGCGGTGGCTACGGGCCCGAGGGCCGCGGTGTGGTCACCGCACCTCGCCGCCGTGCCCGCCGACGGGCTCCGCGTCGGATCTCTGCGGACCGCAACCTTCGCGTGGCGATCGGCGTGGGCGTGGCCTTCGCCGCCGTGGCCCTGCTGCTGTTCAAGTTCGCCGGCGAGGCCGGGGGCATGATCGTCGCCGTCCCCGTCCTCGGGTATGCCGCGTACGAATACTTCACCGCCGCCAACAAGGCGGGGCACGAGGCGTTGCTGCCGGTCGGGGTGGTGTCGACCGTGGGCTTCGTGATCGCCGCCTACAACTACGGCGAGGCGGCGCTGCCGGTGGTCATGGTCCTATCCGTCGCCGTGTGCTTCCTGTGGTACCTGGTGCGGGCGGCTGCCGACCACCCGGTGCCCAACATCGGCGTGACGCTGCTGGGGATCGGCTGGATCGGGTTGTTCGGCTCGTTCGCCGGGCTGCTCCTGAACGAGCCGGGCGGCAACGGGGTGGCGTTCCTCCTGGCGGCGGTGATCCCCACCATCGCTTATGACGTCGGCGCCCTGTTCGTCGGCCGTAGCGCGGGATCGCGTCCGCTGTCCGACGCCAGCCCCAACAAGACCATCGAGGGCCTGCTCGGCGGCATGGTCTTGGCCGTCGCCGCGGGCGTGGTCTTCGCCACGGTCGGCGGAGGCGTGTTCCCCTTCGACAAGGCCAGCGAGGGCATCAAGCTCGGCGTCCTGGTGGCGCTGGTGGCACCGCTGGGCGACCTGTCGGAGTCGCTGGTCAAGCGCGACCTCCGCGTCAAGGACATGGGCAGCATCCTCCCGGGACACGGTGGTTTGCTCGACCGCTTCGACGCCCTGCTGTTCGTGCTCCCGGCCGTCTGGTACCTGGCGCGGGTCTCCGACTTCTTCCTGACCTGAACGCCGTACCGCGTAGCCTGGGCCAGTGCCTCTGACCACGGTCGCGGTCGCCGGATCGACGGGGTCGATCGGGACGCAAACCATCGACGTGGTGCGGGCCGAGCCCGACCGGTTCGAGATCGTGGCGCTCGGCGCCTGGTCGTCCGCTGACACGCTGGTCCGCCAGGCGCACGAGCTGCATCCCAAGCTGGTCGTCATCGGCGACGAACGCTGCGCCCCCGCCGTCCACGGCGGCGTTCCGTCCGGCACGGAGGTGCGGGCGGGGGAGGCGGCGCTCGCCGACCTCGGCGCCGTCGCCGACGTGTGCGTCAACGGCGTCGTGGGCTTTGCCGGCCTGCGGGTCACGCTGGCGGCGCTGGCCGCCGGGCGGCGCCTGGCGCTGGCCAACAAGGAGTCCTTGATCGCCGGGGGACCGGTGGTGCGCTCGGTGCTGGGGCGTCCCGGCGCGGGCCACATCGTGCCCGTCGACTCCGAGCACTGTGCCGTGCACCAGTGCCTCGCCGCCAACGCCAGTGGCGACCCCACCCGGGTGGCCCGGATCGTGCTGACCGCCAGCGGGGGACCCTTCCGGGGCCGAAGCCGCGCCGAACTGGCGGACGTGACGATCGACGATGCCCTGGCCCACCCGACCTGGTCGATGGGGCCCAAGATCACCGTGGATTCGTCGACGCTCATGAACAAGGGCCTGGAGGTGATCGAGGCCCACGAGCTGTTCGACGTCGACTACCACGCCATCGATGTGGTGGTCCACCCGCAGTCGATCGTGCACTCGATGGTCGAGATGACCGACGGCTCCACCATCGCCCAGCTCTCGAACCCCGACATGCGCCTGCCCATCGGATACGCGCTGGCATGGCCCGACCGCATTGCCACGCCTTTCGGCCGCATCGACTGGTCGAGGTGCGACCGCCTCGACTTCGCGGCGCCGGACCATGACGCCTTTCCGTGCCTGGGGCTGGCCTACGAGGCGGGCCGCCGGGGCGAGACGGCGCCGGCGGTGCTGAACGCAGCCAACGAGGAGGCGGTGGCGGCCTTCCTGGCGGGACGGATCCGCTGGGTGGCCATCCCTGACGTACTCAAGGCCGTCCTCGCCCGGCATGATGGGGGGCGTGCCGATGGGGTCGACGCCGTGATCGACGCCGACCGCCGCGGTCGGGACGCCGCGAGGCAGGAGATCGAGAGGACCAGTGGATGACTGACACGGAGCGACGCCCCGCACCCAGCGGTCCGCCGTCCGCGCCGGAACCACCCGTCTACGAGACCGGGGGACTCCGCCTCGCCTTGCTGATCGCTGCCGTCGCCGCCGCGGGCCTGGCCTTGGGGTGGCCGGTTCTGGTGGTGATCCTCGGGATCGTGGTCATGATCTTCCTCCACGAGCTCGGCCACTACGTCACTGCCAAGCGGGCGGGCATGAAGGTGACCGAGTTCTTCATCGGCTTCGGGCCCAAGATCTGGTCGTTCCGCCGGGGTGAGACCGAGTACGGCCTGAAGGTCGTCCCCGCGGGTGCCTACGTCCGCATCATCGGGATGAACAACCTCGACGAGGTCGACCCCGTCGACGAGCCCCGGACGTACCGCCAGAAGTCGTTCCCCAAGCGCCTGCTCGTGGTCAGCGCCGGATCGCTCATGCACTTCGCGCAGGCGTTCGTGCTGCTCGTGATCCTGCTCGGTGTTGTCGGCTTCCCCGGCCGGAGCGTCGCCAACCCACCCGACCGTGCCCCGGCGTGGCAGATCAACACCGTTGAGGACGACAGCGCCGCGCAGGCCGCGGGCCTGAAGGAGGACGATCTGGTCGTCGCCGTCAACGGGCAGCCGGTCTCGCACTTCGACGAGCTGTCCGACGCCCTCGCCAGGTTCGACGTGGGCGACGAGGTGCAGCTCACCGTCGAGCGCGATGGGGTCGAGCGCACCCTCGACGCCACGCTGCGGGCTCGCCCGGCGGGCGTGCCCGGCGGCGACGCCGGCACTCCGTTCCTCGGGGTCGGCACGTCGAAGCACTTCTCCGACGAGCCCCTCGGCCTAGGGACCGCCCTCGTGCGGGCGCCGGGCGAGATGGTGCGGTTCACCGGCCAGACCTTCGGCGCCATGGCCGGGTTCTTCAGCCCCCGCGGCATCAGCAACTTCGCCGACAACGTGGGCGAGGCCAACAACCCCGACTCCGGCTCGGGCGGTAGCGGTGGTTCGGGGTCGTCCTCCGACAACAACGACCGCGTCATCTCGATCATCGGCGTTGTTCAGCTCGGCTCGCAGGACGTCGAGAACCGGGCGGCGTTCCTGTTGGCGCTCTTCTTCAGCCTCAACATGTTCATCGGCATCTTCAACATGCTGCCGCTGCTCCCGCTCGACGGTGGGCACGCCGCCATGGCGATCTACGAGCGCATCCGCTCGCGCCCCGGGCGGGCGTATCACGCCGACTTCGCCAAGTTGCTGCCGCTGACGTACGTCGTGGTCATGGGTCTCGTCGTCCTGGGGGTGACCGCGATGTATCTCGACATCGTCGATCCGATCAGCGGGTGACCGCCGCACCGTCTCACGTGCGGTAGACCACGCCCATGGAGCTCGGACAGTCCTCGTATCCCCGCCGCAAGACCCGCCAGATCATGGTGGGTGACGTGCCGGTCGGGGGCGACGCGCCCATCACTGTCCAGTCGATGACGATCACCAAGACCGCCGACGTCGAGGGCACGCTGCAGCAGATCTACGACCTGGCCATGGCGGGCTGTGACATCGTCCGCTGCACCTGCAACGAGATCGAGGCCGCCGAGGGACTGGCGCGCATCGTGCCCCGGTCGCCCGTGCCGATCGTGGCCGACATACACCACAACCACCGCATGGCGCTCGCGGCCCTGGAGGCCGGCGTCCAGTGCCTCCGCCTGAACCCGGGCAACATCCGCAAGCCCGAGCACATCAAGCGGGTGGCGCAGGAGGCCAAGGACCGCGGCGTGCCCATCCGCATCGGCGTCAACGGTGGCTCGCTCCACCCCGACCTGTACAAGCGGCACGGTGGCAAGGTCACGCCGGAGGCCATGGTCGAGTCGGCGCAGATGGAGCTGGCCTACTTCGACGAGGTCGGCTTCGAGGACGTCAAGATCTCGGTCAAGGCCTCGTCGGTGCCGCTCATGATCGAGGCATACCGGCAGCTGTCCGATGCCGTCGACCACCCGCTCCACCTGGGGGTCACGGAGGCCGGGCCGATGCCGGGCGGCCTGATCAAGGCGACCGCCGGCATTGCCACCCTGCTGGCCGAGGGGATCGGCGACACGATCCGCTACAGCCTCACCGCCGATCCGGTGGAGGAGGCCCGTGCCGGCCGTGCGCTTCTGGAGTCCATGGGGCTACGCGAGCGCAAGAACATCGACCTCATCGCCTGTCCGTCGTGCGGCCGGGCCGAGATCGACGTGATCGAGGTCGCCCGCCAGGCGCAGGAAGCGTTCGGCGAGCGCGAGATCCCGCTGCAGGTGGCGGTGATGGGCTGCGTCGTCAACGGACCCGGTGAAGCCCGCGACGCGGATCTGGGCATCGCCGCCGGCAACAAGAAGGGCCACCTCTTCGTCCGGGGGCAGAACGTGGCGGTGGTGCCCGAGGACCAGATGGTCGACGCGCTGGTCGAGTGGGCCACGTTCATCAACGACCACGGCCTCGACGCCGCGTTCGAGCGGGCGCGATCCACACGGGAGCAGGCCCGCCGCGAGGCCGAGCGCGACCGGGCGGCCCTGGCCGGCGCCCACGGGGACGACGTCAACCGGAGCGAGCAGCGGGTGGAGCTCATCCGCAAGCTGGACTGAGGGAAGGGCGGCTCATGGCACGACAGGTCCGTCGGAGCGAAGGCTGGGTTGGCCGTGTCGCGCTCGTGCTGCTCGCGGTGCTGGTCGTCTGGTTCATCGTCTCGGCGCTCCTGGGCGTCGTCTTCTCGTTGATCCGAACGCTGCTGTTCATCGCGCTGTTCGCGATCGTCGCCTGGTTCGTGCTGATCGGCCCCCCGGACCGCCACGACTGAGGCTGCGCGCAGCGCGCAGCCGTGGCCCGAGCGGCCCGGCGCCGTCGGCGCCAAGAGCGGGGAACATGGCCGCAAAACGCAACGCATTCGACACACGCCGTTGCGGTAGATTCCGCCGGTCGTGCGCAGTGACTCGGGATCACGTGCCTCGTGGCTGGGGCTGGCTGGGCTGGGGTTGGCCGCTGCCGTCTTCGCCGCCTCCAGCGGTGGGGGCTCGTCGCCGCGCGCCGACGCCTCCGCCACGGCGCCGGCCGCCGCCGACGCGCCGGCAGATATCCGCGCCGTCGACTTCGGCGAGGTGGCCCCACCCGGGTCCGCATGCGCCGAGGGCCTGCGCTTCACCCCGCCGGCGGCGATCCCTGTCGCCCGGGGCCGCAGCTCCGTGCTCGACATCGGCCGCGTGACCCGGCTGGAGGTCGATCCCGATGTCGCGTACGGCGATCTCGACAACAATGGCAACGACGAGGCGGTCGTCCACGTGGTCTGCACCTACGGCGCCAACGGCGCCGAGGACACCGTCCACGTGTGGACGCAGCGCCGGGGGCGCACGGTCCACGTCGCCAGCCTGACGGAGCCACCGCGGTCGGTCACCGGGGCGCTCCCACCGGCCGTGGCCGGCGTGGCGGTGCACGGGTCGCAGGTCGCGGTCACGTGGACCCGCTATGGGGCCGACGACCCCAACTGCTGCCCCAGCCAGCTCGCGACCGTCACGTACCAGCTCGACGGCGACGCGCTCGACCGCGTCGGTCGCCCGCTCACCCGCGCCGCGGGCTGACGACCGCGCCGCAACGGCTGCGAGTCTCGATCGACCGGACCGGTACGATCCGTCGCCTATGGCGAAGGTGCTCACGGCGCAGGCCGACGACTTCCCGCGCTGGTACCAGGACGTGGTCGCGAAGGCCGAGCTGGCCGACAACGGCCCCGTTCGCGGCACGATGGTCATCCGGCCGTACGGCTACTCGATCTGGGAGCGCATGCAGGCGGAGATGGACGCCCGGATCAAGGCCGCCGGCGCCGAGAACGCGTACTTCCCGCTGTTCATCCCCGAGAGCTACCTGCGGCGTGAGGCCGAGCACGTCGAGGGCTTCAGCCCCGAGCTGGCGGTCGTGACCCACGGCGGCGGCAAGAAGCTGGACGAGCCGGTGGTCGTGCGGCCGACCAGCGAAACGATGGTCGGTGAGTACATGGCGAAGTGGGTCCAGAGCTACCGCGACCTGCCCCTGCTGCTGAACCTCTGGAACAACGTGGTGCGTTGGGAGCTGCGGACGCGCCTCTTTCTGCGCACGACCGAGTTCCTGTGGCAGGAGGGCCACACTGCGCACGCGACCCGGGAGGACGCCCGCGCCTACGCCGAGCTGATCCTCCACGACGTCTACGAGGACTTCATGGTCAACGTGCTGGCCATCCCGGTGCTCGTCGGGCCCAAGACGGCCGCCGAGCGGTTCCCGGGCGCGATCAACACGCTGACGTGCGAGGCGATGATGCGCGACGGCAAGGCCCTGCAGATGGGCACGAGCCACGAGCTGGGCACGAACTTCGCCAAGGCGTTCGACATCACCTACTCGGATGCGGACGGCGCCACGCAGTACTGCTGGACGACCTCGTGGGGATCGACCACCAGGATGGTCGGCGGCCTGATCATGGCGCACGGCGACGACGACGGCCTGGTGGTGCCGCCGGCGCTGGCCCCGATCCAGGTGGTGGTTCTGGTCGTGAAGGACGAAGGGGGTACGGGCGAGCGGGCGGCGGCGCTGGCCGGCGAGCTGTCGGCCGCCGGGGTCCGCACCCGGCTCGACGACCGCGTCGGCCAGAGCTTCGGCCGGCGCGTCACCGACTGGGAGCTGAAGGGGGTCCCGGTGCGGGTGGAGATCGGCCCCCGCGACCTGGCCACGGACGCCGCGACGCTGGTCCGGCGCGACACTGGGGCCAAGGAGCAGGTGCCGCTGGCGGCGCTGGCGGGGCGGGTCGAGAAGCTCGTGGCCGACGTCCAGCAGGACATCCTGACCGACGCCCGGAGCAGGCGCGACTCCAACATCGTCGACGCCTCGGACCTCCGCGAGGCGGCCGAGGCCAGCAGGAGCGGGTTCGCTCGGCTGCCGTTTCGGCTGGTGCGGGGCGAGGGCGAGACGCGGCTGGCGGCCGACGGCGTCACCGTCCGCTGCCTGCAACGCCCGGACGGATCGCTGCCCCGGTCCGAGGACGAGGACGACCTCGTCGCGTTCGTCGCCCGCGCGTACTAGCGCCGTCACGGTCGGGTTGTGGACGCGCGCGGGCGGTGATCGGTCCCTACTCTCCGCTGGCGAGCGCCGGGCGGCTATACTTCGGGGTCCGTTCCGTTCGATCCCATCGAGCGAAGGCGTGGGCTTGGGCCCACGCCTTTCGTATGACAAGAGGAGGTGTAGCAGATGAGCGTCGCAGACCGTGTGCGTGACCTCGTGCTGCCGCTCCTCGACGACCGTCATCTCGACCTGTACGACGTCGAGATGCAGGGCCCGGTCCTGCGGGTCGTGGTCGACAGCCCCCCGGGCAGTGGCGGCGGGCTCGACCTCGACGTGCTGGCCGACGCCACCCGGGCGGTGTCGCGGGCGCTCGACGAGGCCGATCCCATCACCGGTCGCTACACGCTCGAGGTCACCAGCCCGGGGCTCGAGCGCACGCTGCGGCGGCCCGAACACTTCGGGCGGGCCGTCGGTGAGACGGTGAAGATCCGGACGGTTGCCGGCGTGGGCGACGAGCGCCGCGTGGAGGGTCAGCTCGTGTCGGCCGACGACTCCGGTGTCGTCGTGCGGACCGGCGCCGAGGTCGGGACGGCAGTCGAGCAACGGCTCGCCTATGACGACATCGAGCGGGCGCGCACCGTGTTCGAGTGGGGCCCCGCTACGCCCCGCTCAGGCAAGCGAAAGAGCGACGAGAAGAGGGAACGCAGGTAATGAGCGAGCGTCAGCGAGCGAATCACAAGCACAGTGCGTTGCTCGCCGCGAAGC